>Ga0070707_100006076_pt1 | contig 11262 bp, 9 predicted proteins | sample KBSK5502metaG_FD_65468 | JGI IMG/M metagenome (GOLD analysis project Ga0070707, IMG submission 65468) | Corn, switchgrass and miscanthus rhizosphere microbial communities from Kellogg Biological Station, Michigan, USA - KBS K5-50-2 metaG | ecosystem: Host-associated > Plants > Roots >... | reverse complement strand
CCGCTGGAGGATCTTCGGGTCGAGCTCCTGGTCACCACCCTTATCTGCCCCTACGGCAGCGATGTGCGTTCCTTCGCCGATCCATTCGCCCTCGACGATCGGTCCGCGGGCGGGCGTGACCGTGACCACGACGTCGGCGCCGCGCACGACCCCCTCCAGCTCGAGCGAGGGCTTGATCTCGAAGCTCTCGTGCTTCGGCTGCTGCGCCGCGACGAAGTGGTCGAGGGCCTCCCGGGAGCGGCTCCACACCCGGACCTCCTGCCAAGCGAAGACCTCGCTGCACGTTTCGAGCGTTCCTTCGGCCATGTGGCCCGCTCCGACGATGCCGAGGATCTTCGAATCGTCCCGGGCCAGCCACTTCGCCGAGACCGCCGCTGCCGCCCCCGTCCGCATGACGGTGTGGTAGCTGCCATCGCAGATCGCGAGCGGGAACCCGGTCTCCGGGTGTGTGTAGATGAGGATCGAGAAGACGGTGGGCAGGTCGAATCGCTCCCGGTTTCGCTCTCGGATCGAGACCCACTTGCAGGCGGCGGCTTCGGGGTCCTCGATGTAGGAGGGCATCGCCTCCCACTCGCCCGGGTACTTGTCCAGCACGATGTGTCCCTTCGGGTCCATGTAGTAGCGGCCCTCGCCGTGCATTCGGTAAGCCTGTTCGACGCAGGCGACGTACTCGGCCGCAGTCACGAGGCCAATCATGTCCGTGCGGCTGAGGATGAGAGTCTTGCGGTTGCGCCAGCTCTCCGTCGCCAAGAAGTCGACTCTATGACTGGACGTCCTGCTCGACAAGCTCGACCAGGAGCATCGCGTCGGGATAGTCGGCGAGCCGACTGCGTGCATGCGCCAGCTGGCGGCGGGCACGCGCGCTTTCGCCGGTCTGATGTCGATACCCGGCGGCGGCAAGGTGATGAAGACCGCGCACGAGCTCCTCGTCCTCACCCGCAAGGCCGAAGACGGCTGCGAGCGCGCTCGAGGCTGCGAAGTACTCGCGGCGCTCGAAGTGGCCCTCGGCCTGCCAGAGGGCCGAGCGAACCCGCGCCTCGGGGGGTGGCCAGGCGTCCTCTTGGGACACTACCGTCCCGATATTAGAGTCCCGCTCGTGGCGACCATCGAGCGCGCACGGAGCGCCGAGCGGATCGAGCGCGACATCGAGACGCTCGCCGGCCCCGACTACACGCTCTCGAGCGAGGCAATCCGACGCTACGCCTACACGCGGGTCTACAGGAACACGCTCGACTACTTCACGCGTGAGCTCGAGGCGATCGGATTCGAGGTCTACGAGGACCCGGTCGGCACGCTGGTTGCGCGCAACCGGCCGCGCGGGGAGAAGGCCTTCGGCGTGGGCTCACACTGCGACTCCAACCGCAACGGCGGGAAGTACGACGGCACGATGGGCGTCGTGACCGCACTCGAGGTCTGTCGGTTGAACGAGGAGCTCGGGCTCAGGCTCGCCCTTCAGCTCGTCTCCTTCCTGGAGGAGGAGGGCTCGGGCTTCGGGCAGATGCTCCTCGGAAGCCGGATCATGGCCCAGCGCGTGGCCGAGGAGGAGCTGAAGCAAAGGTTTCTCGCAATCGACGACGGCCGCAGCTTCTGGGAGCACGCGAAGGAAGCCGGCTACGAGCCGGAGCGTTGGCGCGAGTCGATTCGCGTGCTCGACGACCTAAACGGGTGGATCGAGATGCACATCGAGCAGGCCCGTGTCCTCCAAGACACCGGCAACCGAATCGGGATAGTGACCGCCATCGCCGGTTACGTTCACGGCGACATTACCGTCCACGGGCGGGCCGACCACGCCGGTGCGACGCCGATGGAGTTCCGTCTCGACCCCGGGCTCCCCGCCGCCGAGTGCGTCCTCGAGCTCGAGCGGCTTGCCCGGGCCGCCGGAAAGGGCACCGTCGGCACGGTCGGCGAGCTCGAGTTCCGCCCGGGGATCATCAACGTCGTCCCCGCGGAGGCGCGATTGTCGATCGATGTGCGCGGCGTGGACGAGGAAGCCTTCCGCAGCGTCGCTGCTGAGATCGCCTCGTTCGCGGACGAGGCTGCGCGCAAGCGCGGCATGACGGCGGCGTTCAAAGAGCGACAGACGTTACCCGCGACGCTGCTCGACGAACGCATCGTCTCGGCCCTCGAGGCTGCCGCGAGCTCGACAGGCGAGCCTTACATGCTGATGCCTTCGGGAGCTGCCCACGACACGATGTGCGTCGCCGACCACGTGCCGAGCGCGATGGTCTTCGTCCCCTGCAAGGACGGCGTCAGCCACTCGCCCCTCGAGGAGGCGAGCTCCAACGATGCCGCCCTCGCGGCCGAGATCATCCTGAACGGGATCCGGGCGCTCGCGTAACGGCGTAGGCGATCAGGCCGCCGCCCCGCAGAATTTCCCGCTCGCGCGTCGTCAGTCGCAACTCCAGAGAGACCGGGCCGAGCGGAGTCTCCGCGTCGCGCTCGACCTCGCCGACATCGACCGGGATCGACCACTCTTGGCCGAGCTGGGCGCGGTCGTAGTCGGCCTCGTCCACGAAGGAAAGCGGAAGGATCCCCTGCGCGATCAGGTTGGCGCGATGGATGCGGGCGAAGCTCTTGGCGACTACTGCGCGCACGCCAAGGTAGAGCGCGGCGAATGCAGCCTGCTCCCGGCTCGAGCCCTGCCCATAGTTGTGGCCGCCGACAACGATCCCCCCGCCCCACTCCTCTGCCCGCGCCGGGAAGTCGGGGTCGAAACGGCGGAACATGTACCGGGCGCAGGCCGGGACGTTCGACCAGAGGGCAACCCCGAGGGCCCCGTCCGGCGCCATGTCCCCCGTCGCGACGTCGTCGGGGACGACGATCAGCACGCGCGCTTCGATCGACTCCGGGAGGGGTGGCACGGGCGGAGGCGCCACGATGTTCCACCCCTTTTCGACCTCGACCGAACGTGCCTGCGCCGGCTCGGGCGGCGAGACGATCTGACGGTCATCGATTTCCGGGTTGGTCGGCGGAGGCGCGAGCTCGGGCGGCTCGCCGAGTCCGCGTGGATCGGCTATCAGGCCGCGCAGCGCCGTCGCCGACGCCGTCGCGGGAGAGCAGAGGTAGACGCGGTCGTCGGCCGTCCCGCTGCGGCCGGGAAAGTTGCGGTTGAAGGTCCGCACGGAGACGGCTCCTGCTGCGGGCGCCTGACCCATGCCGATGCACGGGCCGCAAGCGGGCTCCAGGATCCGGGCACCCACGGCCAGTAGGTCGGCGTAGACGCCCGAGCGCACGATCATGTCGAGGATCTGACGCGAGCCCGGGGTAACCGTGAGGTCGAGGTCGGGCGGCAGAGTGCGGCCCCGCAAAACAGCCGCGACCAACGCCAGATCCTCGTATGACGAGTTCACGGAGCTGCCGACGCAGACCTGCCGTGTCGACGTACCGGCTGCTTCGCTCACCGGCACAACGTTCCCCGGTGAGGAGGGCAGCGCGATCAGCGGCTGCAGCGAGCCGAGATCGATCACCTCGAGCTCGTCGTAGCGCGCTCCCGGGTCGGCCGCCAGCTCGACGAACTCTCCCTCACGGCGCTGTGCCCCGAGCCAGCGGCGGGTCTGCTCGTCGCTCGGGAAGATGCCGGTCGTCGCCCCGGTCTCCATGACCATGTTGCAGATCGTCCCGCGATCGGTCGCAGACAGTGTCGCCACGCCTTCCCCGTGAAACTCGAAGATCCGACCGCGGCCGCCTCGGACACCGCGCCGGCGCAGGAGCTCGAGCACGACATCCTTCGACTGCACCCACGCAGGCAGGCGGCCGCGCAGTTCCACGCCGACGACGATCGGAGGTTCGAGAGCGTAGGGTCGCCCTGCCATCGCCACCGCCACCTCGGTTGCCCCCGCGCCGATGGCGAGCAGGCCAAGGGCGCCCGCCATAGTGGTGTGGCTGTCGGCCCCGAGCAGGAACTGCCCCGGCCGCGCGAAGCGCTCGAGATGGAGGTAGTGCGAGATGCCGTTGCCCGGCCGTGAATAGAGCAGGCCGTAGCGCGCGGCGAAGCTGCGCAAGTACGCGTGATCCTCTGGATTCTTGTTGTCGAACTGGAGAACGTTGTGGTCGACGTACGAGACCGTCGGTACGGCGACTCGCTCGAGGCCTAGCCGCTCGAACTGGAGACAGGCCATCGTGCCCGTTGCGTCCTCGAGCAGGATCTGGTCGACGCGGAGCTCGATCTCCTCCTCGGTGCTTGCCACGAGGTGCTCCGAGACGATCTTCTCAATGAGCGTCCTCGGCTCCGCCATTTGTGAGAGCGTAATCGTCGGCGCTGTGCTGACGATCCCGTCGTTCGCGGGCCGAGTCGAACTCGACGTACTCTGCTGAGACGCATCCGGCTGCGCGTAGAGCAGGCGAGACCTCGCCTCCGGTCTCCTTGACCGCAAGGTGGATCTACTCGCAGGTGATCCGGAAGAACTCGACCTTCGTGTTGCCGTCCTCGTCGACCACCAGTTGCGCCACCGCATGGAATCGGAGTTCCTCGCCAGTGGCGACGAGCGTAAGTGTCCCGACCCCGGTAAAGGTGTGGATCTCTCTACCTGACGAGAGCTCGGTGTCCACCGTGTTGAAGACGAACGTTGTCGTCGCGTCGGGAGTCCCGTCGGTCGGAAGATCGTCGAGCGTGTCAGTGCCCCGCGTATGGGTGCTGAAGCGAACGGTGCCGTCGGAAGTCACAAAGGTGCAAATCACACCGCTGAAGACACCGTCGCTTTCGGCGAGGTCGCCCGTCCCGCAATTCAGTGTGACATCGCCGAATGGTTCGTCGACGAAGTGGAGGGTCTCGTTGACGGCTGGTGGGCCGGCTGCGCCCGCGCCTGTGCCTGCAAGCAGAGAGAGCACAACCGCCATCAGTAGAAGAAACGGTGTCCGCATCTCTTCCTCCTTCGAGAATGGCCGTCCCGATCAGCCGCTTCCGACAACCGTGAGCAGCTTGGAGTTCCATATCGAGTCTCTAGCTCACGGCCGAGCGCTCATCGCCGAAACGACGTGCTGCGCCACGGCTTCGCCGACCTCGCGCGTCGTGGCGGTCCCGCCGACGTCCGGGGTACGCACACCCTCGCGGCAGACCGCCTCGAGCGCACGCATCACCGCTTGCCCGGCGTCCACCTCTCCCAAGTGCTCGAGCATCAGCGCTGCGCTCCAGATCGCCCCCGCGGGATTCGCGATCCCCTGACCGGCGATGTCCGGCGCTGACCCGTGCACGGGCTCGAAGACGCCGGGCGCATCCGAGCCCGGGGCGACGTTGGCGCTTGCCGCCATCCCCATGCCTCCTTGGATCGCCGCCGCAAGGTCGGTGAGGATGTCGGCGAAGAGGTTCGAGGCGACGACGACGTCGAGGCCGCCGGGATCGCGCACCATGCGCGCGGCGAGTGCGTCCACGAGCACCCGCTCGACTTGCACCTCGGCGAATTCGGCCGCCACCTCCTCGACCACCTCGTCCCAGAGGACGTAGCCGTAGCGGGAGGCGTTCGACTTCGTCGCGCTCGTCAACACCCCCCGCCGTGACGCAGCGAGTTGGAACGCGTGGCGCACCAGCCGCTCGATGCAAGTCCGCGTGAACACGCTCGTCTCGAGGGCGACCTCCGACTCGAGCCCGCGGTGCGACCGCCCGCCGACACCGGCGTACTCGCCCTCCGTGTTCTCGCGCACGAAGAGCATGTCCACGTCGCCCGGGCCGCGCCCCGCGAGCGGGCAGGGAATCCCCGGCAGCAGCCGGCACGGCCGGAGATTCGCCCACAGGTCCAGCCTCTGGCGGATCTCGAGGATCACCCCCCAGAGCGCGACGTGGTCGGGCAGCGAGGGATCGCCGATCGCGCCGAGCAGGACCGCGTCGTGGGCGCGCAGCGTCTCGAGCGCGTCCTCCGGCATCATCCGCCCGTGCTCGTGGTAGTGGGCGGATCCCCACGGAAGCTCGGTCCACTCGAGCCGGAGGCCCAGCGCGTCCACGACCCGCCGGGCCTCCGCGATCACCTCGGGCCCTATCCCGTCGCCGGGGACTAGGGCAATGCGATGGCTCAAACCGGAGCGCCCACCCTCCCGGGCACGCTCTCCACGTAGTCGATCGCCTCCTCGAGCGACACCACGTCCGCGTACTTCGCGTTGATGTCGAACATGTTCGCCTCGTGCGGGGCCTGCGCGCGATCGCCGACGCACTCGCGCGGCACGATCGTCGGAAAGCCGTACTGGAGTAGGTCGATCGCGGTCGCGCGGACGCAGCCGCTCGTCGTCGCTCCGCACATGACCACAGTGTCGACGTGCTGCGATACGAGAATGGAGGCGAGATTCGTGCCGAAGAACGCGGATGCGCCCTTCTTGACGATGACGGGCTCGTCCTCCTGCGGTTCGAGGCGTGGGTCGATCTCGACCCAGTGGCCACCGAGCTGAAGCTCGGCCAGCGAGGGCACTTTCTGCAGCCAAAGGCCGCCGTCCTTCAGGCTCGGCTCGTAGCCGATCGTCGTGAAGATGACCGGGAGTCCCCTCGCGCGGGCGGCATCGAGGAGCTGCTTCGTGGCCTCGACCTCAGTCGTCAGGTCCGCTCCGAGCGTGCACGCAGCGTCGGTGAAGCCGCAGCTGAAGTCGACGACGAGAACGGCCGGATTCTGCCCTAGCGTGACGCTTTCCCCAAGGCGCGCCTGCTCGTAGATCCGCTGGGCTTCCTCGTCGGGCATCACGCCAACGCCTTCGCTACCGGGGCGAGCTGCTCGCCGAAGCGCGCCCGCCTGACGAACTGCCCCGCGCCGGGCTGGGCGACTAGCTCGTCGCCTTCGACGATGACCTGGCCGCGGACGAGAACGACCTCGGGCGCGCCTTGCACCTCGGTCCCCTCGAAGAGGTTGTAGTCGACGTTCGAGTGGTGGGTCTTGGCCGAGATCGTCAGCGCCTTCTCCGGATCCCAGACGACGATGTCCCCGTCGCTGCCTGCCGCGATCGTCCCCTTCCGTGGGTACAGCCCGAACAGCTTCGCGACGTTCGTCGAGGTCAGCTCGACCATCCTGTTCAGCGAGATGCGGCCCTGGCGGACGCCGAAGTGGTGCAGCATGTGCAGCCGGTTCTCGATGCCTGGGCCGCCGTTCGGGATCTTCGAGAAGTCATCCTTGCCGAGCGTCTTCTGACCATCCCAGTTGAACGGGCAGTGGTCGGTCGACACCGCGGAGAGGACGTCCTTGGCGACGCACTCCCAGAGGTGTTCGAGATTCTCTTTCGCCCTCGGAGGCGGCGTGTAGACGTACTTCGCACCCTCGAATCCCGGCGCATCCACGATCTTGCTCAGATCGACGAAGAAGTACTGCGTACAGGTCTCGCCCCAGACCTTCCACCCCTTCTCGCGTGCGAGGGCAATCGGCTCAGTTGATTCCTTGCACGAGACGTGAACGACGTAGAGCGGTGCCCCGGCCACGCGGGCAAGCTGGATCGCCCGGTTCGTCGCCTCACCCTCGGTCTCGGGGGGGCGCGTGAGCGCGTGCCACTTCGGCTCGGTCTTGCCCTCCGCGAGAGCGCGCTTGACGATGACGTCGATCGCGTCGCCGTTCTCGGCATGGACCATGACGAGAGCGCCGGTCTCGGAGGCGACCTCCATCGACCTGAAGAGCGTCTCGTCGTCGACCATGACGGCGCCCTTGTAGGCCATGAAGAGCTTGTAGCTCGTGACGCCCTCGTCGGGCACCTTCGCAAGATCCTCGAGCGTGCCGCCTTCCTTTAGGTCGGTGATCGCCATGTGGAAGCCGACGTCGATCACGGGCGGGCAACGCTCAATCTTCTCGTGCCACGTTTCGAGCGCCTCGGCGAAGGTCTGACCCGGCATCTGGAAGCAGAAGTCCACGAGCGAGGTCGTCCCGCCGAATGCGGCCGAGACCGTGCCGGACGTGAAGTCGTCGCAGGTGACCGTGCCGCCGAAGGGCAACTCGATATGCGTGTGCGGGTCGATCGCCCCCGGAAGGACGTACTTTCCGCTCGCGTCGACCACCTTGTCGGCGGTCACGTCGAGCGACTCGCCGATGAGAGAGATCGTCCCGTTCTCGATGAACACGTCACCGATGTAGTCGTCGGCGGCGGTGATGATCCGGCCGCCTTTGATCAGTACCGACATGCGCTTCCCCTTTCTCGCGCGTCCCACTGACCGTGAGTCTCTTGGTCACGCGCCGGTAACGCGCCTTCTGCCGAAGTCTGACATAGGTATGGAACCGACGGGCACTGAGCGAACAGTCGCATCTCGGGAGTCGCGGTTACCCGGTAGACGGAGCGAGAGCCACTGCGGGCTCCAGGGGCGGCCGCCGATCGTGCCAGTCGGTCGCCTGCTGAAAGGCATGCGCCGCGCGGAGCACCGTTCGTTCCTCGAGGCGCCGGCCCACGAGCGCGAGGCCGACCGGAAGGCCGTCGACGAACCCGCAGGGCAAGCTCAGCACGGGCAGGCCGGCGAGGCTCCATGGACTGTTGAACGGGATCAGTGCGAGGCGGTACGGAATCGTCTGGCCGCGCACGTCGACGGTGTCCTCGCCGATCCTCGGGGCCGTGACGGGCATTGCCGGTGCGACGAGGACGTCGACGCGCTCGAACAGTCGGCCGACGCCGTCGTCGAACCAGCGACGGGCACGTTGTCCCGTGACGTAGGCGGTCGGCGGCAGCAAGAGCCCGGCGAGTAGTCGCCCTCTGACGTCGGGCCCGTAGTCGGCGAGCCGCTCCCTCAGCCAGGGTAGGTGGGCATTCGCGGCCTCGGGAAGCATGACGAGCTGGTTGATCGTCCCGGCCTCGTCGAGGAGTGGCACCTGCGTCGGCTCGACGATCGCACCCAGTGCAGCGAGCTCATCGATGGCCGCCTGAACGGTCGCGGCGACGCGTGGGTCGGCTCGACCCAGAAGCGCGTCGACCACGCCGACACGCAGGCCCTCCACGCCGCCGACGAGCTCCGTGCGAGAGCCCGCGATCACGTCCAGGAGCAGCGCGCAGTCCTCGGCGCTTCGTGCGATCGGCCCGACAGTGTCCAGCGTCCAGGAGACGGGCACCACTCCGCGGTTCGAGACGAGGCCGGTGGAAGGGCGGAGACCGGTGACCCCGCAGAAGCACGACGGGATACGGATCGAGCCGGCGGTGTCGGTGCCGAGTGTTCCGGCGGCGAGGTCGGCGGCCACCGCCGCCCCGCTACCGCCGCTCGACCCGCCGCAGATGCGATCGAGCGACCACGGGTTGTGCGCCGGCCCGAAGTGGGAGCTCGTCGTCATCGCGCCGTACGCGAACTCGTGCGTGTTCAGCTTGCCGAGGACGACGGCGCCCGCTCGCTGGAGCCGCTCCACGACTTCGGCGTCGTGCGCGGCGATGTTGTCGGCGAGAATCCTCGAGGCCGCGGTGGTGTGGGCGCCTGCAACGTCGATCACATCCTTGACCGCAAGCGGGACTCCCCACAGCGGCCCTCGCTCGCGCACCTGCTCGAGTGCCTCAGCCTGCGCGAGTGCCTCCTCTGCACGCACGGTGATGTAAGCGTTCACCTCTCCGTCGATCCGCTCGATGCGGTCGAGGTACGACTGCACGGCCTCACGTGGCGAGAGCTCACCGTCCCGCAGCCGCTCGGCCAGGAGGGCGACGCTCACGGCAGGCCGGCGGGCGGGATCTCAGGTGGGAGCTGCCGCTCGATCTCGGCGAGTGCGGGCAGGATCGCGCTCAGGAAGCCGAGAACGACCTCGAGATCCGTGTCCTCCGGGTGGACACTCTGCTGCGCGGCGAGAGTCCGCAGGAACTCGATCGACGGCTCCGCGAAGCTAGACTCAACGGCCATACCGATCTACGAGTACCGGTGCGGCGATTGCCAGCAGCGTTTCGAGGAGTTCCTCTCGAGCTCGACGAAACCCGCCCCGCCCTGCCCGAAGTGCGGCTCGGAGAACGTGACGAGGCTGCTGTCCACGATCCAGACCGAGTGGCTCCCGAGCGACGTCGACTGGGACCGCGTCGGCAGGAAGTGGGACTGAGGCCTCACCTCGCGGCGATCACCTCCACGCCCGCGCTCGCCAATGAGAAGAATCGGTCGTCGATGATCGAGCTCGGCGCGGGAAAGTCGACCTTCGAGTGTGTAAGCCCGAGCTGGACGAGCGCCTCGGTCAACTTGATCGCGACCGGCCCGGGGTTGACGACCGGTGCCGGCAGGTGCTCTGCCATGTAGTCGCCCGCCTGGTGCATGGTCGTCGATCCGAGCAAGATGACACCGGCGCCGTCCTCGTCGATTGCCCTCTGCGCTTCAGCCGTCAGTTTCTGGAACATCTCCTCCTCCTTGCCGGTGAACAACGCCTCGACGTCAGGCGGGATGTTCACGGCGCGGATCGAGGCGCACTTCTGGCTCAGGTCGTAAACGGCGAGATTCTTCTCGTAGAGGTGTGTCCACTTGTCCCACATCGTGATGATCGAGAAGCGCTTGCCGAGCAGGATCCCGACGACGTACGAGACGAGCCCCGGACCGATCACCGGAATGCGAAGACGCGAGCGCAGCGCGTACATGCCCGAGTCCGAGACCGTGTCCATAACTACTGCGTCGTAGCCCTCGTCCTCCGCCCGAAGGCCGGCTTCGGCGATGTACATGTCGAAGACGAGGTCTTCGTAGTAACAATCGACCAGGGTCGCGCTGTTTCGGACCGCGATGCACTCGACCTCGGTGTCCGGACCCAGGAGGTCGTGCGGGATCTGGGCCGCTCGGTTGGCAACGCCCTCCTCGTCGAAGGGGAACGGGATGATGTACTTGATCCGCATCGCGGTCCTCCTCTGGTTGGCTTCCGCGTCTGTATAGGTCAGACTTTCGCAGTCTGTCAAAGGAGGAGTCGATGCCGTACTGCCAGATCGACGCGGGGGTCCGTCTCTACTACGAACTAACGGGTCCAGAGGACGCTCCCCTCGTCGTGCAATTCGGCGGAGGCCTGTTCGGCCGCACAACTTCGGGCTCGTCAACGACGGCTTCCGCGAGAAAGGGTTCCGGCTACTCTCCTTCGACGCGCGCGGCTACGGCGCCTCCGACCACCCGCGCGAGCGGTACACGATCGAGGGCTGGGCGGACGACGGGGCTGGGCTGCTCGACGCCATCGGGCTCGACCGCGTCTTCGTCCACGGAACCTCGATGGGGGGCATGATCGCGATCGCGTTCACGGCCAAGTATCCGGAGCGCGTGATCGCCGCGTGCGCGGACGTCGCCTTCGCGAAACCCGACCTCTACCGGAAAACGCTGTTCCGGGTCTGGCGACGCATGGTCGAGTCGATGCCCTGGGACGACTTCTCCGACCACGTGACGACGCAGGCGGTGGG
>Ga0070707_100006072_pt1 | contig 11264 bp, 5 predicted proteins | sample KBSK5502metaG_FD_65468 | JGI IMG/M metagenome (GOLD analysis project Ga0070707, IMG submission 65468) | Corn, switchgrass and miscanthus rhizosphere microbial communities from Kellogg Biological Station, Michigan, USA - KBS K5-50-2 metaG | ecosystem: Host-associated > Plants > Roots >... | reverse complement strand
ATCATCGAGCTTGGGGCCGGCTTTCATCCGGAGCTGACAGGACGGGAGAACATCTTCCTCAACGGCGCGATGCTGGGGTTTTCGCGGGCGCAGATGGCGAAGAAGGTGGACAGCATCATCGAGTTTTCTGAGATAACCAACTTCATCGACTCACCGCTGCGCACGTACTCGTCGGGCATGCAGGCGCGCCTTGGCTTTGCTGTGGCCGCCGAGGCCGACCCCGATGTGCTGATCATTGACGAGGTGCTTTCGGTCGGCGATGAGGCGTTCCAGAAGAAATGCATGGAGCGCATGCGGCGCTTCCGCGAGCAGGGGGTGACGATCCTCTACGTATCCCACGCGCTTGACAGTGTGCACGCGCTCTGCGATTACGCGGCGTGGATTGACCGGGGGCGGCTGCGCTACTACGGCGAGTCTCAGCAGGTGGTCGCGATGTTCCGTGATAGCCTGGAGCATGACGCCGACCTGGCCGAGACGCAGCGCATGCAGGTCGTGCGGGTGCCGCGGAAATCGTAGCGGAGGCCGGAGGCGATCATGCTGAGGAGCCTGCTGCTGCCAAGACATGCTCCCGAAGACCGCTAGCCAGCAGCGTTTCGTGCTCGCCGACTGCCAATCATGATCCCACAGGTATGCCAAAGAAGGAGTACTTGTGCGCACGCACAGCTGTCTCCTGGGAAAGGACCAGTCCATGCAGTTGGTTACGGGTGGTGGGGGATTCGTTGGCTCGCATCTCGTGCGCGCGCTGGTCCACCGTGGTGATGCGGTGCGGGTGCTGGACAACGGGCTGACCGGCAGCCGGGAGCGGATCGCGGACGTGTTGGCGGATGTGGAGTGGATCGAGGGCGATATTCGCGATGCAGCCACGCTGCGCCGGGCGTGCCGCGGCGTGGACGTGGTGTTTCATCAAGCGGCGATGCCATCGGTGCCGCGCACGATCGCCGAACCCGAGATGACGCATGCGATCAACCTGACGGGCACGCTCAACGTGCTGGTCGCCGCACGCGCGTCCGGCGTCCGCCAGGTCATGTTTGCGTCGTCGTGCGCGGTCTATGGCAATCACCCGGTGTCGCCGAAGGCGGAGTCGCTGCCACCGCAGCCGCTCTCGCCATACGCCGTCCACAAGCTGGCGGCAGAGGCGTATTGCCAAGTTTGGCACACGATCTATGGGCTGGAGACAGTCGCGCTGCGCTATTTCAACGTCTTCGGGCCATCGCAGGATCCGCGGAGCGACTACGCGGCGGTTATTCCGCGATTCGTGACCGCGGCGCTGGCGGGCACGTCGCCCACGATCTACGGCGATGGCGAGCAATCGCGCGACTTCATCTACGTCGGCGACGTGGTCGAAGCGAACCTGCGGGCGGCAGTGGCGCCGGCTGCGGCAGGCAAGGTGATGAACGTAGGCACGGGCGCGAGCGTGACGCTCAACCAGCTGATCGGCGAGTTGGAGCTGATTCTTGGGCGGCAGATCGAGCCGGTCTACGCGGAGCCACGAGCCGGCGACGTGCGCGAGAGCCAGGCCGATATCTCGCTGCTGCGCGCGACACTGGGCTGGGCGCCAGGGACCTCGTTGCATGACGGCTTACGCCACACAGTTCGCGCATTCGCGGAGCGCGTGTGAAGTGGCGCTCGGCTGGACCTGGCCTTCCAGCGGCTTCGTGGGCGTGAACCTCAGCCGTTTGCCGTAAGATGTACCGTGGGATTCCGCCGTGTGATCCGGTGTCAAAATGGCCAAGCAAGTCGAGTTCGCGGTGATTCCCGTCGCCGTAAAGGTATCCTACTTGGAGTCCTGAATACATTGCCAGCGAAATCAAACTCTGCTACTGTGGCGGCGTGACTGCTCAGAAGCACAGGTAGGTCGCGAATCCCGAAAGGGGGTTCCATACGAGCGTCCGGACGTACACGAGCCTAGCAAGCCATGGCACACGCGCCGTATTTCCGCATGCCTCAGCACGTGATCAGTTTAATGGACCGCGTTCGCGGACACAACTCGAGTAGTAGAGAGAGCTGCAATGCAATTTAATCCGATCGAGCACCGGATATGCTTTGCCAATCCAGAGCGGAAAGCACCGTCGGCGTGGATCGAGCATGTGCCCTTCGCGATGCTCCTGATAGATCTGATTCGGCCCCATACACTTGTCGAGTTGGGCACCTATCTTGGCACATCCTACTGTGCTTTCTGCCAGGCGGTACAGGAACTCGACATAGACTGCCTTTGTTACGCAGTTGACACGTGGCAAGGTGACGAACACGGCGGATTCTATGGGCCCGGCATACTGGCCGATCTGAGAGAGCACCATGACGCTCGGTACTCGTCCTTCTCACAGTTGGTCCCCACCCAATTCGACGACGCACTTCCAATGTTCACGGCTGGCTCCGTTGATCTCCTCCACATTGATGGATACCACACCTACGATGCGGTAAGGCACGATTTCGAGGCCTGGCTGCCCAAGATGAGCAGGAGCGGTGTGGTGATCCTGCATGACATCGCGGAACGCGGCGGCGATTTCGGTGTGTGGAGACTATGGGATGAACTCAAGGAGAGGTATCCACAGCACGTCGAGCTGCTCCACGGACATGGGCTAGGCGTGGTTGCCGTTGGGGAGGTTGTGCCTGAGGGCTTCCGACAGCTTGTAGATGTGCCCCTAGCACATTGGCCAGCTCTTCGCGAATTATTCCGCGAGCTCGGTAGCCGAATCGAGGTGCGGCAGGAAGCGAACAGCCTGCGTGAACAACTAGCTAATGCAGAACGGCGGTCCGAAGAGCGGGCGGCGGCCCAGCAGCACGAGACCGAGCAGTTGCGTGCCGAACAGGCCAAACAGAACGAACGAGACCTCGATGAACAGATCAAGAAGCACGAGCGTCTATTTGCTGAACAGACCAAGCAGCAAGTACGAGAATTCGCCGAGCAGCAAGTACGAGAATTCGCCGAGCAGGCCAAACAAAACGATCTGCAGCGTTCTGCCCTTACACGGGAGTACGAAGCCAAGCTGAGCGTGATGCGAAGCAGGATAGCAGAGTCCGGGGCCAGCCTGAGTAGCGCGCTCTGGCAATTGAAGTGGCTGGAATCATCGCGCGGTGTGCGGCTGGTCAAGCTCGCGCGGGCATCGCGAGCAGTACTTAAACACAAGGGGCCGCTCTCGCTCGCGAAGCACGTCATGCTATGGACCTTCGGCAAGCGCGGCTACCATCTGCGCGACATCGGAGAGGGCTCAGTGGGCCAGCAGGCCCCCGCGCTGATCCAGGCCCCGCCTGTTGCCGGTCCCTCGATGGTAGCTGTGCGAGAGCAGCGATTGCCGACGCCAGGGTCAATATTCACGGGCGCTTCAATTGTCATTCCGGTCTTCAATGCGCTCGACGATGCGAAGAATTGCGTTGATAGCGTGTACCGAGTAGGGGCATCGCTGCCCTTTGAGGTTATCGTGATCGACAACGGATCGCGTCCCGACGTGCTTGAGTGGCTGCGATCTGAGAACGAGCGGCGAGCGCATTTCTGGTACATCAGCCTCGAGGCGAACCTGGGTTTCTCGAAAGCTATCAACTTGGGTATCGAGCACACTCGCGGGGACTATGTTGTTCTGCAGAACAGCGACACGGTCGTCACTATAGATTGGCTTGATCATCTCATTGCTGCCTTCGAAAGCGACCCCGAACTGGGTATCGTCAGTCCAATGACAAATTATGTCGGTAATGGCCCACAAATAGCCGAAGATGCCCGCTTGCTGCCAGTGGACCAAGCAGAGCGCTACGCCGCCTCAATCGCAGACCGCGACGAGGTGCAGTACATCGCCGATCGGCTTGTCTTCTTCTGTGTCGTCGTGCCTCGCCGCGTGCTTGGAGTGCTCGGAGGACTGAGCGGCGCCTACGGCTTAGGCAACTTTGAGGACGACGACTATTGCGTGCGGGCCATCACCTCAGGGTTCAAGCTTGGCATCGCCCGCAACGCGTTCGTGTACCATCTTGGGACGAGGACCTTTCGCGCCAACAACATTGACCATGATGGCATTCTGGACGAGAACCGGGCTATCTTCGTGAGCCGCACCAGCCGCCTCAGCACTTCTCCGCTACCGGCCCTCTGGCGTATGAGGATAAAAGATGAGACTGCCGTCAGTGTGGTCGTGCGCACGAAGGACCGGCTGGACACGCTGCCAGTGGCGCTGGTGAGCCTTGCCAATCAGTCATTCGACCGCTTCGAAGTGGTCGTCGTTAATGATGGCGGTGCGGATGTCTCCGCCGTGCTGAAGCGATTCGAGTCAAGATTTCCCATCCAGTACATTTGCCACGAGCAGCCGCGCGGTGCGGCTGCGGCGCTGAACACCGGGCTCAACGCCGCACGAGGCGAGTGGGTTGCGTATCTCGACGACGACGATATCGTGTATCCCTATCACCTCAACGCGCTGTGGTCGAAATTGATGGAGACGGGCGCGCGGTTCGCGTATGCCGACCATACACGGGCGCTCGTAAAGGTGGGTGTGGGCGGTGTCCCGACGCCGGTCAGGTGGAGACCCATCCCCACCTGGGAATACAGCCTCACTGACCTCTATGTGCAGGATCACCTGCCGATACATACCTGGTTGCATTCACGGGTAGATGCCCTGGAACTGGGCGGCTTCAGAAACGACCTGGACGTGCATGAGGATTGGGATCTGCTCCTGCGGCTGGCGCAGAAGTATCCATTCGTCCCGACGCGACAGGTAAGTGCGGAGTACCGGTTCTATGTTGACTCGCTCAGCAACTCGATCATCCAGCGCCGCGCCCGGTCGCTCGAGCTGCTTGAAGTCATGTACGACCGCTATCAACTTCCGGAGTCTCCCGAGACGATTGCTGGGTCTCGCGACCTAATTCGTCAGATCATACGCCAGCAGATCATCGACATTGACGAGATTCAAGGGATGGCGGAGCGCGGCAAGATTTCCCGAACTGCCGCCAGACAGCGCACGGTAGCTCTGGTCACCGGGATGCCGGTGGAGTAGGCGCGCATAAGCGGCGCTCGGGGCGACAAGCTACAACGATATGGCGCGACACGGTACGAGAGACTTGTCACGGTCCTTGCGAACTCGGGTGCTTGCACGCATCTCTATGCAATGTGCACTGGTCTGCCGCAACCGCGTATCACAAGCTAGATAGGCTAGCTTCGCAAAGAAACGGTGGAATGCACGCGGCACCACCTGCGGCGTCCCGAGAGGCCCTGCCTTTCGGGTAGGCCACAGCCCAGGCCGGAAAGCAGATATCCCATCCCTGTTGACGGCCTGCCGCGGCAGGAGTACTATAGCGCAACCTCGGCCGTCGACGAGTATCTGGGGGAGTATCTGCAAGGGGTTGTGTTCCCATGTTATATACCCTCCGGCGCATCAGCAATCGGCTCGCACAACAACACACGTGCCTATAGTAAGCAGGCTCCGATGAAGGCGCTCGTCTACACGGCGGTGTTTGGTGGCTATGATGCTCCCAAGACACATGTGCCTCAGTCTATCCAAGTTGATTACGTGTACTTCAATGAAGCTCACTGCCCTTACCTTCCCGCTCACATACGCGATCTGCATCCGCGCCTTATTGCTAAGTACTTCAAGCTGCAACCATACGTAATGCCCGCATACCGCAATTACGATTATGTCGTGTGGATCGATGGGAGCGGGACGTTGCTATCACCAGACAGCCTCACGGCGTTGATCAGCTATTGCAAATCAGGCTACGCGGTGTTTCGTCATCCGAACCGCGACTGCATTTACGACGAGGCAGACTTCTGTAAGGACTTCGAGAAGTATCGATCCCAGCCAATTGAGCAGCAAGTTGACGCTTACCGCAGGGACGGCTACCCACCGCACAACGGTCTTTACGCATGTGGGGTCATTGTAAGAGATACAAAGAAGGACTTCACATCCGTCGATTCTGATTGGCTAACAGAAAATCTCAAGTGGAGCTACCAGGACCAGCTCAGTTTCCCGTACATACTGTGGAAGCGCGGGATGGAGGTGGATGTGATCGCCCTAGATCTAATCCACAATGACTACGTGAGTTTCATACGTGAAGACTGGACCAAGTGATACGGCGTCGTAGGTAACTGTTGTAGAACCGAGGCATGCCACGACGCATCCACCTTGCACCCCACTTGACCGACGACGAACTGTACGCACGGTATCGCCACGCCTGCGAGCCGGCAGGCGATCATCGTCTTCCGGGTGGCCAAGGCAGATCAGCGATGAGATGCGCGCGGTGGATTGGATAGGTGTTTATTGGCAGCGTAGCCAGTGATTGTGCGCCTGTTCTCTTCGGCGCGATGTGGTGCCCATCAGGGCGCATCGCCAGGTGCGGTCATGCGGCGCGGTGGGGCGGTGGGGGCGATGTGCTCGTGCGCCGGAGTCCTAGCAGTGTTGTCGAATACCTATGACCCTGGTAGAGTACCGGCCTGGAATCCCTGAGAAGATCTGGGGAGCGAGCGCTTGTGCACTCCGCTGAGATTTTGCGCTAGACGATGCTGACCCTTGTGGTGATACGGCGTCGTAGAATTGGTGACTAATTTGTCTGTGCTGTGGTCCTCGCTCGGCCGGCCGGTTGCGGGCATCCTAGGCCAGGCCGTGCCCGCCCGCTCCCCCAGCACATGGGTGGACTGGGCGCGACGCCGCAGTCTTGCGGCGGACCTGGGCAAAGCCTCAATCGTCGTGGTCACCTACAACAACCCCGAGTACACTCGGCTCACCCTCGAGAGCGTCCTGCAGAAGACGGAGTACGCAAACTACGAGATCGTGATCGTAGATAATGGCTCCGCTGCGTCGATGACCGCATGGTTGCTCGAGTACGCCACTAAGCATCCGCAGGTCAAAGTGATCCTCAATGGACGCAACCTCGGGTTTGCGGCGGCCAACAATATTGGCATCCGCGCCGCCGCCGACAGCACATACGTCGTGTTGCTCAACAACGATTGCATCGTCACGCCTGGCTGGCTCACCCGGCTCATTGGCTACCTGCGCGATCCTCAGATCGGCATGGTCGGGCCGGTGACGAACTTCGCCGGCAACGAGGCGTGCGTCAACGTGGACTATTACCGCCTGGAGGAGATCGATCGCTTCGCGCGGATACGGACCCTTGTCCGCCGCGGACATAGCTTCGACATCCCCATGCTGGCGATGTTCTGCCTGGCGATGCGCCGCGCCGTGGTCGAAGAGATCGGTCCGCTGGACGAGCAATTCGGCGCCGGCATGTTCGAGGACGACGACTACGCCCTCCGCGTGCGCCAGGCGGGATACCGCATTGTGTGCGCCGAGGATGTCTTCGTGCATCACTTCGGTCGCTCATCGTTCTCGAAGCTCGAAGACGCCGAGTTCAGGCGCATCGTTGATGAGAACCGCGCGCGCTTCGAGGCGAAGTGGGAGACGACCTGGGAGCCGCCGCGCCCACGGCCCGGGGTAATCGTCGAGCCATGGGTCGAGCGCGTCGCTCACTACCCGCAACCTGAGGCCGTGGCACGTCTGCCGGCGACGCCGGCCAAGCGGGCACGCGCCGCGGCCGTGAACGGCGTCCGCGCACCGGCGCGCCTCGTCCACCAGGTGTACCAGACGGCGGTCCCCTACGAGAAGCGGCTCATCTTCTGGTCGTGGCGGCGGCGTAATACCTTCCAGATGCAACAGCTCATACGGAGTCTCGATGTGAGCGCCGTTCGCGCCGGGCGCGCCGAGCTGCGCGCAATCCTGGCGCAGTACCCTGACGCGAAGGGCATCGTCATCTTCCCGCCCTCGGCCCCCTGGTACACCGCGCTCTTCCAGCGGCCACAGCAGATGGCGCTGGCCCTCGCCGCGCTGGGCTACGTCGTGCTCTACTGGGTCGAAGATATGGACGGTGACCGCAGCACGCGCTTCCGCAGGGTGGCCGAGCGGCTGCATCTGTGCAACGTGCCGCCGTCGGTGCTGCGGACGTACGACCAGCCGATCGTTGTCACCTACGCGCACACCTACAATTGGGCCGCGATGCTGCGCCGGCCCGTGGTGGTCTACGAGCTGATCGACCATCTCGACATCTTCACGGACTTCCCGCGGCGCACGCTGGAGCGCTACCACCACCGGGCGCTGCGCCGGGCTACAGTCGTGGTGGGCACCGCCGACGATCTGGTGGCCGCACTCAAGCCCTACCGGCCCGATGCTATCCTCTGCCCTAACGGCGTGGACCTCGCGCACTTTGCTCCGCCGCAGGACAAGGGCGGGCCCGCCGAGCTGCCCGCGGATATACGCCCGCTCGTCACGCAGGGCAAGCCCATCGTCGGCTACTATGGCGCGTTGGCCAAATGGTTCGACTTCGATCTGGTCAAGCATGCCGCCAAGGAGCTGCCCGACCACAACTTCGTGCTGATTGGGCCGGATTACGACGGCCTCACCATGCGCCAAGCGGGGATCGACTCGTACCCCAATATCCACTGGCTCGGCCCCAAGACGTACGCCGAGCTGCCGCACTACCTCGCCTGCTTCGACGTGGCGACGATCCCATTCAAGGTGAGCGACGCCCTCAACGCCGTCTCGCCGATCAAGCTCTTCGAATACATGGCCGGCGGCAAGCCCATCGTGAGCACAGATCTGGCCGAGTGCCGCAAGTACTCGGTAGTGCTGATCGCCAACAGTCACCGGGAATGGATCCAGCGGTTGCATGATGCGCTCGCGCTCCGCGGCGACGACACGTACCTCGCGCAGCTGCGCCACACGGCAGCCGAAAACACCTGGCAAGCGCGCGCGCAGCAGATCATCTGCGCACTGGAGGCCAGAGCATCGGCCACAGGCACACCGACGTGAGGGCCGCTGCTCTTGCCGGCGGCACCAGCGGTCAGTCCGTGACTCGACAATTTCCGCGGAGGTATGGGATGCGCACTCGAATCGACGACTCTGGCCGCGCCACAGCTGGACCCTCCAGCGTTCTGCTGCGGGGGAACCACGCGCGCGCAGTGCTCGCCGCCATCCTGTTGTGCTGCGCAACCATCCTCACCGCTCCCGGGCTGGGAAGCAGCCACCTCGCGGTCCGCGCGGCGCCGCGCAGTCTAGCCCCTCAGCCCGAGTTGTACTACGGATTCACCTATTCTGATGCGCCCGCTGTCCCGACCGTGCAGGGCATCGAACAGCACACTGGCAAGGGCGCATCACTGGTGATGTGGTATCAGGCATGGCAGCTCCAGGGACTGCCGCAGCCCTTCCCCACGGCTGGTATGGAAGCAGTGCGCGAGCATGGCGCTATTCCCATGTTGGCCTGGGAGCCAGATAACTACCCGCAGGGAGATAGCGATCCGGCGTTCTCGCTCTCGAAGATCATCGGTGGCGCCTACGACCCCTACTTGCGCCAGTATGCGGCCGCCGCTCGGGCGTGGGGTCACCCCTTCTTTCTCCGCTTTGCCGCCGAGATGAATGGCAACTGGACCTTATGGTCCGAGGCGATTAACGGCAACTCGAAGGGGCAGTTTGTCGCCGCCTGGAAGCACGTCCATGACATCTTTAGGGCGGCGGGCGCCACCAACGCCACCTGGGTCTGGTGCCCCAACGTGGAGAATGCCTATACGACCCCTCTCGAGGATCTCTATCCTGGTCCTGCGTATGTTGACTGGGGGTGCATGGATGGCTACAACTACAGTATCCTCTTCAACGGCACGCCCTGGCGCTCCTTCAGTCAGGTCTTCCAGAAGACATATCAGCACTTGCTGCGGCTGCTTCCGCCGACCATGCCCATCATCATTGGCGAGACCGGATCGGTGGAGCAGGGTGGTTCGAAGCCGGCCTGGATTACGGACACCTTCACGACCGAACTGCCGGCACGTTTCCCCAGGATCAAAGGCCTCATCTGGTTCGACATCGCCAAAGGGGGCTTCGACCTGCGCGTAGATACCTCAGCGCAGTCGCTCACGGCATTTCGGCAAGCTATCGCTTCACCGGTCTATCAGACCGACAAGTATAGCTTGCTCGACCAATCGCCGATCCCTTCCCCAGAGCAGTTCGTCCCCCCCACGCCTACGCCGACGCCTGCCGCGCCACTGTTCGGGCTGCCGACGACAATTCCCACTCCGCCGTCCAACCTCCGTCAAGCATTGGTGCCCCTGCTCTTGGGCGTGAGCATCGTCGTGCTTGTGGTGGCATGGGGAAGCGCGGCTGCGGCCTCGCGGCGGCGACGGGCCGCGAGGCATGCGAAACGGTATAGGCGCGCCAACGAGGAGAGATCGAGACGGTGAGATCCTTCTTGACGCGGTATACGCGTACCATCCGTTCCATGGTTGCTACATGGCCTGTGCGGGTGGTTCACGCCGCTTATCACCGCGTCGCGCCACGGACGCTCCGCGACACGTTCTGGCAATATCGCCACGATCGCCGCAGACTACGTCACGCCATGCTCGCGAACTCCCGGCTTGACCGTATCGCATTCCTTGTCACGTCACACATTGTGCCGCTGCGCCGGCCGCGCAAGCTCGCCGGCACAGCCCAGAAGGCGACTAGGAACATTTACCTCTTTGCGGGCGTGCCGTACTACGATATCGGTGGCGGGCAGCGGTCGGCGCAGCTCGCCAAGACCTTCAACAAGATGGGCTACGCGGTCCACTATGTCTATGCGTACGAGTCCAGCGAGTCGGGTGCGCGGACACGCACGATGCCTATCCCGGCCGTCACCCATCTGCACATCAGCCGTCTCGCGCCCGAGCGCATCGTCGCCCATCTGCGCGGCGATCCGCTGTTCATCTTCGAGATGCCGAGCAAACAGTTTGTCCCGTACCTGGATCTGGCGCGGCGCATCGGCGCGACGGTCATCTACGAGCACATTGATAATTGGGACACGTCGCTGGGAAGCCTGTTCTTCGATCCTGACGTCTTCAAGACGTTCTTGATGAGTGCAGACGCCGTCGTCGCGACGACCCACCTGCTCCGGGACAACCTCACGGCGTACATGCGCGTGGACCCCGAGCTGGCCTCCCAGGTGGAGAAGGTGCACTACGCGGCGAATGCGGTCGACACCGAACTCTTTGATGCCCATCGGCTGCACGACCTACCGCCTGATCTGGTGCGCGGCAAGCAGACCTTGCTCTATTACGGGTCCCTCTGGGGCGAATGGTTCGACTGGGGTCTCATCCAGCAGGTCGCACAGGCATGCCCCGAGTGCTCGATCAACCTCATCGGCGATGAGCGGCCGATCCAGGCCCTCGCGCGAAGTATGCCCGTCAATGTCCATTTCCTGGGTCCCAAGCCGCAGTCGTCTCTCCCCGCCTACCTCCAGCACAGTGACGTGGCGCTGCTGCCCTTCAAGAACGATGAGAT
>Ga0070707_100006071_pt1 | contig 11264 bp, 10 predicted proteins | sample KBSK5502metaG_FD_65468 | JGI IMG/M metagenome (GOLD analysis project Ga0070707, IMG submission 65468) | Corn, switchgrass and miscanthus rhizosphere microbial communities from Kellogg Biological Station, Michigan, USA - KBS K5-50-2 metaG | ecosystem: Host-associated > Plants > Roots >... | reverse complement strand
GGGCTGACCGCCGAGGAGCACGCCCGGCTCGACGCGATCAAGGTCGAGCTCGACCGCTGCTACGACCTCCTCCACCAGCGCGACGCGCGGCGAGCGGCGGGGCTCGACCCGCGCGAGGCCGCGGCGCGTCCGGCCGACATCGTCGAGCACTACCAGCAGTAGGCGCCGTGGGGGCCCAGGCGCCCGCCGTCAGCCCGAGCGCGCGCTTCCGGCGACCCGGCCCGATCGGCTCGCCAGCAGCCCCGTCCGCGGCCCCAGCGCCAGGGCCACCACGAACATGGCCGTTTCGATGAGGACGATCGCCGGCCCCGACGGCACGTTGAGGTAGAAGCTGCCGTACAGGCCGGCGACCGCAGACGCGGCCGCGAGCACGACGGCAACGAGCATCACCCGCTCGAACCGCACGACGAGGAGCTGGGCGGTGGCAGCCGGGGTCACGAGCATCGCGACCACGAGGACGATCCCGACCGCCTGGATGCTGACGATGATCGTGACCCCGAGCAGCCCGAGGAGCAGGTACTCCAGCAGCGAGACCGGCAGGCCCGACGCGGCCGCGCCGAGCGGATCGAACGTCGCGAACAGGAGCTCCTTGCGGATCGCCACCACGACCGCGATCACGAGGGCGCCGAGGACCGCTACCTGGACGAGGTCGCCGAAGCCGATCCCGAGGATGTTCCCGAGGAGATAACCGAGCAGGTCGCCGGCGTACGACTTGATCGTCGAGTACAGGAGGATGCCGAGGGCGAACGCTCCGGCGAACAGGACACCGACCGAGGTGTCGAGCCGGAGCCGGCTCCGCCGGGAGACGAACCCGATCAGGAGCGCCGTCGTGACCGCCGCGATCGCTCCCCCGAGATAGATCGGGAAGCCGCCGATGAAGGCGATGACGACACCGGGAAACGCCGCGTGACTGACGGCGTCGCCGATGAAGGCAAGGCCCTTCAGGACGACGAACGTTCCCATGATCGCGCAGACGACCCCGAGCAAGATCGCCGCGACGAGGCCACGCTGGATGAAGACGTACGACAACGGGTCGGTGAAGAACGCGACCAAGCCCATCACACGCCCTCGTCGTGGAAGTGGCGCTCACCGCCGGCGGCCTGATCGTGATGGTGGGCATCGTCGAGGACGAGCCGGTCGCCGTCCCCCGGCAGGATCAGGACGTGGCCGCCGTACGTGTCCGACAGGAGCTGCCGGTCCAGGACCATCTCCGCCGGGCCGGTCGCGACGATCCGTCCGTTGAGGAACGCCGCCTGGTGGAAGCGTTGGGCGGCACAGATCAGGTCGTGGGTCGAGGCGATGACCGTCTTGCCGGCGCGGGCCTCAGCCTCGAGGACGTCCATGAGCTCTTCCTGCGTCGTGGCGTCGACGCCGGTCACGGGTTCGTCGAGGAGGTACAGCTCCGGGTCGGCGGCGAGTGCCCGGGCGAGGAACACGCGCCGCCGCTGGCCGCCAGACAACGCCCCGATCTGGCGCTCCCGCTGGCCGGCCATCCCGACCGTCTCGAGGGCCTCGGCGACCCGCCGCCGGTCGTCGGCCGACGGCCGTCGCCCGAACCCGATCCGCGCGTAGCGCCCCATCATCGCCACCTCACCCACGGTCACCGGGAAGTCCCAGTCGACCGCCTCGGCCTGCGGAACGTAGGCGATGTCGCGCGCCCGGCCGCCCGGCGGCCCGCCAAGGACCGAGATCGTCCCCGTTTCCGGCCGGAGCAGGCCGGCGATGAGCTTCAGCAGGGTGCTCTTGCCGGCGCCGTTCGGGCCGATGACCGCCAGGAGCGATCCCGCCCGGACCTCGAGCGACACGTCCGACAAGGCGACCCGCCGGTCGTATCCGGCGGTGACGTGATCGAGCCGGACCGACGGTGCGGCGTCGACGACGACCCCACGGTCGGACAGGACCGCCGTCGCGGCGGCGGCGCCGGCGCCCGTCAGCGGAGGGCCTCGACGATGTGCTGCATGTTCCAGCGCATCATGCCCAAATACGAGTCGGCCGGCGCGGGGCCGAGCGCGTCGTTGTAGAGGGTCGTCACGACCTGGCTGATCCCCGCCTCCTCGGCGAGCGTCTGGGAGAGCTTCGGGTTGAACTGCGCCTCCGAGAAGACTGCCTTGACGTGGGCGGCCTTGACCTTCGCGACCAGGTCGGCCAGCTCGGCCGGTGTCGGCTCCTGTCCGACGTTGGCGACGACGACCCCGATGAGCTCGAACCCGAAGTGCTTCGCGAAGTACGGGAACGCGTCGTGGAAGGTGACGAGCTTCCGGTTCGCCTCGGGGATCGTCTGGACCTCTGCCAGGAGCTCAGCGTCGAGGGCGTCGAGCTGGGTCGAGTAGGCGGCGGCGTTCGCCTCGAACATCGACTTGTCGGCGGGATCCGCGGTTGAAAGGGCCGCGACGATCTTCGGCAGGTAACCGGTCTTGACGATCGACGGGTCGAGCCAGAAGTGGGGGTTCGGCTCGCCGTCGACTTCGATCGCCGGCAGCCCCTCGCCGAGGACGAGCCGCGTCGCATCGCCGGCGCCCGTCGAGGTGAGCAGGCGGTCCAGGAAGTCGTCGAGGCCGACGCCGTTCGACACGATCAGCTGAGCCGTGGCCAGGGTTCGGGCATCCTGGGGCTTCGGCTCGTAGTCCTCCGGGCCCACCCCCGACGGGATGATCGACTGGACGCTCGTCCGGCGGCCACCGACCGCCTTGACGATATCGGCGAAGACCGTGGTCGTGGTCACCACGCGGAGGGCGTCCGAGTCCGAGCCGATTCCGGTCGACCCAGATGGCGTCGCGGACGGTCCGCCGCAGGCGGCGACCATTGCCGCGGCGGCGAACAGCATGGAGCCCACCGGACTGCGACTGAGTCTCATCGGCCGACGGACGGTTGGACGGACGGACATTCCGGGGTCTCCTGTACGGTCAGTCGGGCGAAGCGCCGGACCGGCCGACGATCGCCTGGCAGTGGCGGCAGAGCCCGAAGAGCTCGAGCCGGTGCGTGTCGATCCGGAAGCCGCTGGCCCGCGCGATCTCGCGGACGGCTTCGTTCAGGCCGGTGTCATCCACTTCCGCCGTCCGCCCGCAACGCGAGCAGACCACGTGGTGATGATGCGCGGGCGCGCACGACACATAGGCATGCTCGCCGCTCGGGAGGTCGAGCCGCTCGACGGCGCCGAGCTCCACCATCAGCTCGAGGGCGCGGAAGAGGGTCGCCCGGCTGACGCCGAGCCGCCGCTCGCGGGCGGCGCCCGCGAGCTCGGACGCGGTGAAATGGCCGCCATGTCGAGCGATGAGATCGGCCACGGCCAGCCGCGGCTCCGTCAGTCGGTAGCCGGCGTCATCCAGGGCTCGAACGATCGGGTTCGGTGCTTCCATCGCCGGGCAGCCTAGCCGATCGACGCGTTCCTGTCGAGACTGAGTCTCAGGACTTGCCGATCGGCAGCAAGGACGGCGTGTAAGGGGTCAACGCGCCGGGTGCGTCGGGTCGGGAGGTGGCGGCTCTGGATTGGCCTGGCCGTGGGGCCTCGACGTGCGCCGCCGAACGGCCGCCAAGCCACGACGGACCTGGTCGCGCATCAGGACCGGGGCGGCGATCACGGTCGCCTGCGCCAGCGGGATCGCGAACGCCTGGGCGTCGGGCGGGACGAGGCACATGATGCAGGCGATCGGCGGAGCCACGGCCAATCAATACGGCTACAAGCGCCGGCCGTCAATGGGACGCAGGTCCGGTTTCCGGCTGCAGGATGCGACGAACCGGCAGCGGAGGACCGGCGAGGAACACGGCGATCGCCGTCGTCGCCGGCACGGCGAGGAGGATGCCGATGCTCCCGACGATCGTCCGGACGACCTCGACCGCGATGACCTCCTCGTTGACGCTGAGGCTGAACGTCGCGACCTGGAGGGCGAGCAGGACGAGCAGCGGCAGAGCCGCGCCGAGGTAGGCGAGGACCAGGGTGTTGACGGTCGCCGCGAGGTGGGCCGTCCCGACGTTCATCGTCCGGCGATAGAGCTCTGCTCGCGTCATCGACGGGTCGACCTCGCGCAGCTCGTCGACGGTGGCGGCCTGGCTGATCGCGACGTCGTTGAGAACGCCCAGCCCGCCGAAGATCACGGCTGCGAGGAGAAGGCCGGACAGGTCGATGGCGCCACCCGTCAGCTGCTCCAGGGCGACGACCTGCTCCGAGCCCTGGGCGACCGTGAACCGCGCGGCGGCGGTGACGACGACGGCGAGGACGCCGGTCACGACAAGGCCGATCGCGGTCCCGACAACGGCCGCCAGGACCTGCCGGGTGAGCCCCTGGGTCAGGACCAGCGTCCCGATCGTGATCAGCGTCCCGAGGGCGATCGCAAGGACGACGGGGTTCCAGCCGGCGAGGAGGGCCGGGATCAGGACCTTGAACGCGAGGACGAGGGTGAGCGACAGCGACACGAGCGCCCGGATGCCGCGCCAGCCCGCCACGAGGATCGTGACGATCGCGAACCCGCCGACGAGGATGCGCAGCAGCGGTAGCCGCCACCGATCGAGGACCGCGTAGGTCACGTTGCCGTCGGGATCGGTGTCGATCGCGATGATGACCTCGTCGCCGGCGGCGTACACAGGGAGCTCGAGCTGGCCGCTCGGGCCCTCGACCTGGGCATCGACCTGCTGGCCGGCCTGGGCTCCGTCGACGAGCAGGACCGTCGCGATCGGCGGCTGGTCCTGCGTGGCTGGGGTGATCGACTCGATCCGAGCGTGCGCCCGGTCCGAGATCAAGCCGTGCGCGCTGGGCGGGCTGATGTCCGGGAACCAGGCGAGGATCGCGAGGACGAGCAGGATGCCGCCGCCGACGATCGCGATCTGCCGGTCGAATGATCGGCTCACGGGCCGGAACCCTCCAGCTGGACGAGCGGAAGCGAGGCGAGCGGGGAACGCCTGACCGCCGGCCTCAGCGGGTGAGCGTGACCTTGCGCAGGCCGGGGGGCGCGTCGGGATCGTAGCCGCGCCGGCGCGCCACTGCTTCGGCGAGGAGCTGGCCGGGGATGATCGTCGCGAGAGGCGCCAGGCCGCCGGGCAGGTCCCGCGGGAGCGGCAAGCGGATCAGGTGGCTGTCGTGGCTGGCCTCTCCCGCGGCAATGCCCCCGACGACCCACGGCGTGCCGCCTGCGGCGCGCGCGGCCTTGATGCCCTCGTCGACTGCGTCGCCCATCGGCCCATCCGGACGGATCGCAAGGACCGGGACGCCAGGCCCGCTCAGGACCACCGGGCCGTGGCTGAAGTCGGCCGACGAGTAGCCCTCCGCGAACAGACGGCCCGTCTCCTTGAGCTTCAACGCGGTCTCCAGCGCCGTCGGGTAGTCGTATCCGCGAGAGATCACGATCGACCGCTCCGACGCCGCGAACTCCGCCACGATCTCGCTGTGGTCGTCGACGACCCCCACCGACGTCGCGAGGGCGGCCCCGAGGAGTGACGGCGTCGCTGGAAGGGCCGAGGCGATCGGCCCGTCCGGTGCCAGTGCCGCGACGAGTGCGGCACCGGCGGCCAACTGGGAGACGTACGACTTCGTCGCCGCGACCGCGAGCTCCTCGCCGGCCCGGCAGTCGATGACGTGCTCCGCAGCGGCGGCCAGCGGCGACGAGGCATCGTTCGCGATCGCGACGGTCGTCGCGCCGGCGGCGCGCGCGGCCTCGACCACGGCGATGAGGTCCGGCGACCGGCCCGACTGCGACACCGCGATCACGAGCCCGCCGTTCCAGCGGACCGCCGCCCCGTAGACGGTCGTGACCGACGGCGCGGCGAGGCCGGTCGGGATGCCGAGCTGGGTCTCGATCAGGTAGCGGAGATGGATCGCCGCGTGGTCGGAGGTCCCGCGGGCGACGATCGAGACGAACGGCGGCGCGGCGGCGCGGATCGCGGCGGCCGCCGCCCCGACCTCATCGCGGCCTTCGTCGAGGAACCGGGCCACGACCGACGGGATCGCCTCGATCTCGCGGCGCATCGCCGTTGGTGACGCGACCATCACCCGGCCGAGAAGAACCGCGGCAGCCACTGCCGGTTGCGCTCCAGGATCGCGTCGAGGAGCTGCGGTGCGAGCTCCGCGCCGCCGGCCAGCGGGTTCGCGGCGAGCGCCGCACGCGCGATCGCCCGATCGCCCGACACGGCCGCTCGGACCGCGAGACGCTCGTAGGTCTTGACCCTGCCGACGAGGTCGAGGAGCTCGGGTGACAGCGGTGCGAGGGGCAATGGATGCGCGCCATCGCGATCGATCCGGGCCGGGATCTCGACGACGTCGTCGGCGGCGAGTCCCGGCAGGGCGCCGGCGTTACGCACGTCGACCACTTGCACGTCGCCCCGACCATCCACGAGGGACGCGATGAGCTGAGCCGCCGCCTCGCTGTAGAAGGCGCCGCCGCGGTGCTCGAGCAGCTCCGGTTTCGTGTCGAGGTTCGGGTCGCGGTACAGCTCCAGGAGGTCGCGCTCGATCGCCATCACCTCCTCCGCCCGCGTCTGGTGGCGTGCCTGCTCGGACAGAACGCCTTCCGTGTCGTCGTAGTAGCGGAGGTAGTAGGACGGGATGACGCCGAGCGAGCGCAGCCGCTCGGCCGGCTCGCCGACGTCGGCGGCGATCTCCTCGCCGTCCTCGGCGAGCAGCTCCGGTAGTCGGTCGACGCCGTCGATGCGGACCGCCCGGATCCAGGTGAGGTGGTTCAGGCCAACCTGCTCGAGCTCGACGCGATCCGCGTCCACCCCGAAGCGCTGGGCGAACCGTCGCTGGAAGCCGATCGCGACGTTGCACAGCCCGACGCTCCGACGGCCGGCGTCCGCGAGTGCCTGGGTCACGATCCCGACGGGATTGGTGAAGTCGACGATCCAGGCATCGGGCGCGGATCGACGCTCCGCCTCGGCCGCGATCTCGAGGACGAGCGGCACCGTCCGTAGGGCCTTCGCGAACCCGCCCGCCCCGACCGTCTCCTGGCCGATCAGCTCATAGTTGCGCGGCAGCGTCTCGTCCCCGAAGCGCGCCTCCTGTCCGCCGACCCGGAGCTGGATCAGCACGACGTCGGCACCGTCGAGCGCAGCGCTGCGATCGCTCGTGCACACGAGGCGGCCGGCCCAACCCTCGCGCCGAAGCATCCGCTCGGCCAGGCCACCGACGATGTCGAGCCGCTCGGGATCGACGTCCATCAGGTCGATCTCGTCGATCGACAGGCGGTCGGAGCGTCTCGCGAACCCGTCGACGAGCTCCGGTGTGTAGGTGCTGCCGCCGCCGACGACCGCCAGCTTCAGGCCCACGCTCACCTCGTCCGTGGTCGTCAGCCGTGCGGGACTGCCGGACGGCTTGACAGGTTGCTTATAACGTTATCAGCATTACCACGTCGCGCAAGAGGCTCGACGACCCACCGATCAGCCCGTTCCAGGATCAGTTCTCGCGAGGTCTTTCCCCCTCACGATGGCACGCTTCCGACTCGAGCTCGGTCCCGTCCCGCTTCATCACCAGGTCTATCTCGACCTTCGCGCGGCGCTCGACGCAGGCGAGTGGCGACCCGGCGACCTCCTCCCGCCGGAGCGCCAGCTCGCCGCGCGTTACGGCTGCAGCCTGATCACCGTCCGGCGCGCGCTGTCCGAGCTGTCCCGCGAGGCGCGCCTCGAACGGACGCGCGGCCGCGGGACGACCGTCCTCCGGCCGCGGATCGAGCGCGACTTCGCCGGCACGATGAGCTTCTCCGAGGAGATGCAGGACCGCGGACTCGACCCGGAGACGCGCCTCGTCGCGGCGCGTCCGGAGTCGGCCGGCGAACGCGTCGCCGATGCCCTCGGAATCCCGGCCGGCTCGCCGACGCTCTACCTCGAGCGGTTGCGGGCCGCCGACGGCGAGCCGCTCCTCCTCGAGCAGGTCCACCTGCCGGCCGAGCGCTTCCCCGGCCTGCTGGCCTCGGACCTCGAGCACACCTCGCTGTATGACCTCCTGACGGTCCGCTACGGGACCCGGATCGTCCGGGCCCGCGAGGCGCTGGAGCCGGTCCTGCTCCGCGCCCGCGAGGCACGCCTGCTCGCCCAGCGGCCGCGAACCCCGGCACTCCTGATCGAGGGCATCGCCTACAGCTCCGAGGGCCAGCCGGTCGAGTTCGCCCGGAGCTACGTCCGGGGCGATCGAACCCGCTACTACGTCGAACGCGTCGTCGTGCGCTCCAGCTGGCAGACCGATCCTGGCGACGGACGCCCCCCATCGACCACCAAGCGGCCACCCGCCCGGGTCAGGCCGTCGAAACCCCGATCCACGCGCCGCGCTCCGGCCGGCGCAACAACCGGCTGACGAGCCATCGGACTTGAGGAGGAGCACATGACAGCGCGTCTGTTCCGTCCCGGTGTCCTGCTCGCGACGTTCGCCCTGCTGGCGACGGCGTGTGGCGGGTCGAACGCGACATCATCCCCGTCGACCGCTGCGAGCAGCGCCCCGTCGGTCGTCGCCAGCGAGCCGGCCAGCGCCGGTCCCGCGACTGTCCCGCCCGGCGGGCCGGTCGAGATCCGCTGGTACTGCTGCCTCGGCGGGGGCGAGGCACCGGAGCAGAAGGCGGTCGAGGACAAGGTCGTCGCCGACTTCAACGCCTCCCACCCGAACATCCACCTGACCTTCGAGGTCGTGACCTACGACCAGGCGAACGGCCAGCTCGCGACCGAGCTCCAGTCGGGCAACCCGCCGGACATCGTCGGGCCGGTCGGCATCGGCGGCGCGAACGCCTTCCACGGCAAGTGGCTGGACCTGGCGCCGCTCATCCAGAAGACGAACTACGACCTGTCTGGCTTCCCCTCGAACGTCGTCGACATCTACAAGCTCGATGAGGGCCAGGTTGGCATCCCGTTCGCGATCTACCCCTCGGCGCTCTTCTATCGGAAGGGCCTGTTCGAGGAGGCCGGCCTCGCCGAGCCGCCCCACAAGTACGGCGACAAGTACACCCTCAACGGCCAGCAGCTCGACTGGAACTACGACACGATCCGCCAGGTCGCGAAGCTCCTGACGGTCGACAAGAACAACAAGGACGCCACCCAGGGCGGCTTCGACCCCAAGAACATCCGCCAGTGGGGCCTCGAGCTCCAGCGCGATGACCTGCGCGGCATGGGCGCCTACTTCGGCTCCGGCAGCCTGGTCGCGGCCGACGGCAAGACCGCCCAGATCCCCAATGACTGGGCGGTCGCGTGGAAGTTCTACTACCAGTCGATCTGGACCGACCACATCAGCCTGACGGGACCGCAGTTCGAGTCCAAGGACATCAACCCCGAGGACTACCCGTTCTTCGCCGGCAACACCGCGATGAGCGAGAACTTCCTGTGGTCGACCTACGGCGTCGGCAAGCTCGACGACTGGGACCTCGCGGCCATCCCGACCGAGAACGGCAAGGTCACCGCGGCGTTCAACGCCGACACCTTCCGGATCCTGAAGTCGACCAAGCACCCGGACGAGGCGTTTGAGGTGTTGAAGTACCTGCTCGGTGACGCGGCGCCGGCCCTCCTGACGACGTACGGCGGCTTCCCCGCCCGGACCGCCCAGCAGGCCAGCGGCATCGCGGCCCTCCAGGCCCAGTTCAAGAACCAGGTCGACTGGCAGGTCGCCATCGACGGCATCCAGTACGCGGATGAGCCGAACTTCGAGGCGCCGATGCCGAACTACAACGAGGCGCTGAAGCTCGTCGGGTCGGGCGGGACCTACCTGACGAACTGGGGCAACAAGCCTGGACTCGACATGGACACGGAGATCAACAAGTTGAGGGCCGATCTGCAGAAGGTCTTCGACGCGGGCGGCTGAGCCCGCCGAGTTGGTCGTCTTCCGTCACCGCCCGCCGACGAGGCGGGCGGTGACATAGCCCGAGGCTCGAGCGTGGCGTCGATCCCGATCCAACCGCTGTCGCAGACCCGCTCGCGGACACGCTGGCGGCTGTCCCGCCCGTCGCTCGGGCGGTCGGCGCTTGCCCGCCACGAGGCGAAGTGGGGCCTGATCTTCATCTCGCTGTGGATCTTCGGCTTCTTCGCCTTCACCCTCCTGCCGATGATCGCCTCGCTGATCTTCAGCGTGACGAACCTCAGCTTCGAGCAGTCGACGCCGCTCCGCTTCGTCGGGCTCGATAACTTCGCGGCAGCGCTCACGGACCACACCACCTGGGACTCGCTGGCGGTGACCTTCCGGTTCGCCGCGTTCAACCTCCCGATCGCGATCGTGGTCCCATTCGCGGTCGCCCTCGTCCTGAACAGCCGCTACCTCCGGGCCACCGGGATCTTCCGGACGCTGTTCTTCCTGCCGTACGTGATCCCGTTCGTGTCGGGCGTGCTGGCGTGGCAGGGGATGCTGAACCTCGAGACCGGCTGGGTGAACCTGTTCCTGAAGATGGTCGGCGTCCAGAACCCGCCGAACTGGCTGCAGGACACGACGCTGATCTACCCGAGCCTCGCGTTCATCGGGCTGTGGGGCATCGGCGCTGGGGTCATCGTCAACCTGGCCGGGCTGAAGGGCATCCCGACGGAGCTGTACGACGCCGCGAAGATCGACGGCGCCGGCTGGTGGGCATCGCTGCGGAACGTGACCCTGCCCATGATGTCGCCGGTCATCTTCTACTCGCTGATCCTCGGCATCGTCGACGTCCTCCAGTACTTCCTCGTCCCGCTCGTCCTGTACAACGGGACCGGTGAGCCCGGCGGCTCCACGCTCTTCTTCAACCTCCTGCTCTACAACAACGCGTTCCAGTTCAACCGCTACGCGTACGGCGCGACGCTCGCCTGGGTGCTGTTCGCGATCACCCTCGCGGTGACGCTGATCGTCTTCCGGACGTCGCGCCGGTGGGTCTACTACGCGGGCGAGCGGTAGGTGACGGTCCGATGAGCGCCCTCGGCCAGGCCGCCCAACTGCCGCTGCCGATCCTCCGGCGACCGCGGCGGTTCCTGCCGCGGCCGAAGGAGACCGGCAAGTCGTTCGTGTTCACGTTCATCGTGGTCGTGATCCTGGCGGTGTTCCTCTCGCCGATCCTCCGGGCGCTGTTCGTATCGCTCAAGACGACGGACCAGGTTGGCCAGCTCGATGCGCCGCAGTACCCGGCCGGCCTCCAGACGTTCGACTACGGGGGCAAGACGTACGACGTCTACGACGTGCCGCTCCCGGACGGCACCACCGCCGCGTTGGCGCTGGTCAAGAAGGGCCGCGACTCCAGCCAGTTCGTCGACCCGAACAACGCCGCGGCCGGCCCGATCACGTGGCAGGGCTCGTGGCGATCGTTGTCGCGCGCCTGGACCTTCGATCCGCAGTGGTCCAACTACGCGAC
>Ga0070707_100006067_pt1 | contig 11271 bp, 14 predicted proteins | sample KBSK5502metaG_FD_65468 | JGI IMG/M metagenome (GOLD analysis project Ga0070707, IMG submission 65468) | Corn, switchgrass and miscanthus rhizosphere microbial communities from Kellogg Biological Station, Michigan, USA - KBS K5-50-2 metaG | ecosystem: Host-associated > Plants > Roots >... | reverse complement strand
TGCCGAATAGGGGGACTGAGCGTGCAGGGGATGCGATTCGTCGATCGGAACGTATTGAGCGGTGCCGTAGACCTCGCTCGTTGATGTGTGGACGACTCGCTGGGCTCCCAGGTCTCGCGCGGCCTGCAAGACGTTCAGGGTTCCCCCGATATTTGTGTCCAGGTAGGACGAGGGAGCGTGATAGGAATAAGGAATTCCAATCAGTGCGGCGAGATGGAATACTACGCTGACGCCTTTCATCGCCTGGACGACGAGATCCCGATCCCGCACATCTCCAGCAATGATCTGCATTTCGGTGCGAAGCGGGGATTCGTCCAGCCAGCCCCACGAACCATTGCCGCGATAGTGGACCATAGCCCGCGTTTTTGCGCCGAGTTGGACGAGCCGTTCCGCCAGGTGGCTGCCGATGAAGCCGCCTGCGCCGGTCACGAGGACCGATTGGTCTTTCACTCCCCCCTCCACCAGTACTGAAACACGAATCCTTGAGCGAGGGAGAGGGTCAGAAGCACCAGACTTTGCAATCCGTATAATGCGACAAAGCCCGTCGTCAGGCTGCGAATGAGCAGGATGATCACAGCGCCGATGGCCACATTCAAGACAACGAACATGGCCGAAGCTCCGATCCACTCAAACAGAGCGCGCAGGGCACCCGTGTCGCGGCCGCCTTTCGTGGTGGCGGATACGATTAATGAAGTCAAGACAGCCAGGAAAATGATGAAGAGTTGCTGCATGCGGCTAAATATATCCCGCGATGCGGTAATACACGAGCGCTAAGGTCTCCTGAACCAATCGAAGCGCCAGTCGAACCCGTCCTCCGGGCGAAATGGCCGCAACCGTATAGTTGTCGGAAGGTGCCGGCCGGACTTCCATTCCAGTGCGCTCGAAAAGATATTTCGCGCGACGCATGTGGAGTGATTCGGTAACGAGCAAAACGTCGTGCACGCCGCGTGAAGTAAGTAACGCCGAAATGCGAATCGATTCGTCGCGGGTCGTATTGGCCGTCTCTTCCTTGATGATCGCATCACGGGGCACGCCCATCGTCAAAGCCAGCTTCGTCCGCAGTTCGGCCTCAGTCATGGCGGGCTCTTCGACGGATTCTTTGCCCGAGAAGACAATGACTGGCGCAACGTTGCTTTTAAAAAGCTCGATGCCGCGGACGGTGCGCCGCAACGATTCATCATCGAGCATGCCGCCCTTCCAAATTCCTGCAGAAAGCACGACAATCGCGCCACTCGGCTGAACGCTGGAACCCACGCTGAAGTACCCGCTCGCTTCGTTAGCTATTGGCGTGAACACAATCACACACAAAACCACAACGACGACCACGCCGATCCCGCGGATGACTCCCATCACAGGAGCTTGGTCCAGTCCAGGGTCTTCAAATCTTTTTCGTGTTTGGCAATCAACTCGTAATCCGAGTCGCAATGAACGAGGATGGCGCCATGCAAAATCGCGGTCGTTGCGATCAGGCAATCCGACGCGCTAGCGGTGACAGCTTTTTTCCGGAGACTCGCTGCAAGATGCCAGGCCCGCGGCCATCCATCCTCTGGAAACTGCAAACGATGAACGTGAATGAGCCGGCTGAGGAGTTGCGCTGAGTCTTGATTAGACCGGATTCCGACCATCAATTCGAGAATAATCCAGTCGGTGATCGCAGCGGTGCCTGCGCGTATCAAATGTGTAAGTTCGTCCTGAATTTTGCGGCTGCCTGACGGCCGCAGAAACTCAACCCAGGCAGACGTGTCAGCGACGTGCATGGTACTTGAATGGACGTGTTTTTCTCATCTTCAGCAGGTCCTGTACAGTCATATCCATTTCGACTTTCCCTGCAAGATCCGCCAGCTCATTCAATGCCTTCTGACGCACGACCGCCTGCAAGCTTTTTTCGACGGTCTCCTTGATTGTGCGCGTGCCGAGGATTTCCTTGACGCTCTTCAGCAATGCCTCGTCGACTTCCAATGTGGTCTTCATTTATATAAACTCGGCGATCACTTTATGTATACATTATACATATCAGGGACGTAAGTATGGATCATCAAGCCTCGCGCAACGGTTCGCGTCGGCGATTTCGGAGAGAGGCGTCAACCTGGGCACATTTTTCTTTAATTACGTATTCCCGCCGGACGCCACGCTGATCGGTTCACTGATTCCCGGCAATCGGCATTGGGTATGGGGTGAGAATACGTTGTTTTTGGCGTGATGCTGCTCTCGAGTTTGGGGCTCGCGCAATTGGGCCATCGCGAGTGGAAACCGCGAGTGGCGTCAATGATAACCGCGCTCGCCTGTGCGATATTTCTGTTCGAAGTTTATCCCATCAAATTGCCGTACGATGGACCGCACCCGGGATTCGAATATTCCGTCATCGATCAGGGCATCGATTCGATTCAGAAGCAGATGGGGCGGCGCGTGGCCGCAATCCACTATCCGATCCATACGCTCACGGAAGCTTATCCCACGTTGGAGGCCACATACATGCTCGGCTCAACGCTGCATCATGCTTTCATCGTGAACGGTTTCAGCGGGGCTGAGCCGGACGGCTGGATGGAAGATCTGCGAACCTACGACGAAATCCCGGACGCTCGGGCATTCGCACTTCTACGGAAGAGACACGTGGATCTGATTTGTCTGCATCGAGAGCTATCCATTGAACGGAGAAATCTCATCGTCGAACGCTTCATGGAACTCGGCCTGGGTGATGTGCTCCTGTCCGACGACGCGGGCAATGTGATTCTGCGCCTTCTTTAGCGCGCCTGCGAACCAGGAACGTTCTACGTTTGTTTGATCCACTTCCGAAAGGCGGACAAAGCGGCTCTCTGCCCCTGCGTCTTGCTTTGCTCGATAAAGTCCGCGAGGACCGAACCGGTCAGGATTGGAAAGAATCGGCTGGTTGGTATTTCGACGTACGATTGATCGCGAAGCTCATAAATGAAGGCGCGGGTTCGCCGGCAGTTGTAAAGCCAAAGTTCCGGAACGCCGAGGGCGGTGTACACCGGAAACTTGCTGAGCGATTCATGCGTCGAGTCTATTTCAACCGCAATGTCGGGCGGTGGGTCCACATCGAGATCGATCTTGCGCCTTCCAACAATCGCGTCCGCATGCGCGGCAACATAAAAGCAAGTGTCGGGCTCCGTCCCCTTCCTTAGCCGCTTCCTCTTCCAGGTCGCTGAGCCTCGTGGTTCAACGTTGATGTCAAGCTCGTCACTGAGCAGGTAAACCATGCGCGAGATGAACTCTTTGTACTCTTCGTGTTCCGGCAGCGGACTTATGATTTCCAATCTTCCCTCATCATAGGTGACCCGCAAGCCGGGACGATCCCACAGGTCCTCTACAAGCGCCTCATAATCCTCCCAGCTGACGTCTTGAAAAACCAGGCTGGCGCCATTCGGAAGATGATCCACTGCGTCCCTGTAGTCGATACTGCGTGTACTCATATCGCAATTATACGCGTGTTACGCCCTCACGATTTTCTCGCGTCCGCGGGTGACCGCGCGTGTGGCATTGCGCGTGTCGACGACAAGCGGCGCGTGGTCGACGACTCGCTGGTAATCGATGTTCGTGTGGTCTGTCGTGATGAGCACGAGGTCCTGCGACTTCAGAAGATCCTCTGTCAATTCCAGCGACGACATATTGGAGAAATCGTAGGCGCGCATTTTATGGAGCCGCGGAATGTACGGATCGCTGTATGAAAGCACGGCTCCGTTGTGCTGCAGAATCTCCATGATTTCGAGGGCGGGAGATTCGCGGACATCGTCGACATCCTTTTTGTAAGCGACACCCAGGACGAGGATCTTCGAGCCGCGGATGGATTTGGATCGGTCGTTCAGGGCTTTGCCGACGCGTTCCACCACGTAGTACGGAATGGAGGTATTGACTTCGCCGGCGAGCAGGATGAATCGGGTGGAAAAGTCATACTCTTTTGCCTTCCACGACAGGTAAAACGGATCGATGGGAATGCAATGACCGCCGAGGCCCGGTCCGGGATAGAACGACGTGAAGCCGAAGGGTTTCGTGCTCGCCGCATCGATGACTTCCCAGATATCGATATTCATCCGGTCCGTAAGCACCTTCAATTCATTGACGAGGGCGATATTCACGCACCGGTAAATGTTCTCGAGCAATTTGACGAGCTCGGCCGCCCGAGTGGAAGAAACCGGAACGACACGATCGATCACCTTGGCGTACAGCGCCCGCCCCGCTTCGAGGCAATCGGGAGTGATGCCGCCAACGACTTTGGGGATCGTGCGGGTCGAGAATTTCGGGTTGCCCGGGTCTTCGCGCTCCGGCGAAAACACCAGGAAGTAATCCTTGCCGACTTCGAGTCCGGTCGTGCGGAACCGTTCGAGCAGGATTTCTTCGGTTGTGCCGGGATATGTTGTGCTTTCGAGCGAGATTAACTGTCCCTTGCGAAGCGTTTTCGTGATCGCGTCCGCTGTTTTTTCGATGTATTGAAGGTCGGGATCCTTTTTTGCCGTCAGGGGTGTCGGGACGCAGATGATGATGCAATCCGGTTCCGACAGCCGGCGAAAATCGGATGTCGCCTCGAACTGTTTCTCTTTGAGCAACGATTGGAGGCGGTCTGCAGGAATATGCCGGATGTAGGATTCACCGGCGTTCAGCTTCTGGACCTTCACCGGGTCGACGTCGAACCCAATGACGGAAAAACGCTCTTCCCCGAACCGCAAAACCAGCGGCAAGCCCACATAGCCCAATCCGACGATACCTATCCGCGCTTTGTGCGTCTGAATCTTCTCGATCAACTGTTCTTTAACCATGGAGGTATAATTTAGCCCATGTGCCTAAAAAAATCCGTTCAATCCGTGGCCAGGGTATTGTGGCTGCCATTACTTATGTGTTCGACGCTCCTTGCGCAGGGTCCCGCGAAACTGCGAAAAGAAGACCCTCCGATGCCGGTCGACGAAATCATTCGCAAGTTCTCCGAAAAGGAAAAGTCGTTCAGGATTGCGCGCGCGAACTACACCTATCATCAGACCGTCCGCGTGCAGAATCTGAACGCGAATGATCGGGTGTTGGGTGAATACTATGTCGAAAGCGATATCACCTTCGATGCGTCCGGCAAACGGACCGAACGGATCACGAAGGCGCCGCCCAATACGCTTCAGAATATTCAGCTAACGCCCGAAGATTTGCAGGATATTCGCGAGATCCAGCCTTTTGTTCTCACGAGCGACGACATTAATAAATACAGCCTGAAGTATCTCGGGAAAGAAATGGTCGATGAAATCGACTGTTTCGTATTCGATGTCGCCCCGAAGACCATCGAGAAAGGCCAGCGCTATTTCCAGGGCCAGATCTGGGTCGATGACAAGGATCTTCAGGTCGTGAAGACCTATGGAAAAGCGGTCCCGGATATACGGGGAAAAGGCCCTGAAAATCTGTTTCCGCGGTTCGAGACGTATCGGGAACAGGTGGACGGTCTTTATTGGTTTCCCACATACACGCGCGCCGTCGATACGCTGCAATTCTCGTCGGGCGCCCAGCGCATTCGCCAGATCATCAAGTACGACAACTACAAAAAATTCCAGGCAGACGTAAAACTCACGTTCGGCGATGCGGTTGACGGCGGAAAAGTGGATTCCCAACCAGGTGAAGGATCCAGTAACAAGGCGCCGGCTCTTGATCCGAAGTTGAAGCAACCGCCGGCGAAGAAGAAATAGCCACGCGGAATTTCAGGGACAGACACCGAATTCTTGTACTTTAGAATTCGGTGTCTGTCCCTGAAATTCCGTGGCTATAATACCCACAAGGAGTAAACCTATGTCCGGCCATTCCAAGTGGCACAGTATTAAGCACAAAAAGGGCGCCCTCGATGCCAAGCGTGGCCGCATGTTCACGAAGCTCATCAAGGAAATCACGATTGCCGCGCGAATTGGCGGAGGCGATGCGGAAGGCAATCCTCGCCTGCGGAAAGCGATCCAGGATGCCAAGGCCGTCAACATGCCGGCCGATAACATCAAGCGGGCGGTGCAGAAGGGTACCGGCGAACTCGAAGGCGGTCAGATCGAAGAAATCATGTACGAAGGCTACGGCCCCAGCGGCGTGGCCATGCTGGTCGAGGTTGTCACGGACAATCGCAACCGCACGGTGAGCGAGATCCGGCACGTCTTTTCGAAAAACGGCGGGAACATGGGCGAATCGGGTTCCGTGTCGTGGATGTTCCACAAGAAGGGCTACATCGGGATCGATAAATCCAAAGCCGATGAAGACACCCTCATGACGCTCGCTATCGATGCCGGCGCCGACGATTTCCAGAGCGACGAATCGAGCTACGAGATTTATACGTCGCCCGAAGCGTTTGAAGGTGTATTGAACGCGATCAAGGGAAAAGGTATCGAAACACTCTCGGCTGAGGTTTCGATGATTCCTCAAACCCAGGTGAAGGTGGAAGGCAAGACTGCGCAGCAGGTGCTGAAACTCATGGAAGCTCTCGACGAACACGACGACGTTCAGCACGTCTACGCCAACTTCGACATCGAGGAATCCGAGCTCGCCGAAGCCGTCTCGTGAAAATAAGAGCCGCGGAATTTGTATGCGCGTTCTGGGAATAGACTGCGGCTCCCGAGTTACCGGTTACGGCGTCATCGATAGCGATGGCGCCGAATGTTTTCTCGTCCGCTGCGGGGCCATCCGATTGAAATCCTCTGAGCCTCTCGCCACTCGGCTCCGGTCCATTCATAACGGCATTGTCGAAATCATCCGCGAATTTCAACCCGAAGCCGCTGCTTTCGAAAATTTGTTCTATGCGACTAATGTGCAGAGCGCTTTGAAGCTCGGACACGTCCGCGGGGTATCTATGTTTGCAGCCGCTGAAGCGAATCTGCCGGTGTTCGAATATTCGCCGTTGGAAGTGAAGAGCGCCGTCACCGGTTACGGGCGCGCCGAAAAAATGCAGGTTCAGCACATGGTTCGTGCGCTTCTAAAACTCAGCGAAATGCCGGAGCCGTACGATGCATCCGATGCCCTGGCGGTCGCCATCTGTCACGTTCATACATATCGATTCCATAAATCCGTGGCACACATATGATTTCTACTGCTTTTCTTTTATTACTTCTGGCCGATTTCTCGAGCTTCACCTATTGCCATGAAAACTCGCGTGGCCCATACGAACTGCAGTGTATCCAGCTCGACCCTGAAGGAAAGGGCGAGGTAAAGTTCAAGCGCCGTCAGGCCGAAACAGTGAGTGTACCGATCCAGCTTTCACAGCCGGCACGGGAAAAGTTTTTGAATGTGCTGGCCGGCACGAATTACCTGGATCACCCGGAAACGTTCGAATCGGGCAAGAAAATAGCGGATCTGGGTGCGAAGCGCCTCACGCTGGAAATGCCCGGAGGGAAGCGCGAAGCGACATTCAACTATTCCATGCGGAAAGATGTTTCGGATCTTTCGGCATTTTTTGAGGGCTTGATCAACCAGGAGACGCTTGGATTCGATATCCGTAACGCGATTCAATTCGAGAAGCTGAGTATCCCGAAACGCCTCGAACAGGTGGAAAATGAGCTTAAGGCGAACCGAATTGGCGATCCGGATGGTCTTATTCCTATGTTGGAGAAAATCGAGGCCGACCAGCAGATCATGAATTACGCTCGAAATCAGGCCGGCAAGATCAAAAAGCAGATTCAGGCGGCAAAAAAATGATGGGAACCATCGGGCTTCAGATATTACTCGCAATCACGCTGGCTGCTCGCGGCGGCCTTGTGGAGGTCCAGCGCAACAACGTCTGGACCGAGATTCAACCGGGCGAGCAGGTGAACATTGGTGAGCGCGTCCGCACCGGGAGCTTCTCATCGGCCGCCATCGAGCTTGCTCCGGGAAAAGTCATAACGCTGAACGAGGAAACTGAGGTTCAAGTGCGCGACTCGAATGGGTCGCCGCTCGTGCGGCTCGAGTCGGGAACCATGAGAGTCTTCTCGGCGGCGGACATTCAGGTCGCTGCCAGGGACACGATGCTGGAAAGCGTCGAGCGGCCGCTCGATATGCAGGTCGGCTTTCAGGCGGATCGGCTGAGCGTCATGGTGTTCAGCGGGGCTGTAAAGAATGGCGCTATGACGATCCACGGTCTGCAGGATCCGAGCGTGCGGACGTATACCGCCGGTGGATACTGGCAGCATCGCCGCGGCACGCAGCAGCCCGTGTATTCGAACTTCTACATCTATCCGTATTTTCCTTATGGCTATTCGGGCAACACGACGATCGTGCCGCCCACAGTGCTGAATCCCACGAATCCCGGTTATCGGCCGGATCAGATCGTGCCCCCGATGACGGATCCGATACGTCCGCCGGTGCAAGTCCGGCCTAACCGGTAACCATCATTCCCGCGTATCCCACGACGTGTTCGAAATCGAGAGACACGTCGCCTGACGTCGCGTACTTCACCAGTTCCGCCCGCGTAGCCCCGAGAAGTTTTGCAGCAGTCAGCATCGATACGGTAGGGCCGTAACCGCACATCGAGATCCTCTCTCGCTGAACAACCTCGTACAGGCCTTGCGGATTCATCGCCAGTACCTGATCGATTGCCTTCCGATCCTTCACGCGTGTGATCGCATCCGATTCGTAATGGTTCATGTCACTCGACGCGATGATGAGTGTGGAGCGCTCGATTTTTTCGACCACAGTGGCTATAGCGCGTCCGAGTTCTTCCAGCCGTTGAAAATTGCTCGTTCCGATCGTGATCGGCACGAATTGCACGGACGAGCCGCCGATGTGTTGCATGAAGGGAAGCTGAACCTCGATGGCATGTTCGGAGCGATGAGCATGGGTGTCGTCTTCCAGATGGGGATCGGCACGCATCAGCGCATCGCACAGCTCCTCGTCGATTGGCACGTCGCCCAGCGGCGTTTCCCATGCGCCGCTTTTCATGATCGAGAGGGGCACGCCAAGCCCGGTGTGATTCGGACAGAGCACGATATTCCGCTGCGGCAGATCCACGCGCGCGTATACGGCGCCCGCGACGTGACCCGAATACATGTAGCCTGCATGTGGAACGACGATGCCGATGGCTTTCGTGCCCTGTTGGAGCTGTCGAGTGGGTTCGAGGAATTCGCTTATCGAAGCGCTCAGCTTCTCAGGCTCCGCTGGATAAAAACGTCCTGCGACTGCCGGTTTACGACTTCGGGGCGTAATAGCCTTTCTTATGACGAACCTTCAGCTTGTCCGGCTTCCCGTCGTGATTGACGTCGAGGGGCGGAACTTCGACTCGCAGCTTGTGAAGTTTGCCGTCCAGCTTCCGCACTTTTGGAACGAAACCGATGCTGTATTCGTTGCGTAGATTCGCAGCGACCTGCTGGTAAATGCTGGGATACTCGCCAACGAATCGTGGGAAGAAAGCCGTGCCGCCTGTGGCTTCGGCAAGCGAGCGCATGACGTTGTCGGCCTGCAGAAACGTGATCTGATCGAGGCTGGAAAGCCGCGTTTCATAATACAGGCGGGCGAGCTGTCCCATCGAGACCGAATAAATCATCGTGTCCGACGTTTCGGCCTTCTTCAACGCCTCGCCATACGTGTGTTTGCTGAGGTTCGTATCGAGACCGGTGCTGAGGAGGAAAATCGCCTTCTTGCCATCGACGCGATCGAGCCGCTGGAGCGTGTCGTACACGGCATCGTACAGAGCGGTTTCGCTGTAGGCGGGGATTCGCATACGCCGCAATCCATCGAACAACTCGGCCTTGTTCCTGGTGAAGTCGGTCAAAATCTCGGGACGAATATCGAACGCGATGAGCGCCGCCCAGTCTTCAGCACGCAGGCTATTGATGAATCCTGCAGCCGGCCCGACAACGTCATCGAAGTAATAGCCGAATGTGTTGCTGAATTCGGCGAGCACGACAACGGTCAGAGGCGCCTCGGCGGGGGCGAAATTCGTGACGGTCTGCTCGACATCGTCATCGAAGACTCGAAAATGCTTCTTTTCAAGTCCTGAGATGGGATTGCCGCTTTGATCCGTCACGACGACATCGAAGTTGATCAGGTCGACATCGATTGACAACGACGGGACCTGCGGCGGCTGGTCCTCGCCTTTCGCGGGGGGCTGGCTCTTTTGATCCGAGCCCGGCGGCAGTGGCACATTCTTACCAACGTCCTTCTTTGGCCCCTGGGCCACCGAAAGTCCAACCACCAGAAAGACGGCGATCACGAAGAGCAGGACGCGCCTAATTGTCATATATGGTTTCTCCAAATGACTAATGACTATTGACCATTGAGAATTGAACATTTCTTCGGGAGAAATGGTCAATTCTCAATGGTCAATAGTCATTAGTCATTGACTCAAGCCTAACCGACCATCCTTTGCGGCGCAAGACTTTGATCTCCCTCTTCCACGCCTGGTTGATGCCGATCTCCGTCAGTGGAATTTCCGCCGGAAGCGTGGCGATCAGCCGGCTCGCGGTTTTGTGATACGCAAGCAACGGCGCCACCAGGACCAGCAGCGCCGGTTCGTCCTGCAATGTGCATCCGGCAAAGTATCCTTTCCGCAGAAAGTCACCCGCCTTTCGATGCCGCTCAACGGCGATCCAGTAATCGAGCGCTTGAAATGGCAAATCCGGATCCGCGGATGCCTTGATCTCGACAACCACCATCCGGCCATCATTCGTAATGGTCAGCAGATCAATGATGCTTCTTTCTTCGCCAACGAAGCTCGGTACCTGCGGATAAACATGGCGAACATCGATGGAGGGAAGCACGCGGCGGATGTCGCCAACGAGATTGGACTCCAGCCAGCGTTCTTCGTGAGCGCGCGCGAGTGGATGCCGGCTGCCGTATCGCCGGGCCTCATCGACTTCCTTCACCACCTGCTCGAGGGGCTCTCCCAGCGGATACTCCGTGCGTTCCTGCGAGACGCGCGCCACCTCAATGCCCCGCAGGCGTATCGAAACGGCTCTGCCGGCGATGTGCGGCACGGCCTGAAGCAGTTCGGGCGCGATGGCGCAGATGCGTGCAACTTCCGGCGCGACATCCGGAAGAAGAAACTCCTGGACGTGCGTTTCCGGTTCGGCACCGTCGTCTTGAAGGGGTTGGAGGCGTTCGCCATCCCACCGAAGCCACTCGATCATATTGCGCACCTTCGGCATCATGCGAAGGCGCGCGGCAATGGTCTGATGACGGCCTTGAGGAACAATCGCCGCAACCCGCCTGCTGGGCCGGCTGGGCCGGCGGACCATCGGCGCCCAGAGCAGCGCCGCCCGCATCAGTCCGTTGACGACAGCGGATGATTCTTCCGGGTCGACAGCGATGACCGCATGTTTTCCTACAACGAATCTCGGA
>Ga0070707_100006065_pt1 | contig 11272 bp, 13 predicted proteins | sample KBSK5502metaG_FD_65468 | JGI IMG/M metagenome (GOLD analysis project Ga0070707, IMG submission 65468) | Corn, switchgrass and miscanthus rhizosphere microbial communities from Kellogg Biological Station, Michigan, USA - KBS K5-50-2 metaG | ecosystem: Host-associated > Plants > Roots >... | reverse complement strand
AGAACCCGCGAACACGGCGTTCGCTCTTGCCGAGCGAGTTTTCACCGCGGGTCCACCGGACGATCGGGGCGCTATTCGCTATGGCTTGCTGGAAGAGATCCAAAACGTCTCGTCGCATCGAATGTTCGGCGCCAACGCCTTCTTGCCATTGCTTGGACCCGTGACTGCCGCGCAGTGGCACGAATTGAACGAAGAGTGGGCTGGCAAGCGCAGCCTCGCCGAGGTCGTGGCAAGCGAACACGGGAAGAAGCCGCCGCGGTGGTGGGAATGGCCTCCGTGGAAGTGGTGGCGTTGGCGCACCAGGCGAAGAATCGGGCCGGACGACGTTCAGGATCCGGAGCTGCGAAAGATCGTCGAGTCGATGACCCGCAAGCAGTAGGCGGACGCGCAGGCCCTCGGCACATGTCCTGCACACTCGAACGATCCGTCAGGAGGTGAATCGATGGGCCTCATCCTGTTCCTTTTGATCGGTCTCATCGCCGGTTTCATCGCGCGCGCGCTCGTCCCGGGACCCGACCCGATGGGCTGGCTGGGGACGATGGTCCTCGGAATCGTCGGCTCGTTCGTCGGCGGCACGCTCGCGGCGCTGCTGTTCGGCGGCACGCTGGAGATCTCCGCGAGCGGGCTGATCGGCTCGATCATCGGCGCGATCATCGTGCTACTGGTGTGGCGCGCGATGAGCGGCCGGCGCGCCGTCGTCTGAGTTAGTGGTCCGGCTGCGGCTCGTCGAAGGGCCGCAGCCGGTTCACGTGCACCCAGTACCGGCCGACCCTGTCCTGCACTAGCCACTCCTCGTTCGTGACCGAGGGGTGGATGAGGGTCGCTTCCTCCCACTCGCCGCCGGAGCCTGAACGAAGGAGGCGAACGCGCGCGCCCCGTCGAAGGTCCAGCGGACGCGCCATCATCGCTTCGGAACGATAGTGGCATCGCTAGGGTCGAGCCGCCGAACGTACTCGCCGAACATCGGCTCGACGAAGTCGTAGCGGCCGCGGCCCAGTCGCGTCACCAGTCCGCGCGCGCGCAGCGATTCGAGCGCGCGCAGCACCTCGGGCCGCGGCACCCGCGCACCACCGTTGTTCGCGTAGAGCACCGCGCGCTGCGCGATCCGCTTCGCGACTGTCTGCAGATACTTCTGCCGTCCGATCTCGGACCAGTGCAGCGCGAACGGCCGCTCGAGCTCGCGCAGCGCCTGCTCGTACGCGATCGCGAGCAGCTCTTCGGTGACCACGCGCTGCGCCGCGTCGCGCATGAGGTAGTAGAGCGCGGCGCAGACCTGCATCGTGTCCTGCGGGTGGCCGCCGGTCGCGTCGAGCAACCGATCGATGCTCCCGTCGTCGATCGCGATCTTCTTCGCCGCGAACTTCGCGCGCAGGTACTCCAGCCAGTCGTCCGGTGCGATCCCGAAGCGATGCCCGCCGGCGTCCGCGAGATCGAGTGGCACCGCGAAGCGGTAGAAGGCGCGTCCCTTCTCGCTGAAGAGCTGTTCGAGGATGCCCTCCTCGGACCCGAGGAACGCGTACGCGACCCCGGGCTGGGCCTGCAGATGCGCGCGCATCACATCGAAGACGCGTGGGCCGAGACGGCCCGCGGCCTGGAACTCGTCGAACACCAGCACGACGCGCTTGCCCGTGCGCTTCGCGAGCGCTCGCGGGAGATCGAGTGCGCCCTCGAAGAAGCGCGTCGCGTTCGTCTCTCGTGCGAGCGCGAGCGCGAGCTCGACATGCTCGTACTTGATCTTCACCGTCGGTTGGAGGCCGGCCGCGATCCGTTTGGCCTGCTCGAAGCTGCGCTCGACGCCCGAGACGTTCTGCAGGAGGGCGTCGATCAGCCGCTCGCCGAGTCCGCGGACGTCCGTCGCGCCGAGGCAATCGACGTAGGCGGTGAGCGCGCCGCGACGTCGCAGGCGACGCAGCACCTCGAGGATGATCGAGGTCTTGCCGATGCGCCGCGGTCCCGCGACGAGAACGTGATTGCCGTCCCCCAGGCGTTCCGCCAGCCGGCGGATATATGTCTCCCGACCGACGAGGTCCGCGGCCGGCACCGGTCCCCCGACGGGGAAGTGCGGTGCCGGCGCGGGAACACGTCCGAACGGAGCGGGCATGTCGCCAATATACAGTCGATGTATACAGATGGCTCACCAGGTGCGTACGGCGAACCCGGCTAGGCTCGGTCGGTGAGCTCGCTCTCCCTCGATGACCTCACCAGGAACGGCACGATGACCAAGGAGATCGCGGCGACGCTGCGCGAGGCCGTCGCGGCGCACGAGTCGTTCCTGGTGTTCGCTCGACCGCGCATGGCCGGCAAGACGACGGTGACGCGCGCGATGCTCGACACGCTGCCGAAGGGCACGCCGACGCGCGTCGTGGGCGATGACGGGCTCGACTTCCGCGTGCTCATCGCCGGCGCCCGCGGCGGCTACCTCGTCGTGCCGGAGATCAGCCAGTACGCCGTGTCACCGGGGTACATCTGGGGCGCGCCGGTCCGGAAGGCATTCGGCGCGATCGGGCAAGGCTGCGCCCTCGCGGTCGCGCTGCACGCCGACGCACCCGAGGAGGCGCTCGCCATCCTGGCCGAGAACGGTGTGCCGCCGGCGGACATCAGACGGCTCGGCCTCCTGGTGCACCTGCGCTCGATCGGTTCGGACTGGCGTGCGCCCGAGCGGCGTCTCGTCGCGGGCGTCTACCGCGTCGCGTCATCGGGTGGCGCGCTCGCGACGCGCGCGCTCCATCAGGCGTGAAGACCCTTCGCGCGCTGCTCCTTGGCCCGGCGCCCGAGGACCTGCGGGACCTCGAGCGCGCCGTGGCCGCGGTGGATCGTGAGATCGCGGCGAACCTCGAGCTCGCGTCGATGTTCGACCAGACGCGCCAGGCGGTCGTGTTCGAGAACGGTGAATTCGCGCGTCACCGCGCGACGCTCGACCGAGCGGTCCACGTCACCTACGTCGGCCTCGCGGATCTCTACGAGCGCATCCCGGCGGCCGAAGCCGCGATGGAGCGCCGCGGTCCTGCGGCGTCCCTCCGCGAGGAAGACCGCGCGCTCGTCGAAGCGTGGGAGGGTGACGCGCGAGTGCTCCAGCGCGCGCTGCGAAACGCGCTGGAAGACAGCCGGCGGCCGCCTCTCGTTCGCGCGATAGAACGCTTGCGCGGAAGGCCCCCAAGCGTGCGGTAACAGAGCGCCCCGGTATGGCATAGCGGTTGCATCCGTTAATCGGGACGCATGGCCAAGAACGGGGGCCCACGGCCGGGCCACGCCTATCGCGCGTACCGGTTCCCGCAGCGCAAGGGAGGCCGTCTCTCACGCCGCCCGAACGCGATGACGCGGCTCAGCCCGCTCGCCGGCGGGCTCGGCGCGTTCGTCTTCGCGATGCTCGCGATGGCCGGGACCGCAGCTGCGGCGTTCGTCGGCTACTTCGCCGCGGACCTGCCGGCGGCGCACGACCTCGCGACGGTCGCGATCCCGCTCTCGACGAAGATCTACGACCGTACCGGCGAGCACCTCCTCTACACGCTCGAGGAGGAGCGCCGCGAGCTGGTCAAGCTCGACGCCGTGCCGCTGAAGATGCAGCAGGCGACGATCGCGATCGAGGACAAGTCGTTCTGGACGAACCCCGGTGTCGACGTCGGAGGCATCATTCGCGCGTTCCAGGCCAATCAGTCCAGCGGCCGCATCACCCAGGGCGGCTCGACGATCACGCAGCAGCTCATCAAGACGCGTCTTCTCGGCGACGAGCCCACCGTCACGCGCAAGATCAAGGAAGCGATCCTCGCCGTCGAGGCGACGCGCACGTTCGAGAAGAAGCAGATCCTCGAGATGTACCTGAACCAGATCTACTACGGGAACCAGGCTTACGGGGTCGAGGCCGCCGCGCGCACATACTTCGGACAGCCCGATCTCTCGAAGCTGACGCTCGGACAGATGGCGCTCCTCGCGGGGCTGCCGCAGCTCCCGTCGGCGTACGACCCGATCCAGAACCCCGACGGCGCGAAGGCGCGCCGCGCAGCCGTGCTCGAGGCGATGGCCGAGCAGGGTTACGTGACCGAGGCCGAGGCGGCCGCGGCCAAGGAAGAGCCGATCAAGGTGCAGCCCGCGACGACCTCCCTGTACGCGGCGCACTTCACGTTCCGGGCGCGCGAGCAGCTCATCCGCGATCTGGGCGAGAAGGCCGCGTATCGCGGCGGCTTCACCGTGTACACGACGCTCGACTGGAACATGCAGCAGCTGGCCGAGAAGGAAGTGCGCGAGCACGTCGACTCGCTGAAGTTCGCGAACGTCCAGAACGCGGCGCTCATCACGATGGACCCGACGACGGGCGAGATCCTCGCGTACGTCGGAAGCTATGACTACTACAAGAGCACGCCGGCGATGCAGGGCGACTACGACCACGCCGGCATCGCGTATCGCCAGCCGGGGTCCACGTTCAAGCTCTTCACCTATCTCACGGCGATGCAGAAGCTGAAATGGACCCCGTCGACGATCGTCTACGACATCCCGTTCCAGCTCGATGACGGCTCGCGCGGCGGCTACAAGCCGCAGAACGCGCCGGACGCGCAGGGCCAGTGGCAGTCACGCGGGCCGATCACGATGCGGCAGGCGCTGCGCGAGTCGCTGAACCTCCCGGCGCTCTGGACGACGAAGCAGGTCGGCACCGACTCGATCGTCGACATGATCCATCAGCTCGGGATCGATCGGGACTTCGATCGCTCGCGCCTCGGCATCTCGTTCGGCATCGGCGCGGGCGAGATGCGCCTCATCGATATGGCCAGCGCGTACCAGGTCGTCGCGAACCTCGGGAAGCGCATCGAGCCGACGTTCATCTACAAGGTGGTCGGCCCGGACGGGAAGGTCGCGCGCGATTACTCGAAGCCCGAGGGCAAGGAGGTCATCGACCCGGGCATCGCATTCATGATGACCAACATCCTGAAGGACAACACCAATCCGCAAGGCTCGTTCGTGTTCGGACCGTGGACGACCATCGGCCGACCGGCCGCGCTGAAGACCGGAACGACCGACAACCTGCAGGATGTGCTCGCGATCGGCTATACGCCCACGCGCCTCACGGCGATCTGGATGGGCAACTCGGACAACACGCAGATGCGCGGCATCTCGAGCGCGCTCGGCCCGGGCGTGCTGTGGCGCGACTACATGAAGACCGTCGTCGGCGGCCTGCCGCCCGACGACTTCAGGGAGCCGCCGGGGATCGTGACGAAGACGGTCTGCGTGAACCCTGCGCTGCTGGGCGGCAACGGCTCCGGCCTCTTGCCGGGACCCAACTGCCCCGGCTCGTTCCGATTCAACGAGAAGTACGCGTCCGGCTGGGAGCCGACGACAGATGACCGGAACTTCTACACGTCGTGCGGCATCCGGCTCATCTCGCCGGTGCCGGAGTGGCAGGTGTGGGTGAACCGCTGGGCGCAGGAGGCCGCGAACGGGCTGCACAGCTACGGCCGCTTCTTCTGGACGATCTGTGGCTTCGTTCCCAAGCCGAGCGAGTCGCCCTCGGCCAGTCCTGGTGCGTCGGGGTCACCGCTGCCGGGTCCGTCTGGTCTGCCCACACCGGCGCCGCGACTGACTCCGCCACCGGCGACGGCGCCGCCGCCAACGAGGAAGCCCTAGCGAAACCTAGACTGCCCTCCAGTGAGGGCAGTGGGGAGCGCGTCCTTTTACACGCCGGTCGAAGCTGAGCTCAAGGAGCTCGAGCGCCGGCTGCAGCGCGTGGGACGCGGCGGCCACTCGACCTTCCAGGCCGCGGTGCGCCACCTCTTCAACACACCCGGGAAGCTGCTGCGCCCGACGCTGGTCTTCCTGTCGGCGCGCTTCGGCACCCGCGAGGACGGCGAGATCGTGCTCAACCTCGCGCAGTCGCTCGAGCTGGTGCATACCGCTTCGCTCGTGCATGACGACATCGTCGACCGGGCGGAGCTGCGGCGGAACATCCCCACGGTGAACGCGATGTGGGACGGCGACGTCGCGCTGATCGTCGGCGACTACCTCTTCGCGAAGGCCTACGCGCTCGCGGCGGTGCTGCCGAAGCCCGAGGTCATCGCGATGGTCGCGCAGACGGTATTCGCGCTCTGCGACGGCGAGCTGAACGAGGTCACCTCTCCGCCGGCGCTCCCGAGCGAGGCGCAGTACCTCGAGCGCATCGAGCTCAAGACCGCGTCGCTCTACGCGGCGTGCTGCCAGGGCGCCGCGCTCCTCACTGAGGCGGATCCCGAGCACGTCGCCGCGCTCGGCGCGTTCGGCACGAACCTCGGCCTCGCGTTCCAGATCACCGACGACATCCTCGACCTCGTCGGCGACGAGACCGAATTCGGCAAGACCGTCGGGCGCGATCTCGCGGAAGGGATGCCGACGCTGCCGATGATCTACGCGGCCGCGGAGCGTGACGGCGACGGCGAGCTTGCGCGGCGCATCGTGACCCCCGGCAAGAGCGTCGACGAGGTCGGCGCGCTGCTGCGGGAGATCCGCGCGAGCGGCGGACCCGAACGCGCGCGCACCCGCGCGCTGGGCTTCCACGACACCGCGGTCCGCGCGCTCGACCGCCTGCCCCCGCGCGAGGAGCGCGACGCGCTGCGGGACGTCGCCGATTTCGTCGTGAGCCGCGTGCGATGAGCGAAGGCGAGTCCTTCCAGCGCATCGTGCGTGAGATCGATCGCGCGGTCGCGACGCTTGACGGGCTTACGGCCGCGCAGCTCGAGTGGAAGCCGGTCGCGAACGCGAACAGCGTTCGTGTGCTCGTCGCGCACACCGTCGGCGCGGTGCAGCGCCACATCCTTCAGCACGTCGCCGGGGGCGCGCCGGGCCGGCCGCGCGAGACCGAGTTCAGCGATCCCGCCGACGCCGACGCGATCCGGGCGCGCTGGAAGGACGTGCGGCCGCGGATCGTCGCCGCGCTCGAGCGCCTCGATGCGGCAACGCTCGAGCGAAAGCTCCCGCCGCCGCAAGAGGACCGGACCGGGCGCGACATGCTCGTGCACGCGGTCGCGCACGCGTCGGAGCACGCGGGTCAGGCCGAGCTCACGCGCGACCTCGCGAAGTCCGCTCAAGTCCCTCCAGGATGAGGTCGAGGCCTCCCTCGAATTCGTGCGCGTAGTCGAATCGCGACGCCGCGAGCTCCGTCGCGGTCTCGCGCAGATACGGGTACGCATCGCCGGGTAGCTCGCGCAGCATCACCGCAGCGAGCTGTGCCAGCTCCTCGGGCGTGCTGAAGGGCAGGCTCGCCTCCTGCAACGCGAATCCGTACACGTAGCTGTCGACCAGGTTGTACGCCCGGGTCGCGGTGAGCGGCGTGAAGTGCGCGGCGCGCAGGACGCCCAGCACCGCGTCGTGGTGGCGCAGGTTCTCCGGACCGGGCCGCGCGCGCGCTTCCATCAAGGCGATCGCCCACGGATGGCGTCGGAGTGCATCGCGCGAGGAGAGGGCGTACCGCCGCAGCGCGTTCCTCCACTCCGAGCCCGCGCGCGGCAGAGCGATCTCGCCGTAGACGAGATCGACGATGCCGTCGAGGAGATCGTCCTTGTCGCGCACGTGCCGATAGAGCGACATCGCCTCGGCGCCGAGCTTCTGGCTGACGGCGCGCATCGTCAGACCAGCGAGCCCGCGCGTGTCGGCGATCGACATCGCCGCGCGGAGCACCTGCTCGCGGCTGAGCCGCGGCGGGCGGCCCGGCGGACGCTTGACGGATGTTTGTTTACGACGTATGCTTACAGTATACGCTAAATGCCATGAACGGCAAGGGGAGGATCCAGTGGACGCGATCTTTCAGGAGACGTACGGACCCATCGAGTCGCTGACCAGTAGGGACATCGCGACGCCGGCGATCGGAGATGACGAAGTGCTCGTGCGGGTGCGCGCCGCGGCGCTGCACATCGGCGACTGCTTCGCGGTGACCGGCTCACCGCTGCCGGTCCGCATGGTGAGCGGGCTGCGCCGGCCGAAGTACGGCGTTCCCGGCTTCGATGTCGCCGGCGACGTCGCCGCGGTCGGAGCGAATGTGACCGCGTTCCGGCCGGGCGATGCCGTGTTCGGCGTCGGGCACGGCACCTGCGCCGAGTACACGCGCGCGTCGGTGACGAGCCTCGCTGCGAAGCCGGTCGGCCTGACCTACGAGGAGGCGGCCGCGATACCGACGTCGGCGCTCGCGGCGCTTCACGGTCTCCGCGCCGCGAAGCTGCGTGCCGGCCAGACGATCCTCATCAACGGCGCCGCCGGTGGCGTGGGGACCTTCGCCATCCAGATCGCCAAGACTTTCGGTGCCGAGGTGACCGCCGTGTGCAGCACACCCAACGTGGACGTGATGCGTTCGATCGGGGCCGATCACGTGATCGATTACACGCGCGAGGACTTCACCGCCGGCGGCGCGCGGTTCGACGTCGTCTTCGACAACATCGAGAACCGTCCGGTCGACGAGTGCCGGCGCGCGCTGACGCCCGACGGCACGCTCGTGCTGAACAGCGGACGAGGCGTCGGCGGCCTCGGGATGGTGGTTCGCCTCACCAGTCCGCTCGTGCGCTCGCTCTTCGGTCGCCAGAAGATGCGGCGCTTCATCTCGTCAGCGAACGCGGCGGACCTCGCGCTGCTGCGCTCGCTGGTGGAGGAAGGGAAGCTGCGGCCGGTCATCGACAGCACGTACGCGCTGCGCGAAACGGTGACCGCGCTGCGCCGCATCGAGGCCGGGCACGCGCGGGGCAAGGTCGTTATCGCGGTAGCGTGATCAGCTCGGGCGCGGTCCGCGATCGCGCCCGCCGCGCCGTCCGCGGCGGCGTCGACGGCGGCGCGGCGCGCCCGCCTCGCTCACCGGCGTCGGCCGCTCCTGACGCGGCACTTCGTCGCCGCCGTACGAGCCGACGCCGCGCGTGTGCGCGGGGATCGCCTCGAAGCTGATGCCGAGGTCCGCGGCCGTGTACTCGGCGCGGCTCCCGTCGGCGAGTCCGACGACGACCAGCTCCTTCACGACGTTCACGCCCTGCGCCGTCGCGCACCCCGACGTGCCGCATGAGCCGCTGACGCAAGTGGGGATGTGGAACGTGTCGCCCATCCTCGGCAGCTTGCCCTTCACCTCTTGATACGTCTCGAGCTCGTAGATGAGACAGCACTTGAGACGTCCGCAGACGCCGGTGAGCTTCGACTGGTTCAGCGGCAGGTCCTGCTCCTTCGCCATGCGGATCGAGATGTTCGAGAACTTGTCGAGCCAGCTGGAGCAGCACAGCTCGCGGCCGCACGTGCCGACGCCGGTCATGACCTTCGTCTCGTCGCGCGCGCCCATCCTGCGCAGCTCGATGCGCGTCCCGAAGTGCGCCGCGAGCGCGGCGTTGAGCTCGCTGAGGTCGACCTCGCCGCGCTCGTTCGGATCGATCGAATAGAAGAGCGTGAGCGCCGATCCGTCGAGCTGCCAGTCGGCCCCCAGGATCTTGATCGGCATATTCCGCTCGCGCACCATCGCCGCGGCCGCGGTCGACGATTCGCCGTCCATGCGCTTGCGGCGGTTGATCTCGAGCAGGTCCGTCGCGGTCGCCTTGCGCACGACCGTCCCGAGCGGCGGGTCGACCTGCACGAGCGGCGAGTCCGTCGGCAGGATCTGCACGCGCGCCGCGTCGGTCCCGAGATCGGTCTTCACAACGATCCAGTCATTCAGCGCGACGCCGGTCACATCGCCCGGCTCGAAGAAGTACATCCGGCCGGCTTTCATGAAGCGAGCGCCGATGACGGTGCGCGTCATGTGGCGCCCGCGAAGTCGGCGCGGTAGGGGAGCTTCAGCGAGAAGAGCTCGAGCAGCATGCGCGCGTTCACCGTCGATTCGACGACGTCCCGCCGCCAGCGCTCGAGGCTCTGCCCGAGGTCGACGAGCTCGCGCGCGCCCACTGCGGAGGCGAGTCGTTCGGTCTCGCTGGCGCGATCCGGCCGGACGCTTCGCTCCGACGCTCCGCTCGCCGTCACCGCCGCGTCGCGAAGGAGCTCGCCCCACGCGACCAGGCGCGACGCGATCGCATCGTTGCGGCGCTGGGTGTCGCGCTCGGACTCGGCGAGGTCCGCGGCCCACGCGAAGCGGTCGGTGAGCCGCGAGCCGACGAGACGGTAGAACTCGGTCTCCAGCGCGCGCCGCGCGGCCCGCAGCGCGTCATCCGTCGCCAGCGCGATGGCGACGCCCGGTCGTCCCGCCGCCGCGGCCGCGTGACGCGCGGCCTCGGCGCCGAACCGCTCGACGACGCCGCGCTCGATCTCTGCGCGGGCGACGAGACGGAACGGCAACGGCTGAACACGCGAGCGGATCGTCTCGAGCAATCGCGCGGGCGTCGGCGTGATCAGAAGGAGCACCGCATGGGCAGGCGGCTCCTCGAGCGTCTTCAGGAGCGCCACCTCCGCGTGCTCTGAGAGGTCCGCCGCGTCGTCGACGATGACGACGCGCCTCCGCCCCTCCAGCGGACGGAGCGCGAGGTCCTGCTGCATCGCGCGGATCTGCTCGATGGAGATGTTCTTCTTGTTGTCGTCCGAGCGCGTCACGACGAGGACGTCCGGATGCACACCGCGCTCGATCTTCCGGCAGGCGACGCATTCGCCGCACCCACCCGCCGCGACGGTCCGCGCTCCGCAGTTGAGCGTCTGCGCGATCCGCACCGCCACGAGGTGCTTGCCGATCGAACGCGGTCCGCTGAGCTCGTACGCATGGGCAACGTCGCCGCGGACCGCTTGCTCCCCGAGACGCTCGAGGAGTCGACGCTGCCCGATAACTGAACGCATCGGGTCAGCGCCAATGCTAGTCGCTCGCTAGCAGCAGGGCTCCCCGTCGGGCTGCGCGCAGCACGGTGGCACGGCCGGACAGCAGTCCTGTGCAACGGGATCGGCCGTCGGCGCGGGCGCGAGAATGATCGGCTCGCTCATTTGAGACCTCCACCTGTTGTGGTCGATGGGACGCTATTCAACGCATTGACGTTTGTCAATGGGTCATGTGAAGATGGATGCGTGGCCAGAGCGCTCGAGCTCCCGACGCGTCTCCGTGGCGTCTGCTGCCCGCCGACGCCTCCGCTCCGACCGGAGAAAGTGGACGCGGCGATCGAAGTGCTGCGGGCGCTCGCCGATCCGACGCGACTGCAGATGGCGCTCGTGCTGCGTGACGCGAAGGAGCCCCTCTGCATCTGCGACTTCACTGCGGCGTTCGATCTCTCGCAGCCGACGCTCTCGCATCACATGGCGAAGCTGCGCGACGCGGGGCTGGTCGACGTGACCAAGCGCGGGATCTGGTCCTTCTATGGGCTGCGCCGCGACCTCACGCCCG
>Ga0070707_100006064_pt1 | contig 11273 bp, 11 predicted proteins | sample KBSK5502metaG_FD_65468 | JGI IMG/M metagenome (GOLD analysis project Ga0070707, IMG submission 65468) | Corn, switchgrass and miscanthus rhizosphere microbial communities from Kellogg Biological Station, Michigan, USA - KBS K5-50-2 metaG | ecosystem: Host-associated > Plants > Roots >... | reverse complement strand
ATGATGTCACCTCAACCGCGTTTCCCATGCGGAGAAACTGGTCCGGGCGCAATGCGACACGCTGCGCCTGATCGTCACACAACCGGGCGTGCAGGTGCGCAATCGGCGGGGGCACGATACCGCATTCCGCAAGCTCGTTGCGGCGCGCAAAGACCACATCCGGCGGTCCGTCCAACGCGACGCGCCCAGCGCGCAGGGCCACGACGCGGCGGGCGTAACGAGCGACCGCACGCATGTCGTGGGTGATCATCAGGTAGGTGAGCTGCTGTTGCGTGCGCAAGGCTTCGAGGAACTGAAAGAAGACACGCGCATGCCCTTCATCTTGTCCGGTCGTCGGCTCGTCCAGGATCAACGTGGAGGGCTGTCGCATCAGCAGCGCGCCGATCGCCAGGCGCTTGCGCTGCCCATGGCTGAGATGGAATGGATTGGCCGCGCGATATGCCGTCAAATCGGTAATCTCGAGGGCGCGCTCGAGCGGGAGGACGTCATCAAGGGATTTGGCGCGGCGATGGCGCAGGCCAAAGAGCAGCTCGTGCTCCACCGTCCCCGCAAAGAGCATCGTATCCGCGGCCTGGAACAGAGACGCGATCGTGTGGGCCTGGCGTGAGATGTTGCCCGTCTTGACGCGCTTTCCCTGGACGCTGATGCTGCCGCGCGTCGGACTTTGAAAGCCCATCACGAGCGAGGCCAGCGAGGTCTTGCCCGACCCATTGGCGCCGATCAGCGCCACCCACTCCTGTGGCCAGATGCCCAGGTCGACGTCGAATAGCACCTGGTGTCGATCATATGCCAGGCCAACTCCCTGCCAGCGCAGCAGCGGTTCGCCGGCGACTGGGGGAGGTGGTTGGTGGGCGAGTGGTGGCCCAAGGGGCGCCGAATGCGCGCGCAGCGCCGCGGTAAATGCCGTCCCCTTGAGCGCACGGTACGCATCGTCGACCGAGAGTGGGAGAGCGCCAGCAAAAATCTCCGGCAGGGCATGCGCGACCTGCGCGAGTTGTGGCACTGCTACGCCCGCGCTTTGCCACAGGTCGCGCTCGGTAAAGGCGTGGGCAGGAGCCGCATCGAGCACAATCGTGCCACGATCCATCAGCAGCACGCGATTGACCCAGGAGATTACTTCGTCGATCTTGTGCTCGATCAGCACGATCGACATGTGGTCTCGCTCGTTCAGGCGTCGCAACACCGCCAGCACTTCCTGCGTGCCCACCGGATCAAGGTCTGAGGTCGGCTCGTCGAGCACCAACAACTGCGGGCGCATCGCCAGCGCGCCGGCAATGGCCACACGCTGCTTTTGACCGCCCGAGAGGGCGTAGATCTGTTCGTGGCGCAGCGCGAGGATGCCTGTGGCTTCGAGAGCCTCCGTGACACGCCGCTCGATCTCCTCCGCGGGGAGCATCAGATTCTCCGGTCCGAACGCCACCTCCTCTTCCACACTCAGGTGCACCAGTTGGTTGTCTGGATTCTGGAACACGATGCCAACGCGCTGCGAGACCTCGTGAATAGAGAGGCCGCCGATTGCCGCCTCGTCCAGGTAGACTGCGCCGCGCAACAAGCCATTGATCCTCGCTGGAATCAAGCCGGCCAGCGCCAGCGCCAGCGTCGACTTGCCGCAGCCGGACGGCCCCGTGAGCAAGACAACCTCTCCCGCGGGGATGCGCAGCGTGAGCTCACGCAGCACAGGCTTCGACGTGCCCGGATACGTGAACGAGAGGTTGTCTATGCGCACGTCTGGCACGTGTCAGACCTTCTGCTGTGGCGAGCGCGCGGGCAGCAGGAAGGCGATGAGCGCTACGATGAGCACGATGGCGCCGGAGATGATGAGCGTCACGCCATCGGGCAACATCACCTTGCCCAGGTGCAAGAGATCCTGCGTTTCACCGTCGTTGTAGCGGGTGACCAGCTGAAAGATACCATCGAGCAAAATGAGCGCGCCCAGAACGGCGCTGACGATCGCGACGCGTCGCATCTGCATCTAGTTGCCACCTTCCTGCTTCGCAGCGGTCGTACCGTCGCCTCCCCCTCCTGTCGCCGCGGCTGGCGCGAGCGCTGCATCCGCGGGAACGTTGACAGACGCGCTCTGGTTGATCGATTGCGCGACACGGATCGCGAGGGGCGCCAGTAGTCCCGCCGCCAGGCCATTGCCCACGAGATTCAGCGACGAGTTGAGGAAGATGTTCCCGAACGTCGTGGTATCACCTAACAGGAACGGGCCGATCAACGCAGAGGAGATCGTGACGGCGGGAAACGCCCGCAGCGCGCCCATGATCAAGCCATCGACGATGGCCCGACCGTCGGCCTTCTCGAAGATGTGCTTGCCGCGGCTCACGAAGTAGATATCGACGAACAGCCCTTGAAAAATGCCGTACTGCCACCACAGCACGCTGGACTTGTCACTGCCGTAGAGCAGCTGCATCAGCAGGAAATTGAGGAACACCAGCGCGGTGGCGACCCCCGGCTTGCGAATGATCGCGATGCCCACCATCAGGAGGAATATGTAGGGGATGTCATTCAACGCGAGGTCGTGAATGATATCCGAGGCAGGCAAGAGCTTGAGCACCGGTGTGATGAACTGGTCGCCGATGAGGTTGTCATACACCTCTAGCAGCACACCCATCACCGCCAGCACCAGGATGTCTTGCGTCGTCCACCGCATGTTGAAGCCCGCCGCGCGTCCACGCGTGAAGACGAACGCCAGGCCCGCAAGCGCAATAATCCAGAGAACGATGTACAGGATGAGGTTCACCGTGGGTGAGAACTGTACCGTACTATCCCACAGAGCGCCGAGCAACATGGCATACCTCCCGCTGAATAACTCCACACGGGCCCGCTCGCTTGGGCCAGCACTCTCACCTTATCGACTGATTGTTAAACCTCTTTTAATGTCAGGGAGACATTTTATTAAGCATGTAGACGTACGCCGGAATGCGCAGTGCGTCGTGCGATCTATCTGGCGATCGTTCCGGCAATTGTTGCGGGTGCCCAGGCAATCGTGAATGACAGCGTGTTGTGGAAAGCACCCACATGACGTACCGTCATACGCTCCCGTGCATGAGCGCACGGTATGCTAGCGACCTGACTGACGCTGAGTGGGAGGGCGTCCAACGCTACCTCCTGCCGGCTTCGACACGCGGCAGACCTCCTATGCACCCATCGCGGCGCATCCTCGACGCCATCTTCTACATGCTGTGCACTGGTTGCGCCTGGCGCTATCTCCCCTCCAACTTCCCTCCCTGGCAGACGAGCGAGACGTTGATCGAGTTGGCGGCAAGTCGCTTGGTGCTCCGTCGGCTCACCCCGCCCGCATGACGCTGGGAATCGAACCCAGTCCATAACCTCGGTCGCTAGCGCCATGCCTCAGGTCAGCCCGCTACTGTTAGGCCGTGGCCACCTCTACGGTGCGAATGACGCTGGAGGACTACGTGCGGCACCTTGGTTCTATTTCCCTTCCCTTGCATTCCCTCAGCGATCATGCTATGCTTGCTTACGCGACTCCGACTCCCCCTCCGTGTAGCGCTTGCACCTTGTAGCACGTACGATCAGCGACCGGTATCCGGACGTGCTGCTGCAGGTGGCCAGACCGTTCACCTTTCTGGTGCCCACCTCTCATGCGATGAGTGACTGTCGTGGTTTGGCCACGTGCGCAGCGGCGAGCGACTCGTGAATCTGCCCGCGCCCACGCCTGAGCTTTCGTGGACTGTGGATCGTGGATCGGCTTACGCTGTCGCGCGCACTTTCACTTCAATTCAACAGGAGGACAGTATGCGCATCTCGCCAGGTATCCTCCCCCCTCAGGGGCAGCCCGAGCGGCAGCCCCAGCACATCCCGAAACGGATAGGCCATGCACACTTTTGGCAGCGCGCCCTCTCGCGCCGCCAGGTCATTGTGGCAGGTGCCGGCGGCGCAGCCGCGGCGACCCTTCTCAGCTCAGGTCTCTGGGTGCCACGGTTGGCACATGCGTTTGCGCCTGTTCCCGCCGCTCCTAAGCCAATCCCGCTAACGCTGGGACCCTTTCACGTCCAACTTATAGGCCCTGGACATGAGCCGTCCACCATCACGGATTTCAACGGCTTCGTCGGCGTGGCCGACGTGCAGGGGACGGGGGCAGGCACCGGGCCGGGGGCCGGCACCCTCCTCTTCGACACCGACATGCGCTTCATGAGCGGTGAGTATGTCGGTGTGGATGGGAAGCACTACCACGGCACCTTTGGCTTTGTCTGACTGGACCTCTACCGAGGTCAGTTTGACTTCACGAACTTCACGACCCAAGAACACGACTTCAACCTCGCCATCCACCCCTACCCCGACGGGTTGTTCTGGACGGTGCGCATCCCCGACGAGCTTGTCAGCGTCAACCTAGGCGCCGGCACGGCCTCCATGCACTTCACGGATCAAGCCGTACTGGATTATGGCCGCATCCCGAACGCGTTGGCCAATGGGCCGTCGGTCGCGGCGACGGTCTCCTACGATCTCGAATGGAGTGGCGTGCAGCAGCGCAGTCAGATCCGCGATGATGCGCAGGGCTACGCCGGTCAGTTCCTGCTGACGGACGCGACCATCAACTGGACGGCGCAAGCCGCCAACGGCTTTAGCTTCACCTCCGACACGGCAGGCCAGTCGACCGTCTTTGCCCAGCTTGGGCAGGAGCGGAACGGCGTGTTCTTCCCCTAGGACCATGCGGACCATAGGGGCAACACGGGGAGAGAGTCACTCGCCAACCGGCTGAGTCGAGCTGACTCAGCCGGTTTCGCATCGATGCCAAACGTGCTTAGACGAGAGGGTTTGTATGAGGGACTCCACGCCCCCACCCATCCGGTTTGCGACATACCTCGCGCCAAATATGCAGCGTGTCTATGCGCAGATCGTCGCCTACGAGGGGCGGCGCGCAGGTCGGCCCACCACCCTGGTCAGCGGCACCTCTTTCGCAGCCTTCGACCGCGGCGAGATCGACGCCGGGTTCATCTGCAGCTGGCCCTATGTCGAGCTGACTCGGTGTCGAGACCGCGGTCAGAAGCCGGCGGTAGAACTGCTGGCCGCGCCGGTGCTACAGGGCGCACGCTATGCCGATCGGCCTATCTGCTTCTCCGATGTCATCGTCCACCGCGACAGTGCTCACCAAACGTTCCTCGACTTGCGTGGCTGCTCCTGGGCGTACAACGACCGGGACTCACACTCGGGGTACAACCTTACTCGCTACACGCTCGTGTGCCTGGGCGAGACCCGAGGCTTCTTTGGCCACGTGGTCGAGGCGGGGTTTCATCAGGAGGCTATTCGCCTGGTGGCGAGTGGTGCGGTGGATGCCGCGGCGATTGATTCCCAGGCGCTGGCCGTTGAGCTGCGCGACCACCCGCAGTTGCAGGACCAGGTGCGCATCATCGACACGCTAGGCCCATCGACCATCCAGCCGGTCGTTGCGGCCCAGCGCCTCGCAAGCCCGCTCAAGAACGCGCTCCGCGCGGCATTCCGCACGCTAGGAGACGACCCCACCATGCGTGCTACCCTCGACGCTGGTTTCATTGCGCGCTTTATCCCTATCAATGACGCCACCTATGATGACATCCGCGCGATGATAACTGCCGCGGAGGCTGCGGGATTGTTGGAGCTCGCGTAACGCCGCTCGCGTACGAGCACGGTTGGGAAGGTCACAACCTGACGTAACGCCGTGCGCACTGCTACAGGAGAACATCGTTTAGATTATCGTGGTGCTTTTTCCTAAACGCGCTCTGAAGCGCGTGGTGGCACTGCTTCCTTGCGCCTGGCGGCGGCGCTGATCCCCCAATGGTCCTCTCCACGGCCATGCCGCGCGTTCCTATCTCTCCCTCACGCGCATGCCGCACCGCACCGGGAAACCAGGCCTATTGCGCCAAGCGGCGCGGCCTCGTCCACAGTTGTCCACGACTTATCCACTGCCAGCGAAGAAAGTCGTGGATAAAGGGCTTACACACTATCCAGTGGGACTCTATACTGAGACCAGTGGGTCAAAGTGGGGCAAAGTGGGGACCCGATCATGTTCCTGGGTGAGTTCTACCATAGCGTGGACGGCAAGGGCCGGCTCGCGATTCCAGCGCGCTTTCGCTCGAAGATCGAGCACGGCGCGGTGCTGACACGCGGGATCGATCCCTGCCTCCTCGTGTATCCGGCCGAGGTGTGGGAGCAGAAGGCGCGTGAGCTCGACGTCATCGTCACTGATCCCGCCAAACGCCACAAGATCGAGCGCCGCTTCTTCGGCATGGCGTTCGAGGTAGAGCTGGATGCCCAGGGGCGTATCATCGTTCCCGCCAAGTTCCGTACCTATGCCGCGCTCAATGGCGAGGCCATGGTGATCGGCGCGCGCGACCGCTTCGAGCTTTGGAGCCCGCAGCGCTGGGAGGCCTACACCGACGAGATGGCGTCCGAGGATCTGAGTGCTCTGGCGCTCCCGTTCTAGTCTAGCACACCCCGCTCCCCGGCGGGGCGCGTCCCTGAGAGGACACCAGCACGTCGCAGCAGCACCTGAACAATCGAGCCCCAGACGACGCAAACGCGCACAGCGCCACATCCGACACGGTCCACGTAACGGTGTTGCCGAGCGAGACGCTCTCTGCACTGGCGCCGCATGCCGGCGGGCGCTATGTGGACGGCACGCTCGGCGGCGCCGGCCACAGCGCGCTGCTGCTGGACGCTTCGGCTCCCGACGGCCGCGTGCTGGGGATCGACGCGGACGCGGCGGCGCTGGAGCGGGCACGCGAGCGGCTGGCGCCCGCCGTCACCGCGGGCAGGCTGCTGCTGCGCCAGGGTAACTTCGCCCAGATGGACGAGCTGGCGCGCGACGCGGACTTCGCGCCGGTGGACGGCATTCTGCTGGACCTCGGCCTCTCGTCCGATCAGCTGGCGGACGCCGCGCGCGGCTTTAGCTTCGTGGCAGACGCGCCGCTGGACATGCGCTTCGACACGTCGCAGGGGCAGCCGGCGGCCGACCTCGTCAACACGCTGGATGAGACCGAGCTGGCGGACCTGCTCTGGCGTTACGGCGAAGAACGGCGCTCGCGAGCAATCGCGCGGCGCATCGTCGCCCAGCGGCGGCGCGCTCCCATCGCGCGGACCGGCGAGCTGGCTCGGCTGATTACCTCGGTGATGCCGGGGCGACCGGGCGGTATCCATCCCGCGACGCGCAGCTTTCAGGCACTGCGTATCGCCGTCAACGACGAGCTCGGCAATCTGGAGGCCGCGCTGCCGCGGGCGGTGGAGCTGCTGCGGCCGGGCGGGCGCATCGCCGTCATCAGCTTTCATTCGCTGGAAGACCGCATCGTCAAGCGGTACTTCAACGAGGAGGCACGCGGCTGCGTCTGCCCGCCCGAACTGCCGGTCTGCGTATGCGGACGCTCGCCGCGCCTGCGGGTCGTCACACGGCATCCCATAACAGCGAGCGCGGAGGAGCTCGCACGCAACGCGCGCTCTCGCAGCGCCAAGCTACGTGTGGCCGAGCGCGCCTGATGCGCCGGACGCGCCGGGCGGCTCCCGTACCTGAACAACTGAACAACGGGCAGATCACCCTATACGGCACATCACATGCTTTACCCAGATGGAAGGCTCCGCACGTTTCGGTGCGGCGGCCGAAACCTGAGAAAGCCTGGTGAGAGCCATGAGTGTGGGAGACGCGCGGCCGGTCCAGCCTGGTGGCTGGTATGGCCGCACCGCGGCGGCGCTGCGGCGGCCCTGGGGGCAGGTACTGACTGGCCTGGCGCTGATCGGCCTGCTGGCGCTGTTGTATCTGAATCAGGTGGCGAGCGTCGCCGTCGCCAATGCGCGGCTGGGCAACCTGCGCGCCGAGCAGACACAGCTCGAGCAGCAAGACAGCCAGCTGCATCAGCAGCTCGGCGAGCTGACCAGCCCGGCGTATGTGGACCAGCGCGCGCGCGCGCTGGGCCTGGCGCCGGACCCGACGGTGGCGGCGGTGATTCTCGCGCTGGACGGTCCGCCGCGGAACGGGGGGCGACCATGAGCCGGTTGGCGTGGCCGTTCGGAGCGAAGCGGCACGATCTCTTGCGCGGCGGTCTGCGCTGGCAACGCGAGCGCGGCCGGTCCGACATCGCGACGCGCACACGCGCACGCGGCCGGCAGTCCGTCATCTTCGTGCTGATGGCGCTGGCGCTGGGGTCGCTGGGCTTGCGCACGGCGTACTGGCAGCTGGCGCAGCAGCGTGCGCTGGCGGCGCGCGCCGACCGCCAGCATCTGCGGGCGATCGCGATCAACGCCGGACGCGGCATGATCCTGGATGCCAACGGGCATGAGCTGGCGCTGAGCATCACCGAAGATACGGTGATCGCCGACCCGGACGTGATTCGAGAGGTGAACGCATTGGATACGACAGCCGCGACATTGGCGCGGGTGCTTGGCCAACCCGCCGCATTGATGCGGCGCGAGCTGAACGTGCCGGGCGCCTATGTGCAGATGCGCGGCGCGGACGGCAAGGTGGTGCGCCTCAGTTCGGCGGCGAGCGCGCTCCTCAGCGCGGACATCGAGGGGGGCACACTGGCTGGCGTGGCGCTGATCCCCAGCGTGCGGCGGGTGTATCCGAACGGCGCGCTGGCGGCGCAGACGCTCGGGTTCGTGCGCGCCAGCGACGGCGCGGGCCAATACGGCGTGGAGCAGCAGCTCCAGGCCACGCTGGCCGGCCGGCCTGGGCTGCTCTATACGGCGGTGGACGCCAACGGCGATCCGCTGGCGACCGGGCCACAACGTCAGGTGCCGGCGGTGCCAGGTGCGGATGTGATGCTGACGCTCGACGCCAACGTGCAGTACTGGGCCGAGCAGGGGCTGGCGCAGGCGGTGGCGAAGACGGGCGCCGATGGCGGCACCGTGCTGGCGATGGACCCGCACACAGGCGCGATCATCGCGATGGCGAGCCTGCCGGCATTCGATCCCAACGCCTACGGTGCGGCGTCGCTGGCGAGCTTCGTAAATCCAGCGGTGAGCGACACGTACGATCCCGGCTCGGTGATGAAGGCGGTCACGATGGCGGCAGGCATCGATTGCGGCGCGATCGCGCCAGGCTCGGCGTTCTACGACGACGGCAGCGTCGTGGTAGACGGCATCACGCTGCACAACTGGGACCACCGGGCGCATGGTGAGGAGACGATGACGCAGGTGCTGCAGAACTCGGCCAACGTCGGCGCGGTCTGGGTGGCCCAGCACATTGGACGCGACCGCTTCCAGAGCTATCTGGCGAGCTTCGGCTTCGGCGCGCCGTCCGGTGTGGATCTGCCCACCGAGGCGCCGGGGGTCGTGCAGAGCTTTGCGACGCCGGGGGAAGGCGATCTGGAGATGGCGGAGAGCGCGTTCGGCGAGAGTATTGCCGTTACGCCGCTCCAGATGGTGGCAGCGTACGGCGCGCTGGCCAACGGCGGTGCGCTGATGCGCCCGTACCTGGTGGCACGTGTCGCGGCGGACGGCGGCCAGGGCGCGGTGACTCATGCCGAGCCGCACCCAGTACGCCAGATCGTCGACCCGGCGACGGCGGCGAAGGTGACGCGTATGCTGGTCGATTCGGCGTACGCGAGCGAGGCGCAAATGGATCTGTTGTCGGGCTACGCCATCGCGGCGAAGACGGGAACCTCGACGCCCGATCCACGGCACCCAGAGCAGACCTATGCGTCGGTCATCGGGTATGCGCCGGCGTCGAATCCGCGCTTTGTATTGCTGGTGAAGCTGGACCATCCTACGGAGACCATCTTTGGCGGCTCAGCGGCCGGTCCGCTGTGGCGCCAGCTCGCACAGCAACTGTTCGTCTACTATCGGATCGCCCCAGACGCGCAAGCGCCAGCGGCGAGCAACGCACCATAGAACGCAGAGAACGCACCTATCCCAACCCGGCGAGGCAGCGAAGGGAGGCCCATGATGGCGACGAGGAAGCGGCAAACGGCGGCCCAAGAGGTGGAGACCAGCGCGCAAGGTCTACGCGGCTCCGCCGTCTCCGCGCGCCCACGGCTGCGTCCCGTCCCTGCCGGTGCGCCCGCCGCTGCTCCCACGCCCGGCCTCTCTTCGGCGGTGGCGCAGCTTCCACTGCGCTTCACACCGATGCTCACCGCGCTGCCACCGCTCGACCACGACACTGCGCATCTGCCACCGGTCAGCCGGCGGCCGCCGCGCAATGTGCATCAGGCGCCAACGGTGCGCGAGTGCTTCGGCGAGCTGCGCGCCATGCTCTCCGAGGGCTGGGAGATTGTCCAGCCGATCTTTGCGCGGCCACTCTGGAGCGTCACCGACGACTCTACGACGGCCTTCAATTTCGTGCTGCGCCGCGAGCGCACCACGCGCCTGCTGACCGTGCCAGAGGGGCGCACAGTGCAGCGCTTCATCCGCGAGCGAAGCTTGCTGGTGGACTATCGCCGTTAGCCGCGAAAGGCGAAGGGCTAATGGTGAGCGCCCGGGATGCTGGCGGCACCCATGCTAATGGGCACCGGCTCCGGCGGCAGCAGCGGCGGCGCGTGTACGCAAAGGTCCGCGTCTGCTCGATCTCGACGTTGCACACCCGCGCGTCATTACTCGCCTGCGACGTCACGCGGAAGCACACTGTATTGGTGCCGCCCTGTACTGACCCGACCGGCAAGTTGGCTTGCCCCATGCGCTTCGATAGATACAGCAAATGGCAAGCAACTCGCGGATTTACGGCTTAGGCTCTCTCTGCGCTCGCGGTATGTGACGGATTAGGATTTGCGTGCTGTCGGAAGAGCGATAGCTGTGGAGTAGCAGGGGCAGTGAATTCCGAGACGTGCCAGTGCCGTTACCGGCGCGGATACCACGCAACCGTCTCCGCTAGACCGCTAGAGGACGCGGTTGGGACGCGGTGCTCGCCGTTCGTGCTTGTATGTCGCACAGGAGTGGGGCGTTCGGTCGAGGTGGCCCAACGCCAGGCATGCGCCGTCGGTATGGGGCTCGTTTCATTGGTCCGGCTCTTGCGGCAAGGGACAGTCGCTCACATCGGTGCCTCGCGCATTTTTCCTGAGCTCTTTGGCGGCAGCCATCGTTCCAGCGTCCACCACGCCCCGCACCCAAGCGACATGGCCACGAGCGACCAGTGGGCAGGCATTTCTGTGGCTGGCAGGTGGGCTGGTGGGACGGTTGGCTGAGGAGACGCCTGTTATGTCGCGCTATGCTATACTGGTCCCAATGAAATGAGGTGACGACTCCCCATCCCTAAAGGGAAGGGGCTTCTACGGTTTTGCACCGAGGCTGTGTCGCCCCACAGCCAGTAGGTTGGCTTCGTTCAACACCAGAGAGGTGGCATGCGCTGCTCC
>Ga0070707_100006063_pt1 | contig 11275 bp, 6 predicted proteins | sample KBSK5502metaG_FD_65468 | JGI IMG/M metagenome (GOLD analysis project Ga0070707, IMG submission 65468) | Corn, switchgrass and miscanthus rhizosphere microbial communities from Kellogg Biological Station, Michigan, USA - KBS K5-50-2 metaG | ecosystem: Host-associated > Plants > Roots >... | reverse complement strand
TTCTTCGGCGTGCTCGGCTGCGGCTGGCTGGGCTTGGGCTGCCCGCCGCTCGGCTGCGCCGGCTTCGGTTGATTCGGCTTGTCGGCCATTAGCAGGTCACCTCCTTTCAGTGCTCCATCACTCGTTCCTCGAGGGCGCGCGAATCGGGGCGCAATCCGGGCGCGGTTCACGCGAAGCCAGCCCAGCAGCAGCATGAAGACGGCCACCACCGTGGCGAGGTCGAGAAACAACCGCGCCGCGCTGCTCGGCACCGATGTCTCGATCAACCCGATGGCTCCCACAAGCATCGCGCCCATGCCGTAGAGCGGCCACGACGCCGGTCGCTTGTCGATCGGATGGGCTCGCATACGCGCCTCCTCACTTCCATCCGACGCCCGAACGCGGTCGAGACGCCGTGAAACTCGGGCGGTTGGGCGTTAATGCACCGTCAACGTCGTCGCGCCCTGCCCGTTAAGAACTCGTAAAAATCGTGCGGCGTTGCTCACGGATCGGCGTGCTTCCTATCTAGAATTCCTCATGGTCCGCGCCGCCCTGAGGCGATGGGTTGCTCGGCCGCCTTTCGTCCTGTTCGCCGTCGTGTTGCTTGGCGGGCTTCCGGAGCCTGCGTTCGGTCAGAAATCGATCGCGGACGTTTTGGGCCGGACGCCGAAAGGGGAGGGCGCGCCCAAGAGCTACCTCGACGAGGTGATGCTCTACGGCTACATCGAGAACAGCTATGTGGGCAACCTTGGCAAGACGGGACGCGGCGACGTCAACGAGCTCCGCTTCTACGACCACCACAACGGTTACACGTTCAATGCCGCGGAGCTCAGCGTCAAGAAGGACCCGTCCGAGCGCTATCGTCTTGGCTGGGGAGTCGTCATCACCGCGGGGCTCGACTCGCAGAAGAACCACTCGCTCGGCATCTTCAGAGATAAGGACGACTCGCCACCGCTCTTTCGCAACACCGAGAAGTATGACCTGGCCGAGGCGTACGCGTCCTATCTCATCCCGGTCGGCGAGGGCCTCACGCTCAAGGCCGGCAAGTGGGCGACGCTGATCGGCTACGAGGTGTACGAGAGCCCGAGGAACCTGAATTTCTCGCGCTCGTTTCTCTACGGGCTCGGCACGCCGTACTTCCACACCGGGCTGCTCGCGACCTACCCGATCACGAAATGGCTCAACGTAACCGCGGGCTTCACCAACGGCTGGGACAATGCCGACAACAACAACGGCCATCTGCGGCCTACCGGCAACTTCGTCTTCACGCCGACCGACAAGCTCGCGGCGACGGTGAGCTGGCTCGTGGGTCCGGAGCAGAATCGCAACCAGATGCACGGTGGCGTCAACAATCGCTTCATCGTGGACACGACGATCGTCTACACGGGCATCGAGGGCTGGACGTTCGCGATCAACTCCGACTTTGCCGGCGAGGAGAACGATCCTCCGCTCGTCAGCACGCGTCGCGACACGGACTCTTGCTGGAGCGGCGTCGCGGTCTACGCGGCCGACGACTGGACGAAGGCCCTCCGGACGGCCCTACGCGTCGAGTATTTCTCGGATCCGCAGGGCGTCCGCAGCAGCGAGACGATCGCGCCCGGCGCGAACGTGGAACTGTGGGAGCTGACTGCCACGATCGAGTACAAGATCTGGAAAGGCCTGGTCGGCAGACTGGAATACCGTCACGACCAGGCCAACCGCAAAGCGTTCAGCGTCCGCAACGTCGGCGGCAGCGGGCTCGCGCCGACGTCCGACGCACAGAACACCCTCACGTTGGCGCTCTACTACTCGTTGTTCTGAACGATGTCGACGGACGCGACTTCGTACTCGTTTTTGATCTGACGTGGGGCTCGATCGCGTCACCCCGGGCGTAGAGTAGTTTGTCGTGACGTCCCGGACCGGACGCCTGTTGCGTCGTCTCGTACGGCTCGCGTGTGTGCGGCCGGAAATGACGCTGACCGCCGCCGTCGTCCTGGCGACCCTGTCGATCGTCTACGCGTTCACCCTCCTCGAGTTCGCGACCTCGGAGCGCGCACTGCTTCCGCAGGGCAAGCGTTTCATCGAGCGCTACGTCGAGTACGATCGGGAGTTCGGCGACCTCGACGACCTCGTCCTGGTCGTGCAGGCGCCCTCGCTGCCGGAGGCGACCATCTACGCCAACCGCCTCGTGCGCGAGCTACGCGACACTCGCGTGCCGCTCGACCGCATCAACTACCGCATCGATCCCAAGCAGTTCGAGGGACGGGCTCTGCTCTACCTGTCCACCGACCGCCTCAAGGAGATCCGCGAGCGCGTCTTCGACTACCAGGAGTTCATGGAGAAGTTCGCCGAGCGGCCGACGCTCGACCAGCTCGTGGACGGGATCGCGACCTCGATCGCGCAGGCGTTCGTAACCGGCCTGCTCGACCTCGGCCTCGACACCGGCTCGGGGGTGTCCAAGGGCTCCCTCGATCTCCGCTTCATTCATGACGTCGTGACGCAGATCGCGGGGCGGCTCGATCGGCCGACGCCGTACCGCTCACCGTGGGGTGGCCTCTTCTCTGTGGGCGGCGATGACAGCGAGGGGGCCGGCTACTTCCTGTCCGACGACCAGCGTCTGCTCTTCATCTTGGCCGAGCCCACCTCAAAGTCCAGCAGCTTCACCGGCGATCGTGATGCGATCGAAGGCGTCCGCGCCACGGTGGCGTCGCTGCGGCCGGAGTTCCCAGACATCGAGGTCGGGGTGACCGGCAAGCCGGCGCTCTCGAACGACGAGATGACGACCGCCTTCCGCGACAGCACGCGTGCGACGCTGCTGGCCTTCGGACTGACGCTGGCCCTGCTGCTGGTGGCGTTTCTACGAATAGGCAAGCCCTTACTCATGTTGCTCGTCCTCGCGCTGTCGCTCGCCTGGTCGATTGGGCTGGCCACGCTCGTCGTTGGCCATCTCTCGCTCTTCTCGGTGATGTTCATCCCCATCATCGTCGGAATCGGGACCGACTACGGCATCTACTATCTCCTCCGCTACGAAGAAGAGCTGTTTCTCGGTCGCAATCTGCGCGAGGCCATCGAGATCACTGCCATGCGCAGCGGGCCCGGGATGCTCCTGAGCGCGATCACTGCGGCCGCCACGTTCTACGTGCTCATCCTCACCGACTTCCGCGGACTGCAAGAACTGGGATTCATCGCGGGCTCGGCACTGCTCCTGTCCTGGGTGGCGATGATGTTCGTCTTCCCGGCGGTGCTGATGCTGGTGGACCGGAGGCACGCCGATCGGGTCGGCGTCACCATCCCGCGCTCGATCCGGCTCGAGCGCATGCATGTGCCGTTCGTCGACTGGATCACGAGCCATCCCAAGACCGTGCTGGCCGCCGCCGCGGTCCTCGCGGCCGTCTCGGTCTACGCGTTCGGCAAGGTGCGCTTCGACTTCAATCTTCTGAACCTCCAGGCGGAGGGGACCGAATCGGTCGTGTGGGAGAAGAAGATCCTTGAAACCTCCGGCCGCTCCGGCTTCGCCGCGCTATCCAGCGCCGCGACGCTCGACGAGCTTCGGCGCAAGCAGCACGCTTTCCGCGCCCTCGGCAGCGTCTCCGAGGTCGACTCGGCGCTCCTGCTCATCCCGGACGACCAGCCGGAGAAGCAGAAGATCATCCGCGACTTTGCACCAATCGTGGCACCCGTGCGTGTGACACGCCCGCAGTCGGTGGATATCGACCGGTTGATCACAGCGCTCGAGACGCTCAAGCGGCGCTTCGACATCGCCGCGGGCGAGGCGCCGGCCGGCGACACGCAGCGACGGCTCACCACGCTGCGCGACGACATCGCGCAGCTCGTGACGCGACTCCGTCAGACCGACCGGTCGATGAGCGAGCCTGCGCTGGCCTTTCTGCAGCGCCAGATCTATCGCGACTTCGTGACGTCGTTTCAGCGCCTGCAGGCGAACCTGAATCCCAGCACGGTGGGGCTGGCCGACGTGCCGCCCGAGATTCGGCGCAAGTTCATCAGTGACCGGGGCCACTTCCTGCTGCAGATCCATCCCGGCGTGGACATCTGGGATCGCGAAGGCGCCGCGCGTTTCGTGAACGATCTGCGCACGGTGGACGGCGATGTGACCGGCACCCCAGTCATCACTTACGAGGTGATCCGGCTCATGGAGCGCGCCTACAAACAAGGCACGCTTTACGCGATCATCCTCGTATCTGCGCTGACCTTCCTGATGTTGCGAGGCATCCGCGAGACGCTGCTCGCCCTGGCGCCGCTGGCTCTCGGCATGACGTGGACGGCCGGCCTCATGTGGCTCTTCGACATCAAGCTCAACTTTGGCAATGTGTTCGGGATTCCGCTGATTCTCGGCACGGCCGCGGAGTTCGGCCTGAATATCGTCATGCGATTCATGGAGGGCCGAAACGATGCCGGGCCGCTCGTCGCGCGCTCGACCATCATGGCGGTCTTCGTGAACGGACTGATGACGATGGCCGGCTTTGGGAGCCTCCTGCTGGCGGCTCACCGCGGCATCTACGGCCTCGGTTTGCTCCTCACGCTCGGCATGTTAGCGTCGATGATCGCGGCACTGGTGGTGCTGCCAGTATTGCTGCGCATCTTCGGCGGCAAGCGTTATCCGTCCGCTGGCGATGGTCCAGTCGACCGCCGCGCCGCGGCGTCGGCATCGTAGTCCAGGCGGCCTCCGTCGCCCGCGCCGTCCTGAGCGCCCTCAGCGGCCGGCGACCTCGTACTCGTCTTCGAGCGGTGCAGGCGCGCTGAGGGCGGGCTCGAGCGGTCGGGCCGTAGGCGTGGGTGGGTGAGACGCGATCACCCGGATCGTCATCTGTGCGCCGGCGCAGTCGCACCAGTTCTGCAAATCGAGAGCGGGGCGGTTGGTACGTAACCACACCGACATCGTGGCGAAGAGGCCGAGGGCGAGGAGACACCGCAACGTCATACGGAGCACGTGGGGTGAGTGCACCGCTTCCACGGCGCCGAGTGCGGCAAGCTGTGAGAGCGTCCCTGCATAGAGGAGCCCCCATCGCGGCGCGGTGTTGACCGACCCGCGTCCTCTCGGCGTCGTCGCCTGACACATCGTCTCAGTCCCCCGGCCGGACTCTGCCACGTTCGCAGTTCACGCCGCGTAAAGAGACCGACGAGCGGCATTAAAATCTCGTAAAAATTCGTGGCCCAGCTCTGACGTCGACGGGCGCCCGCGGGTCGGCGGGGCTAGACTGTTCATCCATGCGCCTCTGTGCGAGGCCGACGTGAGGGTTGCGCTTCTCAAGCGCATGCTCGTCGGCCCGCCGATGCCGCTCGCCCAGGCGCGCCACGAGCGACTACGTAAGCGGGTGGCGCTGGCCGTCTTCTCGTCTGACGCGCTCTCTTCCGTCGCCTATGCGACGGAAGAGATCTTGCTCATCGCGGTGCTGGCCGGCAGCGCCGCGCTGCATCTGTCGGTTCCCATCGCGATCGCCATCGCCGCGCTGCTGGCGATCGTGGCGATCTCCTATCAGCAGACGATCCACGCGTACCCGAGCGGCGGCGGCTCCTACATCGTGGCGCGAGCAAATCTCGGCGCCGTGGCGGGGTTGATCGCGGCGGCGGCGCTGCTGGTGGACTACGTGCTGACCGTGTCCGTCTCGGTCGCGGCCGGGGTGGCGGCCGTGACCTCCGCGTTCCCGGAGCTGGCGAGCCACAAGGTCGCGCTCGGCGTCGGATGCGTCGCGGTGATCGCGCTTGCCAACATCCGCGGCGTACGCGAGTCCGGACGCATCTTCGCCGTTCCGACCTACTTCTTCATCGCGTCGTTCGGCTTCATGATCGCCGAGGGCTTCTTTCGTCTCGCCACCGGCAGCCTGCCCAGGACGCCGCCGTCCGCTCTGCCGGCGGCGGAGGCGCTGACGTGGTTCCTTGTCCTCCGTGCCTTCTCCGCCGGGTGCACCGCGATGACGGGGACGGAAGCGATCTCGAACGGGATCCCGGCCTTCCGGCAGCCGGAGTCACGCAACGCCGCCATCACGCTGGGCTGGATGGCCGCGATCCTGGGCTCGTTCTTCATCGGCCTCACGATCCTCGCGGACCGCCTGGGTGTCGTGCCGGCGGCGGACGAGACCGTCGTGTCGCAGATCGCGCGCCGCCTGCACGGCACCGGCTTCTTCTATTACGCGATCCAGGCGGCCACCGCGCTCATCCTCGTGCTGGCAGCCAATACGTCGTTCGCCGATTTTCCACGGCTCTCGTCGCTGCTCGCGCGCGATCGATACATTCCGCGCCAGTTCGCCACGCTTGGTGAGCGTCTCGTGTTCAGCAACGGGATCATGGTGCTGGGCGCGCTGGCGGCACTGCTGCTCGTGATGTTCGGCGGCGAGACGCATGCGCTCATCCCGCTCTATGCCGTCGGCGTCTTCATCTCCTTCACGCTGTCGCAGTCGGGGATGGTCCGCCACTGGTGGAAGGACCGCGTGGCCGGCTGGCGGCACAAGATCGCCATCAACGGCCTCGGCGCTCTGGCGACGGGGGTCGTCACCATCGTGATCGCGGTGACGAAGTTCACCCATGGCGCCTGGATCGTCGTGCTCGTGATCCCGACGCTGGTGGCCACCTTCCTGGCCATGCGCCGCCACTACGACGACGTGGCCGGGCAGCTCTCGCTGGAAGGGCTGGCCGGCCCGCCGGAACTGCACCACACCGTATTGATCATCGTGGGTGATCTGCACCGCGGCGTCGTGCGCGCCGTGCAGTACGCCAAGACGCTGGCGGCGCCCAGCGTGGCCGTTCGCGCCGTCTTCGTGGAGACGGACCCCGCGAAGACGGCCAAGCTCGAGGAGAAGTGGGCGCGCTGGGGCCTCGGGGTGCCGCTAGTGATCCTGAACTCGCCCTACCGCTCGCTGCTGCGACCGCTGATCGAGTACCTCGACGCGCTGCAGTCCCTGGGCGACGACCACATGGTGACGGTGGTCATCCCCGAGTTCCTGCCGTCCAAGTGGTGGCAGCACGTGCTGCACAACCAGACCGCGCTGCTCGTGAAGGGCGCGCTCCTGTTCCGCAAGAACACCGTCGTCGCCGACGTGCCGTATCTGCTGAAGCGCTGAGGAACGAGTCCCAGGCGCGCTCGCTCCCGCCCTCCGCTTCGGGCGGCGATACGGCTCGCTACGACGGCGCTCACGCGGCGCCGCGCCCGGGTACCGTCGATCCCCGCGCGCTAGTTCTTCAGGCCATAGAGCCGGCGCGCGTTGTCGCTGAGGATCTTGCGCTTCTGCGCGTCGCTCAGGTCGCCGCGGTCGCGAATCTCGTGGAGCGACTGCGGATACGAGTTGTCCCAGTGCGGGAAGTCTGAGGCGTAGACGATCTGGTTCTCGCCCACGAGCTTGACCGCCTGCGGCAGCAGCCACTCGTCGGCCTCGCAGGAGAAGTAGATCTTGCCGGAGCGCACGTAATCGCTCGGCTTCTTCTTGAGGTTCGGCGCCTCCGGAGCACGCTTGGCGTACTCGTCGTCCATGCGCTCCATCCAGTACGGCGCCCAGCCGCAGCCGGCCTCGAGGAAGGCGATCTTCAGATCCGGGAAGCGCTCGGGAATGCCCTCGAAGATGATCGACGTGATCTGGCGCATCTGACCGAACGCGTGCGAGCACGTGTGGGCCTGGATGAACTGCGGGAAGAGCTCGACGCCAGCACCGCCGAGGTGCGAGCCCGAGGCGTGGATGCCGACCATCACGTTCAGCCGTTGCGCCATCTCGTAGATTGGCGTGAAGCGCGCATCGCCGAGCACGTGAGTGCCGTCGGCGGCCAGCATCGCGCCCACCAGCCCGAGCTGTCGGACGCTGCGCTCCAGCTCCGCGGCGGCCGCCTCCGGGTCCTGGAGCGGCAGGAGCGCGACGGCCTGCAGTCGCGGGCTCTTCTTGATGAATTCCTCGTGCAGGAACGTGTTGTACGCGCGGCAGATCGCGACCGCCCACGCGCGGTCCTTCAAGAAGGACAGAAAGAGCCCCAGGGTCGGGTAGAGCACCGTCGTTTCCATGCCGCCTTCGTCGAGCGCCGTCAGCCACTGCTCGGCGGTGCCGCCCACGCTGCCGAGCGTGCCGAGCAGACGTCGGTCCCAGCCGTCCTGAGGATAGAGCGGGAAGGTGAGAGGCCGCCGGCGGTACGGCTCCTCGAAGTATTTGGCGACCTGCTCGTTGGACTCCGTGACGTGTCCGTCGGCGTCGACGACCGGGATGCTCATGGCTCGCTCCGTTTTCAGGGCTTCTTGCAAATCACGTTCAGCAGCGCCTGGCGTCGCTCCTCGCGCACGACCTTCAGCGCGCGGCGCAGCGCGTCCGGCAGCGCCGCGGGATCCTCCACCTTTTCCGCCCAGCCGCCCGAGGCCTGGCAAACCATCTCGTAATCCGGCGGCGGATCGAGCTCGGTCAGCGGCATGCCGGTGCGCTTGGCCCAGCCGTCGGGCGCGTGCGACGTCACCGCGCGCTTGACGGCGTTCCACGCCCGGTTGTTGAAGACGATCCAGAGTACGGGCACGTCATACGCGCGCGCGACCCAGTGCGCTGCGGTCGGCGCGCCGAAGATGTACGCGCCGTCGCCGACCGTGCAGATGACGGTGTGGTCAGGCTTCGCCAGCTTGGCGCCGAGGGCGGCGCCGACGCCCCACCCGAGGCCACCGGAGGACGGCGAGCCGAAGTATGTTCCGGGCGCGCGGAAACAGCACTGGCCGGCGTCGAGATCGTATTCGTTGACGACGATCGTGCGATCGTCGATCACGTCGCCCACGCAGCGCGACAGCCACGCCATGTCGATCGGGGCGTCGTTCTTCAGCGCGCGCGCCCGAGACTCGACGGCGGCGCGGCGCTCGCGCCCGGCGGCCGCGACCTTGGCGCGCCGCTCGGCGACCACGCGGGCGTCCAGCTGCTTCTTCAGCGCGTCGGCCAGGGCGGCCAGCGTCAGCCGCGGCGCGCCCGGAAGGGCCACGTCGGCGCCGAAGCCGCGAATCGGGTAGCGCGTGAAGAGCGGATCGACGCCGATCTGGATCAGCTTGGCGTCCGCGCGTGGCGCCTTGAGCGAGGGGAACCACGGGACGTCGGATTCGACGACGACGATGGCGTCGGCGTCGTCGAGGTACGGTGTGCCGTCGAAGCCCGCGTGCAGCTCGTGGTCTTGAGGGAAGTTCATGTGCGTGTGGAACTGATCGACCACGGGCGCGCCGAGCGCTTCGGCCAGCGCGACGAGCGAGCCGACGGCGGCGGGATCGCGGCCGGCCGCCTTCGCGAGAATCAGCGGCCGCCGCGCCGCCGCGAGCATCTTCGCGGCCTCGGCAATCGCTTCCGGCGCCGCCACCGTCGCCAGCGGCCTCGGCGCGCGCGAGGTGGGCGAGTACTCGAAGGACTCCTGCGCCTCGGACAGGACCTCGCGCGGCAGCGTGAGATACACGGGACCCTGTGGCTCGGCGGCGGCGATCGCGAGCGCGCGGTCGACCACCGTCTCCAGCTGGACGAAGTTGCGCAGCTCGTAATCCCACTTGACGAACTCGCGCGCGAGCCCCGCCTGGTCGAACGACTCCTGCGCCCAGTGGATGGGCCGGTTGCGCGCGCCCGGCATGCCCGCCTCGGTGATCGGGTTGCGGCCGGCCGTGAAGAGCATCGGCACCCCGACGCGCGAGGCGTTGATGATGCCGGCCAGTGCATTGGCGGCGCCGACGATGACGTGCACCATCACCGCCTGCGGCCGGCCCGTCACCATTGCGTACCCGTGCGCCATCGCCACCGCCGGCGTCTCGTGGGGCACCGTCACGGGCTTGGGGAGCGCCTGGCCCTGCGCGAGTCTCTTGGCCCACGCCTCGATGAGCGGGGCGAAATCCGTGCCGGCGTTCGCGAAGAGGTATTCGACGCCGCGGGCGGCCAGCATCTCCAGATAGGCCTCGGCCGTGGACTCGATCGCGATCTTCTTGGTCATGGATGTCCTCGTGGGCGTGAGCCTAGCACGGGTGCGCGGTAACATCGCTCCATGCAGAGAGTCGAGTAGCGCCCGTGTGCGGGATCGTCGGTCTCGTGCAGGTACGGCCGGATGGCCGGCCCGACCAGCACCTCCTCGAGCGCATGGCCCATCGCATCGTGCACCGCGGTCCGGACGACATGGGCTTCGTCGTGCGCGGTCCCGCTGCGCTCGGCGTGCGCCGGTTGCGCGTCATCGATCTCGAGAGCGGCCGCCAGCCGATGTCCGGCGAAGACGGCACGGTGTGGGTCGCGATGGATGGGGAGGTCTACAACTATCGCGAGCTGACCGGACGGCTGACGTCGGCCGGCCACGTCTTCCGAACGCGCTCCGATGTCGAGGCCGTCGTGCACGCCTGGGAGGCGCGCGGCGCCGACGCGCTGGACGATCTCGAGGGCATGTTCGGCCTCGCGGTGTGGAACGACGCCACGCGCACGCTGGTGCTCGCGCGCGACCGCCTGGGCGTCAAGCCGCTCTACTACGCGGTGCTGCCCGACGGACTCGTCTTCGCCTCAGAGCTGAAAGCGATGCTCGAGCACCCCGGCATTTCCCGCGAGCTCGACATCGACGCGCTCTCCGCGTACCTCACGCACGACTGGGTGCCGACGCCGCGGTCCATTCTGAAGGCCGTACGGAAGCTTCCGCCAGGGCATCGGCTGGTCTACGCGGGGGGCGAGGCTCGCGTGGAGCGCTGGTGGGACGTGCGCTACGACGGCGCCGCGCCGGTGGTGGAAGTGCAGGCCGCGGCGCGGCTGGGCGCGGTGCTCGACCTCTCCGTCCGCCAGCACCTGCTTTCCGACGTGCCGCTCGGCGTGCTCCTGTCGGGCGGGCTCGACTCGAGCGTCGTCGCGATGTTCGCGCGCCGTCACGTGAGCCGCCTCAGCACGTTCTCGCTCGGCTTCGACGACCGCTCGTTCGACGAGTCGAAATACGCGCGGCGCGTGGCGGCCATCCTCGATACCGAACATCACGAGGACGTCCTCGGCCCCAATGCGGCGCTGGACCTCGTGGAGACCCTCGGCGACCTCGTCGACGAGCCGCTGGGTGACGCCTCGATCCTGCCGACCTATCTTCTGTCGCGCTTCGCGCGCAAGACGGTCACGGTCGCGCTGTCCGGCGATGGCGGCGACGAGGTGTTCGGCGGATATCCGACCTATCGAGCGCACCGGGTCGCGCACGCGTGGGCGCGGATGCCGCGCGTCGCGCGGGCGGTGGCTCGCGCGGCGGTCGCTCGAATGCCCGCGATCCACCTCAAGCGCTTCATGGCCGGCGCCGACCTCGGTCTCGACGCGCGCCATGCCGTGTGGACGGGCTCCTTCACGCCCGCCGAGCAGCGTGAGCTGCTCACACC
>Ga0070707_100006062_pt1 | contig 11280 bp, 16 predicted proteins | sample KBSK5502metaG_FD_65468 | JGI IMG/M metagenome (GOLD analysis project Ga0070707, IMG submission 65468) | Corn, switchgrass and miscanthus rhizosphere microbial communities from Kellogg Biological Station, Michigan, USA - KBS K5-50-2 metaG | ecosystem: Host-associated > Plants > Roots >... | reverse complement strand
GATAGCGCGTGGCGGCCGTCGCGTGCTCACAACAATGGTTGCCACACCTAGGCGTTTAAGTGCGGCACGCTCTCGCCAAAAAAAAGCGTGGGTTTGACCAGGGAACTCGGGAATTAAATAGGCAATACGCATTTGAAAGCTTCTCTTCAACTTTTCCTGGGAATTGCCATTCGTCTTCACCTTAAGGTGCAGTTTTTGGAAGGTGCCTCGCCTCCATACGGCAACGTGGCAGCGGACACTTCAGATATTTTCATGTGCCCAGAGAGAACCGGCTTGGTGGTGCTGCTGACATGCCACTGCTGGCGGTGACCTACCTTGGATGTTAGTTAAGGGTTGAGCTGAGCGCCAGCGGGAACACAGAAAGGAGTATCATGTAGCCTGACGCCGCGGCGGCGAGATATTCGTCGTTGCGCTGCGAACCGGCTTTGAGTTCGCCGAGAAAGGGACGGCCGATTGGTGCCTGCCGGAGTGCGACCGCTGAATAGAAGGACTCTTACTGCGGAAACCCGACCCGACACAAAAGTGTCGCATTTTGAAACTGTAATTGCCCGGAGCAAGAAAACCAGCGGCTCGCGCTCGATCGACGCGGTCACCCGGGAGCGCGCTCAGGAAAGAGGATGTTGCCGTGATGCGCATCGTCACAGCCGCCCTACTCAGTATAGCTTTGGATTCCGTGGGTGCGGGAGCTCTCGCTATTTCCGCTTCCCCAGCCGAATTGGGTACCCTGTCGCGCCCATTCTCGGCGGATAGCCCGTGGAATACGCCTATCGACCAAAGCCATACCGAGTACTCTGATCCAACCTCAAACGAGAACCGTCAGTTTAGGGATACATCCCTTGCTAACTCGTGGATTCACACCGAAAATCTTTTGTTCAGAACCCCAGTTGATGCGCCACTTGTAAGATGGAACTTCAACACGCTAAACAGTCTTGGCAAATTTTCCTCCAATGGTACTCTGCAAATCAAAACCCCGACCAATCTTAGAATTACACATGGGGGGGATGGATGGGCGATTTTCTCGGATCCAGATGGCGTTCACTATTGGGAGACATGGGCAGCCACGTACAATGCGTCGACGCGCACTTACCAGGTTGGTTACTTGGTTAAGGCAAATTTGAAGGGAACGGGCTGGGGTCAAGACGGCGTGGGAGCCGGCATTCGAGCGGCGGGTGCATCGCTTCTTGGCGGCCTCATCCAGCCCGAAGAACTAGACAAACTCTCGATCGAGCACGCTCTGCCGATCGAGTTAGATTGGTCTCAGCTGAAGGCTGCGGAGAACCCGTCCGACCGGTTTGTGCTTCCTGCGGTATCGGCGGACTCTGATGGTGCCAGCGCATATCGTGGCACGATCCCGATGGGCGCCCATTTCGCCCTACCAGCCGATCTCGACATCTTGCACGCTGGTCTAACGCCGCACGGATATGCGCTCGCCAAAGCGTACCAAAAGTATGGGGGGTACGTGGTCGATGCGGCAGGCCGCACGACCTCGATCGCCATGGTCACTGGTGGCACAAAGCAACAACTCGACAATCTATACCGCGATATGGCATGGATACGCGATCACCTCGTACTGATATCCTCTGCCCCAAGATGGCCATGAGGTATTATAAGCAACAGCATAAGAACTGTTGCCGGTACTGCTACGTGCTCACGTAGGGCTTGAACAAAAGCCACTGTTGCAGGAATTGGGTGAGGCAGATAAAGGTGTCGTGATCCAAACGGCGGGGCCCTGTAACATAAGGAGATGCTGGCGTCGTCTGGCTCGCAAAGGCGAGACGATCTGATGAGCGGTCTTCAGTTCGTCGTCGGCGCGAAGCTGGAACGTATCGTTTGACCCCCGTGATGGGACTCCCAGCTCGTGTCTATCGGCGCGCGGTTGGAGATTGACTCCATGACGTGCTCCGGGTCATTTGGCTTCTGCTATGCACCAGGATCGGTTCGCTCGACAGCGACGAGATGAGCGTGACCAAGCGGTGACGCAGCGCGACTTTCAGACTGCGCTCATAGCCGCCCAGCAGGTCATCGAAGCCGGCGACAGCCGCTGCTTCGGATATCGGGCATCCATTGTAGCGCGATGTTGCTCGAAGCAGCAGTCTATCATTTCCCGGGTCGGCGGTTATCTGCGTCCAGTTGAGGGCCTGCCGGTCATGACGATCGACGGTGAGAGCGACCCGCACCACCTGGCCGTTCCGAGACGTGGGCGCCAGAATGTGCCACCAGGAGTTCGGGCGGAACGTCGCGATCTGGCGATCGTCTTCGCGTATTCTCCGGCGTCTCGTGTGGCGCTCCAGCAAGATGCAGTGCTTATTTGTCAGCCGATAGACGGGCTCGGAATTCCTAAGGCTCCTGAGGGGGGTGTCGATGTTCCAATACCCGTAGGTTGGACATGCCCCGACAGGGCACGCAAGCGCGCCTGTCAGCTCAAAATCCACGGGGCGTTCCTGCGACCTGCGCCGCGGTCTGGTGCCGTCGCCGCGCTCGATGACATCAGAGCATGTAATTCCGAGAGCCGTAATAAAACGGTTCGCTCTGTATCTTCCAGGCGCGGCAGATGCAAGACACCGACATCCAGGTCTATTCCGGGAGCAAAGACCCACAGCGTCTGGTGCGGCTTATGACGGCCGCCCGGGCTATCGCACTATACCTGCCGCAATTTCACCCCATACCAGAAAACGACGAATGGTGGGGCAAGGGCTTCACCGAGTGGACGAACACGGCGAAGGCCAAGCCGCTATTCCGAGGTCATTATCAGCCGCACATCCCTGCGGATTTAGGGTTTTACGACCTGCGGGTGCCAGAAACCCGCGAAGCGCAGGCTGCCATGGCACGCCTCTACGGCATTGAAGGATTCTGTTACTACCACTATTGGTTCGGCGGCCGACAGATTTTGGAACGACCATTCAATGAGGTGCTCCGCGCTGGTTCACCGAATTTTCCATTCTGCCTGTGCTGGGCGAACGAAACCTGGTCCGGCATCTGGCATGGCTCACCACATCAGATCCTGATAGAGCAGACCTATCCTGGCCGCGCCGACCACGAAGCGCATTTCCAAGCGTTGCTTCCAGCTTTCGCCGATCGACGCCACATGCGCGTGGACGGCAAGCCAATCTTCCTGATCTATGATCCGCACAACTTGCCCGATCCTGTCGACACGCTTAACCTCTGGCGCACCATGGCTGTGGATGCCGGATTAGGGGGACTACATATCATTGGTCAGTCGTCATCGGCTGCTTGGAACTGGATTGCCGATGGCTTCGACAGCAGGGTCGATCATCCTGTACTGGGCCGGCCATGGATATCTCGTCGCCGACCGATCAAATGGGCACGCAATAACATAGGATGTTGGTGGGAGACTTGGCGTGGACTACCGCATGTTCACCGTGGCCAGGAGTTTAGTGCTAGACAGGTCCCGCCTCTGACGGCAAGTGACACATTTTACCCATGCCTTATCCATGCCTGGGACAATACACCTCGTTCTGGACGGAGAGGCGTGGTCGTCGAGGGCGCCTCACCCGAATTGTACCGTCAGGTGCTGGATAGCACTATACGAGTGCTAAAGCAGCGGCCGCCGGATAAGCGTCTGTTGTTTCTCAAATCCTGGAACGAATGGGCGGAAGGCAATCACTTGGAGCCAGATCTCAAGTTCGGCACCGGCTTTCTGGAAGCTATCCGTGAGGCCCTCTGCACTTGAAGAACCAGCCGGGCTTCGCCGCTTGGTGTCGGACCTCTCTCTATTAAAGATCCTGCAGAAGCTGTGATTTCCAGGTTTTTAAGGGGGGGGTGGGACCTGCTAAGCCGCATGATCGCGCGCGGATTTTTTGGTAAGTGCCAGATTCGGCAGCCCCCCTCGCTCGCCCCGGTTAGCCACAAAGCGTGGCTCAGGTTATAGATTGGCTTCGTCAGCGCTGAGGCTGTCATGGCTGGTTACCCCGGAACCGAGAACGCCGCATACCTTAGCTTTCGCCCTCTCAATAACCCGATCGATTTTGCTCAGAGCTAAGGGTACGCTCAACGACGCCGAGGTCGTGGCCTTGCTCCACAAGCTCGCGGACGACGCTGGCAAAGATTATCGCGCGGTCGGCCAGCAGAATGCCGGGTATGTTCGCGATACCATGATCCCCGAACATAAGATCGATAAGTGAGAATGTCGCGATGACGCACCTGCGCAATCCCATGTTCCACGACGAAGAAAAAGCCCGCGAATGGTTCGAGGCACGGGTTTTGGCCGAATGGCCCGTTCTGCCCGCATTGCGGCGAAACCCAAATTCTGACCCACTTGCATGGCAAGGGCGGCGCGAAGGGAACCAAGGCGCGCCCCGGCCTCATCGAATGCAATGGCTGCCGCGAGCAATTCACCGTAACCGTCAACACCGTTTGCGAGCGCAGCAAGCTGCCCCTCACGAAATGGTGGCTCGCGATCTACCTGCTCAATTCGAGCAGGAAGGGCATGTCAGCTCTACCGATGCATCGCATGATGGGCGGCAGCTACAAAGCCGCGTGGTTCCTGTTCCATCGCGTTCGCGAAGCCATGCGCGAAGGCAAGATACCCGGCGGGTTGGGCGCAAACAAGGTGGTTGAGATCGATGAAATTTACGTCAGCGGCAAGGCCGCGAACCGCAAAAACCATATTCCGCCGAAGGCCGCCGTGCTGTCGCTTGTTGAACGCGACGGCAAGGTGCGGTCGTTCCGCGTCCGGAATGTGAGTGCACAAACTTTGCGACCCCTGTTTGTGACCAACACCACCGCGCTTCGTACCTAATGACGGATGGTCACACCGTTTATCCGACCATCGGGCGCGAGTTTGCTGGTCACGGTACGGTCGATCACAGCAAGGAGGAGTACGTGCGCGCTAGCTCTAGCACACAAACACGGTCGAAAATTACTTCTCGATCCTGAAACGCGGCATCATCGGAACCTATCACCACGTTTCCGAGACGCACCTGCATCTTTACGTGGCGGAATTCGATCTCCGCTACAATTACCGCGTGGGCTTGGGCTTCTCTGACATGGAGCGCACCGAGATCGCGGCAGCCGGGATCTATGGGAAGCGCCTGATCTATCGGCGGACTTATCAGCGGCCGAACGTCTAAGCCTTCTTTGTCGCGCCGCGCTTTCCGGAAGGCGCTCGCGAACGCGAAGCCTTCTTCTTAGCGGGCATCGGCTTGGGCTTCGCCTTCATCACCGTATCGAACGCCTGCTCGAATCGGACCCATGCTCGGGCAGTTTCTCGATTTCGACAGCCTTGGGCTTGTTCTTTGCCTTCATGCCCTTAGCCTAGCAAGGCGGGGCTGGATTCGCACCCGGCCCGCGCCACCGCTATCGTAGAGGCGCCAAGCACTAGTGGATAAGACCTGATGGAAGAATGCGAAACGGGATGCCCTGGGCTTGCGCTGGGTGCGAGTCTGGGGGATGCGCAAGGATATCATCGTCGACGTATGCGTCGCCGATCGTGCTAGTTTGGAAGCGATCGTCGCGGATCGCAACAGCCCGGAGAAGCATGTGTCGCGGGGCGCGGATCGTTCTTTTAACCGGTGATGATCTCGGCACGGTCGAGATCATGCGCCTCACCGGCAAGAGCAAGACCTGGTGTGGCGCTGGCAGGAACGCTTCATGCAGGCGGGCGTCGACGGGCTGTTGCGCGACAAGACCCGGCCTTCGCGCATCCCACCCCTGGGGCGGAGGTCGCCGCGCCGGTTGTCACTCTGACGCAGACCGACCCGCTCGGCGAGACGACCCACGGGAACCGCCGGCATGATGGTCAAGACCGCCGGGATCAGCGTCTCCTCGGTGTAACGCATCTGGCGCGCCCACGGCCTGCAACCCCATCAGGTGCCTCAAGTCAACCTGTCCCACAGACCCGCAATTCGCGGCCAAGCTGCGCGACATCGTCGGGCTTTATGTCGATCCGCCGGCCCACGCCATCGTGCTCTCGGTAGACGAGAGGAGCCAAATCCAGGCGCTCGACCGTACCCAGCCGGGCTTGCCGATCAAGAAAGGCCGGGCCGGCACGATGACGCATGACTACAAGCGCAACGGCGCCACCACCCTGTTCGCCGTGCTTGACGTGCTCGACGGCAAGGTCATTGGGCGCTGCACGCAGCGTCACCGGCACCAGGAGTTCATTCGTTCGCTGAACGCCATCGACGCCCAGGTTACGGTCGGCAGGATCGTCCACCCGATGGTTCAAACACGCCCATCGCGTTCGCGGGTTTCAGATCGCATCGGCGATTTTTTCAACGGGATAGTTGCCCTTTTTTTGACACGACGGCAGCAGGGAACGGCAGCCGGGGGGTTCTGTTTCCCCCCAGGTTCTTTCCTTTACGTCATGCCATGGCCCATCGGCAAACCACGACATTGCCGGCGTATGCCTCCCAAACGTTGCTGGTTTGCTGGACTGCCCGCGGCTTAAGGACATACCGCTCCACGAGCCGAAAGGTGAGGCCTTCAATTGTCACACGACGGAAATGCAACCCGCGAGGATTGTGCAATGGATGATCGTGTCGAACCACTCGGTTTGGTCGAGAACCCCGCCGGCTCGCCGGGCATGGCTGTTCGCCAATGCCCTTCGCTCTCTTTCGTTTGATCGGGCAAATCGAGTTGGCACGCATCGCGGAAGCGTTCTTGACGGGCGCCGCATCCCGCCGCCCAGCCGATACGGCTCGCGCCTCGAATGGGAGCCGAACCTGATCGAAAACGTGGACAACACAAAGAGCAAGACGGATGAATCGACGAGCGCCCCTCTGCCAGTCAAGCAAGCGGCACATAAACCTCGCCCCCTCGAGCCGCGGGGCTCTGACCGCGACCGCTTGGCCGATGATTGTGAAGCCCGTGCCAGATTTTGGCCGCAAAATCTACTGTGTGTTGGGGTTAGTTATTGATGGTGTTACGTCAGCTCAGACAATTTCCCGTATCGATCTGGCGATCCGACAACGCACGCGATTTTTTTTGTCGACGCCTAACATGAACTGGATTACCACAAGCCGTGTTGATTCAGAGTTCCGCGACTCGGTTTTGAGTAGTGATCTATCTATCGCTGATGGCATGCCTCTTGTCTGGGCCGCACGGCTTATTGGCCTGCCAATAAAAAGAATTGCTGGCTCAGATTTGTTTGAGAGCCTTATGCAGGGCCGGCAGAGGCAAATGACCGTATTCTTTTTTGGCGGGCCGAAGGGCACGGCGCGCATTGCATGTGAACGCTTGAACAATTTAGGCGGTGCGATGCGATGTAATGGGTGCAAATATCCCGGGTTCGGCCCCGTCGAGCAGTTGAGCAGCCCATCGATCTTCGAAAAAATAGCCCGTTCCCGCGCAGATATTCTGTGCGTGTCGTTAGGCGCTAAGAAAGGACAACTTTGGATCAGCCGGAATGAAACTCGGATAACGAGCTCCGTTGTCTGGCACTGCGGCGCGGTTGTCAACTTTGTTGCCGGCACCATTACGCGTTCTCCTGGTCTGCTTAGCCGTTTCGGTTTCGAGTGGCTTTGGCGGATAAAAGAAGAACCCGGGCTTTGGCGCCGCTACTTCGCGGACATGGTCACCTTGGCATCGCTTTTGATCTGCCGTGTCATTCCTTGCGCGGCACACCAGATGATCAACCGCCCGGCAGAATCTGATTTGCAATTGGCCCGCCTCGATGTGCTCAGAAGCGAGTTGCTTTATACACTCCGCTTTTCGGGTCCGTGGACAGAACGGAATTTAGGTCCAGTTCGGGATGCATTGCAGCAGGCTGCGGAGCACTCGGCGGATCTCGAACTCGATCTTGAAAACCTCACCTACGCCGACGCCGCTTTTTTCGGTATCATAATGATCGCGTGTGGTTATCAAATTCGTACTCGCTGCGGGTTCGCAGTCCGCTCAATAAGTAAAAGAGGACGACGTATAATGTGGTTACATGGTTGCGAGTTTCTTCTAGATGTACAATGTGATCGGATAGATGTACAATTTGATCGGCGGATTGGTGAGCGGGCGCACCAGCAAGCCTAGGCTCACCCGCGCTCGATTTCGCAGGGTGCTTAACTCACAGAGTACCGCCCCGGCGAATTTGTTTTCACGATAAAGCCGAGCGTGTACGTATTGCCGGGAGTTCGCTCTGCCGTTGACCGAATGTGGTAGGCGTCCTTTTCGTCAAATGTAATGTCCCGGGTCTTCCCTTGGGGTTTGGTATTTCGCTAATCCGACCTTGATGAAGCTGTTGTGTACTCGTAACGGCTCGCGGCGATCGCCTGGGAGGCCATCAAAACCGAACACTATCTCATGCTGCGTATAGTGAAGCCGAGGCTCCAGCCGAAGCTGAATATCGATTTCCGCATGAGCCGGGACGCGTAACTCGCGCGCCCATTCGCTCCGCGCGCCACTCCCGAAATAAGCCGCAAACGGTCGCCGCATACGGCGCTTGCTCCACCAAGGCCGTCCCCAATTGATCCAAAGAATCAGGCCAACAGTAAGCACGCCCAGCCCCGCACTCGCAGCGGGCGCATACCCCAGCACAGCTATGGACATTCCAGCACCGGCCATAAAACGCTATCGCCGAGTTTTCGCGCTCATTATAGGCCGCCAGAGCGGATTGGTTCACTTGTTCCGGTGCTTTGGCGTATTCGGTTTCCGTACGCTATCTTCGCTCGCCCCCTTTCTGGAGCGATGCTGCGACCCCGCCTTGGCGATCCGCTTAAAAAAACATCGGCCAGCTTTTTACCCAAGATCAATAACGTGAGGGCCGAACGAAACGTTTACGTTCATGGCCTGTGGGCCAAGGCCGATCCACCCTCACTCGCTATCGCAACGACGGCGAAATGGGATCGGCGGGAGGTTGTGCGCAACGAGGTTGTAGGAATTGACGATCTCCACGGTTTGCTTGAAGAGATCGAAGATATTTTCCGTCAGCTCCTATCCACCGGGCACATACTCGGATTTCACCCCGGCCCGCCCACGCCGCAGCGGCTCAACGGTTTCGTCGCGTTCGCCAGACCTAAGATGATGCGCGATACTGCTGAGTCAAAATTATAATTGCCGCTTTTAGCGTCCTCAACTTATGAAAATCGCGCGAGCGCCGAGCGGCGGATGTTAAGTGGTGTACCAGATTTTGATTGTATTAAAATCGCGACATCGTCAGCTGAGATGCTCTCGACAAACGTTTCCGCACTGTGCGCATCCAGCGGCATTGTATCCCAATAGCTATGGCAGAGCGAGGAACTGGTTGCAAAACAGTTGGCGGACGGACCGAGTACTCCATCAACAAACACCCCATATAAAATATGCTCAGAAAAGTCGAACTGACCAGCGATTACATCAACCCAATGCCGTCGACTAATCCGCTCAATCTGATCGATAAGAGCAAGCACGACCCTGCGGTCCCAGACATTGAACGCGCTCACATAGTCGGGGAGGGGTGGCTCAGGAGTGCGTAGACCAAGTAGGTTATTCGCTACTTTGTGCCATGCGACATGACGGGGAAGTTCCTCGTTAATGCTTCCTTCCGTCCGGTAGAGGCGCACCTTACCTTGCTGGACAAATGTGTCGACATCGACGGGCCGCACAAGCCTAACGTCGGAGTCAACAAGAAGCAATATATCTGCGTCTATGCAGGTCGCAGCCGCCAATTTAAGAATCTGCTGCATTATCCATCCACGAACCGGTGGTATCGGTCTGCCGAGATTCAGAGCAACGAGCTTCGCATGCGGTCGCTTTCTCCAGGCAAACCGGAGGAGATGGTTTACCCACGCAGGTACATAAACTATGCGGTTTGGAAGGAGTTCGTTCGCGGCCAAGACGACACAGCGTGGGCCCTGGAGCCCGCTAAACAATTGGAGATCAGTGGGGGCAACGAGTAAGTAATGGATAACGGAGTCGTCAGTAAAATGCAGAATCGAATTGTGTAAATCACAGCACAATTCAAAATCTGCCGCATAGGTCGGAGTAATAACTGCAATCCTGTTCACGACGATCTTTTGCTCCGGCCACTGCTGGGCTGCGTAAACGACGTAGGGTCCAGTATCGCCCCGGCGCGGAACTTGTCAACGGCGGAGCGAAGATGTTCACTGCCTACGATCCGGGCCATTGAGGTCAGGCCAAGCGAGCGCAGTACGTAGTCAAGCGAGGGGCGGACCAATCATCGCCAATCCCCGTCAAGCTAATGCCCCGCTTTGATCGTTCGCATCCAACGGCGAGCGCTTTTTTCGACACTGATCTTCTAGGTTCGATATCCAGCGCTGACCCGAACACAGTATGGAACGCCGGCTGCACGACCGCTGTTGATCGAGATAGCGATGCTCGGCTTTATCGCGGTGATAATCGCTGACAGCGGTGCGCTCAGCTGACGTCCCTGTGTTTCGGCGTGGAAGATTGACCCCTAGAAGAGGGGTGATCGACGTCCAACTTTGCCCCCCTCCGGGGCAAGTCGATCAAGGAGATCGCGAACTGAAGGCGTCGCGCACACGGTGCGCAAGGTTCTGCGATCGGGAGCGACCTCTTTAGCGTACCTGCGGTTAGTGCGGCCCGCGGCCTAAGCTGGGGTTGTGGCACGCCGATCTTGACCGGAAGCTGTCGGGTAACGGGGCGAAGCCCGGCTCGCGAGCGGCCGACACTGATCCGGATCTTCGAGGAGCTGCGCGGCCTCGGTTATGAAGGCAGCTACGATGCGGTTCGGCGTTACGCGAAGATTGGTGTGTCGGGCGCGGCTACGGCGGAAGCCTATGTACCGCTGAGTTTTGCGCCGGGCGAGGCCTGCCAGTTCGACTGGTCGCACGAGGTCGTGCTGATCAACGGCACGACGGTAACCGTGAAGATCACCCATGTCCGGCTGTGCCACAGCCGGATGCTATTCGTGCGGGGCTTATCCGCGCCAGACCCAGGAAATGGTGTTCGACGCGCACAGCCGCGCTTTCGCCTTCTTTCACGGGGAACCTGGGCGCGGCATTCTACGACAACATGAAGACGGCGGTCGCCGGTCGGGAGCGCGTGCGACACAAGCTGAAGGGCTCGGACGACGGCGACCTTTAGATGGTCAAGGTTCTCTCGGCGGTGCTGACCGACGGTCTCGCGGCCGTGGAGGGGCCTTGCCGAAGCAATCGGCGACAGGTCCACTTCGCCGACGTCATCCTCGACATCCTGGCACGCCGCCGCGACCCCGGGCCGGCGGCAACGATCCTGACCCTGTCGCGCTGCGGCTGCGGCACGCGCCGATTGCCGATTGCGCCCGCTGTGACCGCCTGCGGAGGGCTTCATGATGGAGAACCACCGACGTCCTCGAGCTGATGGCGACACTCAAGCTGTACGGCATGCGGG
>Ga0070707_100006061_pt1 | contig 11282 bp, 10 predicted proteins | sample KBSK5502metaG_FD_65468 | JGI IMG/M metagenome (GOLD analysis project Ga0070707, IMG submission 65468) | Corn, switchgrass and miscanthus rhizosphere microbial communities from Kellogg Biological Station, Michigan, USA - KBS K5-50-2 metaG | ecosystem: Host-associated > Plants > Roots >... | reverse complement strand
TCGTTCAACGGCAGCTCGCAATGCAACATCACTCGGCGGGAATCGAGCGTCTCGGTGTGGTCCATCGTGCCGCGCTTTTCTAAAATTAATTGCAACAAGTCGCCGATGTTCTCGTTCGGACAAAGCACATACGCTTTCACAATCGGTTCTCGAATCTCCTTGACCAGGCTTGGATCGGGCAAGTGCGCGGGATTGTCGATCAAAAGCGTTTCGCCACGGGTCGTCACCACTTCGTAAACCACACTCGGGCTCGTCGCGATGATGTCCATGTCGTATTCGCGCCGCAGACGCTCCTGAATGATTTCCATGTGGAGCAGTCCGAGAAACCCGCAACGAAATCCAAATCCGAGAGCGACCGAACTTTCCGGCGTGTAAATGAATGCGGAATCATTCAGGCGCAATTTGCCGATCGCGGTTTTCAAATGTTCGAAGTCGCCGGTGTTGATCGGATAAATCCCGCTGAACACCATCGGATGAATTTCCTGAAATCCCGGGAGCGGCTCGCGCGCCGGATTTCGTTGGTCGGTGATCGTGTCGCCGATTTTCATGTCGGCGGTCGATTTGATGTTGGCGATGAAATAACCAACGTCGCCCGCACTCAGTCCCGGTTGCACCAACATCTTCGGCGTGAACACGCCCACTTCCTTGATCTCGTAGCGCGCGTCGTTGCTCATCATCTTGATCGCGTGATTTAATTCCATCGTCCCCGACACGACACGGACATGACCGATGACTCCGCGATAAACGTCGAAGACCGAATCGAACACGAGCGCGCGCAGTGTTGCGTCCTTCGGTTTTTCCGGCGCCGGAATCCGATGCACGATCGCTTCCAGAATTTCCTCGATGCCCGTTCCCATTTTCGCGCTGGCATGGATCGCCTCTTCGCTTGGGATCGCGAGGATCTCTTCCAATTGCCGATGGACCGACGCGACGTCGGCGTTGGGAAGATCGATCTTGTTGATCACCGGCACGATCGTGAGTCCTTGTTTGTGCGCGAGATGGACGTTCGCGACCGTTTGCGCCTCCACGCCTTGCGCTGCGTCGACAATCAACAACGCGCCTTCGCATGCCGCGAGCGAACGCGAAACTTCATAGGCAAAATCGACGTGGCCCGGCGTATCGAGAAGATTCAATCGATACGATTGACCATCTTTCGCGCGATAATTCATCGTCACCGGATGCGCTTTGATCGTGATCCCACGCTCACGTTCGAGATCCATCGAATCGAGCAACTGGTCCTGCTTGTCGCGCTCGTGAATCGTGCCGGTCGTCTCGAGCAATCGATCCGACAATGTCGTTTTGCCGTGATCGATGTGCGCGATGATGCAGAAATTGCGCGTGTTCTCGATTCCCATGAAAGCCGCACTATGCAGGGCCTTTGTTCTCTTGTCATCCCATGCGACGCGACATTACAAATTAACTCGTGCCCAAACTGATTTTGACTACCGAAGCGCAGGGCAAAGTCGCTTACGAATTTGCCGAACGCTCGATCACGATCGGCCGCGCGCCGGACAACATGATCGTGATTGACGATCCGTCGGTTTCAAATCGGCACGCGCAGTTAGAATTCGTCGGCGAGACTTATCGCCTCAAAGATCTTGAATCGACCAACGGCACAAAAGTGAACGGCGTTCCGATTACCGAAACGCTCTTGCGGTTCGAGGACCGTGTTCGTTTCGGCGCGATTGAAGCGCGATTCGAGCCTGATGTCCGCGGCTCGCAACCACTACCGCAACTCGAAACCATCGAAGCGAAGCCGGCCGAATCGAGCGCGGCGCCAACCGGTTTTACGAATGCCTCACCTTTCCGGCATAGATCGACATCGCGCGATCCGCTGCGTCTTGTTGTTCTCGGCATCGCCGCGATCGCCGCGCTCACATTTCTCGGAAGCATGATCGCCGTGCTCTTCATGCGCGCGCCGTGATTTGCTCCATCTGCGAAAATCTGCGTAATCTGTGGATGAATGCAGAAACGATTGCTGCTTTTCGACATCGACGGCACGCTGATTCATTCCGGCGGCGCCGGCGTTGAAGCGCTCAAGCGCGCGCTCAAAGAACGCTTCGACATCGAGGACGAGCTCCGAGACATCGAAATCGCGGGCATGACCGATTCCGGCATCGTCGCCAGTATTTTGAAAAAACACAAAGTCCTGGCGACGGCGGAAAACGTCGCCGCGTTTCTGGATAGTTACGTGCATTTTCTTTCCAAAGAATTGCCGCGTCGAAAAGGAAAGCTTCTTCCGGGCGTGCTCGAGCTGCTCGAAAAATTGAAAACGCGGAAACATGTCGTGCTCGGTTTGTTGACGGGCAATGTCTCACGCGGCGCCCAATTGAAACTCGGCCATTACGGCGTCTGGCATTTTTTCGAGTTCGGCGCGTTCGCGGACGATCATCACGATCGCAACGAACTCGGCGCATTCGCCCGCGCGCGCGCGAAAGAAAAACACGGTCGGGAATTTTCCGCCACCGAGATCGATGTCATCGGCGATACACCGCGCGACATCGCCTGTGGAAAAGCGCTCGGCGCGCGGACCGTCGCGGTCGCGACCGGCACTTGGAGCCGGGAAAAACTTGCGCAACATGCTCCAGATATTTTGATTGATGATCTTTCGGATGTGGATCGTCTAATTGATACGCTTGGTTGGTAAACGACCGGCGATGCCCTGATGAGATGAGAGAAACTGCTCCAACCGCACGTCCCATGACCAGAAAAAACAAAGACGTACTGCAACTTGAAGGCGAGATCGATCTCCACGTTTCGCCGGAGGTCGCAGAATCGCTTCAGACCATGGTGGCAAACAAGCCGAAGGTGCTCGTTGTCGATCTTGCCAAGGTAACTTATCTCGACAGTTCCGGTCTGGCGGTCCTGATCGAGGGAATGCAAAACGTTCAGGAGTACGGCGGCAGATTTGCGCTCGTCAATGTGCAGGAAAGCGTCCAGCACATTTTCGAAATCGCCCGGCTCGACCAAGTCTTTCAGATTTTTCCCGACGTCGATTCTGCTTTGGCTGCTAAATAAAGCCTGCGTCAACAAAATGCCAGTCCGGCTCGGACTTCGGAATAAAATCTGCTGCAAATTCTGATCAGATGGCGTTGTCAGATTCGGCAGAGACCCTTCCTCTTGAGGGCGAAATCGATCTTCACGTTTCACCGCGGTTGGATCGAGCGCTCGCCTCGATGATTAAGAAACGTCCCGCGCATCTCAGAGTCGATCTTTCCGGCGTGACCTTCATCGACAGCTCCGGCCTCGCCGTTCTGATTCGCGCTCTGCAAAACGTCAAAGAATATGGCGGTAAGCTAACTCTCTCCGGAATTACTGCTGATGTCCGGCCGATCTTCGAAATGGCACGGCTCGATCAACTGTTCGTCATCGATCCGCGCGACGACGAATTGCTCGCCGCCGATTGAAGCAAAATCTTTAGCGTCGCCGCGACATTCGTAGAGATGTCGAATCGTGACGCCCGTTCGACAATTGTCGATCTTGCTGAAGCACGTCGCGATTCGTCCGACCAAAAGCGAATCGCGTCGCGCAGCGCGGAACTGTTGTTCGGAAGATCGACAATGGAACCGTGAACACCGTTCTCAATGATTTCGCTGAAGCCGTTGTCGCGTGTGGTGATGACCGGCAAACCCGAAGCGAGCGCTTCGAGACACGCGTTTGAAAAGGGATCGTAAATGCTCGGCAAAATGAAAATGTCGGACACCGCGTAGATTTGGGGCATATCGGCCACTTCGCCAAGAAATCGCACCGGTTCCTTGGTGAAGAACCGTTTCGGTTTGTAACCGCGCGCGTCTCCGCGGCCAGCGACGAGCAAACGCAATTTCCGGTCTCGACAAATCTCGACCGCTTCAATCGCGAACCGCAGACCTTTGCGTTCCCAACCCGAACCCGCGAACAACACCGCGATCTCGTCCGGCTTCAATTTCAAATCAGTTCGCGATTTCTCGCGCAGCGCCGAATCAAAACGAAATCTCTCCAGCGGCACGCCGGTGCGGACGATGTCGATCTTGTCGGGCGGATAATGGTAGAGCTCGGCAATCTCGCGCTTCACCATTTCCGAATTCGCGATCACGCGACCGGCGCCGGCTTTTGCAAAGAGGGATTCTTCCAGCTTCAAAATATCCTGATGTTTGCAACTCATTCCGCGAACGAATCGCTGGAGCGGCATCTCGAATTTTTTTCGCCGATTCAGCCAGGCCCGGTGCACGCCGTCGCCCGCACGATAAACATCGCAGCGCCAAACGCGCTCCAGACTAAACAGAATATCGCAGGCAATTTGTGGGCGAAGTCTTTCCAATTCGTCGGCAAAACCGATCGGCGAATTCGATTGCAAACGCTTGATTGATGCAAATGGCCATTCTTTCACCGGCCAATCCACGGTTGTGACTAGTTCTGCTTCATGGCCAACATCGACAATCCCCTGGGCGAGTCGGTTGAGATAAGCTTCCGCGCCGCCGCTTGGCGAATAACCGCGGCGCACGAAGGCGATGTTGAGTTTGCCGTTCGACATTTCAACCTTACCAATCTTGTCATTCCGAGCGAAGTCGAGGAATCTCTAAATGTTTCCGATTTAGCTGAAATGCCGCAACGTTCAGAAATAATGAGAGATGTCTCCCATTCGACTCGCTACGCTCGCTCAGGGCAGGCTTTCATCATGGCGGCTTACGCCGCTATTAACTGGATGCAACGTCACGTTGCCCGCTCGACATGACAAAAAGACAGTCAGGCGAAACCGTGGGCGCGCCGCGCGTGCTCCCGAAGAGTTTGCTCTACTCCATCTTCGCCCGGATCGGCGGTCATGGCTTGGATACCGATTCGTTCGAAGCACTGCGCGCCTCATATCGGGGAAATTTTCTCGGTAAAGCGATCGCTTACGACAATCGGCAAACGGAAATCCCCGGGAGATTCATTCAATCGCTTCGCTGGCATCCGGTCCGATTGCTCTCGTTTCTCGAGAGTCCATATTATTATGGCGCGAAGAAAAAATATCTCGGCCGCGTAGCGGCGCGCCATCTCGAGAGCGGCCGCTACGATTTTTTTCACAGTTGGTCGGGCGATTGTTTGGAAGCGTTGCGCGTCGCGAAGAAGAAAAAGATTCCGTCGCTGATTGAAATTCCAACCTGGCACAGGAAGAGCCAGACGTCACAGGTCACAAGTCAGAAGTCAGAAAAGGCATCCTGGAAATCGCGCTTCCGACTGAAGCCGGAAAGATTTCTAGAAGAGTACGATCTCGCAACGCTGGTTGTCGTTCTCTCCGAAAAGGCCGCCGAGTCTTTTCGTGCGGCAAATTTCCCGGACGAAAAACTCTTTTATTTGCCGCGCGGCGTCGATGTCGATCGTTTCAAGCCTGGGAAACGCCCGCCAATTTTCCGCGCGATTTTTTCCGGCGCGCTGATTGAGCGCAAAGGAATCCATCATCTGCTCGAAGCGTGGCACCGATTGAATCTGCGCGACGCCGAGCTTTGGCTGCTCGGCAGCGTTCATGACGAAGCGAAACCGCATTTGCAAAAATTCGCGCGTGAGAACGTGCGCGTTCTCGGATTCAAACGCGACCTGGAAAATTATCTCAATCAGGGATCGGTTTACGTTTTTCCATCGCGGCTCGAAGGCAGCGCGAAAACAATTTACGAAGCGGCCGCGTCCGGTTTGCCAATGATCACCACGCGCGAAGCGGGCGATGTCGTCCGCGATGGCGTCGAAGGAATTATCGTCCAACCCGGCGATGTCGATGCCGTCGCCGCGGCGATCGAGCATTTGTATCGTCACCCCGAAATTGTCGAGAGCATGAGCGCCGCGGCGCGGCAACGTGTCGTGGAAAATTTCACCTGGGACCATTATCGGTCGCGTTTGCTAGGCGCCTACGAACGCGCGATCCAGTTATCAAATTCGAATTGAAGATTCTTCTCATTCAGCTCAAACGGATCGGCGATTTGATTTTGACGACGCCGGCGATCGCTGCCGTTCGCGAAAAATTTCCCGACGGAAAGATCACGCTCGTGATTTCGCGCGAGAGCAAAGCACTCGCTCCTGCGATTGCGGGAGTGAATAAGATCTTAGTCGCGCGTCGCGGCTTCGGCGGTCTTGCAACTGCTGCGGCAATCGCTGGCGCCAAGTTCGATTACTGCGTCGATTTCACACGCAACGACCGCTCCGCGTTTCTGGTCCTCGTTTCGCGCGCGAAGAAACGGGTCGTTTCGTTTCGGATTAAAGTGCGCTCGAAGTTTCGAACGCGTTTTTACAATGAATTCGTCGAACACCGAATGCGCGACATGCACGTGATCGATTATCATCTCGCGTTGCTTGAACCGCTTGGAATTTCGAACGCTTCCCGCGCGGTGAAGTTGGAATTGCCAAGGAGCGCACGAGAAAAAGCAGAGGAATTGCTGATCGCGAACAGCGTTCGAAGGGATTTCATTATTTTTCATCCCGGCTCCGCGCGGGCTGAAAAATTCTGGGAATCGCAACGGTGGTCGGATGTGATCAATCACACCGCCGATCATCACGATGTCGATCTTGTCCTGACCGGCGGACCGTCACCGCTCGAGCAAACACAAATTCTCTCGATCAAATCGCAGGTGCGGCATCGCATTGTCGATCTTTCCGGCAAAACCGATTTACTCACGCTCGCCGCGCTGATTGCAAAAGCGCGATTGCTCGTCACGGTCGATTCGGCGCCGCTGCATCTGGCAGCGGCGTCCCGCACGCCGCAGGTGATTCTGTTTGGTCCAACCAATCCGTTTCATTGGCGACCACAGGAAAGTGCAGCGTTGATTTTGCAGGGCGAATCGGCAACGCCGGTCATCCAATTCGTCCCGAAACAGCCGCGGTTTCCGATGAACCAAATCTCGACGCAAGCGGTGATCGATGCTATGGAAAGACTGCTGTCGGCTCCGGCAGCGCAGCCCAATTCATGAAGGCCGAAGGCTCAGGGAAAATGAAGCTCTCCTTCGCGGAGACATTCAAACAAGCGTGGAGACCGTATCTGCGACTCTACAGCTACGCCAAGCCGTACAGGTTCCGTTTCGCGCTCGGTTTAATTTTTGGCGTGGCGTCGGGCATTATCACTTCGCTCATCCCAATCACCGTATTCCAAGTATCGAATTTCGTTTTCCATGGCACCGGCCCGAATCCTCGCGCAATTCTCGGGAACCGGGAGCTCTTGAACCTCGGCCCAAAGATCGATTCGTTCATTTGGGTCTGTCTTATCATCCCGATGGTTTTGATTGCCCGCGGCGCGTCTGCTTACGCCAGCGCCTACTTCATGAATTGGGTCAGCAACAAAGTCGTGACCGACATTCGCAATCAGCTTTTCAGCAAAGTCGTGCGGCACTCGATGGATTTCTTCAATCGAATGCGCAGCGGCTTTCTCATGTCGCGGATCGCCAACGACACGCGCAACATGCAGGCCGCGCTCGCCATTGTGAGCGGCGATTTGTTCAAACAACCAGTCACGATCATCGGCGCGGTCACCGTTCTATTACTGATGGATTGGAAATTTACCGCCGTGACGCTGGTTCTTTTTCCAATTTGTATTTTACCGATCCGCTATTTCGGAAGGCGCGCGCGCGAAACCGTTCAGCGCGAGCAACGCGGTTCCGCGCTCATGTCCGTGACGATGCAGGAAAGTTTCGCCGGCATCCGTGTGATCAAATCCTTCGGCCGCGAAGATCAGCAGGAAAAGGCATTTCGGCGGAGCACAGAACAACAGTTCTCTAACGCGATGCGGATGATGAAAGCGACCGAAGTGGTCGGGCCATTGATCGAAATCATCGCTTCGGTCGGCGTCGGTTTCGCACTGATTTACGTTTACGTCACAAGTCTCAGCGCCGGCCGGTTCTTCGGATTGATCTCGGGAATTTTTATTCTCTACGAGCCGATCAAAACGCTGAGCAAGATCCATATCATCATGCAACGATCGCTCGGCGCGACGACGAAAATTTTCTCAATTCTTGATTCAGTGCCGGAAGTCCAAGACGCGCCCGATGCGGTTCATCTCGCGTCGTCGGAAGGACGCATCGATTTCGACAACGTCAGCTTCCGTTATTCAACCAGCGCGACCGATGCGCTCCGCGACATCAATCTGCACATCGAGCCGGGCAAAAGCTACGCGCTCGTCGGCGCGAGCGGCGCGGGCAAGAGCACGATCTTGTCGCTCATTTTGCGTCTCTACGATCCGACTTCCGGCGCGGTGAAAATTGACGGCCACGATTTGCGAACCCTCACGCAGAAATCGTTGCGGGAACAAATCGGGCTCGTGACGCAGGAGACGTTTTTGTTTCACGACACGATTTTCAAAAACATCCAGTTCGGACGGCAGGGCGCGACGCCCGACGAAGTTTACGCCGCCGCTCAAACTGCTTACGCGCACGATTTCATTATGGAGCAGCCGAATGGTTACGAGACCGTGATCGGCGACAAAGGTTGTTTGATTTCCGGCGGGCAACAGCAGCGGCTCGCGATTGCGCGCGCGTTGCTCAAGAACGCGCCTATCCTCCTTCTCGACGAAGCGACTTCATCGCTCGATACCGAATCGGAAAAACAAATTCAGGCAGCGCTCGAGAAACTCGCGGCCGGCCGGACCGTAATCGCGATTGCCCATCGTCTCTCTACGATTTTGTCCGCCGATCAAATTGTTGTGCTCGATCATGGCCGGATCAAAGAAGTCGGCACGCACGCCGAGCTGCTCGAAAAATCCGGCTACTATTCCCGCCTTTACGATTTGCAATTCAATCAACCAACCGAAGCGAAGCCGGAAGCAACGCCGGAGCCGGACGTGCTTGAAGAAGAGCTCGTCTGATTTTTCGCGCGCGATTTGTAAGATCGACATCTACCTTATCCAATGCCTTTCAACTTCGACCTGCACACTCACTCGTTCTTTTCCGGCGACGGCGTTTCTAGTCCGGAAGATCTGATCGCCGCCGCGAAGGCGAAGGGTTTGCACGGCATCGCCATGACCGATCACAACACCTGCGATGCAGTCACTTACATGCTCGAAAAAGGTTTGATGCGCATCGACGGCCAACCGGTGGACGGTTTTCTCGTTTTGCCCGGAGTCGAAGTGACGACCGCCGACGGTCATCTTCTCTGCATTGGCGCAGAGCTGCCTTTCATGAAAGGAAAACCAGCCCGCGAAGTTTGCGAAGTCATTCATCAACGCGGCGGGCTCGCGATTCCGCCGCACCCCTACGATCTTTTCCGCGCCGGCATTCGCTTTTCCGTTTTAGAAACGCTGGCGATCGACGCGATTGAAGTTTTTAACGCTGCGACCACATTGCGCCGTTACAACCGCTACGCGTTCAAGTACGCGCAGATTCGCAACCTTCCGATGGTCGCGGCCAGCGACGCGCACCATGCCGCGGCCGTCGGCACGGCCTACACGATTTTGAATACCGACGATTTTTCGGTGAAAGGAATTCTCGCCCAAATCGTGAAGAGTAACGAACTCAATCAGCAATATCTCACCCCGCGCGACAGTCTCCGAAAAACCTGGAACAACTGGCTCCGCCTTCGTCGCCGGAAAAAAATTCCCGAGCTTGCAGCCAAAGATCGCGGCCACAACGGCGGTCCGCGCTTCTGACCTGTGACCTCTGACTTCTGACCTCTGGTTTATGTCTGCTTACGTCATTATCGAAATCGAAGTTGTCGATCCTGTCGGCTACGAGGAATACAAAAAGCAAGCCGCGGCCACGGTTCACAAGTACGGCGGCAAATACATTGTCCGTGGCGGAACGACTGAAGTGCTCGAGGGCAATTGGAAACCTAAACGCATCGTCATCCTCGAATTTCCGACAATAGACCGCGCCAAAGAATGGCTCAATTGCGAGGAATACCGCGAACCCCGCAAAAAACGTCACGCCACCGCGAAAACGAACATGCTCGTGATCGAAGGCTTCGACGACCCGTCAGCGCAATAGCTCGCGCAACGCTTTCGAATCTGTCACCGGCGCTTTGCAGGTGAAATTTTCGCAAACGTAGGCGGCCGGTTTGCCGTTGATCGGTGACATCGCGCCGATCGCCTCGTTTTTTTCCGAAAAGAATTTCTGGCCGTCGCCGCCGTCCGCGAGAATCAGAATCTTGTTGGGAATGAAGTGGCGATGAACTTCCTCAAGCAAGGTTTTGGCATCATCCTTGTCGATCTTACCTGTGATGACGATTTGGCGCGGCTTGGACAAACCGAAGTCAACCGCAACGAGCATTTGCGGCATCGCGCTCGCGAAATGGGCAGCGGTCGGCGCGAATGCGTCGATTGTTTTGCGCGCGCGGTCTTCGAATTGTTTGTCGTTTCGAAATTGCGCGAGTCGCAAAAGATTCAACGCCGCGATTGAACTCGCTGCCGGTTCGGCGCTGTCGTTGTCGTCTTTCATTCGCAGCACGACGCTCGCGTCTTTTCCGCTCGTGGAGAAATAGCCGCCGGCTTTCTCGTCGAAGAATAATCGGTCCTGTGTTTCTTGTAACTCAATCGCAAACTTCAGCCATTCGACATCGAAAGACGCCTCGTAAAGATCGAGAAGTCCTTGAATGACGAACGCGTAATCGTCGGCAAAGCCTTCAACGCTGCCGCGGCCGTCGCGAAAACTTCGAAAGAGTGTTTTCCCATCATAAAGATTCGTGCGCACAAATTTCGCGGAGCGCGTCGCCGCTTCAAGATAACGCGGCTCATCCAAAATTTGCGCCGCCCGCGCGTAAGCGGAAATCATCAGGCCGTTCCAGGCCGAAATGATTTTGTCATCCAAATGCGGACGGGGGCGTTTGTTGCGGATCGACAATAACTTTTCGCGACTACGCGCAAGTAATTGGTGAACGTCGTCTTCGCTTTTTTTGAAATGCTGCGCCGTCTCGGCAATCGTATGACGTTGAATCAAAATGTTCTTGCCGCGGAATTCATCCTGCGGGTCGCTCCCTTCGGGCGCGTTGCCGTGCGGTTGGACGCCGAAATGGAATTTGAGAGTCGCGGAGTCGTCGCCGAGCGCGCTATCGATTTGTTTCTCGGTCCAAACATAAAACGCACCCTCGCCATGCTCGGGTTTCCCATGCTCAAACAGGCTGTCGGCATCTTCCGCAGAAAAAAATCCGCCGTCCTTTGAAGTCATATCGCGTGCGACGTAATCCAAAATATCCCGCACCACGTCGGCATGTTGTCGATCTTGAGTGATCTGGAAGGCGTCGAGATACGCGGTCGCCAGCTGCGCCTGATCGTAAAGCATCTTTTCAAAGTGCGGCACGTGCCAGTAACGATCGACCGAGTAGCGATGAAAACCGCCGCCGAGATGATCGTGCATTCC
>Ga0070707_100006060_pt1 | contig 11282 bp, 8 predicted proteins | sample KBSK5502metaG_FD_65468 | JGI IMG/M metagenome (GOLD analysis project Ga0070707, IMG submission 65468) | Corn, switchgrass and miscanthus rhizosphere microbial communities from Kellogg Biological Station, Michigan, USA - KBS K5-50-2 metaG | ecosystem: Host-associated > Plants > Roots >... | reverse complement strand
TGCCCGACGCGGATACCGACGAGATGATGGGCGGGACCGTGTCGGCGTTGGTCACCGTCACGTTCACGGCGGTGGACGTGGCCGAGTTGCCGGCCGCATCTCGTGCGACCGCGGTCAGCGAATGGGCTCCGTTGGCGGCAGTGGCCGTGTCCCAGGAGATGGAGTAGGGCGAGACGGCGATCTCCGCTCCCAGGGGGGTGCCATCCAGCTTGATCTGCACGCCAACCACGCCGACCGCATCGCTGGCCTGGGCCGAGACCGGAACGACGCCGCTCAAGGTCGATCCCGCCGCCGGGGCGGTGAGAGAAACCGTGGGCGGAGTGGTGTCGGGGCTGGTTCCCGTCAGGAGCTGGCCGGGCACCTTGACCATGAACGCATCGGCGCGGCTGCCCCCCATGTTGCTCACCCAGATGAAGTAGCTGCCGGTCACGTCCAGGTTGCCCTTCGGTACCTTCGAGTAGGCGTCACCGCCGCCGGTGGCGGTCATGTCCGTCATCACCTGGGTGACGACGAGCACGTCGAGCGAGGTGTCCAGCCGGAAACAGAAGATCTCGTTGGTGCGGGGAGCCAGCAGAGTATTTGGATCGCCGCCGCAGGCGTACTGCTGCGACAAGGGCACTCCCGGGAGGGCGTTCGAGTGAGCGATGTGCCCGACGCCTCCGCCGCTCCAGGACGTGGAGTGGTAGGCCAGCAGCCCCTGCGGCGAGGACCCGTCGAAGTTCCAGACGCGGACGGCGCCGGGCAACGGGTACCAGTTGTCCTCGGCGACCATGTAACCGTAGCCGTTGTCGGAGTGGCCGGCGGCGCCGTTCTGATCGAGCAGAAGCCTCTGGCTGCCCGTCTGCAGATCGATCATCACGTTGTCCTCGCCGGCGATCATGTCGACGTTTTCCTTGATCAAGAGCCAGCGGCCGCTCTTGTCGATCTGGCACTCGTCGAAGTCCCCCTGCGCGGGGAAATACGAGAACACGCGCGTGTCCTCGCGATAGGCGAAGCACCCCAAGTTCGCAAAGGTCGCCGAGTCCCGGAGGGTGGCGGAGTGCACGTTGTCGTCGTCGCTCGAGTGCGTCTGCCAGATGTATCGGCCGGCTCCGAACTGGGTGGTGGCATCGAATACCGTCTCGAAGGCCTTTGTGAACACGTCATAGCGCTGGAGCTGCGCACTCAGCGGGGCCGTGACGTAGAGCTTGCTCGGCTGGGTCGCGCTGAAATACCACCCCTCGCCGGAGGAGGCCGAATAGGGGCTGGTGGTGTCGAACAGCGGACCCACCTTGACCACCTGGTCGGTGACCTTGTTGTAGCTGAACAGGGTCGGACCCACCCCTTGCAGGCCCAGGAAGATGAGCATGGTGTCGCTGCCGCGGTGGTTGTTGATGTTGCGCCAGTATGAGTAGCCCACCGAATAGACGCAGTCGGTGCCGCCGCAGTCGGACGCGTTCGTAAGCCGTATCCCCTCGGTGTTGTACGGCGCGGGGAAGGTGAATTTGCCCCGCAAGGGGAGGAACGCCTGGATCTGCGACGCCGTCCACAGGGGTCGGATGGCCGTGCTGTCGGCCTTCTCGATGAATCCGCCCGGGGCCTGGGCGGCCGCCCACGGAATGGGCAGCGCCAGAAAGAAGAGAACGGACGAGATAAGAAAGAGGCAGCGGCTCCTTCCGGCGGAGGGATGGCCGGAATGCATGGTCGTACTCCGTGAGGAAGGCTGTTGTTTCCCCTGAGGGGCCCGACCCGGTTGCCGTGGGGTGACCAGCTGGGGCGAGTTCGCTTGTGGTTACGAGCTCGGTCTCGCTGTAGGCTCGCGGGGGCTCTCTGTTTCTCCCTCGGGAAACCGTCTTCCCGGCGGAGACCTTACTGGGCGGGCCGCGCAGTGAACATACGGGTTTCGGCTTAGATCGGGAGCCGAATGATCTTAGGGGCCTAAGACGCAGAGATCACAGGGGATCAGCAGGGGGTGGGAACCGCGGAAGGCCGCTCGGACGATGCCTACGGCTCTTCCGCCGCCTGCGGGGCGTCCAAACGCCGGAGGATGCCGATCACGCGGAACGCCCAGAGCGTCCGACAGACCTCGAAATCGCCGAGCTTCGACGCCTGGCAAATGCTCGCGACGTCGCGCTCGCCCCCGAGGTCACCGACGATGAGCAGCTTCTCCGGCGTCAAGGTCATCTCCTGCAGCCTCTCCTGGTAGTCGTCGGCGCGCACGTAGCGAGCGTCCGGGCCCCCGACCCCGCGGTGGATGCGGCTCCAGGCCTGGATGCGCCCGATGCCGTCCATGATGAGGTCGGCCGTGCTCAGCCGGAGCGTGATGCTCTCGTTGCCGGGATCGGGGCCCTCCTTGAGTCTGTAGAAGCCTTCCGTCCACAGGAAGACGCTGCAGATGACCTCCCGCGTGTGGTCCACGACCACCTTCACCAGCTCCTTGGGCTCGAGCGCGCCCTGCTCGACGAGGACGGTGCCGAGCCGCTTGCCCTTCCGAATCGCCTTGCTGGCGTCGTAGTACTGCGGCAGCGTGATCTTGTCTCGGCGCAGGAGCAGCTCGCCCAGCCGCTCGTCCCGGTTCGTGGACGAGGCGAACACGAGCCGACCGCCCGTCACTTGGACGCTCGTGTCGACGCGGCCCCGATGCAGCTCGACGGTCCCCGTCCAGCGGCGCACGAAGAGAGAGTGAATGAGGTCGGGGAAGTCGTATTCGGCCAGGCTGCCGGTCGCGGGCAATTCTGCGGCCGCCGGCTCGGCGGCGGGAGGCGTGGGCGCTCCGGCGTCGGCGACCGCCGGTGGCCCCGCCGGTGGCGGGGCGGACGGCGGCGCGGGCTCGTTCAGGACCGGAGAATCCGCCAGCAGCGTGGACAGGTCGGGGAGCCTGGCCCCCGTGCGGCGCGGCTCCGGAGCGCGGGCGCCGCGCGCGGGGCTCGTCGCTTCGGCGGTCACGGGGAGAGGAGGCGGGCTTGCCTCGGTCTTGACGTCCACGGGGGCCGGAGGAGCAGGCGTCTCGGCGGGCAACCGAGGCGGATCGATGGCGGGGGCGGGCGAGGCTGCCGCCGCCATCGGCCGCACGGCCACTTCGTAAGGCGCGGCGAGCTCCCAATGCTCCTCCGCGGCCACGAGCGGGATGGGCGGCAGATCCTTGGCCGAGGCGGGACGGGCGGGGACCGTTTCTTCATTGCTTTCGGCCGGTCCGGACTCGGCCGCCGTCTCGAACGAGATCTCCAGCGGCGGAAACTCCGGGCCGGAGGCAGCGGACGGAGCCGTCTGGTCGTCGCCTTCACCGCCGGCGGCGGCTTCCGGCTCGGCCCGCCGCGCCTGAGACTCTTCGAGGAAGCGGCGCGCGAGGAGGTTGTCCGGAGCCCCCTGAAGCACGCTTTCGAACTCGGCCTTCGCGGCGTCGAGGTCGCCGCTGTCGAGCAGCGCGCGGCCGAGCGTCATGCGGGCCGAGGGATAGAAGGGATGCTTCTGGAGGCCTTCGCGGCTGATGCGGACCGCTTCTTCGAGCTCGCCCTCCTTGCGCAGCTCCTCGGCCAACTGCGCGAAGAGGCGCGAAGCCGGGTCCTTCTCGAGACGGCGCCGAAAATCCTCGATGCGCGGGTTCCGCGCGGCGGGGGCCGCCGCCGGCGGGGGCTCGGACATCACCGCGGCGCGAATCCGAGCAGCGGTGGCCGCATCGACCATCAGGGTCGAGCGAGGGGACTTGCCCGGGGGCAAGGGGGGCGGAAGCTGCTCCGCGATCTCGGGGATCCGGTCGGCCGGGCTCCACTCGCGCAGGCCCTGGTGCCACACCAGGGCGCCCTGGGGAAGCTGCCCACCCAGAAGCAGACCGACGAGCTGCTCGAAGTCCACGGGACCGAGCCGCTTGTCGTCCTTGACGTAGAACCAGAGGGTCCCGGCCATAGCCGACCCCTCCCGAGGGCCGAAGGGAAACGCCGGCCGAGGGTAGCACGGGAAAGCCTCCCGGCGAAGCGCCGTTGCCGGAGCCCCTTGAACGAGTTAGGCTGCACCCCCATGCCCGCGTACCGCTACTACGTGAACGGCCGGGTCCAGGGAGTCGGCTACCGCTATTTCGTGCTGCGGGAGGCGGAGGCCTTGGGTGTCGCGGGCTTCGCGCGCAACCTTCCCGACGGGAGGGTGGAGGTCGTCGCCGAGGGCCCGGAGGAAGCCCTCGGGCGCTTCGAAGACCGCCTGCGCCAGGGGCCCGCCTTCGCGACCGTCACCAGCGTCGAGCGCATCGACTCGGCGCCCCGCGGCGATGCCGGCTTCCACATCCGCTAGGAGACTCCGTCGAATGGAACTCGATATGCGCATCGCCGCGCTGAAGAGCGCGATCCGTGACGTCCCGGACTTCCCGAAGAAAGGGATCGTCTTCAAGGACATCACGACGCTGCTCAAGGAACCCCGGCTCTTCCGCGAGGCGATGGATCTCTTCACCGACCTGTGTCAGCGAGCACGACCCGACAAGGTCGTGGCCATCGAGAGCCGCGGCTTCATCCTGGGCTCCGTGCTCGCCGACCGCCTCGGCGCCGGCTTCGTCCCCGTCCGCAAGAAGGGCAAGCTGCCGGGGGGGAAGATCGCCCACACGTACGACCTGGAGTACGGAACCGACTGCCTGGAGATCCATGAGGACGCGCTGCGACGGGGCGAGCGCGCGCTCGTGGTGGACGACGTGATCGCCACCGGCGGGACCGCGGCGGCCACCGGCCAGCTCGTCGGCCTGCTCGGCGCCGAGCTGGCGGGCTATGCCTTCCTCGTGGAGCTCACGTTCCTGAAGGGCCGCGACAAGCTGCAAGGGCAGGTGTTCAGCCTCATCCGCTACTGACGAGCGCGGCGGCGGCCGCGCCGGATGTGATAACCTCATCGGTGCCCGACGCGAGTCCGGCACGCCTTGTCTTGCGCCCGTAGCTCAGCAGGATAGAGCAGCGGTTTCCTAAACCGCAGGCCGCCCGTTCGAGTCGGGCCGGGCGCACCAATCGCGGAAAGCGAACGATGAAACGGGAATTGAAGCGACAGATCAAGCAGGACGAGCTGGTGAGCGGCTTCCAGCAGGCCTCCCGGTGGACGACCGCCCACGGGTCGGAGGTGAAGCTCACGGCCGCGGTCGTCGCGGTCGTCGCCCTCGCGGCCTTCGGCGTGATGAGCTATCGGGGCCATCGGCGCAGCGAGGCCGAGCGCGCCTTCTCGGCTGCCCTCGACACCTTCCACTCCCCGGTGTCGACGGAGCTGCCCGAGGGATTCGAGCCGCCCGCGGGACCGGTCTTCGCGGCGGCGGCCGAGAAGTACCGCAAGGCCGCCGCGGAGTTCGACGAGGTCGCGCGGAAGTACGGATCGCTCGACGCCGGCCGGCGTGCCCGCTATTACGCTGCGCTCTCCCGCCTGGAGCTGGGCGAGTACGACGCCGCCGAGAAGTCACTGAGCGAGATCGCCGCCCGGCGCGACGGGGACGGCCTCGAGTCGTCGCTCGCGCGTCTCGCCCTCGCCGATCTCCACCGCCGCCGCGGCCACCTGGACAAGGCCATCGAAAGCTACCGCCGCCTGATCGAGGATTCCTCGTTCGTCCTGCCCCGCGATCACGTGCTGCTGGAGCTGGCTTCCACGCTGGAGGCGGCAAAGCGGCCGGCCGAGGCGGGAGCCGCCTACCGCCGCATCGTCGACGAGTTCCCCGGCAGCGTTTACGCGCCGGAGGCCCGTCGGCGGGCCGACTACCTGGCGGGTGCCGCCCCCGCCCAAGGATAGGCATGAAACGTCGCACGGCGTGGATCCTCGTGGCGGGCGTGGCGGCCGTCGCCGTCGGCGCCGCGGCGGTGGGCGGTCTCGCCCTCGCGCTGCGTGGCCGGGGGGCGGGCTGGAGCGCCAACAACTATCTCTACCTCGATCTGCAGGGGGAGATTCCGGACGAGCCGCCGTCCTCGGACCTGGGCACGATCTTCGAGCGCCAGCCCCCGTCCCTGCGCACGCTCGTGGAGAGCCTGGAGCGGGGGGCCGACGATCCGCGCGTTTCCGCGGTGGTGCTGCGCGTGAGCATCCTGCCCGAATCGGGCTGGGCCACCGTGCAGGAGCTGCGCGACGCCGTCGGGCGCTTCCGCCGATCGGGCAAACCCGCCTACGCGCACCTCGAGTTCTGCGGCAACAAGGAGTACTACCTCGCCAGCGGCTGCGACAAGATCTACGCGATCCCGAGCGCGCTGATCGAGCTGACCGGACTCCGCTCCGAGGTCTCCTTCTTCAAGGGAACGCTCGACAAGGTCGGCATCCAGGCGCAGTTCGAAGGGGTGGGGAAGTACAAGAACGCCCCCAACCAGTTCACCGAGAGCGGCTTCACGCCGCCGCACCGCGAGCAGATGGACGCGCTGCTCGACAGCCTCTACGGCCAGTTCGTGTCCGCGATCGCGCAGGGCCGCCGCCGAAGCCCGGGGGAGGTCCAGGCCGTCATCGACGCGGGCCCCTACGACGGCCCCTCGGCGCTGCGGGCCGGGCTCGTCGACGAGCTGATCTACCGGGACCAGCTCGACGCTCGTCTCAAGGGTGCGAGCCGGCTGACGCCCGGCCGATACGTGAAGGGCACCCGCGGCATCGGCTTCGACGGCCGCCCGAAGATCGCGCTCGTCTACGTCGTGGGCGACATCATTCCCGGCCGCAGCCAGAGCAGTCCTCTCGGGGGCGGGTTCGCCGGCTCCGACACCGTGGCGGAGGCGCTGAAGGACGCGCGGGAGGACGGCGCCGTCCGCGCGGTCATCCTCCGCGTGGACAGCCCCGGAGGATCGGGCACCGCCTCGGAGGTGATCTGGCGCGAGGTGGCGCTGGCCCGCCAGAAGAAGCCGGTCGTCGTGTCGATGGGCGACACGGCTGCCTCCGGAGGCTACTACGTCGCGATGGGCAGTGACGCGATCGTGGCCGAGCCGGGGACCATCACCGGATCGATCGGCGTGTTCGGCGGCAAGTTCAGCCTGCACGGTCTCTACGACAAGATCGGGATCAGCAAGGAGATCCTGCTCCGCGGCCGGCACGCCGACATGTTCTCGGCGTACCGCCCCTGGAACGACGACGAACGGGCCCGGATGCGGGAGATGATGGAATCGTTCTACCGGGACTTCGTCACCAAGGTCGCCCAGGGCCGGCACAAGACCTACGAGGATGTCGACGCGATCGCGCAGGGCCGCGTGTGGACGGGGGCCGAGGCGCAGCGCCACGGGCTCGTCGACCGGCTCGGCGGGTTCGGGGTCGCCCTCGACATCGCGAAGGAGAAGGCGAAGATCGGCAAGGGGGAAGAGGTGCGCCTCGTGATCCTGCCCGAGCCCAAGAGCCTGATCGAGCAGCTGCTGGAGCGCCAGGACGACGGCGCGCAGACCGCGCTGCCCGCGGACGTGAGGGCCCTCCTGCGGTGGGCCTCGACGCTCGGCGACGGCCAGCCCCTCGCCCGCCTGCCCTTCGACCTGAGGGTTTTCTAGCTCAGCTTCCGTGCTGCTGGTGCAGGCGCTGGAACCAGGCCTGCTTGGTCGCGCGGTAGTCCTGGCCGTGGACCTGCTTGAAGGCCTCGTCCACGCTGCCCGTCTCGCCCATCGCGCGCACCAGGTCGTTCATTCCCCCCATGCCGCGGTTGGCGATCAGGTATTCCGCGAACGAAAGGGCATACAGGTAGAACCCCATCACGCCTCCCGCCCGGCCGTCGGCGAACATCGTGAGCTGTTCGGGCGTGAGCCGGGTGGTGACCCGTTCTCCTTCCATGTACTGGGCGAGGCCCTCCTGGATGTCGCGGGGGGCGACGCCGCGCGAGCGGTCGGCCACGAAGGCGTGGGTCAGCTCGTGGAGAAGCGTGTGGTCCATCTCGGGGGTGAGACTCCGCGTGAGCCCCTGTATGGGCACGCGGATGCGGCCGTCGAGGCTGTCGTACACGCCCCCCGACCAGGCGGGGGCGCCGCTGGCGCTGTAGTAACCCTGGCTCGAGAAGAGGATCACGGGAATCGTGACCTGCGGCTGGTAGTCGAGGGCGGAAGCGAGCGTCGCGTAGTGGCGCTCGAGCGCCCGCAGGATCTCCCGCCCGATGTCCTCGTGCTCCTCGCCGTCGTATCGAACGTGGAAGTGGGACAGGTTACGCTCGGTCATCCCGCGTTCGTCGGCCATGCCCTTCGCCACGCGGTCGAGCAGGGCCTGTGAGTTCCAGTCGGGGCGGATCTCGAGCGCGGTGCGAAGAGCGTCGGCGGCCTCGGTGTTGCGATCCTGGCGGACGAGCGCGTAGCCCAGGCCGTGCCAGGCGTCGCCGTTGCGAGGCTCACGGGCGATGGCGGCCCGGGCGGCCGCCTCGGCGCCGGCCCAGTCGCCCGCTTCCGACAGGACTCTCATGAGCGCCACGCACGGCCAGGCGGCCGTGGTCTGCAACTCCACCGCTCGACGCAGCAGCGCGGCCGCATCACGGTGGCGGTTGAGCCTGCGCTCGCCCTCGGCCGCATTGAGGAGGGTCGTCTCCAGGAGGCGCTGCACCTCGGTCGGATAGCGGGCGTAGAGCCGCTCGGCGGCCGTCACGTCCGCCACGCTCACGTTCGGCTGGTGGTGGGCCAGGGCCTCGAACTTCGCCCGGTCCTCGTCGGGCATGCCGGTCGCGGGGATCGGCACCGCCTCCGGAGGCGGCGCCAGCGCCGTGGCCATCGTGGGCGGCGGCAGCTCGGCGGCCGGGGGCAGGCTCGCACGGGCTGCGCGCGACTCGGCCGGCGGCGCCCCCGTGGCCCGAGCGGGCGCGCGCAGGCCGCGCCATCCGGCGACGCCGCAAGCGACGACGAGCACGAGCGCGAGCACGTTCCACCAGGGAAACGCCGATCGAGTGTCGTCGGAATCGTCGCGGGGGACCTGCACGGGCGCGGTCCGCGGCCGGATCTTGGAGAAGATGACGCCGCAGCGGGGGCAGGCGACGGGCCCGGGGTTCGCCTGGCCGCAACGCGGGCAGCTGGCGCTGCCGGCCGTATCCGTGCTCGTGGGCGTCGTCGGCATCTTCGTCAACGGAAGATGGTAACAGCCCCGGTCGTCGCATAGAATCCGCGCCCGTGACAGGTATCACAGTCGAGGCCACCGCCCCGACGCGGGTCGACCTCGCCGGCGGCACGCTGGACATCTGGCCCCTCTATCTCTTCCACCGCGGCGCGGTGACGGTCAACGTCGCGATCGACCGGAGGGCGTGGTGCCGCGTCGAGACGGGAGTGGACGGTGTCCGGCTCGAGTCCAAGGACACGCTGGCCAAGGCGGAAGGGCGGACCGTGTCCGACGTCCTGGGCGCGGGCAGCCTGTCCCTGCCGGCCTACATCCTCCGCGCGCTGGGCATCGAGTCCGGGCTGAAGGTCGTGACGCACTCCCGCGTCCCGGCCGGCTCGGGGCTCGGCGGCTCTTCCGCGCTGGCGGTGGCGGTGGTGGCGGCGGCCGCCCGCGCCGTGGGCCGCGAGCTCGACGCGGACAGCATGTGGCCGGTGGTGCGCGACGCCGAGGCCCAGAACATGGGCGTGCCCGCGGGCATGCAGGACCACCTGGCCGCGATCCACGGAGGCGTGCTCGGCATCCACCTCGAGCCGGGCACCGTGCGGGCGGAGCGCCTCGCCACCGACCCGGCGCGTGTCGAAGAGTCGCTGCTCCTGGTGGACGCGGGCGTGACCCGCTTCTCGGGGATCAACAACTGGGAGGTCTTCAAGGGACAGATCGACGGGAACGAGACCGTCCGCCGGTCGCTGGGCGAGATCGTGGCCGCCGCCCGCGGCCTGAAAGACGCGCTCGTGGCCCATCGCTATGACGACGTCGTGCCGCTCATGGCCGCGGAGTGGGAGGCGCGCAAGCGCCTCGCGCCCAGCGTCACCAGCCCGGAGATCGACCGCATCGCCGCCGCCGCCCAGTCCGCGGGCGGGGCGGCGAAGGTGTGTGGGGCGGGGGGAGGAGGGATGGTGGCGGTGTGGGCGCCGGCCGGCCGCCGGGAGGCGGTGGAGTCCTCCGTGAAATCCGCCGGATTCAAGTCGGTGCCCTTCCGGGTCGATCTGAGGGGCCTGGAAGTCGAGTAGGGTATAATCGAGGTTTGCCGGGAGGGAAGAGGACACGTCCATGGTTCAGGCCACCCAGCTCAAGCGCGGCATGTGCATCAAGCACGACAACGAGCTGTACCGGGTCGTGGAGGCCCAGCACAAGACCCCGGGCAACCTGCGCGGGCTCGTGCAGGCGAAGATCCGCAACCTCAAGAACGGGGCGATCAGCGAGCACCGCTTCCGCTCCGTGGACATGGTGGAGCGCGCGATCCTGGACGAGACCGAGATGGAGTTCCTCTACCGGGACGGCGACATGTACCACTTCATGAACAACGAGACCTTCGAGCAGATCGGGCTCTCGAGCGAGGTTCTCGGCGACGCCGTCCCCTACCTGATCCCCAACATCAAGCTCAAGATCGAGATGTACGAGGGCCGCCCGGTCGGCATCGAGCTGCCGCTCACGGTGGAGATGAAGGTGGTGGAGACCGAGCCGTCCATCAAGGGGGGGTCGGTGTCCAACGTGGGCAAGCCGGCGAAGATGGAGACGGGCCTCGTCGTCCAGGTCCCCGCGTTCATCTCGGAAGGCGAGCGGATCCGGATCGACACCGCGAGCGGGGCCTACATCGAGCGCGTGAAGTAGGCCCCCGGAATGCCCCAGACGCCCCGCCCGCGCGCCGGCTGGGTGGAGGTCATCACCGGCAGCATGTTCAGCGGGAAGAGCGAAGAGCTCATCCGCCGCATCCGCCGGGCCCAGATCGCCCGCCAGAAGGTCCAGATCTTCAAGCCGCGGGTCGACGACCGCTACGCCGCCGACCACATCGTGAGCCATTCGGAGATGAAGATGCCGTCGCAGGTGGTCCGCTCGGCGCGGGAGATCCTCGACACGCTCGAGAAGGGCACCGAGGTCGTGGGCATCGACGAGGGCCAGTTCTTCGACCTGTCCCTGGTCGAGGTGGTGAACACGCTCGCCGACCGGGGCGTGCGCGTGATCGTGGCGGGCCTGGACCAGGACTACCTGGGACGGCCTTTCGAGCCGATGCCGCAGCTGCTGGCGGTGGCGGAGTACGTCGACAAGACCCTCGCCATCTGCATGCGCTGCGGCGCTCCGGCCAACCGCAGCCAGCGGCTGGTGGGCGCCACGGACCGCGTGGTCGTCGGGGGCTCGGCGCACTACGAGGCCCGCTGCCGGCGCTGCTTTCACCCCGGGATCGAGCGTTCCGAAGAGTAACGGTCGGGGCTCACGAGCGGCCTTCCCGAAGGCGGGCGCGCTCGTCACATCATGCTACGAATCAAGGACCTAACCGTCCA
>Ga0070707_100006059_pt1 | contig 11283 bp, 7 predicted proteins | sample KBSK5502metaG_FD_65468 | JGI IMG/M metagenome (GOLD analysis project Ga0070707, IMG submission 65468) | Corn, switchgrass and miscanthus rhizosphere microbial communities from Kellogg Biological Station, Michigan, USA - KBS K5-50-2 metaG | ecosystem: Host-associated > Plants > Roots >... | reverse complement strand
CGAGGGCGCGGTCAATATCTACCTGTATCCCGAGATCGCCGACTACGCCAGGACCGTGCCGCTCGCGGCGTCGTGGCACAGGATCGACTCGTCGGTTCGCAGGACCGACGCCTCGTTCACGCTGCCCGAGCCGCTGGCGAGCGCCACGGGGGGGTCTGGCGCTGTCGTCCCCCCTGGCCAGCACCGCGGCGCGCTGGTCTACTTCTCGCTCGGCTCGCTCGGGTCGGCCGATGTCGGCCTGATGCGCCGCGTCATCGGCTACCTGGCCGACACGCCGCACAGGTACGTGGTGTCCAAGGGGCCGCTGCACGCCGAGATCGAGCTGCCGCCGAACATGTACGGCGCCGAGTTCTTGCCGCAGACCTCGGTGATCCCGCTCGCCGACCTGGTGATCACGCACGGCGGCAACAACACCACCACCGAGTGCCTGCACTTCGGCAAGCCGATGGTCGTGCTGCCGCTGTTCTGGGACCAGTACGACAACGCGCAGCGGGTGGACGAGCTCGGACTGGGGGTCAGGCTCGACACCTACGGCTGCACTGGTGACGAGCTGCGCTCCGCGGTCGAACGGCTGCTCGCCGACGGCGCGCTGCGCGCCAGGCTGGCCGCCGCGGCGGTCCAGATCCGGGGCCGCGACGGGCTGGGCGCGGCCGCCGACCTGATCGAGGCCGGGGCGACCTGACGTCCGCGACCGGCGCCTGCTCAACCCGCACGTGGAGTAGGCTCGAATACCGCCAGCGACACCGTCCGGGAGAGTCCGCGCGCAGCCAGCGCGCGGCGCCGAAGGGGCAACATCCCCGGAACCTCTCAGGCACCAGGACCGGACGGGACAGGCAACTCTGGAGTCGGTCCTGAGCCAGGCATTACCGACCAGGCGACAGAGGGGGAGCCGGACGGCCACCGTCGCCCGTCGGCGACCCGACTCCAGGAGCCTGCAGTGAACTTCGCGCACCGACACATCGGCCCCGACGACGCCAGCCAGCAGCGGATGCTGACCGCGCTCGGGTATGCCTCACTTGACGACCTGACCTCCGCCGCCCTGCCGGCCGGCCTGGCGATGGCCAAGCCGCTGCTGCTTCCCGATCCGGTGCGAGAGGACCAGGCGCTGGCCAGGCTGCGCGCGCTCGGGGCCAGGAACCAGGTGCTGACCTCGATGATCGGGCTCGGCTACTACGGCACCATCACCCCGCCGGTGATCCGCAGGAATGTGCTCGAGAACCCCGCCTGGTACACCGCGTACACGCCTTACCAGCCGGAGATCTCGCAGGGCAGGCTCGAGGCGCTGCTGAACTTCCAGACCATGATCGAAGACCTGACCGCGCTTCCCGTGGCCGGCGCCTCGATGCTGGACGAGGCGGTCGCGGCCGCCGAGGCCATGACGCTGGCGCACCGCGCGGGCCGCGGCGGCGTCTTCCTGGCCGACGCCGATTGCCTGCCGCAGACGCTCGCGGTGCTCGCGACGCGCGCCGAGCCGCTGGGCATCGACCTCGTCACCGGCGCCGTGACGCCCGAGCTCGTCGACGCACAGCCGGAAGCGGAGCTGTTCGGCATCCTGCTGCAGTACCCGGGTGCGAGCGGACAGGTACGCGACTTGCGCCCGGTGATCGACGCCGCGCACGCCCGCGGGGCGCTGGCCGCCGTGGCCGCCGACCCGCTGGCGCTGACGCTGCTCACTCCGCCCGGCGAGCTCGGCGCCGACATCGCGGTCGGCAGCACGCAGCGGTTCGGCGTCCCGATGGGGTACGGCGGCCCGCACGCCGGCTACATCTGCGTCCGCGACGAGCTCAAGCGCCAGCTGCCAGGCCGGCTCGTCGGCGTCTCGGTGGACGCGGACGGCAAGCCCGCCTACCGGCTGGCGCTGCAGACCCGCGAGCAGCACATCAGGCGGGACAGGGCCACGAGCAACATCTGCACGGCGCAGGTGCTCCTCGCGGTGATCGCGGCCATGTACGCGGTCTACCACGGCGCCGACGGCCTGGCCGCGATCGCGCGCCGGGTGGCGGGCAAGGCGGCTGGCCTCGCCGCCGCGCTGGCCGCTGCGGGCTTTTCAACGAACCACCCCGCGTACTTCGACACCGTCGGCGTGATCGTGCCGGGCGGGGCCGCCAAGGCGGCCGAGCGGGCCCGTGCCGCCGGCTTCAACCTGCACCATGCCGGGCCCGACCTGGTGCAGGTCGCCTGCGACGAGACGACGACCGATGACCAGATCGCCGCGGTGGCGGCCGCGATCGCGGGGTCTGCGTCGGTCCCGCTGCCCGCCGGGGGCGAGGCGACCGCGATTCCCGCGGCGCTGCGCAGGACCAGCGGCTTCCTCACCCACCCCGTGTTCTCCGCGCACCGCAGCGAGACCGCCATGCTGCGCTACCTGCGCAGGCTGGCCGACTTCGACATCGCGCTCGACCGGTCGATGATCCCGCTCGGCTCATGCACGATGAAGCTGAACGCGACCGCCGAGATGGAGCCGATCAGCTGGCCTGAGTTCGCCGCGCTGCACCCGTTCGCGCCCGCCGACCAGGCGGACGGGTACCGCGAGCTGATCAGCGGGCTGCAGGACGCGCTGGTCGCGATCACCGGCTACGACTCGGTCAGCCTTCAGCCGAACGCGGGCTCGCAGGGCGAGCTGGCCGGCCTGCTCGCCATCAGGCACTACCACAGGTCACGCAACGAGCCCGAGCGGACGGTCTGCCTGATACCCGAGTCCGCGCACGGCACGAACGCGGCGTCGGCTGTGCTGGCCGGGCTGCGGGTCGCCGTCGTCAAGTGCGGCGCGGACGGCGCCGTCGACCTGACCGACCTGGGCGCCAAGCTGGAGACACACGCGGGCACCGTGGCAGCGATCATGCTGACCTACCCGTCGACCAACGGCGTGTTCGAGTCCACCGTTGGCGAGGTCTGCGACCTCGTGCACGCCGCTGGCGGCCAGGTCTACGTGGACGGCGCGAACATGAACGCGCTGGTCGGGCTGGCCCAGCCGGGAGCCTTCGGGGCCGACGTCTCGCACCTGAACCTGCACAAGACGTTCTGCATCCCGCACGGCGGCGGCGGCCCAGGCGTCGGCCCGGTCGCCGTGCGCGCGCACCTGGCGCCGTTCCTGCCCAGGCACCCCCTGCTGCCAGGAGTTGCGGTGGCAGGGGAGCCTGCCGACGACCTGCCCGCCGCGCTGCGCACCGGGCCGGTCGCGGCGGCGCCGTACGGGTCGGCGGGCATCCTGCCGATCTCGTGGGCGTACGTGGCGATGATGGGGGCGGACGGGCTGCGCCGGGCGACGCAGGTCGCGATCCTGAACGCGAACTACGTCGCCAGGCGGCTCGATCCGCACTTCCCCGTGCTCTACGCCGGCCAGGGCGGCCTGGTCGCCCACGAGTGCATACTCGACCTGCGGCACATCACCGCGCAGACCGGCATCACGGCCGAGGACGTCGCGAAGCGCCTGATCGACCACGGTTTCCACGCGCCCACGATGTCCTTCCCCGTGGCAGGCACGCTGATGGTGGAGCCGACGGAGAGCGAGAACCTGGCAGAGCTCGACCGGTTCTGCGACGCCATGATCGCGATCGCCGGGGAGATCGCCAAGGTCGCGTCGGGGGAGATGGACGCCAGGGACAACCCACTCAAGAACGCGCCGCACACGGCGCCGATGCTGCTGGCCGACGACTGGGACCATCCGTACAGCAGGGCGGAGGCCGCCTACCCGGGCGGCGGTGACCTGCGGTCCAAGTACTGGCCGCCGGTCAGGCGGATCGACGGCGCCTACGGCGACCGGCACCTGGTCTGCGCCTGCCCCCCGCCGGAGGCGTTCGAGTAAACAGAGCCCGAGGCGTTCGAGTCCTCAGGCACGCGGCAGGGCGGGGATCGTGCGGCCCTTCCACTCGCCGCCGTGGCCGGCCCGGTGCCGCGCGGCCGAGCTGACCGTCATCGCCGCGTAGAGCAGCCCGATCAGCGGCAGGCTGGGCGCGCGCCACGCAGACAGCCGACTGAGCCTCAGCACAGGGACGTAGCTGACCGCCATGATCGCCCATGCCACGAGTCCGGCGATGGCGAGCCACGGCGGGCCGCCGCCGGCTACGACCACGAGACCGGCCAGCGCGGCGGCGGCCGGCAGGATGTACAGCCAGATCATCCCGAGCACGGTCGCCGCGAGCAGGACCGCGGAGTACCGAAGCTGGGTGTACGCGCTCCGTGCGACCATGTCCCAGATCTCGCCTAGGGTGTCGTACGGGCGGCGGCTGACCACGTCCGCCGTGAATCCGAGCCAGCAGTCACCGCCGGCGTGCTTGAGCAGCCCGCCGAGCGCGACGTCGTCGATCCTGGCTCCCATGATCGGCTCAAGTCCGCCAGCGGCTTCCAGCGCCTCACGGCGCACCAGCATGCAGCCGCCGGCCGCGGCTGACGTGCGCCCGCCGCGCCTGTTCACCCATCGGAACGGGTAGAGCTGGGCGAAGAAGTAGACGAACGCCGGGATCAGCAGCCGCTCCCATCGCGCCTCGGCGCGCAGCAGCGCCATCTGCGACACCAGGACACGGTTACTGGCCTGCGCGGCTCGTACCAGGGCTTCGACGGTACCCGGCGCGTACCAGATGTCGGCGTCTGTGAAGAGCACGTAGTCGGCTCCGGGCCCCGCGGCGGCTCGCAGCCCCTGGCTCATCGCCCAGACCTTGCCAGCCCATCCGGGCGGCGGGGGATCACCGGCGATCACCTCGAGCCTGGCCGCGCCGTCCCCATGCGCCTCCTGCGCCGCCAGGCCCAGGCCCGCCGCCACCTCGGCCGTGCCGTCCGTGCTCTCGTCGTCGACGAGGACGACCGTCAGCCGCCCGGGATACTCCTGCGCCAGCAGCGAGGGGAGCGTCTGCGGCAGCATCGCCGCCTCGTCACGGGCGGGCACGACGGCGGTCACGGCCGACCAGCGGGCCGGATCGGCGCTGGCCGGCGGCAGCCGGACGCCGGTGCGCCAGAATCCGCCATGCCCGGCGAGCAGGTAGGCCCACGCGGCGGCCGCCAGGGCGGCGGCGGCAACGGCGATCGGCACCAGCACAGCCTGGCACATGGGGTCGATAGGGTATCAGCCTGGGCAGACAGGAGGCGCGCGTGAAGCTCATCGCCGCGGCAGGGACGTTCACCAAGCCAGGAGGAGCCGCCGGGACGCACTGGATCGAGCACATGCGGGTGCCCGATCTCAGCGTCGGAACCTACTCGATCCCGGCAGGCGGCACCGACGACCAGAGCCCGCACACCGAGGACGAGATCTACGTGGTGACCGCGGGGAACGCCATGTTCGAAGCGGGCGACGAGCGGGTCGCGGTCGGGCCCGGCTCGGTGATCTACGTCCCGGCGGGCGAGACGCACAGGTTCACCGGCGTGACGGCCGACCTGGCCACCGTGGTCCTGTTCGCACCGGCCGAAGAGTCCCGCTCGGCCTAGCCGACAGTGCATGGCACATAGCTGTTCGCAGCGGCACTGGTTTCGCGACATCGATGGGCCGCAGTTGTTCGCCGGCGACCATCGATGGCACGTCGTTGTTCGCGATCGCGGGCACTGGCGAGCGTCGATGGGCCGTCGTTGTTCATTCAAGGGGAAGACTCGGTGATCTGCGTCGCCGTCGGCGAGGTGCACAGGTTCGCCGATGTGACCGAGGACCTAGGCCACGGCGATCCTTCGCACCGGCCGCAGAGTCCCGCTCGAACAGCCTGATCAGCCGGATGATGGTCATCTCCGGCTATCCAGCCGTCTCCTGCGCGTGGCCGATATGACGGCAGGACTGGCTAGAGTTGCTGCGTGGCAGATCCGGCAACGTACCGGCCGGCGCCAGGCTCGGTCCCAGAGTCGCCTGGCGTCTACCGGTTCCGCGACAAGCACGGTCGCGTGATCTATGTCGGCAAGGCGAAGAACCTGCGCGCCAGGCTGAACTCCTACTTCGCGGACTATGCCAGCCTGCACCCGCGCACCCAGTGGATGCTGCAGGACGCCGCGGGGGTCGAATGGACCGTCGTCGGCACGGAGGTCGAGGCGCTCCAGCTCGAGTACTCCTGGATCAAGGAGTTCGACCCCAGGTGGAACATCAGGTACCGGGACGACAAGAGCTACCCGTACCTGGCCGTCACCATGAACGAGGAGTACCCGCGGGTCACGGTGATGCGCGGGACCAAGCGGCGCGGCGTCAGGTACTTCGGGCCGTACTCGCACGCATGGGCGATCAGGGACACCGTGGACACGCTGCTCCGCGTCTTCCCGGTCAGGACCTGCTCGGCCGGGGTGTTCAAGCGGGCAGGGCAGATCGGGCGCCCGTGCCTGCTCGGGTACATCGGCAAGTGCTCGGCGCCATGCGTCGGCCGGATCGGCGCTGACGAGCACAGGCAGCTCGCCGAGGAATTCTGCGACTTCATGGCCGGGCAGACGGCCCGGTTCACCAGGCGGCTGGAAACCCAGATGCATGAGGCGGCCAACGCCGAGGAGTTCGAGCTGGCCGCGCGGCTGCGCGACGACCTGCAGGCGCTGCAGCGGGCGCTGGAGAAGCAGGCCGTCGTGCTGCCTGACGGCACCAACTGCGACGTGATCGGGCTCGTCGAAGACCAGCTCGAGGCCGCCGTCCAGGTCTTCTACATCCGCGATGGCCGGGTGCGCGGCCAGCGCGGCTGGGTGGTGGACAAGGTCGAAGACCTCGCGGCGGCCGAGCTGGTCGAGCACTTCCTCGGCCAGGTCTACCGTGACGACCCGGCCGCCGAGCAGGAGCGGATGTCAGGCCCGGCCGAGGACGATGGCGCCGAGGCCGCGGCGGCTGGCGCGCACGGCCGCCGGGGCGATGCCAGCCGCCGGAGCGCGGACTGGCGGGCGGAGCCCGACCGGCAGGCAGTACCACGCGAGGTTCTCGTGCCCGTGCTGCCGCCCGACGCCGCCGCCGTCCAGGAGTGGCTCGCGGCCAGGCGCGGCGGCCGGGTCAGCCTGCGCGTGCCGCAGCGCGGCGACAAGCGGGCGCTGCTCGACACCGTCACCAGGAACGCCACCGAGGCGCTTGCCCTGCACAAGACCAGGCGGGCCAGCGATCTCACCACGCGCAGCCAGGCGATGCGCGAGATCCAGGACGCGCTCGGGCTGGACACCGCGCCGCTGCGGATCGAGTGCTTCGACGTCTCCAACCTGCAGGGCACCCACGTGGTCGCGTCGATGGTGGTCTTCGAAGACGGGCTCGCCCGCAAGTCCGAGTACCGCAAGTTCGCGATCAAGGGAGCGAGCGACGACCTCGCCGCGATCTACGAGGTGGTGACGAGGAGGTTCCGCCGGTACCTGATCGAGCGCGAGGCCGAGATCGCCGATGAGGGGAGGGCCCCGGTCGGCGAGGACGACGGGCCGGCGGAGGGCAGCAGGCACAAGTTCGCCTACCCGCCGAGCCTGCTGGTGATCGACGGCGGAGCCGGGCAGGTCGACGCGGCCGTCAGGGCGCTCACCGAGCTCGGCATGACCGACATCGCCGTCTGCGGCCTGGCCAAGAGGCTAGAGGAGGTCTGGCTGCCCGGCGAGGACAGCCCGGTGATCATGCCGCGCAGCAGCGAGGGCCTGTACCTGCTGCAGCGGGTGCGGGACGAGGCGCACCGGTTCGCGATCACGTTCCACCGGGCCAAGCGCACCGCCGCGCAGACCGCCAGCGAGCTTGACTCGCTCCCGGGACTCGGGCCGGCCAGGAAGGCGGCACTGCTCAGGCACTTCGGCTCGGTCCGCCGGCTCAGGCAGGCGACCGCCGAGCAGATTGCCGAGGTGGACGGATTCGGGCCGCGGCTCGCCGAGATGATCACGGCCGCGCTCGGCGCAAGCGCGGACGCCGCGCACGGAGCCGGCGAGCAGAACCGGGGGGCAGCCCCATGACCAGCCATGCCGCCGCGCCCGAGATCGTGATCATCACGGGGATGTCCGGCGCGGGACGATCCACCGCGGCGAAGTCGCTCGAGGACCTGGACTGGTTCGTCGCCGACAACCTGCCGCCGGCGATGCTCGTGACCATGCTCGACCTGGCCAGGCGGGCCAGGGCCGAGGTGCCGCGGGTCGCCGCGGTGGTCGACATCCGCAGCAGGGCCTTCTCCACCGACCTGAAGTCGGCGATCGCCGACCTCGACGCCACGGGGGCGCACCCGTACGTGGTCTTCCTCGAGGCGGCTGACGAGACGCTGGTGCGCAGGTTCGAGAACGTCCGCAGGCCGCATCCGCTGCAGGAGAACGGCAGGGTGATCGACGGGATCATGGCCGAGCGCGAGCAGCTCCAGAGCATCAGGGCGGCGGCCGACCTGATCATCGACACGTCCGGCCTGAACATCCACGAGCTTCGGTCGCGGGTACGCGAGGCGTTCGGCAACGAGAGCGACACGGCGGTTCGGGTGACCGTCCTGTCGTTCGGGTTCAAGTACGGCCTGCCGGTCGACGCCGACATGGTCGCCGACTGCCGGTTCCTTCCCAACCCGCACTGGATACCGGAGCTCGCGCCGCGAAACGGCCTTGACCAGGCAGTGAAGGAGTACGTGATGCGGCAGCCGGGCACCGAGGAGTTCATCCGCTCGTATCTTGACGTGCTCCAGATCACTCTGAGCGGCTACGAGCGCAGCGGCAAGCTGTTCATGACGCTGGCCGTCGGCTGCACGGGCGGCAAGCACCGCAGCGTGGTCATCGCCGAGGAGCTCGCCTCCAGGCTGGCCGGGCCGTGGCCGGGCGTTCAGGTCACGCACCGCGATCTCGGGCGTGAGTAGCGCGGCCAGGCCGACCCGCCGCCGGGTCGTGGCGCTCGGCGGCGGCCACGGCCTGTCCGCGTCGCTGTCCGCGCTGCGCCGGGTCACCCGCGATCTGACCGCGATCGTCACCATCGCCGACGATGGCGGCTCGAGCGGCAGGCTGCGCCGCGAGTATGGCGTGCTCCCGCCCGGCGACCTGCGGATGGCGCTCGCGGCGCTGTGCGGAGACGACTCCTGGGGAACCACCTGGAGCAAGGTGGTGCAGCACAGGTTCGCCGGAACCGGCGACCTCGGCGGGCACGCGGTGGGCAACTTGCTGATCGTCGCGCTCTGGGAGCTCCTCGGCGACGAGATTGAGGCGCTCGACTGGGTCGCCAGGCTGCTCGGCGCGCACGGCCGGGTCCTGCCGATGGCCTCCGTCCCGCTGGACCTGGTGGCCGAAGTGGAGGGCGTTGACCCGAGTGACCCGAATTATCCGCATGAGATCAGGACCGTTCGGGGCCAGGTCGCCTGCGCGACGACGACGGGCCGGGTACGGTCGATGTCGTTGGTCCCTGCCGATCCGCCCGCCTGCCCGCAGGCGGTGCAGGCGGTCGCCGAGGCAGACTGGGTAGTGCTCGGCCCCGGCTCGTGGTTCACCAGCGTGCTGCCGCACCTGCTGGTGCCCGGGCTGGCGAGCGCACTGATCGCTACCCCGGCCCGGAGGGTGGTCACGCTGAACCTGGCGCCCCAGCCGGGAGAGACCGAGGGGTTCTCTCCGCGCGCTCACCTGGAGGTGCTCGCCAGTCATGCCCCTGACCTGACCGTCGATGTCGTGCTTGCCGACTCCGCGGCCGTGCGGGACACGGCCGCGGAACTGAAAGAGGCAGCCGACCTGCTCGGCGCGCGGCTGGTGCTCGCCGACCTGGCGATGGCCGACCTGGCGATGGCCGGCCGGCTGGACCGGCACGACCCGCTGCTGCTTGCCGGCGCTCTGGCGCGCATATTCGAGGGGGAGTGAGATCGGTGGCGCTGACCAGCCTGGTCAAGGACGAGCTCAGCCGCGTCAACGTGCTCAAGCCATGCTGCCGCAAGGCCGAGGTGTCGACGCTGCTCAGGTTCGCCGGCGGGCTGCACCTGTCCAACGGCCACATCATGGTTGAGGCCGAACTCGACACCGGCGCGGCGGCCCGCAGGCTGCGCAAGGACATCATCGAGATATTCGGGCACTCGTCCGAGCTGATCGTGCTCGCGCCGAGCGGCCTGCGCAAGGGCAACAGGTACGTGGTCAGGGTCACCAAGGACGGCGACAGCCTGGCCAGGCAGACCGGCCTAATCGACGGCCGCGGGCGGCCCGTCAGGGGGCTGCCGAGGCAGGTCGTCGCCGGGAGCACGTGCGATTGCGAGGCCGCGTGGCGCGGCGCCTTCCTGGCGCACGGATCGCTGACCGAGCCGGGCCGGTCCATGTCGCTCGAGCTCACCTGCCCCGGTCCCGAGGTGGCGCTGGCCATGGTCGGGGCGGCGCGGCGGCTGAAGATCCAGGCGAAGGCGCGCGACGTGCGCGGGGTCGACCGGGTGGTGATCAGGGACGGCGACGCGATCAGCGCGATCCTGACCAGGCTCGGCGCCCACGACAGCGTGCTCGTCTGGGAAGAGCGCAGGATCCGGCGCGCCGTGCGCGGCACGGCCAACCGGCTCGCGAACTTCGACGACGCCAACCTGCGCCGGAGCGCACGCGCTGCGGTCGCGGCGGGGGCCCGGGTGGAACGGGCGCTCGAGATACTCGGCGACGACGCGCCCGAGCACCTGATCGAGGCCGGCCAGCTGCGGATCAAGCACCGGCAGGCCAGCCTAGAAGAACTCGGCCAGGCGGCCGAGCCGCCGCTGACCAAGGACGCGATCGCCGGCCGGATCAGGCGGCTGCTCGCGCTCGCCGACAAGCGCGCGATCGAGCTCGGCATCCCGACCACCGAGGCGCACCTCACTCCCGACATGCTCGCGCCCTGATCGGCGGGGCGAAGGCCCCGCGATGTTATCGTGCGGCGTGGCGCGCGATCAGCGAGCACGCCGATGACGACGAGGCGAAGGGGAACACGGCGTGACTGTCCGGGTAGGAATCAACGGGTTCGGCCGAATCGGACGGAATTTCTGGCGTGCGGTGCACGCGAACCGGACGACAGGTATCGAGATCGTGGCGGCGAACGACCTGGGTGACATGAATACCTTCGCCCACCTGCTCAAGTACGACACGGTCCTGGGCACGCTCGACGTTGACGTGTCTGCCGCCGACGGCAGCATCGTGGCGGGCGGTGAGAAGATGACCTGGCTGGCCGAGCGCGACCCGGCCGCGCTGCCGTGGGGCGACCTCGGCGTCGACGTGGTGATCGAATCCACCGGGCATTTCACCGACCACGCGGGCGCGCACAAGCACATCGAGGCCGGCGCGAAAAAGGTGATCATCTCGGCCCCGGCGAAGGGCGAGGACATCACGATCGTCCTCGGCGTCAACGACGACGCCTACGATCCGGCGGCGCACCACGTCATCTCGAACGCCTCCTGCACGACCAACTGCGTCGCGCCGATGGCCAAGGTGCTG
>Ga0070707_100006056_pt1 | contig 11289 bp, 8 predicted proteins | sample KBSK5502metaG_FD_65468 | JGI IMG/M metagenome (GOLD analysis project Ga0070707, IMG submission 65468) | Corn, switchgrass and miscanthus rhizosphere microbial communities from Kellogg Biological Station, Michigan, USA - KBS K5-50-2 metaG | ecosystem: Host-associated > Plants > Roots >... | reverse complement strand
CGGCGCGCCGGAACCCAGCACGCGACGAGTGCAACGCCCAGAAAGAGCACCGCCGATAGCGCGAGCACCACGGGGTCACCCGGCGTCACCTGGTACAGCAGCGCGGCGAGCTGGCGGGTGATGAGCCAGCCGAGGCCCAACCCTGCCGCGGCGCCGAGGCCGGCGTCCCGCATGCCGGCGAGAAGCACTTCACGGGTGACCTGGGTGTCGCTCGCGCCAAGCGCGCGCCGAAGCCCCATTTCGCGAGTGCGCTGGGCCACCACGTGGGAGATGACGGCGTACACGCCAAGACCGGCGAGCGCCGCCGCGAGGATCGCGAAGAAACCCATCAGCCAGGCGCGGAATCGCTGGGGGCTCGTCGCATCGCGGACCACGTCCGTCATCGTGCGCACTCCGGTAACCGGCATTTCCGGGTCGAGGGCGGCAACGATAAGTCGAAGCTCGGGCGCCACCGACAACGGCGGAACCGTAGTGCGGAGCGCGATCGAGACCTCGTCTACCGCCACCTGGTCGGCCAGCACATACACGATCGGCCGGGGATCCTGATCGAGCCCCCGCTCACGCACGTCGGCCACCACGCCGACGATCTCCCCCTGCGGGCGGTCATCACCGGGGCGAACTCCCATCCGGATGAAATGCCCGATTGGCTTGCCGCCGGGCCAGAAGGTCCGCGCGGCGGCGGCACTGACGAGGACCACGGGACGGCTGTCCCGCCGGTCTTCCGAAGTGAAGCCGCGTCCCTCCACGATCGGAATCCGCTGGGTCGCGAGATAATCGGTACTGACGACCCGAACCTGCGCCGATTGTCTCACACCGTCAGGCACCGCCACACTGTCGATGGTAAAGCTGCCACTCCATCCGAAACCGGTGAGGGGCAGCCCGAAGATGATCGAGGCGGATTCCACACCCCGCACTGCCGCGGCGCGCGCCAGCAGGTCGCGCTGGAATCGAACGATGTTCTCGCTGGTCGGATAGCGCTTGTTCGGAAGGGAAATCGAGGCGATCAGGGTCGAAGAAGGATCCAGTCCCGGATCCACCGCCTCGAGCCGTGCCTTGCTTTTGATGAGGACACCGGCAACCGCGAGCAAGGCGAGCGCCACCGCAGTCTCCGCGGCGACGAGCCAGCGGAAGAGGCCCCGGTGGCCTCCGAAATTCCGTGCCCCGGGACCCGAGAGCGCGCTCCGTAGATCGGCCCGGAGGATTCGGCGTGCAGGGGCAAGGCTGACCAGCAGGGCCACGAGCGCGGTGAGCCCCAGCGTGAAGAGCATCGCGGAGAGATCGACGCGAACCTCATCGATCCGGGGCACCCCCTCGGGGGCCATGCGGCGAATGAGATCGGTTCCCAGCAAGGCCACCGGCACCGCCGCCAGCGCACCGACGGCCACCAATACCAGCACCTCGCTCGCCCCGTGCCACACCAGGCGGCCGCGTCCCGCGCCGAGCGCTGCGCGCACGCCGATCTCGGCGCTCCGCCGGACCGAACGAACCAGCACCAGGTTGGCGACGTTGGCACAGGCCAGCAGAAGCAACAATCCGACGCCAGTCATCAGCAGAAGGAGCGTCGGCCGCGCATCGCGCACCACGTCCTCGTGCATCGGGCGGAGGAGCACCGACCATCCGGTGTTCGTCCTGGGGTATTCGCCCGCCAGCCGCGCCGCGAGCGTCACCATCTCGGTGCGGGCTCCCTCCAGGGTGGCGCCATCGGCCAGGCGGCCCGCGACGGCGAGGTAGTGCGCTCCCCGCTGCGACGCGACGTCGGGCGGCATTTGAAACGGAACCCACGCGTCGCTCTTCCGCGCCGGAAATGTGAATCCCGGCGGCATGACGCCGATGATTTCGCGACCCTCACCGTCGAGCGTCCACTGTTTCCCGAGCGCGGCGGGCGCACCGCCGAACCGGGTGGACCACACCCCATGGGAGATCAGCACGACTCGCGGAGCTCCGCGCTCGAAATCCGCCGCCACGAACCCCCGGCCCAGCGTGGGGTGCACGCCGGTGACTTCGAGAAACCCCGCGGTCACCGTCGTGGCGGGGACCTGCTCGGCAGGGCCCAACCCCGTTGCCGCGGCTTCGTACTCGTACCAGGCGACCAGACTTTGGAAGCTCCGCGCATCGCGCGACCAGTCGAGGAAATCAGGTGCGGAGGAGGAGAACTCGGGCCATCCGGAAGCGGGATTGCTGGAATAGACCGCGACGATCCGGTCGGATGACGGGAGCGCGAGCGGACGCATCACCACGCCACGGAGCACCGAGAAGACCGTCGCGTTGAGTCCGATGCCGAGGGCGAGTACCAGCACCGCCGTCACGGTGAAGCCAGGCGCGTGGAGGAGGCCACGTCCCGCCAGCCGGACATCGTGCAACATCCCCGCCCACCATTCCCTCCATCGCCGCTCCCGCCGCTCCGCCTGGTCGATGGTCCGGCACTCGACGGCAAACCGGTCCAGCGGCCCGAAGCGGGCTTCCGCTTCCCGCCGGGCATCTTCGGGCGACAATCCGTTCCTGATCAAGGCGTCGGCCTTCATCTGGAGATGGGCCTCGAACTCCGCCGCGATATCCTCCGCGGGGGCGGGTTCCTTGCCGCTCAATCGAAACAACCGGCGCAGATCAGCCATCTCGTTACCCCTGGGCCGTGCGAAGGACTTTGCCCACGGCGCTCACGTAGCGATCCCAGCGCGACACCTCGGCGCGCAGCTGGGCGCGGCCCTTCCCGGTGAGGCGGTAGAACTTGGCCTTGCGGTTGTTTTCGGAAAGCCCCCATTCCGATTCGACCCATCCGCGCCGCTCGAGCCGGTGCAGGGCGGGGTAGAGCGCGCCTTCCTCCACGAGAAACTCCTCATCCGAGCGCTCCCGGATCCACGTGGCCACGGCATAGCCATGCCGAGTGTCCCAGGACAGGGCCTTGAGGACAAGCAGATCCAGGGTGCCCTGCAGCAGGTCGAGTGAGGCGGTCACGCGGTCTCCCATAAGAGCCTTATGGAAAGCTCGGCTTGTTTCCATAAGATGTCAAGGGGAAGGGGGCCCTCAGCCTCAGCCATCGGCCTTCAGTCTTAGATTTGTGAATGCGTCTCGCACCGATTCTCCTGTTCGTTTGCCCTTCCGTCGCCGTCGCCCAGACCGCTCCTCGCCCGACGACTCCGGCGCTCACCCGCGTGTTTGCCAACGTTCGACGTGAGCTTTCGGGCGAGCGCGCGCTGGCCACCACCGCGTTCGTCGCCCAATTCTGGCGCCTGCCGGGGAATGCCGGCTTCAACGCCAGCCTGGCCCGGGTCGCCGGGATTCTTGATAGCGCAGGCTTTGTTCCCGAAGCCCAGGCGCCCCCCGGTGCGCGGCTGACGTACCGGATGGAGCACCGATCGATGAGGGGTCGGCCCACCTGGGAGCCACTGGACGGTGCCCTCACGATCGTGGGACAACCGGAGCCGATTCTCCGATACGCCACCAATCGTCATATGCTCGGCATGTACTCATCCTCGACTCCGCCCGGCGGCATCGAGGGAGAGCTGGTGGATGCCGGAAGAGGGACGGCGGCGGATTTGTCCAGGGTGGAGGTGGCCGGGAAGATCGTCCTGGGAGACGCGTCGCTCCGAGGTCTCTGGACCGAGGCGGTGAAGAAGCGCGGCGCCCTCGGCGTGCTGGCGTTCTCCATGCCGCCGTACACCAGGGCCGAGGTGAACCGCACCTCGATTCAGTTCACCGGCATTCCCTGGGACTCGACCTCACCGGGGTGGGGGATTCCGCTTTCCTTCGCCGCGCGCGAATCGCTGCGGGCGGCGCTCGCGCGCGGTCCCGTGAGAGTCCGCGCCGAGATCTCGACCAGGATCTACCAGTCGGAGGAGCTCACGCTGGTCGCCGAGGTGAAGGGAAGCCGCGCGGCGGGGGAACGATTCGTCTTCAGCGCGCACGTCCAGGAACCGGGTGCCAACGACAACGCTTCGGGAGTCGGCGCGCTGGCGGAAATGGCCCGGAGTCTGGCCGTGCTGATGCGAGAGGGAAAAGAGAGTCCGGCCCGGACCATCACATTTCTCTGGGGCGACGAGATCTCCTCGACCGACCGGTTTCTCAAGGAAGACTCGCTCCGCGCCGCCGGGGTGCGCTGGGGAATGTCGCTCGACATGGTTGGCGAGGATGCGCGGCTCACCGGGGGAACATTCCTGATCGAGAAAATGCCCGACCCGTCCGCGGTCTGGACCCGGGGAGAAGACCGGCACACCGAATGGGGCGGATCTCCGCTCACCGTGGCCCAGCTCACGCCGCACTATTTCAACGACTTCGTGCTGAATCGCTGTCTGAATCAGGCAGAGGGCAATGGATGGGTCGTGCGGACCAATCCCTATGAAGGCGGCAGCGATCATGTGCCGTTCATTCGGGCGGGAAAGCCCGGTCTCCTGCTCTGGCATTTTACCGACCAGTTCTACCATACCGATGGAGACCGGATCGGCAACGTGAGCGCGCCGGAAATCAGAAACGTTGCCGTCTGTGCGCTGACTTCCGCGCTCGCGCTCGCGTCGGCCGATGGGGCCATGGCGCGTTTCGTGGCGGGAGAAGTGGAACGGGCCGCCGTGGGGCGCCTGGAGCGGGAAGCAGCTCTCGGTGCGGTGCAGGTAAGAGGCGAGAGCACCCGGGAGAAAGAGCTCGAGATACTGCGCGCCTGGGCGGAGTGGTACCGCGGCGCGCTGGAGAAAGTTCGCGACATCGAGGTCGGCGGTCCCAGCGCTGCGACGCTCGCGCGGATCGAATCGGGAAAGAAGGCGGTGGACCGGGCGTTTGACGCCGCGCGGAGGAAGCTCGTCGTCGAGTAACCTGATGCCCACGATCCACAGCTGCTACGCGATCACGCCACCGGGGATCGAAGGCCTCACCGCGGGCGAGCTCAGCGGACTCGGAATCGCCCCCGGCACTGTCGAGGCGGGGGGAGTCGGCTTCGACGCGACCGCGCGACAACTCTACCGAGCCAACCTGGAGCTTCGCACCGCCGGTCGCGTCATAGTCCGGATTGCCGAGTTTCCCGCCCGCGCCTTCTACGAGCTGGAGCGCAAGGCGAAACGGGTGCCCTGGGACGAATTCGTAACGCCGGGAACGCCGGTGCGATTCCGGGTGACGAGCAGGAAGTCGAAGCTCTACCATCTGGACGCGATCGCAGAGCGACTGCGGAACAGCGCCAACGGTCAACCGTCCACGGTCAACGGGACGAGCCTTGCCGGCGAGGAGGCCGAGGAGGAGTCCGAGACTGCCGAGCAGCTATTCGTCGTCCGCGTCCTGCGCGACGTGGTCACGATCAGCGCTGACAGCTCCGGAGCGCTGCTCAACCGGCGCGGCTATCGTCTCGCCGGCGCCAAGGCGCCGCTGCGTGAATCCCTCGCCGCCGCAGTGCTGCTCGGAGCAGGTTATCGGGAGGGCATGCCGCTGGTTGATCCGTTCTGCGGGTCGGGGACTATTCCGATCGAAGCGGGGCTCTTCGGCCGGCGGATTGCGCCCGGGCTCCGGCGCCGATTCGCATTCGAACAATGGCCTGGGTTCGACGCGGCGGTCTGGCAGGAGCTCAGGTCGGAGGCTACCTCACGGATCCGGGCAGGCGCCGGAGCGCCGATCGTCGGCAGCGACCGGGATGCCGGGGCCGTCGCGGCCGCGCGGGGCAATGCGGAGCGGGCCGGAGTCGCCGGGGATGTCATGTTCAGGGAAGAGGCGGTGTCGAACGTCACGCCTCCGCCCGGTCCGGGGCTCATCGCGACCAATCCGCCGTACGGGATCCGGATCGGCGCAGAAAAGGATCTGCGCAATCTCTTCGCCCGGTTCGGGTCGCTGGTTCGGGAGCGCTGGCCCGGCTGGACCATCGCGATGATCGCAGCGGGCACGATGCCGGAGCGCGAGATGCGTGTGCCGTTCGAAACCCGGTGGGAATCCACCACAGGCGGCATTCGCATCCGCCTTCTCGTGAGCACCTGATGCAGCGCGAAAGGAGCCCGGCATGCGCGTCGTTACCGCCGCACTCGGAGTGATCGCCCTGGTTTTCCCAGCGTCCGGCGCCGGCGTCGCCCAGGGAAGCGCGGAGACGGAGGTCCGCCAGGTCGAAATCCGGCGATTCGCCGCCATGATGCAGGCGGATACGACAGCGCTGGGAGGGTACCTCGCGGATGAGCTGGTCTACACCCACTCGAACGCCCTGGTCGAGACCCGCGCCATCCATCTCGAGGCGATCGCGACGAAGCGAACGATTTACGAATCGATCGCGACGAAGCGAACGATTTACGAATCGATCGCGCCGGTCGAACTATCGTATCGATCCTACGGGGAGACGGTGCTCGGAACCGGCACGGTGAAGTCGAGAGGCTCGATCGGCGGCACCGCCTTTGACGTGACCCTTCGAGTGACTACGGTCCACGTCAGGCGGGGTGGGAGATGGCTGCTGGCGGCGTGGCAATCCACCCGAATGCCCTAGCCTCCCGGGAGCTCGCTCCGGAGTCGGGTGAGGAGTGCCTTGGTGCGCGCGATCCCCTCGCGCTCGCCGAGCCGCTCCCCCTCGTATTCGATCCCGATCCAGCCATGAAACCCGGCACCGGTCACGATGCGCAGCATGCGGCGGAAATCAATCGTCGTTTCGTCGCCCCTGGAATCGAAGTCGTAGGATTTGGCGCTGACGGCTTTTGCGTACGGCATCATCTCCGTCACTCCCTGGTACCGGTCGTACGCGGTGAAATTGCCGAAGTCGGGCAGCGTGCCGCAGCGCGGATGGTTGACCAGCTTCATGACGCCGGCCAGCCACGCGCCGTTCGATGAGAGTCCGCCGTGATTCTCCACGATGACGTTGATATTCCTGCTGTCTCCATACTCTGCGAGCGCGCGGAGCCCATCGGCGGCGAGCTTCTGCTGCTCTTCGTAACTCCCCTTGCTCTCGGCGTTGACCCTGATCGTGGCGCAGCCGAGCGTGACGGCGGCGTCGACCCACTTCTTGTGGTTCTCGACCGCCTTCTGCCGAAGGGCGCTGTCGGGATCGCCGAGATCGCCCTCGACGTCGATCATGATGAGGTGCTGGTACATGCCGTGATCCATCGCACGCCGATTCATCTCGCCGAGATATCCGAGGTCGGTGGCCTTGTCCTTGAAGAAGGTGTTGACGTATTCGATGGCGTCGAGATCGAATTCCCGGCGCGCGACTCGTGCAAAATCGAGGTGGTCGAGCTGTCCGCTCTGGAGCGCCTTGTGCAGCGACCACTGGGCGAGGGATATCTTGAACGGCGGTTCCGAGGTCAGGGCGGCAACGGTCCCGTGGAGCGGTCCCGCCAGCAGGGCGCCGGCGGCCACTCCCGAAGAGCGGCTCAGAAACTCCCGGCGGCTGACGTGGTCCGGCATGGCTCGTGGCTCCTCATCGGGTTCCCCTATTCTAGTCCGGCGGCTGACCCGGCGACAGCGGAGGCGGCATGGCGGGATCGTGGCGCATCGGAGTCTGCTCCTGGTCGCTCGAGCCGCCTGATGCCGACGCGCTCGCCCAGCGCGCCTCCGCCACCGGCGCCACCGCGGTACAGCTCGCGCTCGATCCGATCCGGCTGGGTGTCATGCGCCTCGACGAAACCCGCCGCCGGTTGAAGGAAGCCGGCCTCACGATCGCGTCGGGAATGATGGCGATGGCAGGCGAGGACTATTCGACCATCGCCTCGATTCGCGAAACCGGTGGGGTCGCGCCCGACGGGACCTGGGCGGCGAATCGCGCGGCGGCCCGGGAGCTCGCGAAGATCGCCGGTGAGCTGGGCCTCGGGCTCGTCACCTTCCACGCGGGATTCCTCCCCGACGCTCCGAGCGACCCCAGATGGGAGGTCATGGTGGCTCGGCTCCGCGAGCTCGCGGGGCTCTTCGGAGCACGGGACACGCAGGTTGCACTCGAGACCGGGCAGGAGAGTGCCGCCGCGCTCCTGCGGATGCTCGATGCGCTGGCACCCGAGCGCATCGGTGTGAACTTCGACCCCGGCAACCTGATCCTCTATGGGAGCGGAGATCCCATTCCGGCGCTCCATCTGCTCGCACCCCGGATTGCGCAGGTCCATATCAAGGACGCGCTCCCGGCGCTCGATGAGGAGAGCTGGGGCAGCGAGGTTCCGGTCGGCCGCGGCGCGATGGACTGGGCCGCGCTCCTCGGCGCGCTCCGCGAATGCCCCGCCGTCACCACGCTGGTCATCGAGCGTGAAGCCGGAACTACCCGAGTGGACGACATCGCGGAAGCCCGCCGATTTCTGGAATCGGTCATCGGATGACTCCGCCCCCGGGGACGCTCGGTGTCGGCATCATCGGAGCGGGCTTCATGGGCAGGACGCATGCGGCCGCCTATCTCGCCGCATCCGCCGCGGGGCTTCCGGTGGCGCTCGTCGCGTCGACGCCGGACCGGGATGGAGTAATTCCGGGAGACGTCCCGAAGCTTGCCGATGCGGGAGCTCTCCTGGCACGGAGTGACATTCACGCGGTGAGCATCTGCACCTACACCGATAGCCACGTCGAGCTGGCGCTGGAGGCACTCGCGGCCGGAAAGCACGTCCTCGTGGAAAAACCGGTGGCGCTCCGCCGGAGCGAGGTGGAGCGGCTCGCCGCGGCGGCACGCCACTCCGGGCAGGTGTGCATGCCCGCGATGTGTATGCGATTCTGGCCGGGATGGCCCTGGCTGCGCGAGCGTGTGCTCGCGGGCACCTTCGGCGCGGTCCGTTCCGCTGAATTCAGCCGGCTTTCGGCCCGCCCGTCCTGGGGCGTCGAGTTTTACGCGGACCACCGGAGATCCGGCGGCGCGTTGTTCGACCTCCATATTCACGACGTGGATTTCATCCGGTGGTGTTTCGGCGATCCGGCGACGCTCGCGAGCGCCGGGCGTCGCGAAGACCTGCGCACCGTCTACCACTTTCCCTCGGGTCTTCCTGACGTCTCGGCCCGGGGTGCATGGCTGGACGATCCGGCGACGGTCTTCGCGATGCGCTATCTCGTTCGCTTCGAGGAGGCGGAGATCCGCTTCGATCTTGCCGACTCCCCGCCGCTTCGGGTGCTTCACGGCGGCACCTCCCAGGCCGTGACCCTTCCATCGGAGAGCGCCTATGAGAGTGAAGTGCGCCACTTCGTCGAGCTCGTGCTGGCACGGACTGCCCGGCCGATTGCCACTCTCGAAGAAGCGGCCGCGGTCACCGGGATTCTCGAGGCCGAAGAACGAAGCCTGGCATCCGCAGGCGCCGTGGCGTCGCCCTCTCCCCCGCGGTAGCTTGGAGGTCTCATCTCCATGACTCGTTCGCTCGGAATCGCCCTCATTGGCCAGCAGTTCATGGGCCGGGCCCACAGCAACGCGTGGGGCCAGGTCGCCAAGTTCTTCGAGCCACCGCTCGAGCCAAGACTGGTCACCATCGTCGCGCGTGATGTCGCCACCCTCGGCCCGTTTGCCCTGCGGTGGGGCTGGGAGCGCTATGCCACCGACTGGCGAATCCTCGGGGACGATCCCGAGATCGAGCTGGTCGACATCGCGACGCCCAATCATGTCCATGCCGAGCCCGCCATCGCGATGCTCGAGGCGGGGAAGCATGTCGCCTGCGAAAAGCCGCTGGCCGGCACGCTCGACGATGCGCGGGCCATGAAGGCCGCCGCCCGAACGGCCCGTGGCAAGACGTTCGTCTGGTTCAATTACCGGCGCTGTCCCGCGGTGGGTCTCGCGTGGGGCCTGGTCAGAGACGGCGCGCTGGGGAGGCTCTTCCACGTGCGCGCCCGGTACCTGCAGAGCTGGGGCGGAAAAGACACCCCGCTGCTCTGGCGGTTCCGGAAATCGGAAGCGGGCTCCGGCGCGCATGGCGATCTCAACGCCCACATCGTCGACCTCGCCCGATTCATCAGCGGAGAGGAGATCGTGTCGGTGGACGGCGCGGTCGCCCGGACTTTCATAGGGAAGCGGCGCATTCCGGGAACCCGCCGCACCGGGCGGAGTACCGTGGATGACGCGGCGCTCTTCCTCGCCACCATGAGCGGCGGGGCGGTGGCGACCTTCGAGTGCTCCCGCGTCGCCACCGGCCACCTCAACGAGAACACGATCGAGCTCAACGGCGAGCGGGGGAGTCTCCGCTTTTCGTTCGAGGACATGAATGTGCTCTGGTACTTCGACGCCACGCTTCCGAAGGGCACCCAGGGATGGCGCCGGATCATGTGCACCACGGCGGGAGAGCATCCGTATGTCGCCAACTGGTGGCCCGAGGCGCACCTGCTCGGCTACGAGCACGGATTCATCAACATGGCGGCCGACATCCTGCGGGTGCTGGGGCGACGCCGCCCCGAGCTGCCGTTGCCGGATTTTGCCGACGCCTACGAGACCCAGCGAGTGCTCGAGGCGGCGATGATCGCGGCGCGCGAGCATTGCGCGGTCCCCCTCCGCGAGGTCAAATAGTGTCCGCTCACTTCTCACCTCTCACATCTCACGTCTCACCGTCATGACGCGCCCGGTCACGCTGTTTACCGGCCAATGGGCCGACCTTCCGCTCGAGACCCTCGCCGCCAAGGCCAGGGCGTGGGGATACGACGGTCTCGAGCTCGCCTGTTGGGGCGATCACTTCGACGTTCGTCGCGCCGTCGAAGATCGGGGATACGTGCGCGCGAAGTGGCAGCTGCTCCGTGACCACGAGCTCTCCTGCTTCGCGATCAGCAATCACCTGGTCGGTCAGGCCGTCTGCGACCGGATCGACGAGCGGCACCGGGCCATCGTGCCGGCCCACGTGTGGGGAGACGGCGATGCGGAGGGCGTGCGGCGCCGCGCGGCGGAGGAGATGATCGACACGGCGAAGGCCGCCCGGCGGTTCTTCGACGCCGCCCCGGCGGCGGTCAAACGGCATCTGGCCGCGACCGGGCGTACCGTCGTCAACGGATTCACCGGGTCCAGCATATGGAGCCGGATCTACTCCTTCCCGCCGAATCTTCCCGGGGAGATCGACGCCGGATTCGCCGATTTCGGTGCGAGATGGCGGCCGATTCTGAATGCGTTCGCGAAGGTCGGTGTCCACTTCGCGCTCGAGGTGCATCCCGCCGAAATCGCCTTCGACATCGCGTCCACCCGGCGGGCGCTCGCCGCGGTGAAAAACCACAAGCACTTCGGTTTCAACTTCGACCCCTCCCATTTCGGGTATCAGGGCGTGGACTACCTCGCGTTCCTGCGGGAATTCGGCGCCCGCGTCTTTCACATGCACGTGAAGGATGTGTGGTGGAGCCCGGTCCCCACGGAGGCCGGAACCTTCGGGGGTCACACCGAGTTCGGCGCGGCGGGGCGGAACTGGGATTTCCGGACGCCGGGGC
>Ga0070707_100006052_pt1 | contig 11295 bp, 8 predicted proteins | sample KBSK5502metaG_FD_65468 | JGI IMG/M metagenome (GOLD analysis project Ga0070707, IMG submission 65468) | Corn, switchgrass and miscanthus rhizosphere microbial communities from Kellogg Biological Station, Michigan, USA - KBS K5-50-2 metaG | ecosystem: Host-associated > Plants > Roots >... | reverse complement strand
CTTCAACACTTTGCGCCAGTCTTCCGTTCCACCTTTTTTAAGGATGTTATTCAGCCACGCGCCGACCTCTTTGTTGTCGGCGTAATTACATGACTGCGGTGGTTGATGGAGAATCTTGCGCGCGATGTAATCGTGTAGTTGAAACTTGAACACGGTGGCAAACGCATAGTTGTAGTAATAAGCTGGATTGTCATTGATGTGCGTCTTGGTCGCGGCATCGCAAAATTCTTCGCCGCGCGGCGATGGCGGCTCGATGCCCTGGAAATCGGAAACGTATTTCCACCAGCGCGCGTTCCATTGATCGGGCGGAAGATTGTGCGCGTAAATGTCTGCCTCCCAATGCGGCATCGTGCCGCATGAGAAATAAATGAATGGGACCGAGCGGGCCAGAGCGTCATCGAGGAGAAATGCCGTCTTGTCCGCGTTGAACTCGTGCGGCAACACACCTCGCGATTGCAGATAGGGAACCTGACTCGAAGCGAGGGCGATCAATTCGCCCACTCCTTCATGAAAACCCGGCGCCGCGCCAAGTCGTAACAAGTACGGAACTTCCGGGCGCGAATAGGCCTTGAAGTAATATCCGTGACCGAGTTCGTGATGCGCGGCGAAAAACCAGCGCGCGTTCGGCTCTATGCTTTGGAGCGAGCGAATGTCGTTCTGGAGATCGATATGCCAGCAGGACGCGTGCGTGTTTTTCTTCCGCTTCGAATCTGGCGGCAGCGGATACAAGTCAGATCTTTCCCAGAAACTTTGCGGCAAAGGGGAAAAACCGAGCCCCGTGTAAAATTGTTCTGCCGTTTTGATAATCCATTCAGGCTTTCGGCCCTCGAAGTACTTGTCGATGTCCGCTGCTTCAACCAGGCCGGGCCATTCCTGGCCCCATCGGTTATTGAGCCAGTGCGCTGGAATTTTCTTGGGCACTGGCTGATGAAATTTTTCGGCGAGCTTGTATTTCGTCCACGTGTGCAATTGCAAATAAAGCGGACGCAATGTCGCCATCCAATCTTCCAACATCTTGAGCATCTCGTCGGTGGTCATTCCGTAAGCAGCCACCTCGAGCGCGAAATAGTCGGGATACTTCATCTCTTTAGCGACGCCGTTACGCAGATCGCGCAGCGTTACCAAATTCGGTTTCAACGCCGGGCCAGACTGTTTCGAAGCTTCCCAGACCGCGTTGCGCTCATTGAGATCGACGCTCTTCTCCAATTTGTCGTCGATCTGATTGGCCGTAATTGGCTGGCCGTTGAGTTTGAATTCGAAACCGTTGAGGATCGACGCCTGCTTTGTCTCTGCGGCAACCCTTTTCGCAACGAGATCGGGATTAGTCATCGGACCTTCTGCCGCGTTCAAGAGAAGCTGTTTCAACTGCCGAACCGTCAGTTCGTTGAGCTCTTTCTCGTGCGTTAGCAAATCGCGCGCTTCACTGATGATTGCAGGATTACCGTTGAACGCTGCGTAGGCTTTGCCTGTGGCTTCGGCGGCAGCGTCGTGCGCCGGAGTTACATCAGTGACTGCGAGCCATTGAGCCTCGCTATTCACCCGGAACAGCGCCTGATAACCGGCATTGGCAAGCGCGAGAAAATGATCTGCCCTTTCCTGGATTGGCGATGTGGCAGAGACCGGTCGTATAACCAGGAGGAGTAAGAAGAAGCGGAAGACGAAGAATGCGTGGCGAGACATGGCGCGGAAGTTAACCGAAACAAATGTTGTAGGGCAAGCGCTTCGCTTGCCAGCTGTAGCGGCGCTCCGTGAGCGCCGGATCTTGCTTCGCGACCTATGTTAGTTTGAGGTTCACCGCTGCAGATGCTGGATGTTTATATGACAGCCACAACAATACGAATCCGATAACGGGAAGAAAGATATCGGTTGGAAGGACCAATCCGACGTTCCCCGGCGAAAAATTATGCGCCGCTATCATCTGATAGATATGACCTCCGGCCGCTCCTAACGAGAAAACGGCAGGCGGAATCAGAGAAGCGAATCGGAATGGTAAACTTGCTTTGAATGCAATGACTCCTGCGATGCCGATGCCGAGACTCGCGAAGCCCACTTCCGCCTGAAACGGACTGTTGTCCCAGCCGATAAACTTTGCCGCCGTATCACCAAAGAAAACATGGAAAACGAAGTTGATCAGATTGCTTATGCCTATGGGGAAAAGCATGTAGTGCGAAAGAAATGCTTCAGCAACGGTGCTTGCTCTCAGCGGCCTGGGCTTGCTTATCAGCGATATTGATCCCGCGATTAAACCGATAATAAGAAGCGTTAAGAAATAATTGCCGATCAGGAGAATCAGGATTTTCGAACCGTTCATGTCGCTGAAGCTAATTGCACTCATGCAGACTTGGGAAGCGCATTCCTGACAGGTAGATTGCTCCACTGATGTAAAAGATTTTCGCGGGATTCGGTGGGAAATCTGCACTCGACATCTGCAAGATCGCCGTTATTGTGTTCGGCGATGAGCGTCGACATTCTTTTAGACCTTCGAAGGCAGCTCGCCTTCGCGTCAGCGCTCGTGTGGTGGCGATAGAAAGCGACCGTTTCTCAACGGGACGCTGATTTTCTCTCTTTCTCTCAAGCGAGAGATCTGGCGTTTGCACCAATGAAAATAACCCAACTCTTGTAACCATATGTTGATCGTAATGAAACCGGGCGCTGCGGCGCAGGAAATCGATGCAGTTGTAAACGTGATCCAGGCAATTGGGTTGCGCCCTCATTCGATGCCGGGCGCCACGCGAACAGCCATTGGCATCACTGGCAATCAGGGTCCTGTTGATGGCAGGCGTTTTGAAAACCTGCCGGGCGTCGCGGAAGTCATCCGGGTTACCAAGCCGTACAAATTGATCACGCTTGATCTGCGTCCGGAAAAGACAGTCGTGCGTGTTGGGAACGCTACCATCGGGGGAAATGACCTTGCGATCATCGCGGGACCGTGCGCGATCGAGAACCACGATCAAGCATTTGCCGTGGCCGAAGCAGTACAGAAGAGCGGCGCGCGCTTCTTTCGCGGCAGCGTGTGGAAACCCCGAACGTCCCCGTACGCATTCCAGGGTCTGGGTGAAAAGGGTTGGGAAATCATAACCGAGATCCGCAAAGCGTTTTGCCTAAACATCGTCACCGAGGCACTGGAAGAACCTCATGTCGATCTGATCGAACGGTATGGCGACGTCATTCAAATCGGCGCTCGTAACATGCAGAACTTTTCGCTCCTGAGGAGGGCTGGAAGATCGCACCTGCCGGTCCTGTTAAAGCGAGGAATGGCCGCAACACTCGAAGAATGGTTGCTCGCGGCGGAGTACATCATGGCCGAAGGCAATTACAACGTAATCTTGTGCGAGCGCGGCGTTCGGACTTTCACCCAGCATACGCGTAACACGCTCGATCTTGCTTCCGTGCCGGCGATCAGGCGAATTTCTCATTTGCCGGTGATCGTCGATCCATCGCACGGCACAGGAAGCGCATACATGGTCACTCCGCTCGCGCGGGCAGGAGTGGCGGTCGGAGCCGATGGACTCATGGTGGAAGTCCACAACCATCCAGAGCTCGCTCTTTCAGATGGAGTTCAAGCTCTAACACCCTCGGAGTATGCGCAGCTTGTCGGAGAAGTTCGCGCGATCCGCGAGGTTACCACTCCGATGGTAAACCAGAGTCGAATAGAAACCAAAGTCGCCTAACGAGTCGCAACCCAATGCTCCTCTTGATCGATAACTACGATTCTTTCACTTACAACCTTGCTCAATACTTTGGCGAGCTCGGTTGCGAGCTTCTTGTTAAGCGAAATGACGAAATCTCACTGGATGAAATCGGTGCGTTAGCGCCGGAGCATATTTGCATCTCCCCAGGGCCCTGCACGCCACGGGAAGCGGGAATGAGCAAAGACATAGTCATTCGCTTTGGGGCGAAGATTCCAATCCTCGGCGTTTGTCTCGGGCATCAATGTATCGCCGAAGCGTATGGAGGAAGAATCGTGCGTGCTTCCAGTCTTGTTCACGGCAAGTCATCCACGATCAGGCACAACGGAAGCGGACTCTTCACCGGTTTACCCGCGCCGTTTGAGGCCGGTCGATACCACTCCCTGATCGTCCAGCGAAGTTCTCTTCCGGGGTGCCTCGCGATAATCGCGGAGAGCGAGGATGGCGAAATTATGGCATTGCGTCATCGCCAGTTCCCCGTGTACGGCGTGCAATTTCATCCAGAATCCGTTCTCACACGCGACGGGAAGAAAATTCTCGCGCGTTTCCTCGCACTGGAGCCAGAAAGCCCCGTGACGCGTCGCGAGGCACTTTACGTATGAAAGCGCGGATTAAATCTCCGCGTCTCTGCCCGCCTCTCCCCTTGCTGAAAGGGGAGAGGATGAAGGTGAGGGGTTTTCAACCGGCGCGGACTTTGAGTCCCCAAACCCTCACCCTACCCTCTCCCTTGAGAAGGGAGAGGCGGATCAACGCGCCAATGCAAGCAAAGTGAAGCCAAACGCACTACACCCGATGACGATTCAACTCACGCCGACTCTGGACGAATTCGCCGAACTCGCGCGACGCGGTAATGTTATCCCGATTTTCGCAGAGTTTATCGCCGATAACGAAACACCCGTTTCGGCATTCAAGAAGTTAGATCGGCCTCAGGCGGGCTACAGCTTCCTCTTCGAATCGACTGAGAAGAACGACGTTTCAGGACGCTTCTCGTTCCTCGGAATCGATCCGCGTCTAGTGATAAAGATCCACCGGCGCGAACTGCAAATCGTCGAATCAGGGGACGAACGGGGAGTCGAAATAACAGGCGACCCCTTGGATGAGGTACGCCAATTGATGGCGCGCTATCAATTTGTTTCCCGTCCAGAACTGCCACGATTCAGCGGGGGCGCGGTTGGTTTCCTCGGCTACGAAGCGATCCATTTCTTCGAACCTAAAGTTCCGCCGGCAGAGCGTGATGAACTGCAATTGCCAGAGGCGATTTTCATGATCACGAGCAGCCTTCTCATCTTCGACCATCGGCTGCGCACTCTAAAGATCGTCGCCAACGCATTTCTCGATGACGGTCCAATCGAAAAAGTCTATACGCAAGCGACAGACTCGATTCACGCGCTCATGCGCCGGCTTACGAGGCCTGCGGATCTTCCGCTCGTCCCGCCTGCGGATCCGGAAGCACAGCTCCTTGGTACGGACAGCGCACCCCGATGTCCCTACCACAGCAATTTTCATCCGGAGGAGTTCAAGCGCGCGGTAGAGCGAGCCAAGGATTACATCCGAGCAGGAGATATTTTCCAGGTTGTCTTGTCACAGCGGTTCGAATCCGATTTCAGCGGGGACCCGCTCGATTTCTATCGATGCCTTCGTTTCATCAATCCTTCGCCGTACATGTTTTGTCTTACGTTCGGAACCGATTTTGCGCTTGTTGGAAGCTCGCCGGAGATGCATGTCCGATTGACTGGCAACGTGGTGGAGATTCGCCCGCTCGCTGGCACGCGGCCGCGCGGCGCCACCTCCGCACAAGACGAGAAAAACGCTGCCGAACTCCTCTCCGATCCAAAGGAACGGGCCGAGCACGTCATGCTCGTCGATCTGGCGCGTAACGATGTCGGCCGGGTTTCAGACTACGGCACGGTGCGCGTGACGGAGTTGATGGAGATCGAGCGCTACAGCCACGTCATGCATATCGTTTCAAATGTCACTGGTCGTCTGCGCACGGGTTGCACGGGCTTCGACCTGGTCAAAGCAACATTTCCTGCCGGAACTGTGTCCGGGGCGCCGAAAATCCGCGCCATGCAAATCATCAGCGAACTTGAAGGGACCAGACGTGGCTGTTACGCGGGCGCGATCGGCTATTTTGGATTCGATGGCAATGTCGATTCCTGCATCGCGCTGCGCTGTGCGGTCTTGAAAAATGGAAAGGTGTACTTTCAAGCGGGCGCAGGCATCGTCGCCGACTCAAATCCGCATTCGGAATACGAGGAAACCGTTAATAAAGCGCGCGCGATGGCAAATGCGCTCTCGATGGCGACGCGGATTGGGCCGCCGCAAACTTGCAGACGCGGACGCAATGCGACCGAGAACGGCGATTTCGAACTGCGCGAACTGACGCTGCGCCTGATGCACGGCGAGAATCTCAGCCGTGCTGAGGCCGCAAATTTTCTAGAGTGTCTGCTCAATCCCAGCGCTACCGACACACAGATAGCGGCCGCGCTTACCAGCCTGGCCGTGAAAGGCGAGACCTCCGATGAGCTCGCAGGAATCGCCGAAGCAATGCGGAATCGTGCGCTGCCATTGCGATCGTGTCACGCGCGTTTCATCGATACAGCGGGCACTGGATCAAGCGCTGCAAAAACTTTTAATATTTCAACAGCAGCGGCTTTTGTGATCGCAGGTGCCGGCCTGCCTGTCGCGAAACATGGCTCGCGGGCAGCGACATCTCGGTGCGGCAGCGCCGACGTGCTGCAGGCGCTGGGCGTCAACACAGCCGCTCCGGTCGAGACCGTGGAACGCTGCCTCAACGAGCATGAAATCTGTTTCATGTTTGCGCCGCTTTTTCATACTGCCACAGCCCGCGTCGCGCATGTGCGCCGCGACCTCGGTGTGCATACCACATTCAATTTGCTCGGTCCCCTGACAAATCCCGCGCGGGCACCCTTTCAGATCGTGGGCGTCTGGCAGCTCTCACTACTTGAACGCATCGCGTCAGCCCTTGCTCGTCTCGGCGTTGAGAAAGCATGGGTTGTCCATGGCGCCGATGGCTTGGATGAAATAACAATTGCGGACGAAACGCATGTCGCCGCTTGTTCGTCCGCCGGGGAAGTGGAAATATTTACGGTGTCGCCTGAAAATTTTGGATTGCAACGTCAACACTTCGACGGATTTCGTGGGAAGGCGCCGCAAGAAAACGCACAACTGATCCGCGCAATCTTAAAGGGCGTGAAGACGAACACAATAACTGCGGCACGGGACTTGGTCATCGCGAACGCCGCTGCTGCGCTGCATCTCGCGGGCGTCGCCCAGGACCTCCGATGTGCAGCAAACTTGGCTCGTGAAAGCATCGATAGCGGACGCGCAGCATCGAAGTTGAATGTGCTGGTCCGGGAAACAAATCGAAGCCCATGATCAAAAACATTTTCTCTCAAATCCTGGATCGAAAACGAAAGGCCATCGCGCAGCTTCGAGCGGATCCTGCTTCACAGAATTTTCGCGAGCGCGCATTGGAAATTCGAAAGAATGCGGAGCCAAATCGTTTACTACGAGCGCTGGAGTCGGATTCATCGCGATTAAAGATTATCGCGGAATTCAAACGCAGATCGCCTTCCGCCGGAATCATTCGCGATGATTTAACGGTCAGCGAAATTGTTCGCTGCTACGAACGCGCCGGGGCTTGCGCGATCTCGGTTCTGACCGACGAAGAATATTTTGGCGGTTCGATTGCCGATCTTTCCGCAGCTCGATCGAGCACGAACCTGCCGATTTTGCGTAAAGATTTCATCACTGATCCAATTCAAATTCTCGAAGCCGCGACCGCAGGAGCCGACGCCGTTTTGTTGATTGCCGCCGCACTGGACGACGTGGTGTTACGCAGACTGCGCGCGCTTGCTGAGGAACTGGGACTCGACGCGCTAGTCGAAGTGCATACGTCCGCGGAGTTGAGCCGCGCGGTAAATGCCGGCGTGAATCTCATCGGAGTAAATAACCGCGATCTCCGGACATTTCAGGTTTCATTAAACACAAGCGAGCGCTTGATCGCCGAAGCTCCGCGCGACCGAATCCTAATTAGTGAAAGTGGCCTGCAAAGTGGAGACTCGCTGCTCCGCCTTCGTAAGCTCGGATTCCGCGGATTTCTAGTTGGCGAAGCGTTGATGCGCGAGCGCGACCCCGAAACGGCTCTTCGGGATTTAGTCGCGGCTGTTGAAGATCGGCAACCTGCAGGGCTTCCAACTGGAGCTTGCCAACCATGACTCCCGTGCAAATCAAGATTTGTGGCGTCACAAACGTCAAAGACGCCGGAGCATGCGCGGAACTAGGTGCCAACATGATTGGGTTCAACTTTTACCCGCGAAGTCCACGATATATTGAGCCGAAGTTCGCCCGGCGAATTATCGAAGCGATGCCGCCCGGAGTTCGCGCGGTCGGAGTTTTCGTGGACGGCAGCGTCGAAGAAATTCGGATTACAGCAGACGCAGCCGGTGTTCGACGTGTGCAATTACACGGGCGCATCTCACTAGATGCATGCAACAAACTGGCTGCTGAATTTCGCGTAATCCGAGCGTTCTCGACGAATCCTCAGTTCCGGCCTGAAGAGGTTTCTTTGTTTGGCGATTGCGACGTCCTGGTCGACGCGCACCATCCCAACCTCCGTGGCGGAACTGGTCTGACGTGTGATTGGCGAGCTGCGCGCACCGCTCGTTCCTTCGCGCGATTCCTGATTCTCTCGGGCGGCTTGACCGACCAAAATGTCGCGCAAGCAATCGCAACTGTGAGGCCTCACGCCGTTGACGTTTGTAGCGGAGTTGAGAGCGCGCCAGGAGTGAAAAATCATTGCGCGCTCGAAAATTTCGTTACCGCGGTACGAACGGCCAATTCCTCGATCAACGCTTTCGCGTCCTGGTAACTCCGATGCACGGATCGCCGATCACAAAAAGCGAACCAGACGAACACGGCCATTGGGGCGAGTTTGGCGGCCGCTACGTTCCTGAAACATTGGTAGCGCCGCTGGATGAACTGACCAACGAGTTCATGCGCGCGAGGGAGGATCCAAACTTCTGGGGCGAACTCAACGAACTGCTGCGCAATTATTGTGGCCGGCCAACACCGTTGTTTCACGCGGGGCGGCTGACGGCTTATGCCGGAGGGGGGCAAATCTATTTGAAGCGCGAAGATCTTTTGCACACAGGTGCCCACAAAATCAACAACGCTGTGGGACAAGCGTTGCTTGCGCGCAGAATGGGCAAACATCGCGTCATTGCAGAGACAGGCGCAGGTCAGCACGGCGTCGCAACCGCGACCGTCTGCGCGTTGTTCGGATTGCGCTGCGTCATTTACATGGGCGCAGAAGACGTGCGGCGACAGGCACTCAACGTCTTCCGAATGCAACTGCTTGGCGCCGAAGTGATCACTGTGAATGCTGGCACCCGCACCTTAAAGGATGCAATCAACGAAGCGCTGCGCGATTGGGTCACGAACGTACATGACACCTATTATTTGCTCGGCAGCGCACTCGGTCCGCATCCGTATCCACTGATGGTGCGCCAGTTCCAAAGCGTGATAGGACGGGAAGCGCGCCAACAGATTTTGGCTGCCACGGGAAGATTGCCACGCGCGCTGATCGCGTGCGTGGGTGGCGGCTCAAACGCAATTGGTTTGTTTCATCCTTTCATTGCAGACAGAGAGGTCCGGTTAATCGGCGTAGAAGCCGGAGGACGAGGAGATTTGTTAGGTCAACATGCTGCGAGATTTCACAGTGGAACGGCCAGTGGCGGCCGGCAGGTCGGTGCCCTGCAGGGCACGATGTCTTACGTTCTCCAGGATACGAATGGTCAGATTGCTACCACGCATTCGATCTCTGCCGGTCTCGATTACTCAGCGATCGGCCCTGAACATGCGTTTCTGCACGACACGGGACGAGCCGAATACGTCCGGGCAAGCGATGCAGAGGCGCTGGAAGGGTTTCAACTTTGCGCCAGACTGGAAGGAATCATTCCCGCACTGGAAACCTCGCACGCGATCCTGCCCGCGGTTCATGTCACGCGTGAGTTGTCACAAGAAGACTCTATCATCATCAATCTGTCTGGCCGCGGAGACAAAGACGTCCAACTCGTTGCAGATTTGCAGTCGCAATGAGTCGGATACGCGACACGTTTGCTGTGCATTCCGGACGCGGCGGATTTATCCCGTTTATCACGGCAGGCGATCCCGATCTGGAAACGACTGAACTTCTCCTGATTGAACTGGCCGCGGCTGGAGCGGACATCATTGAGCTTGGAGTGCCGTTCAGCGATCCAGTTGCCGATGGAGAAGTAATTCAGCGCGCATCTGAGCGGGCACTGCAAAATGGTGTGACACTCTCCGACGCGCTGAGATGCATTTCGAACGTAAAGGCGCACATCGACGTGCCGATTGTGCTCTTCAGTTATCTCAATCCCCTGTTGAAATTCGGCAAAGATCGCCTGGCGAAGGAGGCCAAGGGGGCTGGCGTTGATGCGGTACTGATCACCGATTTGATTCCTGAAGAAGCTGCGCCTTGGATCATAACATTTCGTGACCACGGCATAAGTCTGATCTTTCTCGTTGCACCGACTACTTCGGACGAACGGCTGGCGCACATTGCTAAGCAGGCGGACGGATTTATTTATGCTGTTTCACGCGCAGGCGTTACTGGCGCGCGAAACGAAATGCCCGGCGACGCAGAAGCTCTCGTAGAACGTGTGCGAGCAGTAAGCGACTTACCCATCGCGGTTGGGTTCGGCATCTCAACGGCACAACAGGTTCGCGAGGTCTGGCGTTTTGCGGACGCCGCAGTCATTGGTAGCGCCATTGTAAGCGAAATTGAAAAACTGGCTGATAGCCCGGAGCTGGTAAACCGCATCGGCGAATTCGCGCGATCATTCCTCAAATCGAAGCGAATTGGTCAAACGACCGAGAGTTAGCACAATCAAGCACATCAAACCGAGCTGCCGGCAAATCGTCGAGACAAAATGCGCCTGTCGAAGAGACTTGTGAACAAAGCAACCCCGCAGCAGCAAACCGCAATCGTGGTCCATATCAAAGCGGTGACCATGATTTCAGATGTCGACGTCAAGTGATACAGCGCTGCTAAAAGAATTCCAAACGCAGTCAGAGCTACTGCGACAAGCAAGAATTTCGCAGTCCATTGGCGAAAACGCATCTCTACCACACCGATAAAAGCGGCGCAGATATAAGCCTCGGCCAAGATCGGCCCGCAGTCTTGGATCCAAAATTGCAGCAGACCGGCTGCCAACAGAAACATGATGCCGACGACAACAAAGGCTTTGAGCATGGGGCCCCGTGAAAACAGGCGTCTCGTGAAAAACAATCCGAAATAGCCGATAATTATGCCCGCAATAAGAAGAAGCTCAGACGCGAGATGCGTCGCTGAAAAGCACCAGAGTCTGTGTTGCAATCCGAAGTTAGTAACCAGCATTCGTTGAACCAGGTAAGTGAACCCCGCAACAGCAACAATCGAAGCGAACATTAGAAAACCGAAAGCGACAATGTAGAAACGGACTCGTTCAAACCGATAAACCCGGGAGAAGCCTTGCGAGACCGGTCGAGGCGAACCGAAACGGGCGACTGCGAACCGTTC
>Ga0070707_100006051_pt1 | contig 11296 bp, 13 predicted proteins | sample KBSK5502metaG_FD_65468 | JGI IMG/M metagenome (GOLD analysis project Ga0070707, IMG submission 65468) | Corn, switchgrass and miscanthus rhizosphere microbial communities from Kellogg Biological Station, Michigan, USA - KBS K5-50-2 metaG | ecosystem: Host-associated > Plants > Roots >... | reverse complement strand
GGCAGTGATTGCCCGGCCGTCGGGGCGAATCTCTTCTCCGTGACCTGTCGCCACCTTTGCTGCCACTGGACCTCCTAACCTTGTGGGCGCCGCCCGCCATCATGGCCCGCGGCGGCAGTGCAGCACCAACCAGATTTCTCGGTTGCGGGCACGGAGTGAACCCTGTTGACCGGTACCGGGCAGCGGCCGACCGCGACATCCGCGGACCCAAGCGGCGTTCCCGCAGGTGCGCTCGCTGGTTCTTCGTATTGCAGGCGAACCTCGGCGACCGTCGTACCTCACACCCGGAAGGAGCGACAGCGACGCACCGACCCAAGGCCGCAGCAGTTCGTCGACCAGGTCGGCCAGCAGGCGGATAGCTGCCGGATCGTCACGGGGATGCTTGGCGCGCCTCCGGGTCAACTCGTCCAGCGAATCCTCGATCAAGTCTCGGCGGATTGAGTCATGCTCAGTCTGGCACCGCACTTCATTTCACAGCTGCGATCCAGCCAAGTCGCGCACGAAAGTCGCACTCCTAAACATATCGTCGTTTCAGGACCACAACACGCGGCGTGTGCTCCCGAGGCACGGCCGCCAAACCCGATAACCTCACGTCCGCGACTTCCCCGCGCGAATCTTGCAGACGGGGCAAAAGGCAGGCCGCCTTTGGGCTCCCGTCAGTCGCCGAGATCGCGGACATGACCTAGGCCGTGCTGACCTAATCCATATTTGCAAACAGTATAATTCATCCCGAATAGGTAAACGAGACAACCTTCAATGACTACTGCTCCGATCGAGACCAAGCAAGCCAGCGCCAATTCAGCGGAGGTCGAGCCGGAACCCGCCGTCGGGCAAGGGATGTATCTTCGGACGCTGAGGCTCACTAATTTCCGCTCCTGTTACGAGACAGCCGTGACCTTCGGCCCAACGCTGACGCTGCTTGTCGGCGAGAACAACTCAGGCAAGTCGAATGTCATCGAGGCTCTGCGATTGGCCACCACGCCGCTCAACCTGCGCCGGACGCGCTACTTCGACGCCGACGACCTCTCCCATGGCCGGAGCGGGCAAGCGATTGACCTCGATCTAGAGTTGGGCGGTCTGACGCGTATTCAGCAAGGGCAGTACTACGCGGCACTCGACCTCAAGACGAAGCAGGCGCTATACAAGGCGCGCTTCCGGCCCGACGAGGCGATCCCGAAGCGGTCCCAGCTTTCCTTTCATGCGGGCAAGGATGCCGGACCGGATGCTGAACCTGAGAAGCGGGAACAGATCCGCCATGTCTACTTGGCACCGCTGCGGGACGCGCAACGGGAACTCGACTCGGCTAGCGGTAGCCGCTTGGCGTTGATCATCGAGCAGCTGACCGATGCCGCAGAGCGCGACGGCTTTCTGGCCGAGGCCAATACAGCCCTGGATGACCTGGCTGACCACCGAGTGCTGGCCACCACAACTGCCGGCATTCAAGCGCACGTCAAGGCGCTGACCGAACCGGTCAGGGGTCAGAACGTCAGGCTTGACTTCAAGTCATACGAGCTCCGGCAACTGGCCCGCAGTCTTCGTCTCAAGATGGCCGAGCACGGCATCGACCCGGCGGACCTAGGCGAGTCGGGTCTTGGCTACGCCAACCTGCTTTTTATCGCTACCGTCGTCTTGGAGTTGCAGAACGCTCGGGAGGCCGAGCTGACACTATTCCTGGTCGAAGAGCCCGAGGCCCATCTCCATCCGCAGCTGCAGGCCGTCCTGCTGGACTACCTCTATGAGCAGGCCGAGGCCTCGCCCAAGCCGGATGCGCACGGGCCGGTCGGCCGAATCCAGGTCATCGCCTCGACGCATTCGCCGAACCTGGCCAGCAGCGTCGGGGTCGAGAACGTCGTGGTCCTAAGGACTAGGCATGAGGTCGAGCAGGTCGAGGATGAGCAAGGCCAACAGACTGACCTAGCGCGGCGGATGACCTGCGCCCTGGCGCTGGCCAAGCTCGATCTCACGCCGGACATGTTCCGGAAGGTCAATCAGTACCTCGACGCCACCCGCGTTGCCATGCTGTTCGCCCGGTATCGGATCATCTTGGTGGAAGGCGTCGCCGAAGCCGTCCTGCTTCCGGTCCTGGCGCGCAAGCTCGTGTTCGCCGGCGACGCCGAGAAACGCCGCCAGTTCCACGCCGTGACGATCGTCAACATCGGCAGCGTCGACTTCGAGCCGTACATTCGGCTGCTCCTGGCTGCGGTCGACGGCCTGACCATGGTCGACAGCCTCGTCGTCATCACCGACGCTGATCCTGACCTCGGTCCGGACGACGAGTCGGATGACTCAGATGACGCGGATGGCGAGTCGGATATCTCAGAGGACTCCGACGACTCAGACGAGTCGTCAACGCTCAACCGGGCCGAACGGCTACGCGGAATCGCTGCCGAGCTAGGTGCCATAGAGAAGCTCACCGTCTGCGAAGCCACCTACACGCTTGAGGCCGACCTGCTGGCCGAGCCGACCAACGCTGACGTCGTCAAAGAGGCCTACCTGAAGCAGCATCCGCGATCGGCTCGCAAGTGGCACAAGATCGCTTCCGTTGCCAACCCTGCCGAGGCGCTCTACCGCGAGCTTCGAACGGACAAGAAGTTCATCTCCAAGGGCGAGTTCGCGCACGATGTCGCCATTGCCATCCAAGCCGACACGAGCTTCGTCGTTCCGGGCTATCTGAATCAGGCAATCACCGCTGCTCTCACGGAGCCGGGAGATCCAGATGCCACTACCGGATCTGACTGATCAGCAGCGCGAACTCGTTCTGGCCGAAGGAAACCTGTTCGTCGAAGCCTGCCCCGGAGCGGGCAAGACCCGCGCCATCGTGGCCCGGTTCCTCAAGCGCACCGAAGAGGAGACACGCAAGGGGATCGGGCTGCTGTCCTTCACCAACGCGGCCATCGACGAGGTGAGGAAGCGGTGCGCTGCGCGGCCGGATGCTCTGCTGGCACCGAACTTTGTCGGCACCTTCGACTCGTTCATCAACCGGTTCATCACCAGGCCGCTCTATGTCCGGCAGTATGGGCAGACTCCTCGCTTCGTCGAGTCGTGGCAGAACATCTCTAGTGCCAGCTTCCGCATCGGTGGCATGGATCGCCTGCCTGACCTGCACCTGGACTGGTTCGAGTTCGACTCGTCGCTGCGGGCGACTCTCAGAGTCGACTGGCTGACGGTCAGGAACCAGCGGACCTTCTCGTCGCTGATTAACAGCAGACGGCGCGTCATGGAAGCTCGGGCCACCACGCTGTGCCGGGACCTTGTCAGGAGAGGAACTCTGAGCTGCGCCGCATCGCGGGCGGCTGCCGCCGGCTACCTCGCCGACCCAGGCACGTACGACCTGATAGGTACGCTGCTCGCCGCACGCTTCACGGAAGTCATCGTCGATGAGGCCCAGGACTGCGGACCAGAGGAACTGCTGGTTCTGAGCTTGCTGCAGCAGTTTGGGGTGACGATCGTGGCCGTCGCCGACCTGGATCAGTCGATCTTCGAATTCCGACGGGCTGAACCCGCGGCCGTTCGGGACTTTGCTGATCGTCTGGGCGCCAGCTTGCCGCTCGATGGCAACTTCCGCAGCTCACCGGCTATCTGTGCGCTCAACGCAAGCTTGCGTCACAGCCACCAGACGGAGACGGCCGTGGGCGAGAACGCGGCGGTGTCGACGCCCGTCCAGCTCGTCAGGTTCCGAGAAGCCGATCTGCTGGCGGGTCGTGTCGAGACGCTGGCAGCCAGCCACGGCCTGATCAGGAAGGAGCTTATCTTCCTGTCCCACAGAGGGGCTGATGCTCGGAAGCACGCCGGCACTGCCGAGCCGGCGATCAGCGGCAATCGAGTCCTCGGCATCGCTGCGGCTCACGCTGTTCTCCGGTCAGACAGCTCCACGAGCCGGGAGCGGCTGCGGGCTATCGAAACAGTCGAGCGAACCGTTCAGGCTGTCATTCAGGACGAAGACGATCGCGGTTCCGACGCCATCGATCAGCATTGGCTGCGCGATATTGCCATCCGTCTCGCTCTCGACCTCGATCCCTTTGGCCTGGATCCGCGAGCTTACGCAGGGAAGGTCCGCGAGCATTTGCAGAAGATCGCCTGGCCGACCGGAGTGACGCTCAGCGAGAATCTCGGCAGCCGCATAAGGGCACCTTCGGCCGAAGAGTGGCAGGCGTCAACCGAAGACCCCGCGGCCTTCGCGGCAGCGACGATTCACTCCGTCAAAGGGCGGGAGTTTCCGGGCGTGGTGGTCGTCCTCCCGGCCAGCCTGCTCAAGGATGACGACAGTCATCATGCTGTGGACCACTGGGAGCGTGAGACGGCGTCCGAAGTCCGAAGAGTGGTTTACGTCGGCGCTTCAAGGGCGGAGAGGCTGGTCGTGCTGGCCGTTCACGACAGCCATCTGCAGCGGGTGATCGACCTGCTCATTCGTGACGGAGTACCGCATGACGTACACGAGGAAAGCTCCTGACACCCACGACCTCCGGAAGCAGTGCGGTCGCATGCTGTGCGAGCCTTTGGCCGTGGGCCATTCATCCACTAGCACCGCATGGCTAGCCCTGTGATTTCACGGGGGTGGGCGTGCGGATGGAGTGCATCACCAAAAGGTGCTCTTGAGCTGGGAGGGTAGGGGTGTCCTTATCGGACTCAGTTCGAGGAGCACCTTTCACGTGAACGATACCGCGTGGCAGCGGCGGCGGAGGAGCTGATGCGGCGACAAGGGAGCAAGGCCTGCCGCTGGGCGGTCCGGGCGAGCATCATGATGTCGTTCGGCGGGATGTCAGGGGCAGCCGCCATCAGGACGCCACCCACCAGGATGAGGACGGCCCAGGCTGTGGGCCGGTTCATGTCGGCCTTGGCGGGCAGCCGCTCGGCCATGTCGGCGATCGGCTCGCGGCTCTCTGGGTCCGCGCCGATCTGGGCGGCGGCCTGCTCCACCTCGTGAGCTGCTCGACGGTCTGGGGCATCAGGCCGAGGTGGGCGGACTCAAGGCGACTCAGGTCGCCACCAGTGAAGTCCGGCAGCAGTACCGGCGGCCTGTACTGGCCGAAGCTGGTTCGAATGGTCCCATCGCCTTCGCCTGGCGCAGCAGTATGGAGCGCACGCTGGTGCCGTCCGACATCCGCCTGATCGTGGCTTCCGTCTCATCCCAGGCTCTCGTACTCAGGCGCTTCATCATTTCCAGGAATGCCGCAGCTTCCGGTGGCGGCTCGGTCAGGTCCCACAGCGCCATCTGCCCAGACTCGTCAGAGCTTGAAGAGGAAGCCTCGATCTGCACAGGCTTAGCGTAGTTCTCAAAGCGGTAGTGAGACGGGGACCAACGAGAAAGGTTGGCCGATGTTACCCAGCGATGACTGTCGAGGTCGTGGATCGGGTCATCTGAGTTGGCTACAGGCGCTGGGCGCACTCGTGGAGCAAACGGTTCAGCCATGTTCCTGGCGGCACGTCCTCGAAACGCAATACGTCGGCGTGCTCAGAGATCGGACGGTGGAGCGCATCGTCGCCCTGCAGCCTGAACGCCAGCAGGCTCTTGATGTACCCCTTGTCTGTCCGGCCCCACTTATAGCTGCTGGTCACCTCGTTGAAGCTGGTGCAGCGCAGGATCGGTGGCACGTGGTCCAGGATGGCTCGCAGCAGGGCATGAGTTGCATACGTGTTCTTGCTCGCGTGGTTGTCGTTTAGCTCGCGGATGAGCTGGAGCAGCTTGTCACAGTTCCAGGTCGACTGCGCGGCCTTGTCCTCCAGGAACTGGATGACGCTCGCAGCTACGTAGGTGTCACCAGTCGCAGGCTCGCCGTTAGTCAACCCCGCTAGGTCATTCCAGGTTGGTGCGGCATGAGTAATGGGGTACGGAGCGCGCTCCTCCTCAGCTCGCTGAGTCAGAATCGAAACGTAATCAGCGAGCGTACGGACTCCTGCGAAACGACCTACCTCCCGCGACACGCCGACATGCCACTCGCCCGTCTCAGGATTGATGGCGCTTCCATTCCAACCCCAGCGCTCCAGGTTGAGGATCTCGTAGAGACGGCTTAGCGAGGTGCCAGGGTCCTCAGGAAGCCCGAGGAACTCCTTGAACTCGCCAGAGGCGACCTGCAGGTTGTCCTCACCAGGACCGGCTCCGGGTTCGAAGTCCAACTCCCGTTGGGCGAGCCACGGAAGCAGCCGCACGAACCGGTCGACGTCTTCGCCGCCCCCGTCGCAGGCCGCAATGCCCTGGATGGTGAGGTGGATGACATCGTTCGGCTGCGGAGCTGACCGCCCGGCCTGGAATGGCGGTAGGAGCGAATGCGCCGTCGACTTGATCACGGCTACGGGGTCCAGGCCAGCCTTGCGCAGCGGCCTGTCAATCTGACCGAACGTGGGCCAGGTGCCGTGCCGTTGGAACCAGTCGTAGACGGCTTGCAGCAGTTGGCGCTGCTCCGCCGTGAGGGTCGCCGATTCCTCCACTGCGCTCCTCCCAAGGAACGGTCCAGAGTTGGTGCTAGCAAGGGTATGTGTACCGGGCCGCCAGCCACACCGGCACTACTGTGCGCCCGAAAGTGTCGACTGGGCAGAACGGTATGTGGCTCAGGCCCTGCGGCCTTGCCCTTCCGGCGGCCGTAGATCCGATACAACCACTGGAAGTCGTCATCGAACATGGGCAGATGCTAGGGCCGGCTCCGACAATCCGGTGCCTCCGATCAGCCTTCGATGCTCTCTAACAGGTCCGTCTCGGCTGGGGATGCCGCTGCCGTGCAGAGCAACTTGCTGCCTCAGGCTCGCTGGCCAGGCCAGCGGCGATACCGCTCCGGGCGTGAACTAGTGTCGTGCGTCATACCACGGCTTCTAGCCGACGCAGTGCGGTCAGCCCTTACGCCTAGTGCATGCCCAGCTTCCGCCAGCGATAGCGCAAGCCCAGGTCGTTCCGCCAGGTATGCGGTCTTGACTACCGCCGACCAAACTGTTCGACGGCGATGAAGTCCTAAGGCCGGAGACAAATCGGGCCAAGCTTCGCGCTCACGGTCTCGCCTCGACTCTCCAGGCAGCCCCTGCCGCCACTTCGCGATCCTTCGTCGGCGGCGTGCCAGGCCTGAGATGCCGGGATGTCCCGCCGCGCTCCCCCGTATGCCCCAGATAATGACCCTCCGATACGTTTGCGCAGTTCAGCGGCTATAGGGAAATGGTCTCCGGAGCCGTCTGCGGGACTCCCATGCCAGCTGCGAACGCAATTCCGCGATCTGCCAGACCGATGCCGGAGTGACGGCGACCCAGGACTGATGCGCTTCTTTTCCGCCCATTTCCGCCACCAAGGGCGGTGGGCAGCAGGGCTGGGCGTGCCCGAGCACTCCCGGAGCGCCAGCTAGGTCCTTGTCCCATCGACCGCTACTGATGTCTCATCAGGGGACCCGCAGCTGAGACACGGATGCTGTGCCGACGGGCCTGGCGCTGACGACCGGCAACGTCCCAGAACGGCGCTCGGAGTTCGCGTGCCGAGTGAGTGCCAAAGACCAAAGTCACTGTCCTGACTTCGGCCACGCTTTGGAGTTGCTCTAGACGGCGAGTCGCTGAGCTGCGCATTCGCTGTTCGTGATTACTGAAAGTTGCGCACTAGGGCTGGCCCATATGGCGGCCTGGTGTCCCCACATGTGCGGACCGTGAAGACCACCTCGGGCGCGATGCCGGTGCAGATCCTGTATTCGTCGTACCGCGGGTCGCGGGACATCGAGCACATCGGCTCGGCTCATGACGAGTCCGGCTGGAGATGATGAAGGCCGCAGCGTGGCAGCAGATGGCCGCCGGGCAGGGCGAGCTGGAGCCCGGGCCGGAGCTAACGGCGGCGTCGATGATCTTGAGGAAGCGCAGGAACTCCTGGTGGCGGTGCTGGCGGTAGGGCTTAGCGATCACCGATCCGCTGGCGACCTCCAGGGCGGCGAACAGGCTGGTGGTGCCGTTGCGGACGTAGTCATGAAGTCCGCATCGCCGGGGTGGTGGGCATGATCGGCAGGCACGGGGCAGTTCGATCCAGGACCTGGATCTGCGATCTCGTCTACGCACAGCACCAGGGCCTTCTCCGGCGGGTCCAGGTACAAGCCGATGACGTCGCGGACAGTCTCGGTGAACTGCGGGTCCGCGCTCAGCTTCCACGTCTCGATCAGGTGCAGCTTGAGGCCGGACGCCGGCAGATCCGCGAGATCGCCGACTGGCTCATGCCGGTGACAGCGGCTATCGACCGAGTCGACCAGTGCGTGTCCAGCCCGGGGCCGCGTTCTTCCAGCGTCTTGGTGATCACCAGCTCGACCTGCTCGTCGGCGATCGTCCGCGGAGCGCCCGGCCGGAGCATCTTCCAGCGATCGTTCCGATGTCGTGGAGTACCTCGCCCAGGTGGGCCACTCGCAATCCGGCGTCGTCAGCGGCCGCGCTCAGGAGTTCGGTCCGCATGCTGGAATGCAGGTAGTGATGTCTGCCGGGACTGCCTGCGGACCACGCGCTAGCCCGTCCCTCGGGCAGATGACGCTCAAGCTGCCGCTGAGCGGTCCCGAGGACAGCGTTCGCAGGCGTAGCAGCGTGCCGGCCGGATGCCAACTCACGGCTACCATTTGGTGCATGACTGATGCCGTAACTGTGACAGAATCTGCGAGACCCGCATTCGCTACAGGTGCTGAGCCATTCAGAACCGAAGTGCTGATTTTTCCTCATCGCGTCGAGGGCGATCATGGAATATATTCTGATCAATTGGTCAGCACAGTTAAGGCGATGCGCGACGAGGGAATCGACGTTGAGTGGTATCATGACGCAGACCTGCGCCTATGGAGCGGGGAGCGATCGTTCGCTACTGTGGTAGCAATTCCATATATCGTGAGCGTAGGAGCGGCGGCAGGCTGGGCAGCAATTACACGTGTCTTTAGGCGTCGGCACGGAGATGTTAAGCTCAAGATCGGATATCGCAAAGATGCTTCAGGCGAAGAAAAGTGGCTTGAGCTTGATGGCGATTCCGCTTCCGTCGCGCAGGTCCTGGAGAACCTGAATCCATGGCAGTCTGCGAAGCCATCGCTAGAAGAGGGAGACAACGGCGACGGTAGATGATAGCGACGCTGGCAATGCCGACGAGTGGTACAAGCAGTCGCGGGCAAATCGCATCGACAGGCTCAGGCGTCAGGCACGGCGTCTCTATGGGCGGAGTTCGCTTGCCTCTGACATAGGTGATCCCGAGGCGGAGCCGCTTGCTCGTGAAATGCTGGCCGTATCCGCAAGCGCGTTTTGGAATGCCGAGGACACCGAATTTGAGTCAGATACCCACGAGGAAATGGATTTCTACGGGAAATGGGTGCGTACCACATTCGGATGTAGTCTTACATTTGAATCTGGCAACCACTATCAGCGCTGCCCGGTCGCAATAGCGCATAAGCGGCTCGGCATGTCTGTTGGCTTTACAGTGCGTCAGCGCATCTGCTCGATATGCGGAAATGACTGGGCGGACTGTCCGCATTCGCCAAACAAACTGTACGATGTACCGGGCGGTCCAGAGCAGGATGGCCGGTGTCGCATTTGCCGGGAGGAGGATTGCGCCGAACACCTCTCTGGCCAGACGTACCAGATGCCGCCCATCGCCATCGTCACTGAAGCTGACCTGAACGAGATATCCTTCGTACGCAGGCCAGCGTATCCGGATGCCCGGCCGACTTCGCTGCCAGTTGACACGAGCGCCCTTGGCTCGTCCCTCCCGGCAGGCGCTCGGATTAATTGCAATCGCTGCATGTTGCCTTGCGCGGGGATCGAGGAGATTTCTGGGTTGAGCTAATTCACATGCTTGGGACGATTTAAGGGCTAGAAGGCACCGTGAACCTTGGAAAAACGTCCTCCACGACATACTGAAGCAAGACCCGGACGAGGTCGGATGCACCGAAAATGTCCCACGCGCCGACCGAAGCGCCAGCTATGCAGAAGTCGAGCAGTGGCGTAGGGATGGCATCGCCAGGGTCATGTTGACTTGGCCTAAGTTCAAGTAGAGGACGCTTAGTACCGGCGTTAGCCTTTCCCGCCAGTTCGTCGAGCTTTTTCAGGATAGGCCCGAGCACCGGGTCTTTGCGGTCGGCAATCAGTCTGCGCTGGTAGGCAGGGTCGGACCTGAAAACGTCGCTCATAATGTTTGAGCCGTTCTCATATGGCCCTGCATTGAAAAATCCGAGATCGACTTCATGTCCTCCCCTATAGCCTAGGGTCGCATAAATCGGCACGAGAATTTGATGGTGCTTGTCCACGATGTCGAGGTCATGTAGCAGTGCAAGCGGATGCTTATGCGGAAACTCAGACGAATGATATGGCTGAACCTCATCAAGGAGGCGCCGCATTTGCGCCGGCACGCCAGGTAGGATGTCTGGAAGACAGCTCGGAGCCTGGCCACGGCGACGTCTTTGATGCACCGGGAAGCACGTTCGCCGATTCGGCTGCTGCCCTGTGGCAATGACAAGTTCCCAGGCAAGGTAGTCCAGCGAAATGCGGAGATTGTGAATAGCATCGCCGATAATTGCGCTCAGGTCTGGCGGTATGGCCGGCAGTTCGCCGATGCTGATGACGTACTCTGCCCGCTCACGATCGTAATTGGTTACTAGAGCGCCCGCCCATGCTGCGAGCACAGGCCGGGTACGTGCGTCAAACTCGGCCAAGTGCTTCTTCGCCCGCTGGACTCGTAATAAGGCACCCGTGAGGTCGGGGTTGCGGCGGACTGGGGGTGCGGTCACGAGAGCTACTGTCGCACACTTCGCCCCTGCGAGCTTCTGCGTAAGCTCACCTCATGACCGATGAACCTGGGAGTGCTGAGCCAGCAGCCGCTGATGCGCTGACGGCTCGGCTGGATCGGCCCTTCAGCGACTGGACAGCAGACGAGCTGATGGCCCTCAAGGCCGAATTGGCGGCTCGCGGCATTGCGATTTACAACAGCATCACACTGGAAGAGCTGGTCATTGCCTCAATGGCCGTTAGCTACGCAAAGGCGTTCGCGGAGACCTTGGGAAAGAACCACGCTGAGGGGTTGAGCAAGGCCGTGCGCACCCGTATCCGGAAGCACGGCAAGGTCAGGGAGGCGCTCGTCGGCCCGGACGACGGAACAGCGGCAGTACTCGTTCTGACGAGCGAGACCCCTGACGAGGCGAGGCTGGCCCTGCTCGACCTGGACGTTACCGCTGAGGATGTGCGTGGCCAGTATCTGCGGTGGGACCCGGAAACTGAGACATGGCGTGCCGGTGCCTCGCGACGCTAGCAGGCGATTAACACCAGGCCGAATACCAAGGTGGAAGCGCGACCGACCTGGTGCCCGTACCTCAAGGGAAGTGCGTAAGCA
>Ga0070707_100006050_pt1 | contig 11296 bp, 12 predicted proteins | sample KBSK5502metaG_FD_65468 | JGI IMG/M metagenome (GOLD analysis project Ga0070707, IMG submission 65468) | Corn, switchgrass and miscanthus rhizosphere microbial communities from Kellogg Biological Station, Michigan, USA - KBS K5-50-2 metaG | ecosystem: Host-associated > Plants > Roots >... | reverse complement strand
GCCAAGCCGATAGTTGATCCGGGTGTTAAGACATTCCGTTTGAAGGCCCGTGGTGACATCCAATCGATTGGAGTTTCTGCCGGCGCTCCGGGTCGCGGTGGCACGGATGTTTGCTGAGGATAAGGCGAGCCCATAGATACCGCCATGAATGGGTCGACGCCGATCAGCTAGCAGCCACTTCTTGAGCAACGTGTGAACATCGGGACGACCAAGCGGATCCACCGCGTATGATGCTGGCGTGTCAGCAGGTCTTGAACTCCTGCCGTAGGGGATAGCAGCCCAAGGAGGTGGCTACTACCCCGCAAGAGGACGAATGGACACTAGGAGTTGACACCCAGTCATCCGTCCTGATTCAACTAAAACAGCAACTCACGTACTTCCTGATCACAGCAAGCATGGCTGTCATTGGGTTTGTCACGGCCTTCAACAACGTTCGTTCCGGGGCTTGGGACGCTGCACTGTCTTGGCCGACGGTACTGGTCACTCTAGTTTTGACATTGGCAGGACTCGGGTGTGCCGGTTTGTGCCTTCTCTATTTGTATCTCGGGAATCAATCCTTCGTTTTGCACTTGAAATATCGCTCGCAACGTAAGACTTACGACGACCTTACCCAACCAGAGAAGGCACATTGGGACACTCTGACCCGTCGAGCAAACCAGTTCCTCGAACTATCATTCGTATTGCTCTTCATAGAGATTGTCGTTACGATCGTATTCATCTGGCTAATAGTCACGAACCCCATGCCCCCACCCACCAAGAACTAGTACAAGTTTCAAATGCATCATTACGAGCTTGTCCAGGTCGAGTCAAAACCCGATGAGACTTTCCTGATTACGCTGCGAAACGCACGAACTGGACATGAGCTCCGGGTAACCGGATCCACGGTTGGCCTGACGGAACGCGGACATCGTGCTCCTGAAGAGCACATCCGCAGACTGGCCAACGGATTACTTAGGACGCTGCAAGCAGACTTCTAGTCTTGGCAACCAGAGCACGGGGTCTAACTGGCGCCGAGCGTCTCCCTGATATCCCGCACCTCGTCGCGCGTTAGCAAGCGCGCTAGCTGTAACGCGCGAAGCGCTTCGCCACGCCAGCGAGGTGGCGCCACCTCATCCCATCGCAGGAACTGGCGCCCGGCATCGTGCGATTGATCGGGGACTACATAGGTGCGGGAGTCCGGAAACTCCAGTTTCGCGGTGGCAAGGGCCAGGTTGAAAGCACCGCTCGAACTGACGCGTCTGGCACGTAAAGATGCGGTTGCATTTCCAGTTGTCAATTTCGTTTTCGTCATCGGGGTTCAGAACCAGGATCCTTTCGCCAACCCTGACTGTCCCAAGCTAGGCTGGGTCAGTGCCAAAGTGGCGCTCAGCCTCCAGTTGATAGTGGGGCCCGATACCAAGTGACTGGCCGTCGGGCGTTTCGATCCTCAACGGCGGGCACTCGAACCGGGTGGCTTTCATCTTGAGCCGGTTTGTTGCACTGGTCCCAAGGTTGCTCAACAAGTTTGTGGCCCGATGATGGCGGCGCCAAGGACCAGGAGGGATAGATTTAGTGCGGCTGCCCGCGCCCCCGTCCGAAAGGCAACGGCGCCAGCGATCGCGAGTATCAGTCCGAATTGGAATCTGAAGAAAGTCATCGTGGGTCGCCGATTAGGACAGGACACCATAGGCAGTCGTTGCGCGAGTTCCTCTCGCATAACGTCTTCTTACCGAGGGAGGTAGACGAGTGAGCCCTACCCAAGTGGATCTTTAACGAATTGAGACGGGCCCCGTCAGCGTCCTGGCTGCAGCGCTCTACTAGGATCCAGTCACCCAACTCCGAAAGCGCGCCCACGCATCAAAGGCTAGAGGCTGGGGTTTCGGCTTTGCGCCCGCTGAACCAACGGCACTGGCGAATAGAGCAGGAAAAGCGGCTCCAAGGACGGCGACTTCGAAGGCCGAGTGTGGCGTAGTCCAGCCGAAGAGAACTGCACCGGCTCCCAGCGCGGCGTAGATAACCGAGCCGAGCAGCTCCAGCGCACCCGGACGTTGGCCTTGTCGCAGGAGTCCCGCAATCCGGATGAGCTCGGCAATTACGCCGCCGAGTAGGCCCAGCCCCAAGGTTGCCCAGAAGCCGACAACCATGCCCCTTTACTCCCGTCGGCCGGTCGAACCTTCAGCCGCGGGGCGTTCCGGCTTACCCCGCCGCGGCAGATGTTAACCGATGTCGGGGATTTTCGCTTGACGCCCCTTGACAGCGCGAATTGGTGACTTTGATTGGATCCTCATCACCAATCGCCGACACCTCGAACGGGTCCTCGCCGAGTGGTTCGCCCACACAACGAGGAACGACCGCCACCGGGCCCTTAGGCTGAAGACTCCGATCGCGCGATCCGATCCGGTGGAACCGGCCCTGGTCGTAGGTTGTCACGCCAGGCTGGGCGGCTTGCTGCGTAGCTACTCTGCGAAACCGGATATGGTGGCGGCTGGATCGCCCGCCGGGACGAATAAATGACCCCCACACGCAAATCAGCGACGACATCATTGCCGCCATTTGTCTCGAGGGACGCGTAGACGGTTTAGGTTATAACGCATGCGCGCCGAACGGTTCATCCGAGGTCCCCAGTAGACAGCATTCGACACCGCGAGCCCGCTCGCTGCGCTGCAGTTTTGGACTAGCAGGACCCAGACTTCATTTTGACGAGCACCCCACAGTTTTCAACGACCGGGCCCCGGGCTGGGGGAAACGGTCTGGTTCTCGATCGCCCAAGCCACGGCCGCCTCCGCGCGATTCCTGAACCCGTGATACCTGTATATCCGACCGAGGTGTGTCTTCACAGTGGACTCGGACAAGCCCAACTGTGCAGCAATTTGCTTGTCTGACCTGCCCGTAGCAACTAAGCGGATGATGTCGGCTTGTCGTCGGGACAGTCCACGGGAAGTCTTAACCATCTTTCAGAGGCACCTTGTCAACATCCAGTTCGGCGGCCCAATCTCCCGTGCCTCAAGAACTGTCCATCGAACGAACGTCAGCCGAACTCCCGACTGTAAAGTATCACGGCTGAGCCTGTTAAATCAAACCTTGTGGTAGAGGCGGAAAGTCTTGCTAGCAGCAATTTGAGTCTGGAGACTGGTTGACTATGCCAATCACGATTCTGGGTGCAACACCCGATCCGGTGCCCGACCGAACTTTCGTCCCCGATCCCCCTCCCAAGAACCCCATCCGCGCCAAGGATGAAGAGGAAAACACTTGGCCCAGTGGTGACGCCCTGGCAGTTCCGGGCAACGATGGAGCCCCAGGGACCATCGGAGAAACTGGTGGCGACAATTTCGATGGTGGAGCGACGCCCAAGAATATGACTTTTGTCGTCGGCGGGTTCATCGGAGTACTTGATGTCACTGTTCGTGGAGGAAACGGTGGCGAGGGGGGTAGGGGTGGTGCGGGGGGTCCGGGAGGTGAGGGTCAAGACGGCGGACAAGGAGGAGATGAGGGAGGCGACGCCGTTGGCGGCGCTGGCGGTCGCGGCGGCCAAGGCGGAACCGGTGGCCATGCCGGGTCAGGTGGTGACGCGAACAGTTTCGACCTTTACATCCCGAATGCTGCTGATGCCATCGCAATCAACACCCAGGTCCTCTTTGGAGGCGGCTTTCGAGGTCGCGGTGGGGAAGGCGGGGCCGGCGGGCCCGGCGGATTGGGTGGAATCCAGGGAGCCCGGGCCAATGGACAACGATCAATCAGTGGAGCCCAAGGTGCGATTGGCGTCCAGGGCGCAGATGGACCTCACGATGGTGCCACGGGCCACTTAAACATCTATATCGGGATATCTCCGTAGCGCCATCATGTGCCACGAGCCCCGGCTCCGCGCCGTGCCACGTCGTGAATCGATTTTAGGAAGGTGAATTTGCGATGCGAACCAACGACGATGACGATCAGACCCTAAGTTCTGAGGATCCCGACCGTGGCTCTCAACGCGGGCGATTGTCAGTTCGATTGGATGACGAGCAAGGCAAACCTGTTCAAGCGCCGCGGGTGTTATTTCTGGCGGAGAATAAGGCGACGCTCGCGAACCAGTATCGGATCGATAGTGAAGGCAAGGACCCACTTGCGGGCGATTTTCCAGCTGGCCCGTACTCGCTTCAAGCGTTCTCAACCGGCTACAAGGTAGGGCGGGCGTTCGTAATGATCGAGGCGCGGCGGACGGCAGAAGTTGTTCTTCGGTTGGACAAGGCTCCAGCCAAACCACCAGCCCCAACCCAACGCGATCGGCTTGCTGTCTACGGACTTGCGGACCGTACGGACCTCGCACCCCTGACCGTGCGGCACAGGACTGTACTTGACTTCAGGACTTTCCCAACGAAAACGAGCTTCACGATCCTCCACCCCAAGTCAGCTGCTGACCTGAAGAAGTGGGTGGGCACCCCGGACTCAGCCTTCGGCCACGACCAGCCGAGATTCGGTTCTCCGCCCGCCGTCCCCGAACGGCAGCTCAGCTCTCCGATGCTCCTGAGCGGCTCCGGCCAGGTAGCCCTTCAAGCCTTGGCTCGAGAGTACATTTACGGCAACTCGCGTTCGGTCGTGAGGTTTGGGGGCTTGATCGATCGGTACGTCGCCCTTGTATCGGAAACGATCTCTGTGGCCATATTCCTGTTCTCGACTGTGACGATTGATGACGGTGCGGTTCTTGAGATAGGAAACGGATCAAGCGTGTTCTTCTGCGACTTGCTGCGCATTCACAAGAACGGCACGCTCTCCGTGGTCGGCGATATGCGAGCCGATATCGGCCAATATGAAAGGTTCGGCTAGCCAGCGAATGAATCGCGCCACTATGTAGGCACTCGGGAAAACGACAGACCTCTTGGCTGACGAGCGCAGAGACCAGGCGACCTACATGCTGGGAAAGTTGCTTCACCTAAATGGCCTCAGCGATCAACGGGCGCTGATGATGGGACTTATGGGCCAGCTCACCATCGGACCTGTCGATTCAGCACCTAGCTCGCTATTTCAGTTCAGAGCCTCGGAGTTCTCGCTATCATTTTCGGCACTCGGGCTGCCCAAGGTGCGCTGGCTGGCAGAAGTCACGAGTCGGGGACCTGTCGATCAGCACGGCCTTCGCCAAGCACAACAGCTAATTCGCAACATCTTCGAGCGGCTTGGTACTGAGTTTCAATCTTCATACGACCTCGAGCTTGCGGAATCAATCTTTCGGTGCGCTTATTATCCCCTGCCGAATCGATCAGGGCGGCTCAGAAATTTTCGCTTCGGCGTTGCCATCGAGGCTGTTCCCCATAGCACCCCAGCGGTCAAGTGTTATTACGACCTGAATACAACCGGCCCCCAGCACAGCGGTGAACGGCAGTTGGCGATCTTTGACTTACTCGGTTTTCGCGACCAAATGATCGCGTATGAGCACCTCAACAGAGATCATGGCGACCGCCTCTACTGCCGAGGTCTTGGCGTCGACTTCTCAATCGGATGCCAGCGGAATGCCCGACTCTACCTCGCCGGGGATCGGTTCAATCTGATTCAGCTACGACCGCTTGTCGAACGATTGGGGGGCCCCGAGCATCGAGGGTCATTGGATCTCTTCTCGCAGTTCGTTCTCTCCAAGCCCAATCAAGAAGCCTCGTTGCGCTCTGTAATCATTGGCTTGGTGTTTGCAGGTCAATTGCCTGCCGAGCGCCCTGTCGTAAAGGTCGACGCCTTTCTGCCAGACCTCAAGGCCGATGATCAGGAGGCGTATACGGCGATCAGCTGCCTCGCGTCGGCTCTCGGAATTGATGTGACTCAGTACGCGGACTGCCTGGCAGAACTCACTGAGGGGCGGCGCCTGGAAAGTCTGCAAAACCACCAACAGTATCTGAGCATCGACTTCTTGCCCGAATCGGACGCCAAATTGAACGTGTACGTTCGGCCCAGGGGATTGGAGACTGAGCACATGCCGCCACGTGTGAGGCCCCGCCTAAAACCGGCGATCCTAAAGGCAATAGACGATGCCATCCGCGCGGCCACAGCCTATCTCGATCGGGAACGCTTGACTGGCTATTCGGAGTCTACCCACACAATGATCTTTCCAGGGTCAGCCGGCTTCACCGGTGAATCGGAAGTGCATCATGGGATCGTCTTCCAAATTGCGGTGATTTGTGGGGCTCTTCTCGATGCAGCTACGGCAGGGTTCCACGTGAACTGGGCCGGGATCCAGGAGGACATCCAGCGGATTGTCAAGTTAAAAGCCTCGGATGTTCGAGGCGGCTGGAAGTACTTCCCCTCGCTGCCAGAACTGCCTCCCGATGCGGACGACCTAGGGCAAGTCATTCAGGTCATGGTCAGATCTGAGTACGCTCATTTGAGCGAAATTTGCGACGATTCAATAGCCCTCCTTTTGGATCAAGGCCACCATGAAGACGGCTCCTTGGAAACGTGGATTTGGGATCGCACAAGCGACAGTCCAGAGGTGCTAAGAATCGCCGAGGCGATCAGAACTAAGTGGGGGGATAGCCCTGACAGGGAGGTCATGGCCAATGTGCTTTATGCGTTGCACTTATACGATGGAAGGCGCTACCGAGCGGCCATTCACGCCGGCATGGAGTACATTCTCGCGGGTCAAGCGCCCGAGGGCTACTGGACGTCGTCCTGGTATTGGGGCAAGCTGTACGGCACCTACGCATGCACGCGATTGATCAATGCTGTGCAGCCTAACCATCCGAGCTGCGCCAAAGTTGGATCCTTTCTGCGGGCAACTCAGCATCACGACGGGGGATGGGGTGACGCCTGGAGCACCTGCGGTGAGACCGCTCTGGGCTTACTAACGGCAAGCGAAATTGGTCTTACTGGAGCGTTGGGACACGAGGCTTTTATTAAGGGCGTTGGGGCAATCGTTTCCAACCAACAGCCGGACGGCCGATGGCCCCGGCAGATGTTTATCAAGATGCCCATCGGCCGCGTCGCAGGTTCTATGAGTGACTTGGGGGCCGCGATCTCGCACGGTAGCGATGCCATGACCACTGCCCATTGCTTGAGAGCTTTGTGCGCCTCCAGGGCCGGGATCATCGACCTTGCCAGTCAAGGCGTCGCCGTAGACGAAAATGGATAGACCAAATCGAACCGTAGGCCTTCAAGATCGAGGCCAACTGAGCTCGACGCCTTAGTCGAGTCACCTAGCCGGGGTTCGATTGGCCGATCCCGGTTCGGGAAGTTACCGCGTAAGTAGTGCGCCGTACTTCAGTCGGGCGGAGTTGTTGTACGACTGCAACCCAATAGGGTCAGCGGCCCAGAGCCCCTTGCTGACACAGCTCAGCACGTCGTTTGCAGAGGCCCGTCAGCCATCGATATGGGGCTGTCGATTGCAGCGCTTGATGTTGTTAAGCCACCAGACGGCGGCCGCTTGACGATGAAGGGCGACGCTGCTATATGGCGCTCAACAGCCGGCGCCGTCCGGCTCATTCCAAGGAGGCGCAGCCATGCGCAGGTTCATTTTCGCATCAGTCCTGGCCACCGCCGGTTTGCTGCTCACTGTAGTGACAGTCTTGGCAGACAGTATCGGGCCAGGAGTCTAGTCAAGCCGATCGGCCCCGCGTGGCTTTCGATATAGCGCCGTAACCGTCGGCGTGCTATAACGCCGATATCAGCAAACGTCAAGCCAAGCCACGCGGGCGCCTTCCCGGCGTCAAGGTAGATCCGGCGCTCATTAAGCAGGCGCGACTTGATGCTGGCCTCAGTATGTCCCAGCTCGCAGGATCGGACTTTACGCGACAGACGGTCTTTCTGATTGAGGCTGGGAAGAGCCGGCCGTCGATGCGAACGCTCGAGATCATCGCAAGCCGCACTGGAAAGGCGGTCCGATCCTTTCTTAGCGTGCCTGGCAACAAGCCGCCCCGGGATGGTTCACTCGTGGCAGCTGCTCGAGTAGACGAACTCCAAGCGCTCTGCCTACAGAACCAATTCGACAAGGCGATCGCCGTAGGCGTCTCAATGCTCGGACTGCCAATGGCGCCTAAAGATGAGGCGAACGTCAGACACTACATAGGCCAAGCCCTGGTGCGCTCAATGCGCCCTGACGAGGGTCTGCTGCACTTACGCCGAGCCCAAGTACTGCTAGACGAGGAGCCAGACCCATGGCTCGCGATTGAGTGTGCCGACTGGGAGGCGGCGGCCCTCTACCTTAAAGAGGACAGTCGGGCATTGTCCGTTGCCGAGACGGCACTCGAATTGTGTCGTGGAACCGAACCGCGCCTCCCCGGAACTGAAGCGCGGATTCTAGAGCACATAGCGACCATTCACGTTAAGAACCATACGTATGACAAGGCCATCACCTTCTACGAAGAAGCGCTTCAGGCCGCCGGGACCATGCGCGATCTACCCAGGATGGGCCGGACATATCACGGACTCAGCATTGCATACCAGGAGCGCGGAGACCTAGGCAGAGCAATTGAATATACGCACAAGGCGCTCGCACTTTATGCACTCGAACACAACACGGCCCTACAAGCTAACGGCGAAAACGAACTCGGCCTGCTCCTGATGCGACAGGGCCAGGTGGAGCGAGCAGCGGAAGCCTTTCGAGCCGCTTTGGCACACCTTGAGGAAGGAGGCACCGAAAGGACCAAGAGCCACGTGCTGCTGAGCCTCGGTGAACTACATCTAAAAATGCGGCGGCATGACGATGGAATCGAGGCGGTGAAGAAGGCGATCGATCTGGCGAAGCGACTCGATGAACGTTTGGCTCAGGCTACCGGACACAGGCTGCTCGGCCAGCTGTACGAGCGCGTTGACAAACACGAACTCGCCGATAAAGAGTTCCGCTTTGCCATACGACTGCTCGGCGCGGAAGACTTAAAAGACCGACTCGCCGAGACACACGCCTCGTATGCGGAGGTACTCGACGGGCGAAGTGATGGGCGCGGCGCCAGCCGGCACTGGAAGCAAGCAGCAAAGCTCGCCCTGGGACGGCAAGCTATCCCCCTGCGCCCCGCCCGAACCGTCTAGCAAAACACGATCGAAGTAGTCTTCGGGGTCCGTTACATGTTGGTGCTGATAAGTGCGCGTTACCATCAGCTAACACGCAGCCAGTTGTCCTTCGAGCGACAGTTCGCGCAGCCGCATCTCCTTGCCCTGGTAGAAGATCGAGTGGCGGTCGGCGTAGACCGCCATCGGAATTCCGAACCGAGCCACTGTCTGGCGGATGACGATGACATAGCCCTGGGCATCCTCCTGATCTCGGAAACAGGCCCAACGGACTTTGCCGGTCGCATCATCGACACCGCCAACTAGGCTAAGGTAGGGTCCCCGACCCTCGAGCCAGTCATGGCGACTGGCGTCTAGCTGCAACCGATGTGTCGCCGTCGCGACCAAGACCCCTCCAATCGGATCTCGGCGACGCCCGCCTGGGTTTCGGGGTTCGACCCCTACGATGTGGCGCGCTGAGGTCCCCGTATCGCGTCCCCCCAAGGAAGCCACGAATAGACCATCGGGGCGTTTCGCTCGACCCTTGACTGAGATGATTGCGATGACCTTCGGGACCCTTCAGGTCAGAGTTGATCAGGACTGAGAACCGGGTCAACTCCAGCGTGGCGAATATCAACGGATTGCCAAATCGCCGCGAAGCCTGGCGAGGGCGCCCGCTCCGTCGTGGTGATCTGGACCTTCACCGGGTCAGAATCCGGTTACACGTTCCCGGAACGGAGGCAGTACCGCGGAGTCAGGCCAGAACGTTGGCTCGACCGCAGTCAACATCGAAGGGGCGCGACGTGTCGCTGGCCCGGCCACTGTTCTTTGCTACGAATCCCATCGCCGCGAGGGTGGCAGCCCGACCGTCAGACATGTTGCCGGCCAGTGGTGAGGAGACCCGAGCTTAGCTCGAACCACAGCACTCCCGAGAATGGAGCGGCTTCGAAGTAGATGTGCCCGGAAGCGCGTCGAAACCGAGAGTCTTGACGCTCTTATGTCGATGGTTGACCAAACTGACCGATGCTTCGCCAACTCTTGCCTCCGTCATCAGTGCGCATCAAGACTAAGACACCATCGGGGCTCGCTGTGCTCAGGAAACCCGTGTCGCTGTTGACGAACTGCAGCGCACCAGTGAGGTGTCCCGGCAAGGCCAGACGCCGAGCATTGCCAGAGTCGGTAGGGGCAGCAAAGACTGCCCCACTCGTGGCCAGACTCACCCATTCTGGCTGGTCCGTAGTCGAAGTTGTAAACGTTGTCTCTCTCCAACCTGAGCCGCCGTCACTGCTATAGAACGAAGTTACTTCAATCGCCGACGTGTCGTGCCGATACAGCGTGCCGGAGCTCGCAACCCCATTTCCCATCGGTTCGGGAAGTCCAATGAACAGCGGTGCCTCCGTGCCCGGGTGCGACGGTGTAGTTCGCACGAGTTTCTCCTGCTTCCAGGTGGAGCATCCGTCTGACGTGTAGTAATACTCGTAGGCCACGTTATTGCCGGTACCAGTCATCCAACCACCAATCCAGCCATGATTCGCATCTGCAAAACGAACGCCTTCAAGGTGATCGTCTTGATTGATGCCAGCCATCACCACTCCTGTGGACGACTCGCAAGGCCTCCAACTCGAACCGCCGTTCGTAGTGTGGTAGAGAATAGTGGCCGGCGCGCCGAGTGTGTTTGGCCGCTCCTCAGGCTTGGCAATTGACAGGACCCATCCCTCGGCGGCGCTGACGAAGTCGATTCCGTGAGGTGGCAAACCCATGAGCTGATTGCGAATCCAGTGGGCGCCAGCATCTGTTGTCGCCACCAGCCAAGGTGTAGCCCTATCGTCTTCAACAACAATGAAACCGACGCTCTGGTCAACAAACGAAATGTCTCGAGCGATAACTTTCCTGACAGATAGAACCAGTCGCTGAGTCCAATGGTGGCCGCCATCATCGGTGCGGAACAACGACATTCCCGAGCTGCTATTTGGTGCGATTAGCCAGCCAACATTTGGGGAGATGAACCAGCCTGGGAAGAAACCTTCTGGATGCATTCTTGCTAGGCCATTGGTGTAATTGCTCTCGGGAGCAGTCGCGTGGATCGAGGAGCTGATCGAAGGGCCAGCTGAAGCGAGTGATGTCGGTAGCGAGCCATCACAGGCGGTCAGGACAACTGCCACCAACACTATTAGGTAGATGCATTGCGGCGCCAAAATGGCACCGATCGTGTTCCCCAAACCTCCGCAATGAATTTGCCCGGTACCGTCGAGGCCAAGACCCAAGTGTTCGCGAATGTCCCAGGTCGTGCTAGTCACGACTTGACCTTCCTCATACCGATTTAAGAATTCCGCCGAATCGACGTTAAGGATCCCAAGAAGCCGTCCAGGGGCGGCTC
>Ga0070707_100006049_pt1 | contig 11296 bp, 9 predicted proteins | sample KBSK5502metaG_FD_65468 | JGI IMG/M metagenome (GOLD analysis project Ga0070707, IMG submission 65468) | Corn, switchgrass and miscanthus rhizosphere microbial communities from Kellogg Biological Station, Michigan, USA - KBS K5-50-2 metaG | ecosystem: Host-associated > Plants > Roots >... | reverse complement strand
TCTCATCCCACGCCCGCAGATCCTTGGCTTGAGGGACTTGAACTTCGAAGGGTTCGGATCTTTCCGCTACAACGAGAACGGGCGCTTGAACGAGCGCGAGTACCAGTACACCTTCCGAGCGGAATGGCAGAACGGGGCCTATACCGACGACGACATCGTGGACGTTTTCGACGAGAACCTGACCGAGCCGCTCCAGCTCACCGGTACGGTGACGATCCCCGTCGGGCTCTACCACTTTGTCCGGCACCAGATTGCGTTCGGCACCGATCCCTCGCGACAACTCGCGTTCCAGGCAAATTTCAATTTCGGCGACTACTATGCCGGCCGACGCAACCGCTATGTGGGCCGGGTCTTCTGGAAACCGAATCGGAATGTCGGCCTCACGATCATCGAGGACTACAACGCGGTTCGTCTTCCGCAGGGCAACTTCAACCTGTCGCTCTTTTCGGGGCGGATCGACTGCAACCCGAGCGTGCGCCTGCTCTCTTCGTTGATCATCCAGAGCGACAATGTCGACCACCTGACCAGCATCCAGGCGATCGTGCGCTGGCTGATCGACCCGGCGACGGATGTCTTCGCCGTCTACGACCGCCGGATCGGAATCGGTTTCGACCGCCCCGGCACTCGCGTGACCATCAAGTTTCGCAAGACGTTCGACCTATGAACCGGGCCCGGTTCGACCCTCACTCGTAGCGCAGCGCTTCGATCGGATCGAGCAGAGCCGCCTTGCGCGCCGGATAGAAGCCGAAGAAGACACCGATGAAGGCGGAGAAGACGACCGCGATGACGATCCATTGCTGCGGAATGATCGTTTGCCAGCCGAGGGTGCGGCGTCCGGAAGGGGCCCATGACCGTCGAAGAGCTCCGCCGGTGGTAGCGCCGCGCTCGGCCGCGAACTTCATCGAGCGAGCACCGCCAACTCCATCGGTCCGCTGTCCTCGCAGAAGCCCCGCCGCGCGGCGAGAGTCTTCAGCGGGACTCGGGCGGCCGCTCGGATCTGCGAGACCTCCGGCTCCCGCACGACGATCACGAAGTGCTCTTGCCCGGCCCGCGCAGCGACTTGCTCGAGAGTCTCCAGTCGCGTAATCGTCCTCCGGGCATAGAAGAGCAGGCCCGGCTCCAGAAAACGGTAAGAGAAAACGGAGACATCTCCCACCGCCCGCAGCCGGACGCCGATGGGACGAATGACGCGAACCTCCTGCAGGGCGGGGAGCGACCATCCGCAGGCCACCCAGAGCAGGAGCAGCACCGACAGGGCCAGTGCTCCGAACTGGAGTGTCGAGCGTCTGGACGCGATCAGAGCGGCCACGGCCCCCGCGGGAAGAATTGCCGCCGTCCAGACGAGGGAGACCGGAAGCAAGTCGGGCCAGCGATCGCGAGCAAGAAAAAGAGCGAGCGGCAGAGCACTCGAGAAAACGAAAACACCGGCGAGTGGAAGAAGACGCGACTTTCGAGTCCCCTGCCCTTCCCATCCGGCGCCCACCAGAATGGCAAGCGCGGGGAACGTCGGGAGCACATAGTGCGGCAGCTTGGTCGTGGCCGCGGAAAAGAAGAGCAACGGCACTCCGATCCATGCCCCGAGCGCCCAACGGCTCCTTCGATCACGGATCGTTTTCCAGGCGGCGGGAAGGAACGGCGACCAGGGGAGAAATGCGACCGCGAGTACGGGGAGATAAATCCAGAAGGGCGCGCCGTGTCCCTCCATCGGCGCCAGATAGCGGCCGACGTTCTCGCGCAGGAGGAAGGCGCGCAGAAAAGCGCCCCGCTCGGATCGAGGCAAAGCGAGGACCGCGGCCGCGCCGATCGCGACAATGACCGCCGCCCCCATAATCGGTTGGAGCCGACGAAGCGACGCCCACCCGCCTTCGCTCCAGGCGATGAGCGCGACGATCCCGATAGGAAGGAGAAAGCCGATAGGCCCCTTGCAGAGGGTTGCCAGACCCATGGCGGCATACATCCACAGGAACCCGCGCCTTCCTGCCCCGGCTGTTCCCCGCGTCCTCAGAAACGCAAAAAGAGACAAGGTGAAGAAAAAGAGGAACGCGGAGTCCGTCATCGAGGAGCGGCTGACCAGCGAAAAGAGGAGGCTCGAACCGAGCACCAGGGCGGACCGCAGCGCGGCCGCCTCGCCGAAGAGGAGCCGCGCGGCTGCCGCCGTCAGCATCATCGTCCCGAGGCCAAACAGCACAGACGGCATCCGAGCGCCTGTCTCGTTGACGCCGAAGACCGAGTAGCTGGCGCAAATGAAGGCCAGCGGGAGGAACGGCTTCTGGTGGAACTCCTGCCCGTTCAGCCGCGGGACGAGCCAGTTGCCCGCCTCGCGCATCTCCCTCGCAGCCTCCGCGTAGTAGGTCTCGTCACGGTCGAAGAGCGCGGGCCGGCCGAGCCAGGGCAGCAGCAGGAGGAGGGCCGCCCCCGCCACACTTGCTGCGAGCGGCAGCCGGGACCCGACCGCGTTGGATTCCGGAACGTGGGATTCGGGCTCGGTCACGAACCGGGGGCGTGAGAGAGGGCCTCGGGCGGCGCCGCGCCCGTACCGATCCGAATCGCGAGCCCCGCTCCTCGGTGCGCCTCGAAGGGGACGAGTTCCCATGAGGCGCGCTCCGGGCTCGTGACGTGTCGATGCACGACGCTTCGCCCGATCGCGGCTCCGATGACCGCCCCGGCGAAGACGTCCGACGCAAAGTGCGCTCGATCATGAACGCGCGCCAGCCCCACCACCGACGCAAGCGCGTAGGAGAGCGTCGGCACCACCCATCCTTCGGAGCGCGCCGCAAACACGGAAGCCACGGCGAACGCCTCCGTGGCGTGCCCCGAGGGGAAGGACTGGTTTCCGGACAGCGTGCGGAACTCGTCGGAGTCGCTCCCCTGGCTCGGGCGCAGGCGTCCCGTGGCGGTCTTCAAGAGCGGGGTCACGATGCCGGCGGCGAGCAGCTCCGCCTCGATCGCGTCCCGACCCGTGTCGCGCAATCGGCTGTCGCGCAGGAGCCGGCCTCCTCCCAGAGCGGCGAAGGATGCTCCCACAGCCGCGTAGGAGCCGAACGGCGTGACGGCCGAGGACACCGCGTCACTGCGGGAGGAGCGGTTTCTCTGGATGGCCGCGTCGATCGCGGAATCTCTTCGTCCCAGGATCGCGAGCGCAGCGACGAAGACTCCTGCCTGAGCCCATTGGCCGGAATCCCAGCGGAAGGGGCTCGTGAAGATAGCCTTGGAGTCCAGCAGATATCTTCGCGCTTCCTCCCGAACCGCGCGGAGCATCGGCGAGGTTGGAACCGTGGTCTGGGAAACCGGGCTCATCTCCTCCGGACCGAGCTGCGCGGCCGCGATGGAAGCGACGGACAGCAGAACTACCGAGGCGGCCCAGACCAGGGGCCCGCTCCGAACCGGGGGGGCGAGCGGCGGATGTGCCGGCATGGAGTTGCCGCTCAACTCTACAGCGTGATCGGCCCGAGGAGAACGTCTTCTCTCGTCGAGGGGCTTGCCGAGCCGATAGAATCCCGCGCATGATGATGGCAGCCCGCCTCGCGCTTGTGGTCCCTTTTGCGGTTTCGGTCCTGTCCTGCGCATCGCAATCTCCCCGACCGTCGGCTGCTCCTCCCGCAGCGGGCGCGGCCGCGGCGCCCGCTGCCGCCGCCGGGTCGTATCACCTGCTCCGCAAGATTCCCCTCGGAGGCGAGGGCGGATGGGACTATCTGACGGCCGACAGCGATGCCCGGCGGCTCTACGTCTCCCGCGGGACGCACGTTCTCGTGTTGGATCTCGACAGCGGCGAGACCGTGGGTGACATCCCCAAGACAGAGGGCGTCCATGGTATCGCGATCGTGCCGGAGCTGCACCGGGGATTCACGAGCAATGGCCGCAGCTCGACCGTGACGGTATTCGACACGACGACACGCGCGGTCCTTGGCGAAATCAAGACGACAGGCGAGAACCCCGACGCGATCCTCTACGACCCGGCGTCGCACAAGGTCTTCACGTTCAACGGTCGAGGAAAGAACGCCACGGCGATCGATCCCGAATCGCAGACTGTCGCCGGAACGGTTGACCTCGGCGGCAAGCCCGAGACCGGTGCCGCGGACGGGAAGGGACGCATCTTCGTCAACATCGAAGACATCAACGAGGTGGTCGTGCTCGACTCGAAGGCCCTCAAGGCGCTGTCCCGCTGGTCTCTGGCCCCGTGCGAAGAGCCGACGGGGATGGCGTTCGACCCGGCACACAAGCGGCTCTTCATCGGGTGCCACAACAAGAAGATGATGGTTCTCGACTCCGACAACGGCCGGATGCTCTCGACCCTTCCAATCGGCGAAGGCGTGGATGCGAACGCGTTCGATGCGAAGTCTTCCCTGGCCTTCGCCTCCTGCGGCGACGGAACTCTGACGGTCGCGCGCGAAGAGAGCCCCGACTCGTTCCGCGTCGTGGAGAATGTCACCACGCAGCGGGGCGCGAGAACGATGGCGCTCGACGAAAAGACGCATCGGATATACCTGGCGACCGCCGAATTCGGACCGCCCCCGCCGCCGACGGCGGAGCGACCGAACCCGAGGCCCTCCGTCGTGCCCGGAACCTTCACGATCCTCGTCGTCGGACCGTAGCGGGCCTTCCTCGGCGCAGCTTTTGATAGCCTGACCGGCCGGTGAATAGAGGAGTTCTCGCCGTTCTCTTCCTCACGGTGAGCTGTCCGGCCGCGGCCCAGTCGGTACTGACGCTCGAAGAAGCCTTGCGGGAGGCGCATGCCGCCAACGCCAGGCTGCCTCTGCCGGCTTACGACGTCGCCATCGCGCGCGAAAAGCGCAGCGAGGCGCGCGCGGAACGCTGGCTCCGGGTGGCGGTTGAAGGCGATTTCATCTACGCGCCTCCCTCCGGATATGACCCCGTGGTGACGAATCTCGGCGAGTTCAAGCTCCAGGCGATCGGCCGCCAGCCCCTCTACGACGGAGGCGCCCGGCGTGGCGCGGTGGCGCGGGCCGAGGCCGAGCTCGACGCCGCTGGTGGCCGCTACCGAGTGCAGGAAAAAGATCTGGTGCTCGAAGTGACAAGCCGGTACACCGAGCTTCTCGCCGCGCGAGAGGAAGGGGCGGCGCGCCGCGAAGGGATCGGCCGGCTGGAAAGCTATCGGAGCCTTCTGCGCAGCCGGCAGGCGTCGGGACAGGCCGTGGCCGCGGATCGCCTGAAGACCGAGGTCCGGCTCGCTCTGGAGCAGGCCAACATCCTCGAGGCCGAAAAGCGGGCCGACGACGCCCGGCTCGCCTTAAACGACCTCATGGGGCGCGATCCTCGGGGACCGCTCGAGATCGCTCCGTTGGCGCTCGACGCATCCAGCATCGTCGAGGTTAGGGACCTGGGCGAGGTGCCTGAAGTGTCATCCGCCCGGGCCGACGCGCGCGCGGCCGACGCGGCGCTGGCCATTGCCCGCGCGGAGCGCCGGCCTCACCTCGACCTCTCGGCGGACGTCGGGTTTTGGGGCTCGGATACCTCGCGCCTCGTTCCCCTCGACCTGAAGCTCACCCATCCCGACGCCACCTTCGCCGACCGGGTTCGGCGGGATGCGGGCTACTCGGTCACTCTCTCTCTGACCTGGCCGATCTTCGACTTCGGCACGATCCGGGCGCGGATCGCCCAGGCGGACCTGACGTTGCGTCAGGCGCAGCAGAAGATCGAGGTGGCCCGTCGGGACGCGCGTCTGAAGTGGGAGCAGGCCCGCTCCACCCTCGAGACGCTCCAACGCGAGATCGATCTGCTCTCGAAAGCCGCGCCGGCGGCGCGCGACGCCTCGCTCGAAGCGGAGAGCCGGTACCGCGGCGGCGCCGCGACGTTGCTCGAGGTCCTCGATGCCTACGCGAGCGCGGTGGATGCCTCGGTGCGCCTCTCCGACGCGACCTCCCGTTACCGGATCGCCAGGGCGTTGCTATCACGGTGGGGGACTCCGTGAAGACGGGCGCCGCGCTTCTGCTGATCCTGTCGTTTGCCGCCTGCACCAAGAGCGGCGACAAAGTAGGCGCGTCCAAGGCGGAGCCCACGCCGGAGGCGCCGACTCCCGTCCGAATTGCCGCCGTAGGCACGGAGACTCTGCCGGTGTTCGTCTCCGGGCCCGGCAAGACGGCCGCGCTGGTGCAGCAGAAGGTTCGCGCTCCGTTCGCAGGCACACTGACCTCGCTCTCGGTGTCCGACGGCGATCTGGTCCAACGCGGACAGACCGTCGGGACGATCGTCGCCCGCGACAGCGAGGCCGCGCTCTCGGGCGCGCGGGAGATGCTGCGAGAATCGGCGACGCCGGCGGAGCGGGGCGATGCCGAGCGCGCAATCGCTCTGGCCGAGAAGAACCTCGTGCGCAAGCCGCTGACCGCCGCCTGGGATGGGGCCGTCCTGTCTCACGCGGCAAGCGCCGGGGATCGCGTCTCCGAGGACCAGGAGATCCTGACCGTCAATGACGCGTCTTCGATCATGTTTCTAGTCGACGTTGCTCAAGGCGATCTCCCGCGCGTCCGCCCCGGACAGACGGTCACCATTCAGATCGCGGGGGCGCCCCAGCCGATCGCCGCTTCCGTCCACGCCGTGCTCCCGGGGGCAAATCCCGCGGATTACACCGGCTCGGTGCGCTTGAGCCTCCCCGCCTCGAGCCGCCGCCTCGCGCTCGGGATCTTCGGGACGGCGCGCATCCTCGTCGGTGAGCATTCCGGCGCAACCGTCGTTCCCGATGCCGCGGTGCTACGCGACGACGTGACCGGCGTGGCGCGCGTCGCCCTCGTCCAGCAAAATCATGCCCATTGGGTCGAGGTCAAGACCGGCTTGAAGGACGCTGGTGTCACGGAGATCGTGGCGCCACCTCTGCCTACGGGCCAGTCGGTCATCGTGTCGGGCCTCGTCGGGCTGCCCGAGGGGAAGCTCGTCGCCGCGCAACCGTGAGCCCGTGAACGTTCTGAGGCTTTCCCGGGAGCGACCGACCGGGATCCTTCTGTTGATCGGAATCCTCGCCGCCGGCGGCGTCTTCATGGCGATGCGGCTCCCACTGTCCATCTTCCCCTCCGTGACGTTCCCGGTGGTCAAGGTCATCGCGGACGTCGGCGAAGAACCTGCTGCCCGCATGATGCCGACGGTGACGCGCCCGCTCGAGGAGGCGCTCCTGCGGGTCCCGGGCATCTCGCGCGTTCTCTCGACGACGGCCCGCGGGTCCACCGAGATCTCCGCCAACTTCGACTGGGGAACCGACATGCAGGTCGCGCTGCAGAGGGCGCAAGCGGAGGTGGCGCGAATTCGTCCGGACCTCCCGTCGAACGCGCGGGTCGACGTGGAGTGGATGAATACCGCCATCTTCCCGATCCTCGGGTACGCGCTGACCTCCTCCACGCGTAGCCAGGCAGATTTGTGGGCGCTCGCCGAGTACACATTGAAGCCCGAGCTCATCCGCATCCCGGGCGTCTCTCAGGTTCAAATTCAGGGAGGTCGGAAGCGGGAATTTCAGGTCCGTCTCGACCTGCGCGCTTTGGCCGCCCGCCGGCTCGCCCCGGGCGACGTCGTCACGGCGATTCAAAAGAACAACCAGGTGCTCTCGGCGGGACTCACCGAGGCGAACCACGAGCTCTATCTCTCACTCGTGGACGGACGCGTCGAAGGGACCGAGGCGCTGGCCCGGATTCCCATACCCATTCCGGGCGGAGGCGTGGCCGCGCGGCTGGCGGACTTGGGCTCCGTCGCCTCGGCGGACGCGGTTTCCTACATCCGCGCGACCGCCAACGGGAAGGAGGCAGTGCTGGTCAACCTCATCCGGCAGCCTTCGGCCAACACCGTTGCCATCGCGCGCGGCGTGGCCGACCTCTTTCGGGAGAAGCGGGACCTTCTCCCTCGCGATGTCCAATGGACCACCTTCTACGATCAGGCGGACTTCGTCACGCACTCCGTCAAAGGCGTCCGCGATGCCATCGTGATCGGAGTCGTGCTCGCCGGCATCGTGCTGCTGCTCTTTCTGCGGAGCCTCTGGCTGACCCTGATCGCGATCGCGGCCATCCCGATCTGCGTCGCCATCGTCTTGTTCTTGCTCGGTGTTGCGGGCCAATCGATCAACCTCATGACGCTCGGCGGGATTGCCGCTGCTCTCGGGTTGATCGCGGACGACGCGATCGTCGTCGTGGAGAACATCCACCGCAAGCGCGAGGAGGGGGTCGCGGATCCCGCGGGGAGTGGCGTGTCGGAGCTGCTGCCGGCTCTGGTGGGCTCGAGCCTCTCGACGATCATCATCTTTCTCCCGTTCGCGCTCTTGACGGGAGTCGCGGGCGCCTTCTTCAAGCCGCTGGCTCTCACCATGGCGCTGGCGCTCTTCGTCTCTTTTCTCCTGGCGGCGCTCGCCGTTCCCCTCGCCTCTTCCGCCGGAGATCGGGCTCGCAACCTCGGAGCGCGCCGTGGAAAGGGGCGGTTCGAACGCGCGGCCCGGTTCCTCATCGGGCGCCCGTCGTTCGCGGTCGCGGCGGCGCTGCTGCTCTGGGCCGGCGGATACCTTCTCTATCGGACGCTCGGAAGCGACTTTCTCCCGTCGATGGATGAGGGCTCGATCATTCTCGACTATTGGACGCCGCCCGGCACGTCCCTGACCGACACGCACGCGATGCTGTCGGAAGCCGAGAAGATCATCCAATCGCTGCCGGACGTACAAACCTACTCCCGCCGCACCGGCACGCAGCTCGGCTTCTTCATCACGGAGCCCAATCGGGGCGACTACGTGATCCGGTTGAAGCCCCGCAAGGCCCGGCGCCCCGTCGACGAGATCATTGATGACTTGCGCGCCCGCCTGACGGCCGCGCAGCCCGCGATCCACACCGATTTTGGACAGCTGATCGAAGACAACATCGGAGACTTGGCGGGAGGAGCGCCCCAGCCGATCGACGTGAAGATCTTTGGGGAGGATCAGGACCTTCTCCAGCGAAAGGCCCGTGAGGCCGCCAAGATCATCGCCTCGGTTCATGGCGTCGAGGACGTTTTCGATGGCATCGTCATCGCGGGGCCGGCGCTGACCATTCGCCCGCGCTTCGGCGAGACCGGGTTCGCGGCGGGCATCGCGCAGACCCCCGGCGCGGCGGCCCTGGAGTCCACGCCTTCTTCTGCGAAAGGCTCACACGAGAACCCGACCGCCTCTCGGGCGAGTCGGGCTCCGGCGGGCCCGCCGGTCTCCACGGGTCAGGAGCCGGCCCGCTTTGGTCTGACGACCGATGATCTCCACTCCGCGGTCGAGCCCGCCGTCACCGGCACAGTTGCCGGGAATCTTCGCGTCGGCGAGCGCATCTACGACATCCGCGTCTTCGCCAACGCCTCGACGGGCCTGGATGGATTGAAGATCCGGACCCCCTCGGGAGCCCTCGTCCCGTTGTCGAGCGTGGCCTCGATCTCAACCGGCCCCCCGGAGGCCGAGATCAACCGCGAGAATCTCAAGACGTTTGTGGGCGTGATCGGGCGCCTTTCCGGCCGAGATCTCGGTAGCGCCATCGCGGAGATCCGTGGGGCTCTCGGCAGGCTCGATCTGCCACCGGGGATGGAGATTCGTTATGGCGGCCTCTACGAGCAGCAGCAGGCTTCCTTCAAGGGGCTGCTGCTCGTTCTGCTCGGCGGGCTCCTCCTGGTTTCCGTCGTGCTGCTCTTCGAGTTCGGGGACTGGAGGGCGCCGCTGTTGACCGCGGTGATCGCCCTGGCGGTGCTCGCGGGAGTCTTTGGGGCTCTTCTATTGACGGGCATGACTCTGAACATCTCGAGCTTCGTCGGAGCAATCATGATGGTCGGTATCGTCGGCGAGAACGCCATCTTCGTGATTCATGAGGCCAGGCATTCGCTGCGCCTGGGACTTTCCCCGACCCAAGCTTGGAACGCCGCCGCGAAGAGACGGTTGCGTCCGGTGGCCATGACGATCCTGGCGAGCGCCTTCGCGCTGGCCCCGCTCGCTCTGGCCCTCGGCGAAGGCTCGCAACTCCAGCAACCTCTTGCAATTGCGGTGATCGGCGGGTTTCTTCTCTCCGGGCCCCTAGTGCTGCTCGTCCTGCCGTCGCTTTACCGCGCTCTCGATCCGAGGGGCAAGCTCGCCGGGTAGGATCCTTCCCGACTTATTCCCGCCACAACACGTCCCGAAAAACGCGGTCTCTGTTCATGTTGTGTTCACCGCGTCACAGCTACATTTCGATGCGTGAACGACACGTTGCGCAGTGCATCGAGTCGAAAGGAGTAGGAAATGAAGAAAACTCTGTTCCGTATCGCCGCTCTCGCAGTGGCTCTGGCGTTCCCGACCGGCGTTTTTGCCCAGGCGACCAAGGACTCCAAAACCTCCGAGACAAAGTCTTCGACGAACCCGGTGACGGGTACGCAGTCGACGACGACCGAGACCAAGGCTGAGACCAAGACCGCCACTGGCAAGAAGACCGCCAAGAAGAAGACCACCAAGAAGAAGTCGAAGAGTGGCAAGAAGACTTCCACTACGACCGAGGAGAAGAAAGTCGAGGAGAAGAAGCAGTAAGCTTCTTTCCCGATTCTTTCCACGTGCCGGCCTCGCGCCGGCACGTTTGTTTTTGGGAGAGTTCAGCCCTTCTTCGCCCGCCTCGCGCCAGCAGGGAACCGTCGGGAGGCGGGTAGATTGAGCGCGGAGCGGCAGATCGCGAGCGCCCGCGTCCGGGCCATCGAAGTGGAGAGCCGCTCGGACTTGTCGATCGATTTGCCGGCGATCTTGCCCCACCATACGACGAGCCATTTGTCGTCGAAGCTCTCGATGGCGCAGCGCAGCGTGGGGCTCTGGAGCCGGACTACGACGAGGTCCGCGGCCGCGTCGTCGCTGGAGTAGCGTGGGACGCGCTCCGGGTTGCGCACACCGAAGACCTCACGGGCAACCCGGCGATCCAACTCCGGCCCGGCCTTCGGTACTGAGGGCGTAAAGCACCTCCACAGAAACTCACCGACCGTAAACTCTTCGAACCGAAATCCTGCCGGATTATAGATTCCGCCTGGCGGACCCTAGGGGACTCGGCGTGCCTGAGCGGGGAACCTGGAGGCCGCGACCCTCCTTGCCGCTCGCGTGCTACATCTCTTCTGACGCGTCGATCGGCCCCATCGTCTAGAGGTTAGGACACGGCTGCTTCGCAGCCGGCGGCTGGCAAACATGAGCGGGGGGCGCGTGGCGCCACCCGAGCCCCGGAGGCCGCAGCACTCCGAACTTTCGGCGCGGGCGGTCGCTTCGCGACCGGCGCCGAGAGAGTTCAAACCGAGAGCCCAGAACAGAGCGTGCTACATTTCTTCCGAGGCACTGCTCGGCCCCATCGTCTAGAGGTTAGGA
>Ga0070707_100006047_pt1 | contig 11301 bp, 19 predicted proteins | sample KBSK5502metaG_FD_65468 | JGI IMG/M metagenome (GOLD analysis project Ga0070707, IMG submission 65468) | Corn, switchgrass and miscanthus rhizosphere microbial communities from Kellogg Biological Station, Michigan, USA - KBS K5-50-2 metaG | ecosystem: Host-associated > Plants > Roots >... | reverse complement strand
CAAAGGGCAGAACACCGGGTTCGCGAGCTTCGTGGGGAAGGACACGGGGAGGAAAGCCCAGATTCCGATCGCGCCGTTCATGGGAATCTACGGCGTCGCCCCGCTCCGAAAGGGGATGTACCGCTCGGTCCCACCGAATGTCAGTGGGGGGATGGGCGGGAATACCGACATCAAACAGTTTACGAAAGGATCCAAGCTCTACTATCCGGTTTACGTCAATGGGGCAAAGTTCTCGGTGGGCGACGGTCATATGGCCCAAGGCGATGGCGAAGTGTGCGTGACCGCTATCGAGACTCTGAGGGCCGTGACGTGCCGGTTCAAGGTGATCAAGAACACGATCATCGAGTCGCCGCAAGCGATCGTCCCGGCGGCCAACCCGACCGATTTCGGTTTGACCAAGGAGATGCTCGCCAAGGGCTTCTATCACACGACCGGGATGGGACCTGATCTGATGGAGAATGCCAAGAAGGCCGTGAGGGCGATGATCGACTGGCTGGTGCGCGATCAGGGCCTGAGCCTGCACGAGGCCTACGCCATCTGCAGCGTCGCGGGCGACCTCAAGATCAGCGAAGTGGTCGACATTCCGAACTGGGTCGTGTCCATGACGGTGCCGCGGGGCATATTCGAGTAGCGGGGTGTCGTGTTCTATTACTTGATGGAGCTTCGCGGTCACGCAATGACTCCGCAAGCAACTTCGGCATTGGTTGGTCCTGTAAGTAACGAGAGGCTGGCCGCCGAGAAGGGGCGACACGAGGAGGGCAACGATGAGCGTGCCACAAGAAGTTCTGAAGGCGAATGCGGGGTACGCGTCAAACTTTGGCGTGAAGGACAAGTTGACGATACCACCGGCGCGTCACTTTACGATTCTGACCTGCATGGACGCTCGCCTGGATCCTGCCAAGTACGCGGGGCTCTCGGAAGGAGATGCCCACGTCATTCGCAACGCGGGAGGACGCGCGAGCGATGACGCGCTCCGCTCCCTGGTCATCTCCTACAAGCTGCTCGGCACGAGGGAGTTTTTCGTCGTTCATCATACCGACTGTGGCATGTTGTACTTCAGCGACGAGGTGATGCGGAACCTGCTTGCCAGTAGCCTCGAGACCGCGGAACTCACTCCCGACGGCTTTCGCGATGTCGGGAAGGGCCCCGGATCGATGGAAGGGGAGTTCATTGATTGGCTCACGATGAAGGATAATGCAGCGGGCGTTGTCGCCGACGTGAGGCGCATCCGCAACCATCCGTTGATTCCCAAGTCCATTCCGATCTACGGATATATTTACGACGTAAGGACCGGGAGATTAGAAGAGGTCCCTGGAGCCATGGCTGCGGGCAAAGCCGTGTAACCGGCGTAATTACGGTGTCTGAACCTGCAGTCTTTCGTCAGCGAGCGACTGCAGGCCTCCTTCTGAAGATCGGCGAGATGACGGTGCCGGCCGGCGAAGGACAGGCGCGAACGTCTGGAGCCTCGGGGGAGGGCGGACCTGGTCGGACGCCCCCCGCCCCAACAGAGATGGCGTTAATCGTTCCTATGCGCCGAGGCGCCCTCCACGCTCCGAAAGTGAGCGGACGATGAACACGAGCTCCGCCGAAGTCCGGCCGGGCGTCGGTCCAGAGGCCGGTACTCAGGCCGGTCCCCTCGTCGACGCCCAGGCGACGCAGAGCTGCAGCGCCTGCGCGGCGCTGGTGCTGGCCGGCGGCGGTGCCCGCGCGGGCTACCAGGTCGGAGTCCTGGCCGGTCTCGCCGAACGCATCCCGGGGTTCCACACGCCGATCCTCACCGGTGTCTCGGCCGGTGCCATCAACTCGACTTTCCTCGCCAACTCGCGCAAGCCCATGGTCCAGGCGCTCCAGGACCTGGAGCAGTGCTGGGCGTCCTTGACCTTCGAGGAGGTGTTCGACGTCGGCGGCCTCTCGCTGGGTTGGCGCGCGGCCTGGAACCTCACCCGTCTAGTGGTGCCGCTGCCGCGTCGTTTGGTGGTGCCGAGCAGCATGGTGGACTCCTCGCCGCTGCGCCGGTTCCTGCACCGCGCCTACCAGTCGCCGAGCGGCCACCTGCCGAACATCACCGAGAACGTCCGCGAAGGTCGACTGCGCGCGGTGGCGCTCACGGCGGCCCACTACGCCTCCGGCCGCGGCGTGACCTTCTTCACCAGCCGCGACGTGGAGCCCTGGAGCCGGCCGCTGCGCACCAGCATCCAGACCGATCTGCGCATCGACCACGTCATGGCTTCGTCGGCGTTGCCGATGTTCTTCCCCGCGGTCCCGGTCGACGGCAAGTGGTACGGGGACGGCGGAGTGGGTCTGGTGGCGCCGCTGTCGCCGGCGGTGCACCTGGGCGCCGATCGGATCCTGGTCGTGTCCACGCGCTACCGGCCGCCGAGCGACCAGCAGCGCAGCGACCTCGCCGAGGGGCCCCCCAGCGTCGCGGTCATCGCCGGCGGGCTCTACAACACGTTGTTCCTCGACCAACTCGACTTCGACGCGACGCAGCTCGGGCGGATCAGCAAGTTCCTCGGCCGGCTGCCGCCCGAGGAGCGCTCGGGACTGCGGCCGATCGCGTTGCACGTGATCCGGCCCTCCGAGGACATGGCCACCGCCGCGGGTCGCTACGAGGACAAGCTACCGCCGGTGCTGCGGCACCTCGCGCGCCGTCTCGGCACCAGCCACTTGGGCCGGCAGGACCTGCTCAGCACGGTGCTGTTCCAGCAGGACTACGTTCGCTACCTGCTCGAGCTCGGTCGTCTCGACGGTTCGCGCAACGCCGAGGCGGTCGAGCGGCTCCTCAACGTCGCCGCCCCGATCGGATCGGATACGAGCCCGTCCCGGTGAAGCCGGCCGCAGGCAGCGAGCGGCAGTCGGAGCTCGAGGGCCTGTCGTGGTTGGAGCCCTCGGGGCGTTGATCGACGAGGCCTACCAGACATGCTCGCCAGCGACTTCGTCGGGCCTTCGGCGACGTCGCCCTGCACGTCGGGCAAGATCAGCAGCACAGCCAGGAGCACTGCCAGGGCTATCGAGCCGACCGCGACCCAGGTGATGGGGAACGTCGCTTGGTGGCGGCTGCCAGCTGGTCGACGAAGCTCTTTACCTCCTGAATCCCGATCGCAAAGTTGAGGCCCTCGGCCTGCTTCCGCTTCGCAAAAATCACCCCAAGGACCTGGGAGGCGTGCTCAGACAGATGCCCGACGGCGCTGAGCCGGCGGCGGCAGCACGAGGCCCGGCGGGCACGCGACCGATAGATTCGGAACTTGCTCGAGGAGGCGCCCCGGCGGCTTGGGGAGGGTTCGCGGTGACAGACTCTCTTGATCTCCTCGACTTTCTCGTGCTCTGCGCTGGGCTGGCGGCGATCGTTTGGGTCGGTCTGCATTCTTCTCGGCGGAAGCCCACAATAGCGTGGTCCCCGGCCGCCGTGATCGGCATGCTCGTGTGGCTGGCTGTTTTTGGGTTTGCCCTCTACCTGATCTTCGGCTGATGCGGCACTCTGAGCCCGGTGGAGTCCCGTCTCGGGCGGGGATCCTAGACGCGCCCCTTAACTTGAGGTGTTCTCTATGAGAGAACATGAACATGACACGTAGAGGATTCGGACGGGTGCTCCGCGCGTTGAGGAAAGCGAAGAACACGGGCCTCCGCGAGCTGGCGAAGGATGCGCAGATGCCGCCTGGCTACTTGGCCGAGTTGGAAACCGGGAAGAAGAAGAACCCGTCTCTCGACGTGCTGAAGCGTCTCGCCAAGGCCCTGGGCGTGTCAGTAACCGACCTACTGGGGGGATGATCGTGGATCTTGAGAGACTGAAGCGGACGCTTGCGGATGATCTCAAAGCATTACGGGAGGGCAAGAGCGTACTGGGAGTCAGCGAGATGGCCGACGCGCTAGAGGCGCTCGGCCCCGCCTACGTGGTCAATGCAAAGGCGATACGATCTTCCAAGAACGACCCCAAGGGGCTGACGGTCGAGTACGCCCTTATTCTGGAGAAACTAGAGAGGCCCTCATAGACGCAAAACGCCCCCGGCGTGGCTCGGGACCGCGCCGAGGGCTTGGCCCTCACCCCATCCCACGCAAAGGAGAGGAGACAATGGCCCGTCCCAAGAATATAACAACCGCGCCGGTCCCCCAAATTCTCACGGAGACGAAGGACGCCCGCTGTAGCCAGTGCGGGGAGCACCGACGCCTGCGCGTCTGGGCTGGGGGTTCGCTCTGCAGCCCATAGCTCTGCGCGCGGTGCCGCATCCTCTGGCGGCTGCCGTGAGCGCGATGATCGCCGCCAGCTACGCGCGGAAGTCCACCGAGGGAAGGATAAGCTGATGAGCGATGCAGATGACCGGGCGCTACCTCGCAAGCTCGCAGACACGGATGGGCAGATCCAGGCCCTCAGGCAACACGTCTCCGAACAGTGTGTCTCGATCGCGTCGAGCATCGACACGATCCCGCCTGAGATGGTCCCGCCTGAGATGCGTGAGCGGTGGCTTCATGAGCTGCGTCAGGCGGCGGTCGCTCTGGCCCTGGTGGTCGAGCGGCTCGTCTCAGGGCCCAAGGCCGAGGCCTGACGATGATCACCGCCGTCTACGCCCGCACGAGCACGAGAGAGGAGACCCTAGCGATGACCAGGAGAACGTGAATGGGGACCTACCACGTGAGCATGCTCCTTGAAGTTCCGGATGAGGTTGAGGACGCCGAGGTCGAAGCTGCGCTGCGCGAGCGCGTATCGGAAGAGGAGTGGCAGATTGCTTCCCTCACCGTCGCATCGGTGTAGCGCTGACGATGATCGCCGCCATCGGCGCCTTCGCCAAGGCCCTGGGCGTGCCGGTGACGGAGCTGCTGAAATGACCGGAAGCCGCGTGGCGAAAGCGCTCGGATAGGTAGGCTCACAAATGTTAAACAACGATCCTGTTCGCACCGGAACTGCCGACCGGTGGCGCGTCACGTTTTCGGAGGAGCTGCCGCAGGGTCCATGGCGCGACAAGTTCCTTTCAAGGGCACAGCTGACTTCGGAAGGCCGCGCGCTCGGGCTGAACTTCGAAGGAAGAACATTGGAGTTCAACTGCCCGGATTTCGAGGACCGCGAGACACTCAAGGTCGCTCTCCAAAGTCGGATTCGGTTCATTAACGAGCTGCTGGAGCTGACGAAGCCTGGAAGGGCGGCGGGCCAATGATCGCCGCGATCTACGCCGGCAAGGCTGCCCGAGCCCGTTGGGTCAAGGGGAAAGAGGCCAAATGACAAGTACGGCGCGCTGGATTGGACGCTGGCTGATGGCTCTGCTGGCAAGCTTCCCGGTGACGACCATCGGACGGAACATTAAGCGACGCCGCGAGAGGCAGGGCTGGAGCCAGGCCGAGCTCGCCGGCAAGGTCGGGATCCACCGCATTTCGCTCGCCCGACTCGAGGCCGGGGGCAAGGGGCCGTCCTGGGCGCTGCTGGAACGGCTTGCCCGCGCGCTACGAGTGAAGCCCGGGCGGCTTCTGGGCTGAGGGGTGAAGACGGCGGAGCGAGAGGAGCGGCCAGGAGGAAGGTCATGACGGTACTGCGGTCCTGCAAGTTCGAGCATTGCCAGAATTCTACGTCGAACGCCGATCAGGTCCGTGTGCAAGCCTCCGGACTAGGATACGGGCCAGCATGGCCCGGGGAGTTCCACCTGGGAGCGACTTCGGGTACCGCGACATGACTAGGCCTGTGCCCGCGGTGCGGATGTCAGGACCTCAAGACAGGGGTCTCCGGTGCATGGCCTGTGACGAGGGCTTCCGGGCACTCAAGCCCATCCACGAGGAGACGCTGCCTACGGGCGTGACGATCTGCCTACACGCACTCTGTGCGGACATCTGGGCCGAGGAGAACCGCCCGAAGTTCGAATAGAGCCCCAAGGGCACGGAGGTTCGCTCAGTCCGCAAGATTCGAGTGCGGCGGGGACGGCGGGCGTGGCAGGCCCGCGTAATGATCGACGGCCGGCGGCGCGAGCGGCTGGCGGAGCTACTGCGCTAACCCACGAGAGGAGACCAATCATGAGAAGCCCGGGCTTCATCCTTCGCGTCGCCGCAGTCGTGGTCTTCCTTCTCGCCACCGTCGGTGTCGCGCCCGTGCCCATGACGCCGCTCGGGCTGGCGCTCTGGTGCGGCTCGACGCTGGTGCTGAACGAGAACGGGAGCCGGCGTTGGTGGCGATGATCCGCACGGTGATCGTACGATGATCGCCGCCATCGACGCCCCCACGAGCACGGACCAGCGCCTCGCCGACCTGGCGCGGCGGCCTGACACGGACCGATCTCGCTCAGGAAGGAGACGACACATGATAGGCGCGAGCCACGCCCGATGATGTCGCCAAACCGAGACGAAGCCCTCGTAATCTACGACATTCTTCGGGAGCGCCTGAAATCAGGTCTGCGGCGGGTCCTGGAAATCAAGAGGAAGCGGCCGCATTTCGTGGCGGCCTTGATTATGGCGGCTGGCTGTGAGGCGGTCGGCAAGCTCCTAGACGCGATCGAAGGGGGTAAGCGCCAGCCTCACGACGTTTTCGTTCGGGAACTCATCCTCCCGCACCAGACTCTCAGCAGCGCGATGGGGCGGGAACTCTTCCAGTCGCTCAGACACGGAATCGCTCATTCCTTTTGGCCAAAGCCGATCGTGTTGGACGACGGGACCAGGCTCGTGGTCACTGTGAATTGGGGCATCAGGCCGCCGCACTTGGGTCCCCGGCGGGATCCGCCGGGCATCTGGGTGAACCTGCCAACGATGAAGGCCGACTTTGAGGCAATGCTGAACAAGTATCGTCGCCATTTCGAAGAGACCTCGAGGCCAGGCCGGGAGCCATCGACGCGATGGCAGATCGAATCAATTCTGCCAGCGAGTAAAGAGACTGACAGAGCGTGGCATGCATTCCTCGAGAGTGCCGAGCAGGATACGGCCGACGAAAGGAGGAGCTGATGCCGATCTACCGCAAAAAGGTCAACGGCCGGAAGGTCCGGTGGGTCCGCGTCAACCACAAGGGACTAAACGCGAGCCGCCCGTCGTACGGACCGCACTCCTCCGACATGTACCGGCGCGCTGCCAGCTATGTTGATCGCATCGCGGGGGTAGCGGAGACTCCAGACTGGAAGTCCCTGGACAGTCCGCCGCGGCGGTTGGGAAGGGCATCGGGCCGGTGGACGACGGGTCGACAGTCTCCAGATGCGGGAAGGCAATCATGACGACTGTGGCTGTGGGAATCGCAGGGGCGCTACTAGTCCTCGTAATCATGTGGGATGCGTTCGAGGCGCTCGTTCTGCCTCGACGGGTCACGCGCCGGCTCCGGCCCGCGCGGCTTTTCTACCGCTCCACGTGGTGGATGTGGCGCGCCGTGGCATGCCGCATGCGTTCCGGTGGGCGCCGTGAGACGTACCTCAGCTTCTACGGCCCTCTCTCGCTCCTCTTTCTGCTCGGCATGTGGGCCATGAGTCTCATTTTCGGCTTCGCGATCATGCACTGGGGACTCGGCTCGAGCCTGGACGTCGCCCATGGATCACCCAGCTTCCTCGCTGACCTCTACATGAGCGGAACGACGTTCTTCACCCTCGGTCTTGGGGATGTGACGCCGAACCGGACTCTGGCACGAATCCTGACCGTGGTCGAGGCGGGTACGGGCTTCGGCTTTCTGGCGGTAGTGATCGCTTACCTGCCGGTCGTCTACCAAGGCTTCTCTCGCCGGGAGGTGAACATCTCGCTGCTCGACGCTCGCGCCGGTTCTCCCCCGACGGCGGCGGAGTTGCTGCGAGGCTACGCACATAAGATGGCGGAGCTCGAGCTGTTTCTGCGCGACTGGGAGCGCTGGGCTGCGGAGTTACTGGAAAGCCACGTGTCTTACCCCGTGCTGAGCTACTTCCGATCGCAGCATGACAATCAGTCGTGGCTGGCCGCGCTGACGACGGTGCTCGACTCGAGCGCCCTCGTCATGGTCGGAATCAACGGGGCCCCCGCCTGGCAGGCGGCGCTCACGTTCGCCATGGCCCGTCATGCGGTGGCCGATCTCGCTCAGGTATTGGGGACGCCACCTCGGACGCCGAGCCCGGACCGCTTGCCCACGCCCGCGCTTCAGCTTCTCCGAAAGACCCTGGCCACGTACGGGCTTCCTCTCCCTGATGGAGAGACAGCTGACCAGAAGCTCGGGCAGCTCCGCTCCATGTACGAGCCGTATGTGGAGGCCCTCGCCGAGCGCCTGCTGATGCCGCTCCCCGCATGGAGCGTCGACGGTGGGGGTGCTGAGAACTGGCGGACGACGGCCTGGGGCGGCCTGGCCGATGCGGGACCGCTCGATGTGCACGACGCCGGCCGGTCTTAACCGCGATTTGTGCTATGGGCCCATGTCCGTGGGGCGTTGCTACGTTTGTGGGATTTCGGTGATTGCGGGTCCGTGATTCGAACCAATCAAGATCCTGACGCCCCAAGCTTCGCTGCGGGTCAGTGGGCAGCTCTCATTCGGGTCCGTTTTGGTTATCGTGCGTCTGGAGCCTAGGAATCCCGTCCGAGTCCCAGTTTCCCGGCAAGTTTCCCGGCGGAGTCTCATGTAGTGGGACTCCTCGTGTACCGATCCGCAATGATTTCTTCAACGGCGCCTGCGTCGGCTGCCCGTGGCTTTCAGTTGCCGATACCGGGGGATCAAAACACCTGCCGAATTTAAGTCCCGGGTGTTAGGTTGTTGAGTCAACAGCACGCACCTGCTTCACACGATTGAGAAAGCGCGTGGCGGACGGCAAACACGGGTTCGAATCCCGTTGGGGGCCGCCACCTCGAAATTGCTGAGGTTTTGGCCCCAGAGTTTACGTGCCGTGGGGGGAGGGACGCGAATCCCTATTTCCATCCCCGTAGTTTTTGTCGAACTCACTAATCACTTTCTGCAAGTCTGACTGCGTGAGCCGCGTGTACACCGTCGTGGTCTGGATGTCGGCATGCCGGAGGTGTTCCTGCACCGCGCGGAGATTGCCCGCAACCACATGCAGGCGAACAGGTCACTCGCGTTCCGATTCGATGTCACGGCCTGAAGCCCCTGTTTCAGTCACGACCACGTTTTCGCTGTGCGAAGCTAGTGCCCGTGACCTGTCCCGTTAAACCTTCCGCCTGGCATGTTAGGTCATGGCCAGGACGTCACGGCTTGGTGGCGATCAGCACCTGACATAAGATGGCGCAGGCGCTGGGCGCAGGAGGTGTGCTGTTCGAGCTCGCTCGGGAGAGGCCTTCATGTGAGAGCTGCGACCGTGCTTGGCGTGATCGTTGGAGGCGTCACGTTCGGCTTCACGGGGTTCGCCTTCGCGCTGTTCGCCATCTCGGCGCTCGTTCTCGAGTTTCCGCCGGCGGTCGTGGTCCCGGCGGTGATGCTCGTCGGCGACACGCTGATCCTGATGCTGGCCTGGGAGCAGCGCGCGAGCCTGCTGCCGCGGAAGCTGCGTTACGTTCCGCCCTTCTCGCCGTGGTCCGCTCCGTTCGTCCTCGCGGGACTCGCAATGGGCACGCTGCTGCTCTCCCGCGCCCCGGCCTGGACGGGGCGCTTGGCGCTCGGCACGCTGCTACTCGTCTTCACCCTGTTCCAGGCGCGGCGTATCGTGTCCGAGGTCGGACGAGACCTAGCGAGGGATCTCGCCGTCTCTCCCGAGCTGACAACTCCCTCGGACGCTTCCGATAGGGCGGCGGCCGCACCTGCTGCATTCGCCGGGCTCGCAGCGGGCCTCCTGGATGGCTGGCTTGGCACCGGCGGCGTCGCCATCGTTGTCTACCTCGCGTGGCGCCGCTTTCCGCCGGGGCCGTTCGTCGCCGGACTGCGTGGTTACTTCCTTGCCAGCGACGTTCTACGGATGGTCGTGTACGCCATGGCTGGGTACTGGAGCCGTCCCACGCTGGGCCTCTACCTCCGCGTGTTGCCGTGGGCACTGCTGGCGACGCTGCTCGGCGTGGCACTACGCCGACGATGGGGCGCGCCCACCGTCTTTCGCATCGTGGTCCTCGTGGTCCTCTTCGGCTATGGCGTAGCCCTTATCACGCGCGTGGTGCTCGAGCCCTAGCGCATCGCGTTGAACGAGAGGCTTGACAGCGATGGGCTGTCGACCATTAATAGGCCGCACCGAATCGAGAAACGGAATGAATCGTTCCATCCAGCGAAACGCGAGCCAGGCATCGCCAGTACTCAAAGCCGTCGCCCTCCTGGAGGCCGTGGTCAGAGCGGGCGGCCCCGTGAGCCTGGCGGACCTGAGCTCAAAACTCGCCCTGCCAAAGCCAACGGCCCATCGGCTGGCGCGCCTTCTCGAGAAAGCGGGGCTCCTGCAGAAGAACCCGCTCACGCGGCGGTACCTGGTCGGGTCGGCCTTCCTCGACCTGGGCCTGCACGCGCTCATGAGTGCCCCCGCCAACCTGCATCGGCGGCGCCTCCTCGAGCGCCTCTCCGAGAAGCTCGGTGAGACCGTGAACCTGGGCGTCCTTTCGGGAGATGTCGTCATCTACCTGGACCGCGTCGAGGCCTCATGGCCGCTTCGCATGGACTTCAAGCCGGGGAGCTGCGTGCCCTTCCACTGCACGGCCAACGGCAAGCTGCTCGCGGCATGGGCGCGGCCCGCGTTGCGCGAGCGGCTGTTGAGATCGCAAACGTTTCCCGCCTACACCCCTCATACCCTTGTCACCCGGGCGGCCCTGCTCGCCGAGCTGTCGGAGATTCGCCGTCGAGGGTACTCGGAAGACAACGAGGAGTTTCTCGCCGGCGTGTGCTGCCTGGCCGTGCCGGTGCGTGACCGACGTGGGGCGGTGGTTGCTGGACTCGCGGTGTCGGCGCCATCGGCCCGGTTCAACCTCGAGCGGGCGCGCGCCCACCTCAGCGACCTCTTGGCCGTGGCCGAGGAGCTGGGCACCGAGTTCGAGGCGCACCACGAGGGAGATGGCGGATGACCTCGCCGCCCTCCGCCTTCGCGCTCGACGGCGGGGTGTGCCTCGTCACGGGGGGCGGGCGCGGCATCGGCCGGGAGACCGCACTCGCCTTCGCCGGCGCCGGCGCCGCCGTGGTGGTGGCGGACGTGGACCGGGCGGCGGCCAAGGCCACGGCGGAGGCCGTCGAGGCGGCGGGGCGCCGCGCTCTGGCCATTACGGTCAACGTCGCCGAGGCCGAAAGCGTTGCTGCGGGGGTGGACGAGGCGGCGCGCTTCGGTGGGGGCCGGCTGGACATTCTGATCAACAACGCGGGGATCAACATCGTCAAGCCCACCGATGAGCTCACCCTAGAGGAATGGCAGCGTGTGCTGGCGGTCAACCTCACCGGGGTGTTCCTGTGTTCGCAGGCGGCCGCGCGGGTGATGCGGCGGGTAG
>Ga0070707_100006042_pt1 | contig 11307 bp, 6 predicted proteins | sample KBSK5502metaG_FD_65468 | JGI IMG/M metagenome (GOLD analysis project Ga0070707, IMG submission 65468) | Corn, switchgrass and miscanthus rhizosphere microbial communities from Kellogg Biological Station, Michigan, USA - KBS K5-50-2 metaG | ecosystem: Host-associated > Plants > Roots >... | reverse complement strand
TCGTGAAGATCAGCGCGTGTCGTGGCTCCGGCATCTCGTCGAGTTGCAGCAGGAGATGAAGGATCCGGCGGATTTCCTCAGCACGCTGAAGATCGATCTCTATCCTGAAGAGGTCTACACCTTCACGCCGAAGGGCAAGGTCATCACACTGCCGCGCGATGCGTCACCTGTGGACTTTGCATATGCGATTCACACGGAAGTCGGCCATACGTGCGTTGGCTCCAAAATCAACGGACGGATGACGCCGCTTCGGTCAAAACTTCGCAACGGCGATATCGTCGAGATCATCACGCAACCCGGCCACAAGCCGAGCCGCGACTGGCTCTCGTTCGTCAAGACGTCTCGCGCGCGGAACAAAATCCGTCACTGGCTCACCGAACAGGAGAGCGAGAAGGCGATCGAACTCGGGCGGAAGATGCTGGAAAAGGAAGCGCGCAAGTACAAGCAGAACGCAAAAGATCTGCTCGAAAGCGACAAACTCCAAACAATGTTGTCCGAGTACGGTTCGAGCAAAGTGGAGGATCTGCTCTCCGCAATCGGTTATGGGAAAGTTTCCGCCAAACATGTCATTTCCCGTCTGGCCCCGGATGGATTGAAGGAAACGCCGCCGGTAGAAGAATCGAAAATCACGTCTGTTGTTAAGCGGGTTCTGGGTATAGGTAGCGATGCCAAGCTCCAGGTGAAAGGGTTCGACGACCTGCTCGTTTACCGCGCGAAATGCTGCAATCCAATCCGCGGCGAAGAAGTCATTGGATATATCACGCGCGGCAAGGGTGTCGCCGTGCATTCCAAGAACTGTCCGAACGTGCAGAATCTGTTGTACGACGCCGACCGCAAGATCGAAGTGGAATGGGCCGGAACTGCGCCTTCGGCGGAGGCCTACGCGGTTCCGCTGACAATCCTCACTGAAGATCGTCCCGGAATGCTTGCGCAGATCGCGGCAGCAATTACGGAAGTCAAATCGAATATTTTGAACGTCGAGGCGCGCACTGCCGATGAGCGCGGAACCATCGACATTACAGTGGAAATTCCCGATATGAAGCATCTCGAACGCGTGATCGCTTCCGTCAAGAAGATCGATGGCGTTTATGACGTCACACGGTCGACCCGAACTTTGAATATTGCGCGGTAGGTCTTATGAACAAACAAGTGGTTTCGACTTCACTGGCTCCGTCTGCGCTTGGTCCCTATTCTCAAGGCATCCGCGCTGGCAACCTGCTGTTCGTCTCCGGACAGATCGCAATTGATCCCTCAACCGGAAAGCTTATCGAGAGCAAAACGATTCAGGATCAGACGCGGCGGGTCCTTCAGAACATCATTGCGATCGTCATCGCGGCAGGCGGATCGGTTGACAATATCGTGAAGACAACCGTGTTTCTTCGAGACATGGCCGAATTCGCGGAAATGAATGCCGTCTACGCCGAGTTTTTCCGGCTTGCGCCGCCGGCGCGCGCGACCATCGAGGCGGCCCGGTTGCCGCGGGACGTCTCTGTCGAGATCGACTGTATCGCGATTATTTGATCCGCTTGCGAAGTCTCACATCGAGACCGAAATTTCCCAGCTCATCACGAGATGCCAGGATCGATGTGTTCCGGGTGACGAAGTATTCAATGGAGATTACCTGCTGGCGGTTCGATGAAAGATCCTGAGAATACGTAATCGAGAGGTCTTTTGTTACCTGCTCGGACAGTGTAATCCGCGGGCCTGTATAAGTCGACGCACCTACAGCGAAAGGCTCGATTCGGACATGCCCGCCTCCGAGTAATCCCAGGCGATTGCCGACGCGCTCCTGCAACAGGTCCAGAAGAATATTTGCCGCGCCCCCCTGGAACAATTGTTCGCTCGTCGGAGTTCCTGAAGCTCTGAAGCCCGCGATTTCTCCGCCGGTACGGCCGCCGGCGATCAGGCTGACGATCTCCAGGTCCGGCAGCGGTGGATCGGATCGCATGTTGAGCCGTAATCGATCGCCACGCCCGGCAATCGTGAGAATGACGCGGTAGTCGCGCACCTGAGACTCCGCCTCAATGTCAACCACTGGATCGATTTTCAAGGGATCGACAAAATCGATGTTGCCCCGCGTCACGGTGTAGCGGTTTCCCTGAAAAGCGAGGGTTCCGCCGCTCGCTTCAACGTGGCCGGTCAGGGAAGGATCATCGACTGTCCCCTTCAGATCGACATCCACCCTCGCTTCCACGTCGGCCAGTTGATTCTGAATCGTAATATTGCGATTGCCTTCGATGTGGACCGCCAGTCGTAATCTGCCGACAGGCGAGGGCCCGGTGTTCAGATTGTGTTCTGTGAGCAGAGCCAGGAACTCATCGAAGCCGCTGCGGTATGCCAGGTTTTGAATCTGAACGTTGCCTTGAAGGAGCGGTGAAGACAGGTTCCCTCTCAGGAGGAGATCCGCATTGAGGACTGTCCGCAAGCCCTCGGGATATCGAAATCGCACCTCATTTGCATCGATTTGAATGTTCATCGATTGCAGGCTGCCCTGCTCGAGAAGCGCGGTGCCCTGTGCTTTCACGGTTCCGCTACCCATGCGGCCTTCAACCTGGTTCAGCCTGACGCGATCTCGATCGAAAAACACGTCGCCGTTCACGTTCGTCAGAGTCGTGAAGAAACCCTTGCGGCTGAAAGACGCGTTCGCCAGATGTGCAAGACCACGAAGGTCCGGCATCTGCGGCGTTCCTGCAAGCCGTACCTCGACATTGACCGATCCGGCGGAGGACCAATCCGCTGTGGAAAACAATGCCAGATCCGCTTTGCCGCTGACATCGAGGTTGAGAGGCGCCTGTTGGGTGAAAGCAATCGTCCCGGCCACGTTTATCTCGGTTTTTTCGCCCGTGAGGGTGACACCGGTCAGCGTCAATCGATCGACATTGAAATCGAACGTGAAGGGCTTCGTCGTTTCCAACGGCACATTCTGAAGACGCAGGCTGGCCCTCTCGATGCGTCCTTCTCCCTTCAATCGCGCGCGATCTGTCAATAAGCCGGATAGATTCGCACTACCCGTCGCAGCAATTGTGCCCTGTTGAAGTCTGGCGATCCTTTCGATCGGATAATCCGTGAACTTCGCTTGCGCAGTGAACGGATACCCGGCAGTTGCGGTATCGACCTGCGCTGTGAGACTGACGTTCTTCTCGGTATTCAATCGCAGATCGACCTTCGTTCCTGTTGTGGCCAATTCGACCTGGGCCTGCGGAAACCCTTCTCCCAGGACCGACACATTCTGAATCGTGGCATTCCCGCTGATATCGGGCCGCCGCACAGTTCCGTCGCCCCGAAGATTTGCCTGACGGATGACTCCCTGGACCACTTCCGGCAAGCCCAGCGGGCGAAGCATCTGGAGATCGACGGATGTGACTCGTGCTGAAAATTTCAAGGCGTCATTGTTGCGATTGAATATGACATTGCCTGTGAGTGTCGAATCGTTTTGACGAACCGTAAGCTGCTCGATATCGATGACCGGCTCGAAATATCGGACATGCCCGCGAACATTTCCAACGAACCGCTGTTCGACCGAAAGATTCTCTGCTCGAACGTCTCCTTCAACCTTTATTGCCGGTGTAAGTGAGGTGACGTGGACATCCCCCGCGAATATGCCGTCGAAATTGCGATTCACAAAAGTGTGTAGATCGTGGGCTGTAACGCGATTGGACTGAACACGCAGATCAGTAGTCGTTCCGTTGAGCGCAGAACTGCCATTGACCAGAATTTCCGATTCACCCTGAGTGATGTGGACATTTCTCAGCTCGGCGGTCTCCGAATCTGTGTCGAGACGTACGCCTCCCGCAGCCTTTTCGATCTTCCATTGACGAAAAACGTGGTTCTGGAGTGTGAATTCTCCATCCAGCAGCGGTTTGGCAATGCGTCCGGTTAACGAGCCATTGAACCTTCCGGTCCCATTCGCATCCGAATAAACAAAGGCAATGTCCTTGAGGTTCGATGAATCAAGATTCACTTTCAAGTCGGACATCGTCGCGTGTATGAGGCCATCAGCCTTGACACTTGTCGAATATAGCCGCACGTCTGCATTCGCCACTCTGGCTTCTCCAGGCCGGATTTGATAGTCCGTCCCACCGTCCAATGGCAGCGCGACAATACCCGGTACCTGCGGTGGAGCGTAACTCTGCAGGTTCGCATGACCTCCGAACTCGAATCGTACAAGCCTCCCTTCGAACCATCCGTTCATTGTTCCCGTCAGGTTCGAAAACACACGATATTGGGGATCCCACGGATATGCTCGGACGAAGGCGCCGGCATCCAAATGGCTGTAGTCGAGATTCAAGACCACGCGCTCTGGTCCCGGCAGATTTTCGACAACGACGTCGCCGGCCACAGCGCCGCCTGCGAATCCCATCTTCATTTTTCGAAAAGACAGGCGTTTATCGGGATAGTGATATGCGTAGTCGCCGGTGATCTTAGTGGCGTGCCAACCGTCGAAGTCGACGGCGTCCGCAGCGGCTTTGCCCTGCGTAAAGAAGTAGCCGGACGAGAACTCGAGGAAGCCTGCAACACCGGACTTACCGGCGAACGTTTCTCTGTTGAAAAAATACTTCAGGAAAGGGAGCTGGACATTGCCCGTATATTCCAGCTTGCCGGAGATGGCGCGGCTCAGCAGTTGGTTGATCTTCCCTTGAAGCTTGACCTCTGTCGCCCCGGATGTGACGACAATCTTTTGCGCGATGAGAGTTGCTCGCGTGTAATCCAGATCCGCCGCGAGCGTGTATGGAATGGATGGCATTGCGTCAGAGGATCGATCGAGCAAGCCGTCATATCGAAGGTGGCTCTCGAGAACTTCTCGAGCCCCGTTATAGTTCACCGCCGCGGCAAGTCTCCTGAGCGAGAAATTGACGTCGATGAGGCGTTCGTTCAGCAACGCAGATCCGCCGATGATATTGAAATTCTCAATGGAAATCTGGAAGTTGGACGGAGTCCTTGCTGCTCCGGATGGCGGCGCTGGAAAGTTGGTTCTTCCATCGGGGCTCACCTGTAGATGAAATTCGGGTTCAGCGATTGTCAGCTCGAAAAGGTCGATCTTTTTTTCCAGCAGCGTGCGAAATCTCAAGCCGATATCGATCCGCATGAAGTGGGCGAGAGGCGCCTCGTCAGCAGGCTCGAGGCCGCGCAGCGTCAACTCCTCCAGCCGGAAACGTTCCTGCCAGAAGTTCCAGTGGAAGGTTTGGAGAGTGACGGTTGCGCCGGTTCTTCGTTCGATTTCGTTAACAACGTACTGTCGAGCCCGCGCTTCAAATGCGGGCGACTGAATATAGAGCACAAGTCCGGCGGCAAGCGCCACGATGACGAGCGCCAGAGTAGCAAAGAACAGAAGAATGCGGCGCCTACTCAAAAACCTCAATGTTGCTCCGTCTGTGAAAAGCTTCTAACCAGATGTTGAGCTCGTGGTTCAAACCTTCCTGGCGAACATTGGTCCGGATCAAATCCGCCACCTGCTCGAGTGGTGGCACCGGATTGAGACCCTTCTCTTTGGCCGCAGGCATGAAAACATCGTTGTAGTACTTGCGAATGTCTTCGTCCGACGGTCGAATGTACTGTCCGAATCGCACCTCGAGATATTTGCGCATGCGAATCCGCTGCCGTACGGCTTCACGGACCGCTTTCGAGGGCGGGCCCGCACCTGCGGGTACGTTCTGCAGCTCTGCGTCCACTTCCGCCTCGCTGACATCGATGCCGGGAGTATCCGCGATCTGCGTTTCGATAAGGTAGTTATCGATCATCTGGCGGACGAGAGCTTTGTCGTCAACGATGGGTTTATCGCCCAGCCTGGCGAGCGTCTCCCGCTCCTGGCGCACATCACTCGATGTGATGATATGCCCATCGACAACTGCGACGATCCGGTCGATCACTTCACCGCGCGCCGAGGCCGCTAGAATGAATAAACATAACGCGCCGAAAATACTCTTTAGAAACATAGCTAGAATGGATTCGCCAGTGTGAAGAACACTTTAAAGCGATCTTCCCTCCTATAAAGATAATCACCGGGCTTGAGCGCCGATGGATCCTGAACAATTCGCAACTTCGGATTCAGGTTGATTCCGAAATCGAGTCGTACGGGACCGAGCGGCGTCTGGTAGCGAAGCCCGAATCCCGCAGTGTGCGTGAATTCACTGAGATGAATGTCCGGAATGCTCGGGAATACATTGCCGGTGTCGTAAAACACCGCTGCTCCGAGTCCTTTGATGGGGACGATTCCCAATGGCGTGCGGTACTCGAAATTACCGATCGTCATCACATTTCCGCCTTCGGGCCGCGCTTCATCGAGACTGAATCCGCGCAAGGTTGTCGAGCCGCCCGCAAAGTAACGTTCAGTCGGCGGCAGCGTTGTTGTATTGCCGAAAGGATGATTCCAGCCAAAACGAACCGCCGTTGCCAGAACGCCGCGAGGAACGGGCGTATAGACGCTATACAGGTTATAGAGCGACGTGAAATTCAATTCTGAACCAATCGCCTGGGCGGCGACCTGGAACGTCGTTGTGCTGAACGATCCTGTACTTGGATTCAACGGATCGTTGCGTCGATCCTGAATATACGAGGTGCCGAAACGCGCAATTTGAAAGATGCCACGCTCGGCGGGCAGCTTTTCGGCCAGGGGGTTCACTCGAATGTCGGCAATATTGACCGTCTGATAGCCCATCGTGAACAGGAAGTTCTGTGTCGGTGAAAATCGCTTCAGCGTCTGTAACGAAAAATCGATTCGATCTCCAGTAAAGAACGGCCGCTCCGTGTGCTCGAAGAAAGCCGACGCGAAGCCGTCGATATCGTGATTGAACAACCGGGGTTCCCGAAATGTCGCCTGCGCGAGCCGCTCGCGGCTGCTGCCTCGAAGGCGGAAGCTGAGCGAACGGTTCAGACCGAACAAATTGTTGTGCGAAATTTCGAGCGTGCCTCGCGCGTGTTCCCATTCCTGATATCCAATGCCGTAGGTGAGCAGGATCGGCTTGGCGTCTTCGACCTGGATCAGCAGATCCCGTACGCCCCGCCGCGTTTCTGCCAGTGGAACGATGTCCACCCGGCTGAACAATCCTGTGGCGTACAGGCGTTGCTGGCCCTCGAGCACGGCTTCGGGATTGTACGGCGTATTCGGAAAGAGCCGGCTGTTCCGGTGAACGATCTTTTCCTTCGTCAGCGTGTTGCCCGAAACCAGAATCCTGCCGATCTGGTAAGGCTCGCCCTCCGTGATCTGAAATGTGACGCGCATCCCATTGTTCGTTTCGACGCGCTCGACTGCCCGCTCTACGCGGACATCGGCGTAGCCCCGCGCGTAGTAATACTGCGTGATCGCGGCGCGCGCCTGGTCGACGACGACGGGGGTGTAGGTATCGCCCTCCTTGAGTTGGATGGCTTTCCGTATTTCCTGCTCGGTGATCGCAGAGCTTCCCAGGATGGTGACGAAGTCGATCGGGAATTGTTTGCCTTCGGTGATTTCGATTGTGACTCGGATTGCGTGATCCACTTCCGTGTAAGTTCCTTTGACCTGTGTGCCGTCGAATCCCGCGGTGCGATACATCGCTTCGATAGTTCGAACATCCTCGTTGAGGGCGTCGGTGCTGAACACGCTTGGATTCAGCAGTTCGGCTTTCCGCACCTTCATACGCCGCCGGATCTCTTCTGTTGTGAAGTGTTGATTGCCTTCGATCTCAACCGAAATGATCTCGTGCTTGACGCCCGGCTCGATCGTGTAGTTGATCTGAATAGCGTTGTCGAGCGGTGCAGAGATTAATTCCGACATTACAGTCGCTTCAAAATATCCTTCCTGCTGCATGTGCCGGAGGATTGCGGTTCGACCCTCTTCGACGAGGTCCGGGTCCACCGTGCCTTCTTCAAATACCGGCACCAGTTCCTGCAATTTTTTTTTCGAAATCTTGTACCCTCGCGCCTCAACGAGAGTGAACTGGCCGGGTTCGACCATGATGTCGAGATCGACGACATTCATCGCCTTATCGTAGTTACGATCGGTTGTGACTTTAGTATTCAGAAATCCGAGACTCGAGAATTTCTTGCGAATCTCCGTCAGGCCCTTGTCGACCTTGCCCGCTGAATATTCATCGCCGGGTTTGAGCCCGAAGGCATTGAGAAGTTCCTTTTGTGAGAACGTTTGTTCCCCTCCATGCACCCGGAGGGCCCCAACTTCAGCTTTTTCACCGGGTGTGACCCGCAACGTTACGAACGCCAGATGAGTTGCCTCTTCAAGGTGGTACTGGGAGTCGATTCTTGCTCCGAAATAACCTTCCGATTTGAGCAGCTCGGTGGTGTCCTCGACAATTTTGTCGATAGCCGCAGCGGTAAACTTCTCTCCGTACGGCAGGCGAAAGTAACCGGACAGGGGGCGTTCGAGAAGGTCGTCCGGTTCGAGCCGAATCGAACTGAAGAAGAAATTAGGCCGCACGTTAAACGTGAGATTGGTCCCGCCATCGGGGGCCGGCGTGGCGTCGACCTCGACGTATTGGTAATGATTCGTGCTGTAAAGTGCCTGAATGGATGACCGAATGTTTTCGGTCATGATGACGTCACCAACGTGAAGCGGCAGAACCTGGAGGTCCGCTTGCGACTCCGCTCCGGAGAGCCTCAGGCCGGCGACCCGGGTGCCATAGTACTGTTGCTCCGCATGGACGAGCCATGGTACCAGCAGTACCAGCATGAGGGCCTGCACCGTCATATGACCTAAGCTGCTCCCAGACTTTAGACGCGAGTCGTTAAGAAGGTAGCAATCTCAGGAGAAATTCAGGCTTTGGTCACTCGGCCGGAGCGGATGCAGCTCGTACAAACCCGCATGCTTTTGTGTGTTTTTCCAACAACGACCCGAACTCGCTGAAGGTTCGGATTCCAGCGCCGCCTCGTCAAATTATGCGCGTGGCTGATCCGATTACCGTAGATCGGGCCTTTGTTACAGATTTCACAGCGCGCCATGTAGGCAATCTCCCATAAGAAATAAACAGAAAGTATAGCATATGGGCCTGATCGCCCGGGCTCCGCGAAGCGCAAACGCGATAGCGCGCAGCCTCAAAACACAATGTGCTAAAATGGCCGTTATTTCTCTGAACGATGGAGCCTTCCTAATGAAATGCTTAACTCTTTCCGTCCTGCTGGCCGGGCTGGTGGTAACTGCGTCCTGTGGCACCCCATCCAAGGCCTCTGCCGATGTCGTCGCTCGCGTCAACAACAAGGACATTACGACGGCCCAGCTGGAAAAGCAGTTTCAGAACCGGTTGAACGGCGCTGAACAGCCACCATCCCCCGAAGAAGCCCAGGATCTGAAACTCCAGGTTCTGAATCAATTGATCAACGATCAGATCCTGCTCGAGCTGGCCTCGGCCTCCTCCTTAAGCGCGACGGACGCCGAAGTCGACGTCAAATTCAACGAGTTCAAAAGCCAATACACCGAAGAGAAGTTTAAAGATCTGCTCAAAGAGCAGAAGATGACGATTGATGACATCCGGAATGAGCTCAGGAAGAGCATCACGATCGACAAGCTCGTGAACAAAGAGATCACGTCGAAAATCTCTGTCACCGATGCTGAAATCAAGAACTTCTACGAGAAGAACAAGGAAAGCTTCAATCTGCCCGAGAGCTATCACATCGCCCACGTCCTCGTCACGCCCGTTGCCGATCCCGAACTTCGCAATGCCAAGAACGACGACGCCAAGAGCCCGGACGAAGCCCGTCAGAAATCGGCACGCCTGCTGAAGGAGATCCAGGGCGGCAAGGATTTTGCGTCGGTCGCTAAGGAATCCTCGGAGGATCCGAGCTCCGGTCCGAATGGCGGGGACCTGAACTTCCAGCCGCTCCAGGCTATCGAGAACATCGATCCCAGATTGGCGCAGGCTGTTCAAAAGATGCGCGTCGGAGAGACGTATCCACAGGTCATCGAAACGAGGTTCGGATTCCACATCTTGAAACTGCTCGAGAAGGATGCGGGCGGTCAGAAGGATCTTTCCGATCCTCGCGTGCAGGCACAGGTGCGCCAGGTCATTTTCAATCGGAAGGATCAGACCCTGAAGAACGCGTTCTCGGAGGCGGCCCGCAACAAGGCCACCGTCACAAACTACCTGGCTGAGAGAATTCTCGAGAACGCCGGAAAAAGCAATTAGCCACAAAAAGGCACAAGAAACACAAAAAACACTTTTGTGATTTTTGTGCCTTTTTGTGGCTAATCATTCCACCGTCGCCAAGAGATCACCTGCATTCACAGCCGTACCCTCGCTGACGCCGAGCTTTTTCACAACTCCGGCTTTCGGTGCTTTGATCTCATTCTGCATCTTCATGGCTTCCATCACGAGAATGCCCTGATTGTGCCGAACGGCAGCCCCTTCGGCGAGCAGCACCTTCACCACTTTCCCCGGCATGGGCGCGCGAATCTCGACGAGGCCTGCCTGCCCGTGCTGCGCCGCTTTTCGGAATGCGGCTCGGGCGTCGAGCATTTCAACGGTTAATCGCCGACCGCCCAGGGAAACCAAATAACCCTCGCCATTGGGCGTGACGGTCACTTCAATCGATCGATTCTGCCAGTTGAACCAGAAAACGCGGGGCTCAATGGACTTCGCCTCGAGCGTGTACTTCCGCCCGCCGACTTCCGCTTCGACGACGTTGGGATTGTGACTACAGATCTCGATCTCGACGCGTTCGCCGTCAATAATGGCGGTGTACTTCATCTTTTACTGGCTGCGCCCTTCCTTGAGGCTGCGCGCTATCGCGCTTGCGCTTCGCTTCGGGCTTGCATTCGCTCTGCTCATGTTGTTCTGAGCGCGCGCCGGCGGCCATCCACCTTCCAGGCACTGGCGGCTTCTGATGTGCTTTCGATTGGCGCCGATCTCGTCGAATGAACGAGCGCCGCCGCGAGTGCGGCAAAGTCGAGTTCCGCCTGCTGTAAAGGTGGTCGCTCTCCACGCTTGAATCGCTCAATAAAACCCGTATCGAAGTCACCTCTCCGGAAGTCCGGATCACTGAGCACATCCAGAAAGAACACGATATTCGTTTTGATTCCTTCGATGCGGTATTCCCTCAGCGCGCGCTGCATTCGTGCGATGGTTTCTTCTCGTGTCTCCGCCCAGGTGGCAAGTTTGGAGATCAGGGGATCGTATTCAATCGGCACTGTCCATCCTTCGTAGACTCCGCTGTCATCTCGGATGCCCGGTCCCGACGGCGTGCGCAACATGGCGATTCTTCCGGGCGACGGGAAGAAGTTATTCTCGGGATCTTCCGCATAGATCCGGCATTCGATCGCGGATCCCCGCATGAAGACGTCGTCCTGCGTGATCGGTAGTTTTTCGCCTGAGGCCACGCGGATCT
>Ga0070707_100006041_pt1 | contig 11307 bp, 12 predicted proteins | sample KBSK5502metaG_FD_65468 | JGI IMG/M metagenome (GOLD analysis project Ga0070707, IMG submission 65468) | Corn, switchgrass and miscanthus rhizosphere microbial communities from Kellogg Biological Station, Michigan, USA - KBS K5-50-2 metaG | ecosystem: Host-associated > Plants > Roots >... | reverse complement strand
GCGACCGTCCGGGGGGCCGGACGGTCGGAGGAGGGCGGGAGTCCGGCCGGGCAGACCGGGTTCCCAAGGGAGGGAACGTGGCGACGAGGGATCGCCGCGTCGGGCTGATCGTGGCGCTGCGGCCGTCACGGTGGCGCAAGGATCGGCACCCGCCGACATTGCATCGACATAACAGGTCGCCGGTTGCGGTGCCCCGACGCTCCGGGGCGGGGCTCAGACGCGGCTCGAGTCCTGACCCGGGGGCATGGCCACTGCAGCAAGGATCTCCATCGCGGCGGCCTGCACGTCGCGCGCGACCGCATCGCAGCGCCGGACGGAGCCGCTCGGCTGCGCCGCGCCGATGAGCACCGTCCGCAGTCGCGCCGAGGATCCACGGCACCGTGCGATCTCGCTGGTCAGGTACCACGCCGGCCCGCGCGGGCGCGGCGGCACCGCGCTCACCACCTCTGCTGCGACAGTCTCGAGCTCGGCATCGGGCCGGCTACCGTCCGGCGCGACGATCACGACACGGATCCCGGAGTCGGCGAGGTAGCGCAGGGCCCGCACCGCCTCCGGCTCAGCTGGCCGGAACGCGCCGCCCTCGCCGCCTTGCTCCATCGACGCCGCAGCGACGTCGACGTAGACCTCGGTCACCCCGGCCGTCCGATCTCCGTTGGCTCGCGGCCCGCCATGCTGCCGGTCCCTTCGGTCTCGTCATCGTCGTCGTCCTCGACCCGCTCGCCTTCGATGCGACCGCGCCAGGCGCCGGTCGGCTCGGCCCGCGACTCGATGAAGTCACGGAACCGGACGAGGTCGCCGCGGACCCGGCGTTCGACGACGCCGAGCGCGTCGGCGGCCTTCTCGACGAAGCCTTCGGGTTCGACGTCGAGCTGCAGGATCACCATCGTCCTCTCGGGACCGAGACGCTCGAACCTGACCAGGCCGTCGTTGTGCGCGCCCTCAGTGCTTCGCCACGCGACGAGGTCGTCCGGTTGCTGCTCGACGATCTCGGCACGCCAGTGCTTGACGATGCCCGCGATCGTGGCCGTCCACTCCAGGGTCTTGTCGTCAACCTGCACGACACGGTCGATGCCGGCCATGAACTTCGGGAACGACTCGAACTGGGTCCACTGGTCGTAGGCGACGCGGACGGGCACTGCGACCTCGATTGCTTCGATGATTCGCGACACGTCGACCTCCGATGCTCAGGCCTCGCCTGGGCCTGCTGTCCACCGGGAACGGCCCGGCCCCGAAGCAACGGCGCCCACCGGCAAGCCGGCGGGCGCCGCCACGTTGACTGCCGGCCGATCGAGAGTCAGGCGACCGGCCGCCGGGGCGTCAGACCATGCCGCGACCGGTCCGCGTCCTGCCGGTAAGAGCATTCCAGGCAACCACTGAGATGACCGCGCCGATCGTCGCGGTGACGATCGAGCTGATGTCCAGGGGCCCATCGATCGGGTCGGTGCCGAACAGGGCGCCGGCGAGGAACCCGCCGACGAGGGCGCCAACGATGCCCAGCACGATGTGCCCGACGATGCCGAGGCTTTCGTCGCCACGGACGAGGAAGCCGGCGAGGTAGCCGGCGATGGCGCCGAGCACGATCCAGGCAATGATGCTCATCAAGAGAACCTCCGTCCCTTCGTCGGTTGCACGCCCCGTTGGGGACTCGAGGCACTCTGGCCGGTTCAAGCGCGGGCGACGACTACGCGCCCCCTCGCTCCCGTTGCAATCCTCTGAAACTGCTGCGGGCGCCGGGGCGGCCACTTCGCTGCGTTGTCGCCTCTCCTGTGTCGCTCACGCACGTTGAAGTGCGCTCGCGACCCATCCTCGGCGACGCCTTGCGCCGCGACCGCCCCTGCGCCCGCAGGTGCGCGACCGGCCGCCCCGGCGCCCGCTGGCGCGCGACCGGCCCGCTGCCCCCGCAGCACTAGACGCGGATCACGAGCTCCAGTGGGCCATCGCGGCGCAGCACCTCGGCGCTGGTAGTCGTGCCTCGCCAGCGGTGGAACAGCAGGTCGACGGTGCGCTCGCCGACCTGCAGCTCGTGCACGGTCACCTTGCCGAGCCAAGAGGGCAGGTGCGGCCGATCGAGCTCGAGCACGTCGCGGGCAGCGTCGGCGCGCATCCCGAGCATGGTCTGCAGGAGCGACAGGGCGGTGGCTGCGGACCATGCCTGGGGTGAGCAGGCGACCGGGTAGGGGACCGGCACATCCGCGAGGCCGCGATCGAAGCCGCAGAACAGCTCCGGCAGGCGGAAGTCCGGTGAGTGCTGGGCCGCCTCGAAGATTCGCGACGCGATGCGATCCGCCGCATCGTGGCGACCGGCGCGCTTCATGCCCGCCGCGATCAGGGCGTTGTCGTGGGGCCAGACACTGCCGGTGTGGTAGCCGACCGGGTTGTAGCCGGGCTGGCCCGAGGCGTAGGTGCGGATGCCCCAGCCGCAATCCATGGTCGGGTCGAGCAGGCGATCGACGACCTTGTTGACCCGCTCGGGGGGGACGATGCCGCTCCACAGGCAGTGCCCTGGGTTCGAGCTGATCGTCCCGACCTGGTGTTTGTTTCGGTCAAGGGCAATGGCATAGAAGCCGACATCCTCCATCCAGAACGCGGCCTCGAATCGGCGCTGGAGCTCAGTCGCGTCCTTGTCGAGCCGAGCGGCAAGCTCGTGCTCGCCGAGCCGCCCGGCCAGGCTCGACAGGCGCCGCTTCGCGTCATACACGTAGCCCTGGATCTCGACAAGGGCGATGGGCGCGGTTGCGATGGCGCCGTTCCGATGGCGGATGGAGTCGCCCGAGTCCTTCCAGCCCTGGTTCAGCAGCCCCGCCGGGGTCCGCCGCTCGTACTCGACGAAGCCATCGCCATCCCGATCGCCGAATCGATCGATCCATTCGAGCGCTGCCAACGCGTTCGGCCAGAGCGATCGAACGAGCTCGAGGTCGCCCGTCCAGCGGTACGTCTCGTCGAGCAGGATCAGCCACAGGGGCGTGGCATCGATGCTCCCGTAGTACGGCCGATGGGGCAGCTCGCCGGTACGGGCGAGCTCGCCGACCCGCAGCTCGTGCAGGATCTTGCCCGGCTCCATGTCCCGCTCCGGGTCGTCCTCGGTGGCCTGCCAGTCGGCAAGGACGCGCAGTGTCTCGCGCGCGACGTCGGGCATGAACGGCAGGATCTGGAGCGAGGTGATGATGCTGTCCCGGCCAAACAGTGTCGCGAACCAGGGCACGCCGGCCGCGACGTAGTGCTCGCCCCGCATCGGCCCATCGTTCCGGAGCAGGCGCAGGTCGGCGATGCTCCGCCGGATCGCGAGGTCGAGCAGCTCCCCGTCCGAGCGGATGCGCGCGCAGCGCTCGTGCCAGTGGCCGTACTCCTCCTCGGCAACGCTGGGCTCGGCGATCTGGGGCCGATCCGCGCCCTCACCGCCGTCCACGCCGCCCGCCACCGAGCGCGCAAGCCGCGTCGGCGTCTCCTCGGCGGCCTTCGCGGCCCCCGGAATGGGCCGCAGGTCGGTGGCCACCTCCCAGCGGATGCCGGCACGCGCGCCGGGATCGATGTCGAGGGCCCAATGGAGCCGCACTGACCCTTCGCCGGCGGTCACGTCGTCGGAGTCGACGGGCGTCACCTCGGCAGAACTGAACGAGACCAGCGTCCGGCGGAGCAGCCCATCGAGGCCCTCATACGCGAACACCAGCGAGTCGGGCGAGGCCTCGGTCGGACGGAACGTCCCGCGACGGTCGCGGACTCGGCCGCGCACCTCGAAGATGTCGGCGTCGTCGACGTCGAGCTGCAGGTCGAGCTCGATCCGCTGCGTGGTAGCGCTGTAGTTGGTCACTTCGATCCGCTCGGCCAGGCCGCCCGCGATCCATCGCCGGCGCATGACCGAGATCGCGCGCAGCGCCAGGGCGTCCTGCTTGTTCGACTTGATCGCTGGATCGCGTCGGAGCTCAGGGTTGGTCAGCTGGATCGTGCTGATGTGATTCGCCGCCGACTGGGCCCGAAGCAGCGTCGGCCGGACTCCGTTGATCCGGAGCACGGCGCACGACAGGACCCGTGTGTCGAGGTCGTACAGCCCCAGCCCACGCGAATCGGGATGGATGTCGCCGAAAGGATCGGTCAGCAGGAACAGGTTGCCGTGCTTGAGCACGCCGACGCCGCCGAGATCCGTCGCGGCAACGATCGCCGGGTGTGGCGGCGGGAGCTGGACCGGCTGCGTCGCGCTGTCGGCGCGATCGACGAGGGGCTGCGCCACGCGGAAATGATGACCGTACCGCCGGTGCCTGTCATCGGGGCGGACTGCCAGGACCGACCCGCGGCATCGCACCGCGGCAACACCGGGGCCCGTGAAACCGGACTGCAAGCCGCGCTCACGCGCCCGTAGCGCTCGGCCGAAGTGCGCATTCCTACGGTGGGCTTCTGTCGGAACCGGGGATGCAGAACGGAGTACGGAGCAATGCGCACCCCCACGATGACCGCACCGGGGGCGAAGAGCCTGGTCTGGCACCTCGAGGCAGGCGGCTGGACCGAGCGGGAGGCAAGCAACCTCGTCGCCCTGTTCCATGGGCTGCGACCGACCCGCGACGGCTGGACGATCCGCGAGATCGAGCACCTCCGCTTCCTGCACGCCATGGTGAAGAGCGGCCGGATCGCGCGCTAGTCGATGACCGGTTCCGCGCGAAGGCTTTCCCAACCCCGCGCCCACGTTCGGCTGTCGCCGCGGACCCGCGCCGCCCTCGCTGTCCTGGACCTCGAACGGGCGCGCCCGAAGCGGCTGCCGGTGGTTCGCATTGCCATCGTCCTGTTCCTGAGCGTTGTCGTCGGTCTCGCCTCGATGGGCGGTGTGGCGGCGATGGTCGGCGCGAATGTCATCGGCTCGCTGGTCGGGGGCCTGCCCGACCCCGCAACGCTCACGAGGCTCGATTTCGCCCAGCCGACGGTCGTCTACGACCGCACCGGCAAGGTCGAGCTGGCCCGGTTCGAGCTCGAGAAGCGGCGCGTCGTCGCCTACTCGGACATCCCGCAGCTGGTGCTCGACACGACGACCGCAGCCGAGGACCGCTCGTTCTGGCAGAACGACGGCTTCGACCTCGGCGCGATCGTCGCTGCCGCGGTGCAGAATGCAGCCGGCGGCGACGGCCAGATCGAGCGCGGTGCCTCGACGATCACCCAGCAGCTCGTGCGCGCGCGGCTGCTCCCGCCCGAGGTCGCCCAGTCGAACGATCGCTACCTGCGCAAGGTCCTCGAGTTGCTCCAGGCGTCCCGGCTCACCGCCGCCTTCCCCGGCGAGGCGGGCAAGGAGCAGATCATCACCGCCTACCTGAACCAGATCTATTACGGCCACCAGGCTTTCGGCATCGCCGCCGCGGCCCAGATCTACTTCGGGGTCACGGACCTCAGCAAGCTGACCCTCGCTCAGGCGGCGCTCCTGGCCGGGCTGCCCAAGGCACCGTCGGCCTACGACCCGTATCGCTACGCGGTCAAGGACGACCAGGGCCGGCTTGTCGTCCCGATGGACGCGCCGCCGATCGCGAGGCGGGCCTACGTGCTCAACGGCATGTCGACAGCGCGCTGGACCAAGGTCAGCCCGGACGAATTGCAGGACGCCCTCGCCGAGCCCGTGGTGCTGGCGGGCGTGCAGCCGTCCAAGATGCGTGCCGCCCACTTCTCATGGGCTGTCCGCGACCAGCTGGATCAGATCCTCGGCAGCGCCGGGGCGATCGAGACGGGCGGCTACAGGGTCATCACGACGCTCGATTGGAACGCCCAGCAGCTCGCCGAGAAGTACGCCTACGCGGCCGCAATCATCCCCAACCTGCCGCGACGGCAGGCGGCCAGGGAGATGAACCGGCTCAGGCTGCCCAGGGCAGACCGCAGGTGGGTCAATGGGTTGCGCGGCAAGGACCTCCACGACGACGCCATCGTTGCCCTCGACTACCGCACCGGCGACGTGCTGGCCTACGTCGGCAGCGCCAGCTATGACCGAACCGATCTCGCCAGCAAGCGCTTCCAGCCCCAGTTCGACGCGGCTGCCGCGCCGCGCCAACCAGGCTCAGCCTTCAAGCCGGTGGTCTATGCCACGGCCTTCGATCAGCACGTCCTGACAGCCGGCAGCGTGCTCCTGGACATCTCGACCAACTTCGGCGGCGGCTGGACGCCCAAGGACTTCGACCGGTACGAACGCGGCCCGGTCCGCGTGCGCCTAGCCCTCCAGCAGTCGCTGAACCTGCCCGCGATCCGGGCTCTCGAACGCGTCGGCAACAAGGCGGTCGCCGACACCGCCCAGCGGATGGGCCTGACCTTCCTCAACGGCCGGAAGGCGTTTCTGCAGGCGGGTCTCGCGGCCGGGATCGGCACGGTCGAGACCAAGCCCATCGAGCTCACGTCGGCCTTTGGCTCCTTCCCCAACGGCGGTGTCCACGTGCCGACCCGGATGATCCTGTCGATCACGGGACCGGACGGCAGCCAGGTCTATACGGCGCCGGAGCCGGAAGCCACGCAGGCGATCTCGCCGCAGGCGGCGTTCCTGATCAGCGACATCCTCAACGGCAATACGGACATGCACCAGAACCCGATCTGGGCGAGCACCCTCGAGCTGCGCAACGGTCCCGGCGGCAGGCGTCGACCGGCGGCAGTCAAGACGGGCACGGCCGACAGCAACATGGATTTCGGGGCGTACGGCTTCCTCGCGCCACCGAAGAACCCGAAGGCACCCGGCCTGGCCGTGGGAATCTGGATGGGCAACAGCGACCACTCCGCCCCGCGGACCCACAACCCGCCAACATCACTGGCAGCCTCGGGCGAGGTCTGGCACGCGTTCGTCCGCGAATTGACGCGCAAGTGGCCGGTCGCCGACTTCAAGCGACCCGGCGGGCTCGTCCGCGAGCGCATCGACCGCTGGTCCGGCGGCAAGCCGGGGCCATGGACAAAGGGCACCGTCGACGAGTGGTTCATCAAGGGCACGCAGCCGGACGCGAGGCACCCCGTCGACGAGGCAGGCCTGCTCTATTCGCGGGGCTGTGGCACGTGGCTCGTCGACCCGGTGAAGGCCGAGCTGGGCCCGTCCCGCTGGGATGACGACGTCCGAGCCTGGATTGCCCGGGCGCGCCGCGGCGTCGGGATCCGGGGCCCGTACGGCTCGACCACCGCCTATTTCTACGGCGAACACTCGTGGGGCGGCCAGCTGGTCGGCGACTGCGGGTCCAAGGACGGCGGCGGCGACCACAAGCACAAGAAGGACGGGCCACCGCCGCCACCGGGCGCCACCCCGCCGCCAGACGCGACCAACCCGCCGCAGCCGGTCACGCAGTCCTCACCTCGCCGGCGGCGCCGTCGATGATTCGCGCGGGCGACATGCATGACGCCACGCGACGCGTGGCGCGGGCAAGACAGCCGCTACCGGCCGAGCCCGATGAGGATTGCCGTCGCGATCGCGGTGAGCGCAAGACCGGCTTCGAGGACCCGCATCGACGCGCCCGGGAGGCGCACGCCGGGGATCGTGGTGTCGACCCGATCCGGCTGGCCGGTCACGATGCCGGAGCGCTGGCCGAGTCGGCCCGCCACGCCTCGGCTCACCACTGAGTACAGGCTCACGGACGGAGCTCCCTGATTGCCGTCAGTTGCTCGACGCGGTTCATGTCAGGAGCAGATTCAGGCTCGACGCACATCGCCCGTGCGGGCGCGGGCGCGCTGTTCCTCGCAACGCGATAACACGGGTGACAGAGCGCACCGGAGCCTCCATTCGAGGGCGTCGGCCCTCGGAATTTCGTCCGGGAGTGACCCGTGGTGTGCCTGGAATCAGCCGGGCGGCCCAGCGATCCGGGCCGCCCGTTGTCGTTCCACCGAGGTCCCGCGAGGCGGTCTCGTCGCCCTCCTGGGAGACGTCGCCGGGCGAGCCGACGTCAGTGTCCGCAACGCCCATTGCAGACGAAGTCCCGGCGAGGTGCCGCACATTGCGGGCCCATCGCAGCCCGTGCTCGGGGACGGCGGCGGGGGTTCCGCTCGCCGGTCAAGTGCGGTGGCCTTCCTCGGGCTGGTGGTGCCGACCGCAGGCCGGGCAGAGCGGGATGCCGTAATAGCGGCCGGTACGGGCCTCGTTGGCCCGCGTCCGGGCCAGCTTCTCGGCACGGCAGTGCGCGCACTCCGGGCAATGGCCGACCGGCAGCAGCCACAGCGCCCAGCCGGTGGCCAGGAGCGTGGCAGCCAGGATCGAGATCATCGTGTCAGGCGGCATCACGCCTCCTCGATCGGGTACGGCACGGAACCGATGTGATCTGCCTTCGACCTGCCCGTGGGGCGCGAGATGGTGCCCGGCACGGTCGAGCTGGGCTCGTCCTCGAACACTGGCTCGGTCGGGCTTGCGTAGGTCGTCTGCTCTGCCTGGTCGGTCGTGGCCGACCACGGCTCGGTTTGCGTCTCCATGGTCGGCCGTCGGAACCAGGCGAACCACGCCGCCACGGCGCCGATCACGGCAACGAGGCCGATACCTGCCGCGATCCACGGCCAGATCGGTGTGCGCTTGCGCCCGAGGAGCCGATCGATGGTGTCGTCCGCCGTCCGCCCGACCTCCTTGGCCGTCCGGCTGACGTCCTTGCGCGTGGGCAGGGGCAAGTCGATCTCGGACAGATCCGGGATCCGCTTCTTGAGCTCTTCGATCGTGGAGCGATCGATGTCGGGCAGGACGATGGCGGTCATGTCGGCGGCCTCCTGTGGCATGTGCCCCGATCCTCGCCCGTCGACGCCAAGTTGCGACAACGCGACAAGCGGCGGTCATTGCAGCCGTGTGTCGCCGTGCTTCGACGCGGGTGCCTCGGACGCCGCCGCCGTCGACGAAAGCCGCTTGCAATCGAACGCGTCCGCCGCCGCGCGTGCCTGGCAGCCAACTGGGCGCACCGTCACACGACGCGGCAACGCGCGATGGAAGGAGGACGACGATGCAGCACTCGAATGACGAGCCGGATGCGCCCGGCCGCGAGCCGGTCGAGGGCCGGCCGGACCTGAACCTGCCCGGCGCCGACCGGGAGCCGGAGCCGGATCCGGATTCCGATCTGCCGCGGCGCCTCGGCGATCGCATCGAGAACGGCCCCGGCGCGGGGGTCGCCGGTGCGCCGGATCTCGTGCCCGACGTCGAGGTCCCCGAAGAGACGATGTAGGCGTTCCTGACCAGTTCGGTCACGTTCAGGAGGCACGTACTGCACCACCGCTGCAACGGCCTCTCGTGGCCGTTGCAACCCGGCGAGCACCGCACTGGGGCCACGCTGGGGGCCTTCGCATGGAGGGTTTTCACCATGACGTATGAACGACGGGTAACGACTCGTACCGATTCGGGCTATGTGGCCCCTGCGGGAACGGGTCAGGTCGTCGAGCAGACCACGGTCGCGCCCAGCGGCGGCGAGCAGCTGCGGCGTGTGGTGACCCTGATCTTCGGGATCATCCAGACGCTGATCGTGCTCCGGATCGTGCTGCTCTTGCTCAATGCCCGCGAGGGCAACGACATCGTCCAGTTCATCCTGAACGTGAGTCAGCCGTTCGTGGCTCCGTTCATCGGCATCTTCAATGTCGATGCACTGAAGTCGTCGGGCTCCATCCTCGACATCGCGGCCATCGCTGCGGTTGTTGGCTGGACGGTCCTTGAGGCGATCGTGCTCTGGGCCGTGAACATCATGCGGCGGGAGCCGGCCTGAGCGGAGATGGCCAATCTCATCCGCTCGGCCATGCGCGATGCGGTCCGGCTCGCGCCCGCCGATCCCATGGCGCCGGCCGTGCGTCGTCTCGGTGAGCGACCCACCGCGGCGCGCATGGTTCGGCGCCGCCTTTTTCCGGAGCGACGCCTCGATCTGAACGAGCTCGTCTGGCCGGTCAGGAAGATCCGCCGAGCCAGCTGAGCTGCACCCCGGCGAGGACCGGATCGTCTCCGGCCGACACCGAATTCGCCATCGCGCCTCCGGGCTCGCCCGGGGGCGCGATTCTGGTTCCCCGTGCATCTGCCATCTCGACCAGGCGGCACAGCGCGTTGGCCAGTTGCATCTGGCGCGGGCTGTGGCAGGCGACCCGCACCAACTCCGGCGACGCGACCACGATCGCGGCGCAGCGCGCGCGCGAAGTGGCCACGTTGAGCCGGTTCATCGAGTACAGGAACTCCATGCCGCGCGGCGCAAGCTCCGGGCTGGACGTGCCCATCGCGTAGATCGAGATCGGTGCCTCCTGACCCTGGAACCGGTCGACCGTACCGACTCTCGCTCCCGGGTAGCCGGCATCGGCGAGGGCTCGGGCGATGCGCTCGACGTGGGCGTTATACGGCGCCACGACCACCACATCGTCGAGACCGATTGCGTGCGACACGCCGTGCCGATCGGTCCAGCGCGCCTCGGCCTGCAGCAGCTCGCGGACGAGCCCGGCAATCACGCGGGCCTCGTCGATCGACTCGGTCGCATCGCCCTCGTGGACGACCGGCAGCCAGCGGATGCCGGTGCCGTCGGCAGGCGGCACGCCCACGAGGGCCTGTCGAGCGAGCGATGGCTCGGGCGCCAGCTTGCCCTCGTAGAAGACCTCCGACGTGTAGGCGCACACGTCGGGATGCAGGCGCCATGTGTCGGTCAGGAACAGGCCGCGCATCGCCGGCATCACGACGTCCTCGCCGAGGACATGGCCGAGCGCGCTGCGCTCCGCCCCCGGCGGATGGCTGCCCTGCAGTGGCTGCTCCAGCTGGCGCGGGTCGCCCAGGAGCACGAGGGAACGGCCCGCGGGAGCGACCGCCACCGCGTTCGCCAGCGCGAACTGGCCCGCCTCGTCGATGAACAGCACGTCGACCGCGCCCTCCAGCTCGTCTCGTGACCAGAGCCAGGCCGTGCCGCCGACCACGTCGACCTCACCCGCGCGCAGGGCCTCGACCGCCGCGGCCGGAGACTCCAGCTCCCGCGCGACCGCGCACGTCGGTGGCTCGTCCTGGCCGCTGGGCCGCTGCCCGATGCGGACCGGCACCGAGGCGGCAACACACGCCTTGTGAATCTCATCGAGCGCGTGGCCGATGACCTTGTGGCTGTTGGCGGTCACACCGACACGCCGGCCCGCACGAACGAGCGCCACCACCATCTGCGCGGCGGTGTAGGTCTTGCCGCTCCCCGGCGGGCCCTGGATGGCCAGGGTCCCGCCGTCGAGGGACAGGCCCAGCCGCACGGCCGCATCGAGCGGTGATTCGCCCGCGCGCTGGATTGCCTCACCGGCGGTGATGTCGTCTCGAATTCGCGGCGGCAGTCGGAGAAGCAGGTCTCGCGCCGCCCGGGCGCGACCTGGCCCATCGATCCCGTGCTCGAGCACGCTGGCGGCTGTCCGCTGGAG
>Ga0070707_100006039_pt1 | contig 11309 bp, 7 predicted proteins | sample KBSK5502metaG_FD_65468 | JGI IMG/M metagenome (GOLD analysis project Ga0070707, IMG submission 65468) | Corn, switchgrass and miscanthus rhizosphere microbial communities from Kellogg Biological Station, Michigan, USA - KBS K5-50-2 metaG | ecosystem: Host-associated > Plants > Roots >... | reverse complement strand
ACTGGCTCTCGGGGTCCCGCCAGAAATAATAGACCGCAGCGACGGTCAAGGCGGCAAAGATGGCGCCGATCGGAGCCTTGCCCTCCATCGCGAACCAGAACGCCGTCAGCGCCAGGATCATGAGGACGATCAGATAGCCGACCTTCTCTTGTGGCGGCTGCACACCCGCGAAGATCAGGAGCGCGCAGCCGAGGATCGCCAGCACCGCAATCGGTATCGAAGCGGCCTTGAGGTTGAACGGGCCCTTATTGGTCCATTCTCCACCGAGTTCGCCTTTCAAGGCGGCGGCAATCGGCATGAGGTAAGACAGATAGAGGAACACGGCGCATCCCGTTGAAAGGACGAGGAACGCGCCGCCATAGAGCGTCGCCACGATGGACAGCACGCCGCCGACCCAGATCGCCGCTCCGGGCGTGCGGTGAACAGGACTGACCTGCTTCAGCACATCCGACATCGGCACGCCGCCATCGCGCGCGAAGGCATACAGCATGCGTGAGCATGAGGTGAGGCCGGCGAGCGCGCAGAGGAAGTTCGACACAACGATGCCGATGATGATCAGCGCCTTGAGCACGAACGGCATGGCGGAAGTCTGGATGAGCCAGTTGAACGACGCCCAGCCTTGCTTGGCGCCCGCGGCTACGCCGTCGGTGACGGTGCCGCTTGCATCCGTCTGGTCGGGGAGTGCGAGAACCATCGCGCACACCATGAAATAGCCGAACAGGCCAGACCAGAATACCGAGCGGATCATACCCTTCGGCACTTCACGCTGCGCGTTGCGGGTTTCCTCCGATGTATGGGCGGAGGCATCAAACCCGGTGATCGTGTAGACGGCGTGAAGAAGCCCCAGTGCCGCCACATAGAGGAAGACCTGGGCCTGCGGCCACACGCCACCACCGGCATCGCCGGTGAAGTTGGTGAAGGTGAACAGGCGGCCAAAATTGAGTGACGGTGCGAAGGCGAGAAGTGCCAGCGTCAGCACGATCGCGGTCGCCATGATGATATAGCCGCTCCAGTCGGTGAGGATCGTGGTGATCCGCAGAAAATAATGGTTGAGAATGGCCTGGACCACCGTAACCGCGGCGATGAAGACCGTCTGGATCCACCAGCCTTGCGAAAACTCACCGGCCGGCGTCCAGGATGTGACGTCCATGCCCACCACTTGCGCCAGGAACAGATCGCGGAACAGGTTGAACAGGCCGAAATTCACTGATGAGACGACGAACAGGAGGCCGAGCAGATTGAACCATGCCGCGGCCCAGCCGAAGCCCCGGCCGCCGAGAATGGACGACCAGTGGTAGATGCCGCCCGCGGTCGGATAAGAGGAAGAGACTTGCCCCATGGCGGCCGCCACCAGGAGGGCGAACAGCGAACCGAGCGGCCAGATATAGCCGATCGACCCGCCGCCACCGGCGCTCAGCGCCGCCGGAAATGCCGTTACGCCGCCGGCGACGATGCAGATGATGGCAAAGGAGATCGCAAAATTCTGGAACGGCCCCATGCGGCGGGTCAGTTCCTGCGCATAGCCCATGCCATGCAGGACTTTTACGTCGTCTCGGTGTTCTGTATCCGTATAGTCTTTAGGTGTCATTGTTTCTCTCCCGAAAAATTTTATGCGCTTAGTCTAAGAACCGGACTGCATCCTCACTGCTGCTGGTGGAAAAACGAGCGCAATGGCCTGCTCCAGGACGGTCGCAAGCCGTGACGCCCACTGGGTTTGCCCCGCTTCATGGCCGATCAGATCGTTGCGGATCTCCAGCATGACATGGTGGAGGCCGCGGGATTGCCCGTGCAGATCGAGCGTGTGGCAGACGCCATCTTGCGGCCCATAGGGTTCATTGCGCCTGACCACGATATCCTTCATTCGCCCGCATAGTCCGAGCACCAGGTCGGCGAGGCGGCTATCTCGGTCATGCAATATGCCGAGATCGAGCTGGCGGCGCATACCCTTATAAGTCGGGGTGAAGCTGTGCATCGTCACGATGAGCGATGCGATCCCGCGCGCTGCCCGGCGGTCGAGAAACTGCGACACCGCATCATGGAAGGGACGGTAGATCGAGCGGATACGGGCGAGGCGTTCATCAGGAGTGAGATTTTCATTGCCTGCTATGCGCGTCGTCTCGCTCATCACCGGCATGGCATCGGGTGACTCGGGCGGCCGGTTGCAGTCATAGACGAGACGCGAATAGCGCTGCAGCAGAAGCGGCGCATCGAGTGCCTTCGCCAGTTGCCGCGATACGGCTTCCGCGCCGATATCCCAGGCGATATGGCGGGTGAGGTCTTCTTCGTCGAGCCCCAGCGACCCAAGCGATTTCGGAATGACCTTGCCGGCATGCTCGCACACCAGAACGACGGGCGAGCGCCCGCTCTCATTCACGACAATAACCGGCCCGCCCTCATCCGGGCGAAGCAGCTCGCTCATGGAGAAATATCCCCTATCCCTCTGGAAAGATCATTTCAGAATCGCATTGCTCTGTCAAATTCGTTACAAGGCCTGTGCATGACGGCCAGGAATTCCCCCAAATCAGAAACGGTTGCTGAGCGCATCAGACTCGGTTCGACCAGATTAACGCCTTCCGAGCACAAGCTCGCCAATGCGCTGCTCGCCAACTATCCGATGGCCGGCTTGTCGAGCATCACCGAATTCGCCAAGACCGCCAGGGTATCGACGCCGACCGCTCTGCGGCTCGCGAAGAAACTGGGTTTCGCCGGCTTTCCATCCTTTCAGGCGGCCCTGCGCGGCGAAGTCTCCGCCCAGTTGCAGGACCCTATTGCCCGTCACCAGCGCTGGTCGCATGACGCGCCCGATGCCCATGTGCTCAACCGCTTCGCCGATGCCGTCATGGAGAACCTCCGCGGTTCTCTGAAGCTGGTCGATCATCGCAGTTTCGACCGGATCGCCGATCTGATCGCCGACCAGCATGCCGCGATCCACATTGTCGGCGGGCGCATCACCATGCCGCTGGCCGAATATTTCCACACCCATCTGCACATGATAAGGCCGCAGGTGACCTTGATGCCGGCATTGCCCGCCTCATGGCCGCAATATCTTCTCAATATGAAACGCAGCGACATCCTCATCGCCTTCGATGTGCGCCGCTATGATCAGCGCCTCGCCGAGGTCGCAAGCCTGGCGCATCAGCGCAAGGTGAAGATCGTCCTCTTCACCGATCAGTGGATGTCGCCGATTTCGAGCATCGCCACGCACGCCTTCCCCTTGCGCATCGATGCGCCCTCGGGCTGGGACTCCAACGTAGCGACACTCTTCATGATCGAGGCGCTCATCGCCGACATCGTCGATCGCCGCTGGCCTGAGACCGAGCAGCGCATCCGCGAGCTCGAAGGGCTCACCAGCGCGCTTCCTGGAAAAAACTCCAACGCGCCAGGACGTTTACGCCGCAATTCATGACGCATTGCGCAGGGCCCTGCCCCGTGCCATCCACTATCAACGATAAGAAAAGAAGCACCTAAAAAGGGGAGCAGGCATGGAGTCGTTCGACTTCATCATCATCGGATCCGGCTCGGCCGGATCGGCCATGGCCAGCCGTTTGTCGGAAGACGGCCGCAGCCGCGTTCTGGTGCTCGAATATGGCGGCACGGATGTGGGGCCGCTGATCCAGATGCCCTCCGCCCTCTCTTATCCGATGAACATGTCGACTTATGACTGGGGCTTTGTTGCCGAGCCTGAGCCGGCGCTCGGCGGGCGCCGCCTTGTTACGCCGCGCGGCAAGGTGATCGGCGGCTCCTCCTCGATCAATGGCATGGTCTATGTCAGGGGCCACGCCAGGGATTTCGATGCCTGGGAGGAAATGGGCGCCAAGGGCTGGGGCTTCCGCCATGTGCTGCCTTATTACAAACGCATGGAATCCTCCCATGGCGGTGAGGATGGCTGGCGCGGCACCGATGGTCCTTTGCATGTCACGCGCGGTAAATGCACCAACCCGCTCTATCAGGCCTTTGTCGAAGCCGGGCGCCAGGCGGGCTACCCCGTCACCGAGGACTATAATGGCCGCCAGCAGGAAGGCTTCGGCGCCATGGAGCGGACCATCTGGCAGGGAAGGCGCTGGTCGGCGGCCAATGCCTATTTGCGCCCGGCCCTCAAGCGCTCGAATGTAAAGCTCACGACACGCGCGTTCGTCCGCCGTATCCTACTCGAGGGCAAGCGCGCGACAGGTGTCGAATATGAACGCGGTGGCAAAGTGCTGACCGCCCATGCGAGCCGTGAAGTGATCCTGGCGGCGAGCGCTATCAATTCGCCGAAGCTCTTGCAGATTTCAGGCATTGGCGATGCGGCATATCTCAAATCGCTCGGCATCACGCCCATCCATGATCTGCCAGGCATCGGCGAAAACCTGCAGGATCATCTCGAAGTCTATTTCCAGATGGAGAGCCTCAAGCCGGTCTCGTTGCTGCCGAGCCTCAATCTCTTCTCCAAGGGCCTCATCGGTCTTGAATGGCTGCTGTTCAAGACCGGGCTTGGCGCCACCAATCATTTCGAGAGCTGCGGCTTCATCCGCTCTGCCGCCGGCGTCGAATATCCCGATATCGAATATCACTTCCTGCCGATCGCCATTCGCTATGACGGCAAGGCCGCCGCCAAAGGCCATTCCTTCCAGGTCCATGTCGGACCGATGCGGTCGAAATCGCGCGGCTTTGTGAGGGCCAAGTCCAGCGACCCGAAACAGGCGCCCGTCATCAGGTTCAACTACATGTCGCACCCCGACGACTGGACGGAATTCCGCGCCGCCATGCGCCTCACCCGCGAGATCTTCGAGCAGGCGGCACTCAAGCCCTATAAGGGTCACGAGATCCAGCCAGGCGAACATCTCAAGAGCGACGCCGAATTGGACGGCTTCATCCGCGATCACTGCGAGAGCGCTTTCCATCCCTGCGGCACCTGCAAGATGGGTGCCGCCTCCGACAAGATGGCCGTGGTCGATCCCCTCTGCCGCGTCATCGGCATCGAAGGCTTGCGCGTCGCTGATTCATCGATCATGCCGAGGATCGCCAATGGCAATCTCAATGGCCCTTCGATCATGATCGGCGAGAAAGCCTCCGATCATATTCTCGGCCGCGATCCGCTGCCGCCGTCCAATCAGGAGCCGTGGATCAATCCGAACTGGAAGACGAGCCAGAGATAGAGCTCTCACCCGGCCTCTCGCGAGAAGATCTGCTATTTCAAGCTGGCCTGCGCGCGCACCTCGTCGAGATAAATCTCTCTGAGCGTCCGCACCACCGGCCCCGGCTGGCCGCCGCCGATACGCCTGTCGTCGATCTCGACGATCGGCAGGACGAAATTGGAGGCACTGGTGAGGAAAGCCTCATCGGCCGCATAGGCTTCGTCCGGCGTGAACAATCGCTCCTCGATGGAGACGCCATGCTCTTTCGCCATGCGGAACAGCATGCGGCGCGTGCAGCCGGCGAGGATGCTGTTGGAGAGCGGTCGCGTGATGACCTTGCCGTCCTTGACGATATAGGCATTGGACGATGTGCCCTCGGTGATCTTGCCGTCCTCGATCATCCAGCCTTCGTAGGCACCCTGCTCATAGGCGCGCTGCTTGCCGAGCACCGGCGCCAGCAGCATCACCGATTTGATGTCGCGCCTCGCCCAGCGGATATCGGGAATGGTGACGACCTTGACGCCCGTCACCGCATGGGGATTGTCCAGGAGCTTCTGGACCTGGGTGAAGGCGATGAGCGTCGATTTGGTTTCCTTGGGGAATTTGAAATCACGATCGGCTGAACCACGCGTCACCTGCATATAGATGATGCCTTCAGCGAGCTTGTTGCGCTTGATGAGCTCCTCATGCATCTGGCGCAGTTCCGCCTTGCTGCATGGCCAGGCCATCTCGATTTCCTTGAGCGAGCGCTCGAGCCGCTCCATATGGGGGTCATAATCGACGAGCTTGCCGCCGATGACTGCCGTCACCTCATAGACACCGTCGGCGAAGAGGAAACCGCGATCGAAGATCGACACTTTCCCCTGGTCTTCCGGCATATAGCTTCCATTCACATAGACGACACGGCTCATCTTCATTTCCCTCATGCGTGAAGGCAGTCTCAAACCAGATTTTCGCGGAGAAATCCATGGGGGTTGTGTGCGCCCCCCTGGCCCGGCTAGGTAAATGCCCCTGGATCAACAAGCTTTAAGGAAATCATGCCCTCCCGGATCACGGACGCCTCGGTCGAGGCGATGCTGACGCGTGAAAAAGCCCATTTTCTCCAGCGCAACCCGAAATCCAGGACCCTAGCGGAAGAGTCTTCCAGATACTGGCTACGCGGCGTGCCGATGCACTGGATGGTGGATTGGGGCACTCCTTTTCCCCTGTTCGTTCAACGCGCTTCCGGTGTCGACCTCACCGATGCCGACGGCAATTCCTATGTCGATTTCTGCCTCGGCGATACCGGCGCCATGTTCGGCCATAGCCCGCCTGAGCTTGCCCGGACATTGCGCCAGGCGAGCGAAGACGGCTTCACCACCATGCTGCCCTCGCCCGATGCGGCGATCGTCGGCCGTCTCTTGGCCGAATGTTTCGGCTTGCCCTTCTGGCAAGTGACGGCGACGGCCTCCGACGCCAACCGCTCGGTCCTGCGCTGGTGCCGCGCCATTACCGGGCGCAAAAAGATCCTCGTCTTCAATGGCTGCTATCACGGCGCCGTCGATGAGACTTTTGTCAGCCTCGAAAATGGCGCTCAGCATCCCGACCCGGCCCTGATTGGCGAGCCGCGCGATCTCAATGAATTGACCAGGGTCGTGGAATTCAACGACATCCCTGCGCTTGAAGACGCTCTCTCCCCGGGTGATATCGCTTGCGTCCTGGCCGAACCGGTGATGACCAATATCGGCATGGTGCTGCCCGATGCGGGCTTCCACGAGGCCTTGCGCGAAATCACTCAGGCCACCGGGACTCTTCTCGTCATGGACGAGACCCATTGCATGTCCTCAGGCCCCGGCGGCTATTCCGGCGCTCATGGGCTTAATCCCGACGCCATGGTTTTGGGCAAGCCGATCGCCGGTGGCGTTCCGGCCGCCGTCTATGGCTTCTCCGAAGCGGTGGCCGAGCGCATCCGCTCCTATCTCGCTACCCGCGCACCCGGCCATTCCGGCATCGGCACGACCTTGTCGGGCTCGAAGCTGCAGCTGGCGCTGATGCGCACCATGCTTGAAACCTATTTCACCAGGGAGGCTTTCGCTCCCTTGATCGAGCTCGCCAGAAGGCTCGAAAAAGGGATCGCCGATGTCATCATCAAATATGGGGCGCCGTGGCATGTCGTGCGCGTCGGCGCCCGGGTCGAATTCATGTGCAGTCCGAACCGCCCGCGCAATGGCGGCGAAGCCTCGCGCGTCATCCATCGCCCGATAGACATGGCCATCCATCACTATCTTCTCAACCGTGGCGTGGTCATCACGCCTTTCCATAATATGATGCTTGTTTGCCCCGCGACGACGAAGGCCCATGTCGAGACCCTGATCGAAGGTCTCGATCACTGCCTGGCCGAACTCGTCTGAAGGGTTGGAGTTTTAATCATCATGACTGTCATCACCCCGCAACGCCACAGGGAAGCGCAGAACTTCCTTGACGCCCATCCTTCCATCGAGAGCTTTCATCTGATCTGGACCGATCTCGTCGGCATCCAGCGCGGCAAGATCCTGCGCCGCGACGAACTCGTTCCCGCCTGGCGCGACGGCCGCTTCCTGCCGATCTCCGCTCTGGTGCTCGACGCCACCGGACAGGACGTTCCCGAAACCGGCCTCGTGTTCGATGAAGGTGATCGCGATCTCCTGCTGTGGCCCGCACCTGGCAGCATGGTGACCATACCCTGGGTATCGGCGCCGGCGGCGCAATATATCGCCTCCGCCCGCGATCTCGACGGCAAACCGCATTATGCCGATCCGCGCAATGCGCTCGAATCCATCGTCGAGCTCTATAAGGAACTCAACATGACGCCGGTCGGCGCCGTCGAAGTCGAGTTCTTCCTCATGGATCGCGACTCGGCATTCGCCGGCAAGCCCATGGCGCCCAAGGCGCTCACCAATGGCGCGCGCCCGCGGCATTACCAGGCCTATCATCTGCAGGATCTCGATGACTTCGCGCCCTTCTTCCAGGATCTCTATGCCTTCGCCGGCATTCAGGACCTGCCGGCGAAGACCCTCATCTCGGAATATGCGCCGGGCCAGATGGAGATCGTGCTCAGACATCGCAATGATGTGCTGAAGGCGTGTGATGAAGGCATCATGCTGAAGCGCCTGATCAAGGCAGTGGCCGACAAGCATGGGTTGGTCGCCACCTTCATGGCCAAGCCCTATTCCCAATGGTCGGGTTCCGGCATGCATATCCATGTCAGCCTCGCCAATGAAGCCGGCAAGAACCTTTTCGCCGCCTCCGATCCGGCAGAGAATGCCTTGCTGCTGAACGCTTTGGGTGGTCTCAAGGCGTCGATGGCCGAGGCCATGCTGATCTTCGCGCCCAACGCCAACTCCTATCGCCGCTTCCGCCGCAACTCCTATGCACCGGTATCGGCGAGCTGGGGCGTCAATAACCGCACCGTCTCCTTGCGCATTCCCGCGGGTGCGCCCGAGGCCTGCCATATCGAGCATCGCCCCGCCGGTGCCGATGCCAATCCCTATCTGGTGATGGCCGCCATTCTCGCCGGCATGCATTACGGCATCACCGAGAAGCTCGATCCCGGCAGCCCGGTCACCGGCAATGGCTATGAGAAGCGGGCCAAATATATCCCCGGCAACTGGTATGAGGCGATCGATGCCTTCTGGCGCGCCCCCATCCTCAAGGACTATTTCGGCAAACCGTTTGTCGACACCTTCTGCACGCTGAAGGAGGTCGAGGCCGACCGCTTCTTCGCCGAGCCGACGGAGCGCGATTTCGAGTGGTATCTGCGCACGATCTGACCGGAGCGCTTCCCGCAAAAGTTGCTCGACTTTTGCGATAAGGAAGCGCTCCCAATTTATGTAATCGAGCCTATTTCCCATTCGGATGTTTCCATCCGAACGGGAAAGGCTCTATGTTATGGGTCAGCAAATGAGATCATTCAGGAGCTGACCCATGACCGCCATCATCGGCTGGGCGCATTCGAAATTTGGCAAGCTCGAAGCGGAGACGCTGGAGAGCCTGATTGCCGGCATTGCGGCGCACGCGATCGCCGATGCCGGCATCAAGCCCGGCGAAATCGATGTCATCTATGTCGGTAATTTCGGCGGCTTCGAGAAACAGTCCTTCCCCGCCGCCTTTGCGCTGAACGCTTCGCCGGATCTGCGCTTCAAGCCCGCCACGCGGGTGGAGAATGCCTGTGCGACCGGCAGCGCCGCCGTCCATGCCGCCCATACCTCGATCGCTGCCCGCGCCGCCCGTTTTGTGCTGGTGGTGGGGGCGGAGAAAATGACGACGGCGCCTGGCGACCAGATCGGCGATATCCTCCTCAATGCCTCCTACCGAGCAGAGGAAGGTGAAACGCCGGGCGGTTTTGCCGGCATATTCGGGCGTATCGCCGAGCTTTATTTCCAGCGCTATGGCGACCAGTCGGAAGCGCTGGCCCGGATCGCCTCAAAGAACCACAAGAACGGCGTCGAAAATCCCTTCGCGCAATTGCGCAAGGAACTCTCGGTCGAATTCTGCAACACCGTATCGGACAAGAATCCGATCGTCGCCGGCCCGCTGCGGCGCACCGATTGCTCGCTGGTGTCGGATGGCGCCGCCGCCATCGTGATGTGCGATACCGAAACAGCCTTGCGTTTTCCCAAGGCGATCCATTTGCGCGGTCTCGCCCATGTGCAGGACTATCTGCCGATGTCGGCGCGCGACATCGTGAATTTCGAAGGCTGCGAAGTCGCCTGGAAAAAGGCGCACGCTCTCGCCGGCACGCAATTGTCCGATCTTTCTTTTGTCGAAACGCATGACTGCTTCACCATCGCCGAGCTTCTCGAATATGAAGCCATGGGTCTCGCCCCCAGGGGCCAGGGGGCGCGCGCCATTGCCGAGGGCTGGACGCAAAAGGATGGCCGATTGCCGGTCAATCCGTCAGGCGGCCTCAAATCGAAGGGCCATCCGATCGGCGCCACCGGCGTTTCCATGCATGTGATGGCGGCCCTTCAGCTCGAGGGGAAGGCTGAAGGCATGCAGGTCAAGGATGCGAAGCTGGCGGGGATATTCAATATGGGGGGTGCTGCGGTGGCCAATTACGTTTCGATCCTCGAGCGGCTGCGCTAGGCATGCGGGTTGCCAGTCTGGTTCTTCTTGCCGGCCTCCTCTGGCCGGAGACGGCTCGCGCGGCCGATCTGAACGGCGCCGACCTTTCCTTCCCCTGGGCGCTGCCTTTCCTCGGCATTCTCCTGTCGATCGCCTTGTTCCCGCTCCTCGCCCATGATTTCTGGGAACATCATCTGGGCAAGATCGCCGCCTTCTGGGCAGTCCTCATCGTCATTCCGCTCTTCGTTCTCCTCGACACCGGCACCGCAGTTGCCGCTCTCGGCCATGCGATGATCCTCGACTATATCCCCTTCATCCTGCTGCTGCTGGCGCTCTTTACGGTAGCGGGCGGCATCGTGCTGCGCGGAAACCTGCACGGCTCGCCCGCCGTCAATACCGGGCTCCTCGCTCTGGGCACGGCACTTGCGAGCTTCACCGGCACGACTGGCGCCGCCATGGTGATGATTCGACCGCTTTTGCGCGCCAACGACGACCGCAAGCGCAATGCCCACACCATCATCTTCTTCATCTTCCTGGTCGCCAATATCGGCGGTTCGCTGACCCCGCTCGGCGATCCGCCGCTGTTCCTGGGCTTCCTGCGCGGTGTCGATTTCTTCTGGACGACCGAGCACCTGTTTCCCGAAACGCTGTTGCTGTCCATTGTCCTCCTGGCGCTGTTCTTCGCCATAGACACCATCATTTACCGCCGGGACGGGCATTCGAAGCCGGATCCGACGCCTACCGATGAGCCGCTCAGGCTGTCGGGCACCCTCAATATCGTTCTTCTCGGCGTGGTCATTGGCGCCATATTGCTCAGTGCCGCCGCTGAACTCGGCACCGTTCATATTCTGGGCGTCGATGCGGAAATAGCGAATATCCTGCGCGATCTCGTGATGATCGCCGTGACCTTTGTCTCGCTGTCGGTGACGCCGAAGGGCGACCGCCGGGCCAATACCTTCTCCTGGGATCCGATCAAGGAAGTAGCAAAACTCTTCGCCGGCATCTTCATCACCATCATCCCGGTGCTCGCGATGCTCAAGGCCGGCAGCGCTGGTGTTTTTGCGCCCATTCTGGCACTGGTGACGGATGACGCCGGCAATCCGAGCAATC
>Ga0070707_100006038_pt1 | contig 11310 bp, 11 predicted proteins | sample KBSK5502metaG_FD_65468 | JGI IMG/M metagenome (GOLD analysis project Ga0070707, IMG submission 65468) | Corn, switchgrass and miscanthus rhizosphere microbial communities from Kellogg Biological Station, Michigan, USA - KBS K5-50-2 metaG | ecosystem: Host-associated > Plants > Roots >... | reverse complement strand
GCCGGCGTCGACGCGACGCTGACCCCGAGCCAGAGCGAGATTGCCGCCCGCATCCTGAAGGAGATCCGCGCCCGCCTGAAATTCCTGGTCGATGTGGGCCTCGATTATCTCAATATGTCGCGGGTCTCGGGCTCGCTGTCGGGGGGCGAAAGCCAGCGCATTCGGTTGGCCTCGCAGATTGGATCCGGCCTCACCGGCGTCCTCTATGTGCTGGACGAGCCTTCGATCGGCCTTCATCAGCGCGACAATGCGAGACTCCTGGAGACGCTCATCCATCTGCGCGATATCGGCAACACCGTCATCGTGGTGGAGCATGACGAGGATGCCATCAGGCTCGCCGACTATGTCGTCGATATAGGTCCGGGTGCGGGCGTCCATGGCGGCGAGATCGTGGCGCAAGGCACGCCCGATCAGATCATGGCCAATCCGCGCTCGCTCACCGGCCAGTATCTCATCGGCCTGCAGCAGATTCCCGTGCCGGCCCGAAGGCGCCTGGCCGAAAAGGGCCGCCGCATCAAGGTGACGGGAGCGCGCGCCAACAACCTCAAGAATGTGTCGGCCGAGATCCCGCTGGGCGTCTTCACATGCGTCACCGGCGTTTCAGGCGGCGGCAAATCGACCTTGCTGATCGACACCATCTATCGCGCCATCGCCAGGAAGCTCATGGGCACGCGCGAGCAGCCGCTCGAGCATGACAAGATCGAGGGGCTCGAATTCCTCGACAAGATCATCGACATCGATCAGTCGCCGATCGGGCGCACACCGCGCTCGAACCCGGCCACCTATACTGGCGCCTTCACCCCGATCCGCGACTGGTTTGCCGGCCTCCCCGAAGCGAAGGCGCGCGGCTATGAGCCGGGCCGCTTCTCCTTCAACGTCAAGGGCGGGCGCTGCGAGACCTGCCAGGGCGACGGCGTTATCAAGATCGAGATGCATTTCCTGCCCGATGTCTATGTCACTTGCGATGCCTGCCACGGCAAACGCTACAATCGCGAGACGCTCGAGATCAAATTCAAGGACAAGTCGATCGCCGATGTCCTCGATATGACCGTGTCGGAAGGTGCCGAGTTTTTCCGCGCGGTCCCCTCGGTGCGCGACAAGATGGAGACGCTCGAACGCGTCGGCCTCGGCTATATCCATGTCGGCCAGCAGGCGACGACGCTCTCGGGCGGCGAGGCGCAGCGCGTCAAGCTCGCCAAGGAGCTGTCGAAGCGCGCCACCGGACGCACTATCTACCTGCTCGACGAGCCGACAACCGGCTTGCATTTCCATGACGTGCGCAAGCTTCTTGAAGTGCTGCATGAACTGGTCGACCAGGGCAATACGGTGGTGGTCATCGAGCATAATCTGGAAGTGATCAAGACCGCCGACTGGCTCATCGACATGGGCCCCGAGGGTGGCGACGGCGGCGGCGAGGTCGTGTTCGCCGGAACGCCGGAGGATTGCGTTAGGGAACCGCGCAGCTATACGGGCCAGTTCCTCAAGGACGCCCTGCGCCGCGGCCGGGCAAAGAAGACGGAAGCTGCCGAATAGGCAAGAAATTGGCCATTTTCTGTGATTAAAGTCTATTAACAAGATAATAGTCTTGTATGATGGTGCAGTCGCGAAAAATTGTTCGAAACTCTTTGCAACTTTTCAGTGGAATTTGCGTAATAACAATTCTTGGCTAGCCGCCTGACCGGGAATTATCAGCGGCGGCCTGAGATTTGATCGAGGGTTATCGTTTTAGATGTCCAACTTGCCGCTCGCCCTGATCACCGGTGGATCGCGGGGTCTCGGCTACGAGACTGCGCGCCAATTGGGACGGCTGGGATATCGGATTTTCATCGCCAGCCGGACACAGGCGCGCCTGGAAAAGGCGGCGCAGGCGCTGCGCGCCGAGGGTTGCCTGGTCACCGCCCATGCTTTCGACATGCAGGATGCGGCCTCGATCCAGACGCTCGTCGATGAGGTCAAGAAGAAGGAAGTGCCGATCGATGTGCTGATCAATTGTGCCGGCGTCATGTATGAGGCCGGCAATGGCAGCGATGTGCAAACCGACATTGGCTCGACGGCGAGCGTCCTGCGCAGCACGGAGAAGAACGTCACCGATACCATCGCCATCAACATGATCGGCACCTGGAGTGTCACGCGCGCTTTGGCGCCCCATCTCGCCAGGGGCGCTCGCATCGTCAATGTCTCATCGAGCATGGCCTCGCTCGGTGAAATGGGGCCTGGCTATTACGGCTATCGCGCCTCCAAGGCCGGCATCAACGTCTTCACCCGCACACTGGCTTACGAGATGCGCCCACGCGGCATCCTGGTGAATTCGGTGTGCCCCGGCTGGGTCAAGACCAATATGGGCGGGCCTGGCGCCACGCGCGACGTGGCCGATGGCGCCGCAGGCATTGTCTGGGCGGCGACACTCCCGCCCGATGGACCGACCGGCGGCTTCTTCCGCGATGGTCAGGCTATTCCATGGTGAGACTCACTCTTCCCCGCGGTCGCGCCTGAGTTTGGCCCAATAATCCAGCCGCTTGCGGATCTCGCGTTCGAAACCGCGTTCCGGCGGATCGTAATAGCGTTCGCGCTTCATCGCCTCGGGGAAGTAGTTCTGGCCGGAGAATGCGCCCGGTTCATCATGGTCATACTGGTAGCCGGCGCCATATTCCTGCTCTTTCATCATTCGCGTCGGTGCATTGAGGATGATCTTGGGCGGCGAGAGCGACCCGGTTTCCTTCGCCCGCTTCATGGCTCCCTTGAAGGCGACATAGCCGGCATTGGATTTGGGCGCGGTGGCGAGATAGATCACCGCCTGCGCCAGAGCGAGCTCGCCTTCCGGACTGCCGAGGAAATCATAGGCTTCTTTCGCCGCCAGCGCCTGGTGCAACGCTTCGGGATCGGCGAGACCGATATCTTCGATCGCCATGCGCACCAGCCGGCGGGTGAGATAAAGCGGGTCTTCGCCGGCAGTGAGCATACGGGCGAGATAATAGAGTGCCGCATCGGGGTCGGAGCCGCGCACCGTCTTATGCAGCGCCGAGATTAGGTTGTAATGGCCGTCCTGAGATTTGTCATAGAGGGGTACCCGCTTCTGCACGACTTCGGCAAGCCTTGCAGCATCGAGCGGGCTACCTCCTTCCGGCACTGTGGCGAAGATGTCCTCGACCAGATTGAGCAGATAGCGCCCATCGCCATCGGCGAGACCGATAAGCGCCTGGCGCGCCTCTTCATTGACGGGCAGTGCCCGCTTCTCATGCAGTTCCGCCCGCGCCAGCAGGGCTTCGAGCGCCGGCCCATCCAGCCGGTTGAGCACCAGCACCTGCGTGCGGGATAAGAGTGCACCGTTGAGCTCGAAGGACGGGTTCTCCGTCGTCGCCCCGACCAGCGTGACGGTGCCGTCCTCCATCACCGGCAGGAAACTGTCCTGCTGCGAGCGGTTGAAGCGGTGAATCTCGTCGACAAAGAGGAGCGTGCCCTTGCCCTGATCGCGCCTGGAGCGTGCCACCTCGAAAGCCTTCTTGAGATCGGCGACACCGGAGAAGATCGCCGACATCTGCTCGAATACCAGTCCCGTCGCCCCGGCCAGCAGCCGCGCGATCGTCGTCTTGCCGGTGCCGGGCGGACCCCAGAAGATGACCGAGGGCACCCGGCCCGCCGCGATCATACGGGTGAGGACACCATCAGGTCCGGTGATGTGATCCTGGCCCACGACATCGGAGAGTTTCTGCGGCCGCAGGCGATCGGCCAAAGGCCGCGGCGCATCCCTGTCCAGCCCCGCCGCCTGGAAGAGATTGGCCATCAGGACTCGCTGCAGCTTTTCAAGCGCTAACCCCCGAGCTGCATGCGAATGACGCGCCCGCTGCGATTGACCGCGAACTGCCAAAAGCCGTCGCCGGTCTTGACCGCGGAATTGAGCGTGTCGACGGAATCGATCACCACCCCGTTCACTTCCAGGATGACATCGCCCTTGCGGAAAAGGCGTTGTGCAGGCCCGCCCTTGACGCCGGCAGCGACCACGCCGGTGGAGCCCGAGGGAAGCCCCAGCTCATCGGCGACGGCCGGCGACAGATTGGCGACCACGAGACCGGTGAAGGGCGTATTGCCCTCCATCAGCGTCTCGTCCCTGGCCGTGGTTTCGGGTGCGGCGATCAGTTTGATGCGGCTCTCGCGGCGCTCGGTGCCGCGCTGATATTCGACGATCGCCGATGAGCCGATCTGTGCGGTAGCGACCCGGTAGCTCAGCTCCTTGGCATTCTCCACCGGCTTGCCGTCGAGAGCCAGGATCACATCGCCGCGCTTGAGGCCGGCGACAGCGAGCGGGCTGTTCGGATGGAGCCCGGCGATGAGAGCGCCTTCGGGTCGTGCAAAACCCAGCGAATCGGCGATTTCGGCCGTGACATCCTGGGTCTCTGCACCGATCCACGGCCGCTGGATGCGCCCGCCCGTCTCGGCCGACTGCACGACGGTCTTGACCATATTGGCGGGGATGGCGAAGCCGATGCCGATCGAGCCGCCTGAGCGCGAGAATATCGCGGTGTTGATACCGATGAGATTGCCCTTCAGATCGATCAGCGCGCCACCGGAATTGCCGGGATTGATCGCCGCGTCGGTCTGGATGAAGAACTGATAGTCGGTAATGCCGACCTGGGTGCGGGCCAGCGCCGAGACGATGCCGCTGGTCACCGTCTGCCCGACGCCGAAGGGATTGCCGATGGCGAGCACCAGATCGCCGACTTCGAGATTGTCCGAATCGCCCATGGTTAGCGCCGGCAAGACTTCATCTTCCGGCTCGATCTTGAGTACGGCGAGATCGGTGCGCTCGTCGGCAATCAAGAGCTTGGCCTCGAATTCGCGCCGGTCGGCAAGCACGACGCGAATATCGCTGCCGCCCAGGATGACGTGATTGTTGGTGACGATAAGACCCTTGCCGTCGACGATCACGCCCGAGCCCAGCGAGTTCTGCACCCGCTCGCGCGGTGCGCCGAATGCACCGCCGCCGCCGAAGAACTTGCGGAAGAACGGATCGGAGAACGGTCCCTGGTCGCGCTGCGACACAAGACGCCTGGCATAGACATTGACCACCGCGGGCGATGTCTCCTTGACCACCGGCGCGAAGGACATCTGGATCTCGGCGCGCGTTTGCGGCACGGTCTGTTCGGCAAAAACCGGCACCGCAAGACAGCAGCTCAGGATGATGCTCGCAAATACTCTCGATTTCATTCTTTCTTTGTCCTAACGCCGGTCGACCTTGGTCGACAGAATAATGGCGGATTCTGTCCGAGTTACGCCAGGAATGAGACCGACACTGTCCAGCATGCGATCCATGTCCTCCGCCGAGGTCGTGCGCGCCAAAGCCACCAGATCGAACTTGCCTGCCACAGTATGCAGCGCCTCGATCTGCGGCAGTTTGCTCAGAGCGCGTCCGACCTCGACCTGCCGGCGCGCTTCGACCGAGATAGTCACATAAGCACGAATGCTGCCTTTGTCGACCGCGCTGGCGAGCCGGACCGCATAGCCTTCAATGATGCCCTGCTCTTCAAGACGCTTGATCCGGTCCTGAACTGTCGTTCGGGAAAGTTTCAGCTTGCGGGCCAGCGAGGCGACGGGCTCGCGCGCATTGAGCCGCAAAAGAGCCAGGAGATCTTCGTCTTTCCGGGTAAAATTCACGTTCCGTCACCTTGTCGGGAAAACTGGTCATTTCGACGGCAAAGCCGGCATTTGGCTGCATAACGCCGTCTGCGTTCCGGCGCAACTGTGAAGGAGATTTCATTAGGTTTTGCGTCCCACTTGCCGGGGCAATGTGCCTATAAAAGCTAGTATGGCGTAAAAGCGAGAAAAGCGGGCCTTGTGCCCGCTTTTCGATTCTTGCTCTTCCCGTTGCAGGACGGATTGGCATGGCCTCCGCTGCGAATGATGAGCATGGCCAGCACCCAATAAAAAAGCGGGCCTTGAGCCCGCTTCAATCTTTCAGGACTATCGCCCGATATCAGGCGGCGGCGCTCTCGCTCGCTTCCTCGCCCGACTTCATCGTCGGACCCGAATCGAGGCCCTTGGCATTCACATCGCGATCGACGAATTCGATCACCGCGCGCGGTGCGGAGTCGCCATAGCGGAAGCCCGCCTTGAGAACCCGCGTATAGCCGCCCTTGCGCTCGGCATAGCGCTTGGCCAGCACATCGAAGAGCTTCTTGACCTGAGCTTCATCGCCGATCTGGGCGATCGCCTGGCGGCGGGCCGCGAGGTCGCCCTTCTTGCCGAGCGTCACCAACTTCTCGACCACCGGACGCAAGTCCTTGGCCTTCGGCAGCGTGGTGACGATCTGCTCATGCTTGATCAGCGATGCCGCCAGATTGGCGAGCATCGATTTCCTGTGTGAAGCCGAGCGGTTGAACCGGCGGCCGGCAAATCCGTGACGCATGGATACGTCTCCTCAAAATTCTCAGTAATGCGTTTCGTATTTCTTGGCGAGCTCGTCGATGTTCTCGGGCGGCCAGTTCGGCACTTCCATGCCGAGATGCAGCCCCATCTGCGCGAGCACTTCCTTGATCTCGTTCAGCGACTTGCGTCCGAAGTTGGGGGTGCGGAGCATCTCCGCCTCGCTCTTCTGGATGAGATCGCCGATATAGACGATGTTGTCGTTCTTCAGGCAGTTGGCCGAACGCACCGAAAGCTCGAGCTCGTCGACCTTCTTGAGCAGTGCGGCGTTGAATTCGAGCTCGGGGCGGATATCCTCATGGACGATCTTCGAGGGCTCGTCGAAATTGATGAACACCGAGAGCTGGTCCTGCAGGATGCGCGCGGCATAGGCGACCGCATCTTCCGGGCTCATCGAGCCATTGGTCTCCACCGTCATGATCAGCTTGTCGTAGTCGAGGATCTGGCCTTCGCGCGTATTCTCGATCTTGTAGGAGACACGGCGCACCGGGCTGTAGATGCTGTCGACCGGGATGAGGCCGATCGGCGCGTCTTCCGGACGGTTGCGCTCGGAAGGCACATAGCCCTTGCCGTTGTTGACGGTGAATTCCATGCGCACTTCGGCACCCTCATCGAGCGTGCAAATCACATGCTCGGGGTTCAGGATCTGCACATCGGCAGTCTGCTGGATATCACCGGCCTTGACGACGCCCGGACCTTCCTTGCGCAGAACCAGGCGCTTCGGCCCTTCCGCATGCATGGAAAGCGCGATTTCCTTGATATTGATGACGATGTCGGTGACGTCCTCGCGCACGCCGGCAATCGAGGAGAATTCATGCAGAACGCCGTCGATCTGCACCGAGCTCACCGCCGCACCCTGCAGCGAGGAGAGGAGGACGCGGCGCAGCGCATTGCCGAGCGTGGTGCCGAACCCGCGCTCGAGCGGCTCGGCGACCAGTGTCGCCACCCGCCTGCGTTCACGCCCGGCCGAGACTTCGAGCTTGCTCGGACGGATGAGTTCCTGCCAGTTCTTCTGATTCACGTGCATGGTATCGTCCTGTTCAGAACCTTGGCGCCAGAAGGCCGGCGTTGGGTCGCTATTCACTGTGGTGAGGAAGCGGTTTCGCCGCTTCCGGAAAATCTCGTCAGACGCGGCGACGCTTCGGCGGCCGGCAGCCATTATGCGGGATCGGCGTCACATCACGGATCGCGGTGACCTGGAGCCCGCAGGACTGCAGTGCGCGCAGTGCCGATTCACGCCCCGATCCCGGCCCGCTCACTTCCACCTCCACGGTCTTCATGCCGTGCTCCATCGCCGACTTGCCGGCCTGTTCGGCCGCGACCTGTGCGGCATAGGGGGTCGACTTGCGCGAACCCTTGAAGCCGAGCTTGCCGGACGAGGCCCAGGAAATCGTATTGCCCTGCACATCGGTGATGGTGATCATCGTATTGTTGAACGATGCATTCACATGCACGACGCCGGAAGTGATGTTCTTGCGCTCTTTGCGGCGCGGACGGGCTGGCTCTTTCGACATTTGGTTCTCTCTTATTTCTTCTTGCCGGCGATGGCCTTGGCCGGGCCTTTGCGCGTGCGGGCATTGGTGTGGGTGCGCTGGCCGCGCGTCGGCAGGCTCTTGCGGTGACGCAGGCCCCGATAGGTGCCGAGATCCATCAAACGCTTGATGTTCATGGACACTTCGCGGCGAAGGTCGCCCTCGACCACATAGTCGCGGTCGATGATTTCGCGGATCTGCAGGACTTCCGCGTCCGACAGCTCATTCACGCGCTTGGATACCGGGATGGCAACCTGCTTGCAGATCACCTTCGCATTGACCGGGCCGATGCCATGGATATAGCGAAGGGCGATTTCAACGCGCTTATTGGTCGGAATGTTAACGCCTGCGATGCGGGCCAATTTGTTTTCTCCTAAGCCTTACAAGGGCTTACGCCCATAGTCTCCGTCAATACTCGAAACGCGGTACTGGGCGCCTAAATGGCACAAGGCCGTGCCTCCGGAGGTTACCCTCCTGAAGCCAGCCTTCATGTCGGTCTTAATGGTGTGTATCTAGGGTGGAATCGCGGAGGCGTCAACCGGATAAGATACCGCACCTGACCTTCATGATCGTTCCAGCACGTCCTCGATCTGGCGGGTAACGACACCGATATCCGCCATACCGTTTACCTTATGCAGAACCCCCGTCCGGCCGTAATAATCGACCAGGGGGGCGGTCTGCTTGTTATAGATCTGGAGACGGTCCCTGACCGTCTTCTCATTGTCGTCGGCGCGCCGGATGAACTCGGTAGACCCGCAGACGTCACAAATTCCCGGTTTCTTCGGCTTCTCGAACTCGTCGTGATAGCCCTTGCCGCATTTGGCGCAGGTGTACCGTCCGGCGATCCGCTTCACCAAGGCATCGTCGTCGACCTTCATTTCGATGACCGCATCGAGCTTGAGGCCCTTGTCCTCGAGCATGTGGTCGAGCGCTTCGGCCTGCGCCTTGTTGCGCGGGAATCCGTCCAGGATAAAGCCCTTCTTCACATCCGGCTTGTCCAGGCGTTCGGCAATGATCGACACCACGATGTCGTCGGAGACGAGATCGCCGCGGTCCATGACCACCTTGGCCTTCTTGCCCATCGCGGTGCCCGCCGCAACGGCACCGCGCAGCATGTCGCCGGTCGAGAGCTGCTTGTAGCCCTTTTTGTCCTCAAGCAATTTCGCCTGGGTGCCCTTTCCGGCGCCAGGCGGTCCGAGAAGGATTAGATTCACCGGCGCGCCCCTCGGAGCTTCGCCTTCTTGACCAGACCTTCATATTGCTGCGCCAGCAAGTGGCCCTGCACTTGGGCCACGGTATCCATGGTGACGCTCACCACGATGAGCAACGAAGTGCCGCCGAAATAGAACGGCACGGCCGCATAACCGATCATGAATTCCGGCAACAGACAGACCAGCACCAGATAGAGCCCGCCGAGCACGGTGATGCGGGTGAGTACATAGTCGATATATTCCGCCGTCCGCTCGCCGGGCCGGATGCCCGGGATGAACCCGCCATATTTCTTCAGATTGTCGGCCGTGTCCTTCGGATTGAACATGATCGAGGTGTAGAAGAAGGCGAAGAAGACGATGAGCAGCGCGTAGAACGTCAGGAACAGCGGCTGGCCGTGGCCGAGAAGAGCCGTGATGCGGTTGAGCCAGTCAGGGCCCTGGCCTTGTGTGAAATTGGCGACGGTGATCGGCAGCAGGAGCAGCGAGGAGGCGAAGATGGGCGGAATGACGCCCGAGGTATTGAGCTTGAGTGGCAGATGCGAACTGTCGCCCTGCGTCACCTTCATGCCGACCTGGCGCTTGGGATATTGGATCAGCAACCGGCGCTGGGCCCGTTCCACGAAGACGATGAAGGCGATGACGGCAAGTGCGATGACCAAGATGCCGAGAATGAGGAAGGTCGACATCTGGCCGGTGCGGCCAAGTTCGAGGAGCGCCGCCAGGCCGTGCGGCAGGTTGGCGACGATGCCGGAGAAGATGATGAGCGAGGTGCCATTGCCGACACCGCGGGCAGTGATCTGCTCGCCGAGCCACATGAGGAACACGGTACCGCCGGTCAGCGTGATGACTGTGCTCGCCCGGAAGAAGAGGCCGGGATCGAGCACGATGCTGCCCTGCCCTTCGAGGCCGGCGGCGATGCCATAGGCCTGCAGTGCCGCGATCAGCACCGTGCCGTAGCGTGTGTATTGGTTGATCTTCTTGCGCCCGGCTTCGCCTTCCTTCTTGAGTTGCTCGAGATGCGGCGAAACCGTCGTCAGAAGCTGGATGATGATCGACGCCGAGATATACGGCATGATGTTGAGGGCGAAGATCGCCATGCGGCCAAGCGCGCCGCCGGCCAGCCCGTTCACCCAGCCGAGAATGCCTGAGGAATTCTGCGCCGCGAAACGGGCAAGCTCGATCGTGTCGACACCCGGGATGGGAATATAGGTGCCGAGGCGATAGATGATGAGGGCGCCGAGCGTGAACCAGATACGCTTCTTCAGCTCGTCGGCCTTGGCCAGCGCCGAGAAATTGATATTGGCTGCAAGTTGTTCAGCTGCCGATGCCATGTGTTTTCCTCAAGACCCGAACCAAATCCCCTAAATGGGGTGCCGGGCCTGCGCCCGCAACCTCACTTCGATTTTGCAGGCTTCTCTTCTTTTTTGGCTTTCGCGGCAGGCTTTTCGTCCTGCTTGGGCGCCTTGGCTTCCTTGGGCGCCTTGGCTTCCTGCTTGGCGGCCTTGGCTTCCGGCTTGGCGGTCTTGGCTTCCGGCTTGGCCGTCTTGGCTTCCAGCTTGGCCGCCTTGGCCGCCCTGGCTTCCTTCACGTGCTCAGACTCGACCTTCACCGGCTTCAGGACCTTGACGCTGCCGCCGGCCTTCTCTACCGCGGCAATGGCGCTCTTCGAGGCATGGTGTACTTCAAAGGCGAGCTTGGATTTGACCTCGCCCCGGCCGAGCAGGCGCAGCCCGGCACGGGCCTTGGACACGACCCCGGCCTTGGTCAGCGCTTCAAGCGTGATCGGTGCTGAGGCATCGAGCGTTTTGGCATCGATCGCCTGCTGGATACGGTCGAGATTGATCTCGTTATACTTGACCGGGAACGGATTGTTGAAGCCGCGCTTGGGCAGGCGCCGGTAGATCGGCATCTGGCCGCCTTCAAAACCCGCTTTGGCGCCGCCGGAACGTGCCGTCTGGCCCTTGCCGCCGCGGCCGGCCGTCTTGCCCAGCCCGGAGCCTATCCCACGCGCTACCCGTTTGCGGGCATGCCGCGCTCCCATCTTGTCGGTGATCTGGTTCAGTCTCATTGGATTACCCTCGATAAGTAGGTGGCGGCTCAGCCTTCCACAATACGGACAAGGTGCTGCACCCTTTTAATCATCCCGCGAA
>Ga0070707_100006034_pt1 | contig 11310 bp, 10 predicted proteins | sample KBSK5502metaG_FD_65468 | JGI IMG/M metagenome (GOLD analysis project Ga0070707, IMG submission 65468) | Corn, switchgrass and miscanthus rhizosphere microbial communities from Kellogg Biological Station, Michigan, USA - KBS K5-50-2 metaG | ecosystem: Host-associated > Plants > Roots >... | reverse complement strand
GGATGCGGCCGAGGAACTCCCTGACATCCTCTTCGGAAAATCCGTTGCCGAGGGAGAGCATCGGCACGCGATGGCGGATCTTGCCGAATTTGGACTGCGGTGCGGCTCCTACCCGCCGTGAGGGCGAATCATCGCGGATGAGATCCGGGAAGCGCGCTTCGATAGCGTCATTGCGCAAGCGAAGCTTGTCATAATCGGCATCGGAGATCTCCGGCGCATCCTGTCCGTGATAACGCTCATCGTGATGGGCGATCTCGGCGGCGAGGCGCTGCAACTCGCGCGCCGCTTCTTTTTCGTTGAGCTTTTCGACGGGTTTCTCAGACACGGCAGTCATGCTTCGACGATTGATTTATCTCCGCTTAGCATGACCCATATAACGGGACGAGACCCTAAACTGTCAGGATCAATTCTCGGTTCCGCCGACGATCTGGCGAGCCGTCGTCTCGATGAGCTTGCGCACTCGCTCGGCCTCTTCCGCCGTCCACGGACCGCGACGCATATGCAGCGATTGCTTCAGGGTCCTCACCGCTTCACGCACCGAGTCCGGTGTCGAATGGATGGAGAACGCCTGGGCCGCCAGATCCATGCGCGACTGGATGCCTTTGAGGGCAACATTGTTCTCTTCGAGAAAGGCCCGGCCCGCATCGGTCACCTGATAGAGTTTCTTGGTGCCGCTCTGGGCTTCCGCGACGATATAGTCCTGCTCTTCCAGCAGCGTCAGCGTTGGATAGACAGCTCCTGGGCTCGGCGCATAGGCGCCGCCGAATTTCTCCTCGATGGCGCGGATCAGGTCATAGCCATGGCGCGGCTTTTCGGCGATCAGCGAGAGCAGTACGAGGCGAAGATCGCCATGGCCGAACATCCGGCCGCCACGGCCGCCGAAGAACCCTCCCCGGCCAAACCCGTCCTCGCCGTCCGCAGAGCGGCTTCCGCGGCCCCAGCGCCCGCCCGGCGAGCAATCGTGATGCCGCTCATGGCGTCCTCCCCGGTGATCATGTTCATAATGACGTCCAAACATAAGATATATCCCTTAATAGTATTACAGATTGACTCTTAAGATATATCTTAAGTTAGGCTCTGTCAAGCCTATCTCCCGATTCCGCAGGAGTGAATATCCGCCCCCCTCCAGGCAGTGGCAAAACCCCAACTGGCGCGTAACCGGAACGTCCGGCCACGCGCCGCGCTCTTGCTTCATGCTCACCTCAGATCGTTTCGCCCTGAGGTTGGCGATGCCTCAGCCGATATATTCGGGCGCTGCCACAGTTTCTTCGACTTCCCGTTTCGGCTGAAGCTCGGCGGGCAATTGCAGCACACTGGCCATCTGGCCTTTGCGAAGCTGCGTGACCAGGATGATCTTGCCGTCCGGAAATTCCAGCGCATCATGATACGCGGCCGGCCGGTCCATATCGATCTGGGTGAACCGGGCGACCTTTCCGCCAAGCTCACCGGCCTCTATGCCAAGTCCACCGATCATCGCAGAGTTGCCTTGCACGTCACTCTCGAATGCAAGCTCCGTACCCGGACGAAGGCATACCGCTACACCCGGTTCATCGACAGCGCAGAACCCATGCGTTGTCGAACCGTCGAACGCTGACGTCACCAGTCTGTCTCCGACTTTTGCGGGGCGAGAGGCAACATGGTGCAGACTATAGTCGCACATTGAAAAACCTCCTCTACTGCGAACAGCCAGTATGGTTGTCCTGTGCTCGATCACTGCACATCATGGTGGCTATCATGTGACCGCGGATGCGGCACGACTTCATGTCCGATGAATTTTCCTCGAGCCGTCGTCCGCTTTCATCCGTTGAAGTCGCATATGGCATTCGATAGAACATCGGCGATCAGCGCTCCAACTCGGAAGCAAGATTAACAATGCCCAGCATTCGTCGATTGCGTCCACGACTCTACACTTTTGATCTTGGAAGGTTTAGAATAGCCACACTGCTGGATTTCGCGGAAGCGCGGGACGGGCTGGGTTTGAGTTTTGCCGTGGGACAGCCTGAGACTGTTCTCCGTGAACTCGCGGCAGCGAACCACATCGATGCCGATCGTTACGAGCATCCTTTTATCCCGACACTCGTCGATACGGGCTCGGTCAGGATTCTCTTCGATACTGGCCTTGGCGCGCCCGACGGCGCGCTCCTTTCATGCCTGCAGGAGATCGGGATCGGCCCGGATGATATCGACGTCGTGGTGCTCACCCATGGGCATCCGGACCATATTGGCGGCCTGATTGAGGGCAACAGGCCCGTCTTCGCAAAGGCGCGCCATGTGTTCGGCGCGGCCGAATACACATTCTGGATGAAGGGTGAAGGGATACGCAATGCCAGGCTCAAAAACCGCGACCTGTTCGTGCGTACATGCACGAGGCTGGCAGACCAGGCCACTTTCGTAGAGCCAGGCCAGCAGATCCTGCCGGGCATCACGGCCATCGATGCGGCGGGACATTCGCCGGGGCTAATGGCGTTCGAGGTCGAGAGCGAGGGGCACCGCCTGCTGATCTGGTCGGACACCTGCTTGCATTATATTGTGTCCATCCAGCATCCGGAATGGCACGCACATTTCGATGACGACAAGGAGAGAGCGGTCGCGACGCGAAAGCGCCTGCTGGCCATGGCGGCTGACCAGCGCCTTCTGGTCGCCGGTCACCATATGCCCTTTCCAGGCCTGGGTTATGTCGAGCGCACGCAGAATTCCTTCCGCTGGGTGCCGATCAGCTATCAGCTCAATCTTTGAGAAAAACGATCAGGAACTCACCCTGAGCAGCCTGTCGGCTTGGGCGCGCGCTTCTTCCGTCACCTTGGCGCCGGACAGCATGCGCGCAATCTCTTCGCGCCGGCTTGCCGCACTCAGTTCCTGCACCCGCGTGACCATGCGCTTCTTGCCCACCTCTTCCATCTTGCTGATCAGCATATGCTGGCCGGCCTGGGCGGCGACTTGCGGCGAGTGGGTGACCGCCAATACCTGCAAGCCGTTGGCGAGACGCGAGAGCCTGACGCCGATCGCATCGGCGACCGCACCTCCTACTCCCGTATCGATCTCATCGAAAACCAGGGTCGGCGCCGAACCCTTGGCGGCGAGGATCACCTTGAGCGCCAGCATGAAACGGGCAAGCTCGCCACCCGAGGCGACTTTCATCAGGGGCGACAAGGGTGTTCCGGGATTGGCCGCGACGAGGAATTCGACCTTGTCGAAACCATGCGCACCCGAGCGTCCGTGATCGGTCTCGACGCGCGTCTCGAACCGTGCTTTCTCGAGCTTCAGCGGCGCCAGTTCCGCCACCACCGCATCGTCGAGCTTGCGGGCGATCTTCTTGCGCTTCTCGCTCAGTTTGCGGGCTGCCTCGTCGAAGGCCTCGCAATGCGCCTTGTAGGCGGTTTCGAGCCGCGCCAGTTCCGCCCCGCCATCGGCGATCGCCTGCAATTCGCCTTCCATCCGCTCGCGCACCTGCGCCAGTGCATCGACCGGGCATTTGTATTTGCGCGCCGCGGCTCTGAGCGCGAACAGCCGTTCTTCCGATTGCTCCAATTCACGCGGATCGAAGGCAAAGGTCCGTAGCGCCTCGGCCGAGGCGCGATGCGCCTCGCCCATTTCCTGCAGCACGCGATCGAGCGCTTCGCAGATCCGGTCGAGACGTCCCTGCGCCTGGTCCTTGCGCCGCTCGAGCTTGCGCAAGGCGGCATTGAGCCGCGCTTCCACCGCACCATCGCCTGAGAGCGCATCTTCCGCCTCGGTCAGGGCCTGCGCGAACTGTTCGGCATTCATCATGATCTGCCGCAGATCGGCGAGCTTGGTTTCCTCGTCGGCTTGCGGGTCGAGCTTGCGCAATTCATCGACGGCATGGGTCAGGAAATCGCGTTCGGCTTCCGACCTGGCGAGCAGCGCCTTATGCTCGCCAAGCCGCGTTTCAGCCTGGCTCAGCGTCTCCCACAGACGGCGCACCTGCTCGGCATCGGCCTCAAGTGCGCCAAAGGCGTCGAGCAGCCGGCGGTGATTGGCGGGATTGACCAATGCGCGGTCATCGTGCTGGCCGTGGATCTCGGTCAGCGTCCCGGCAATCTGGCGCAGAAGATTGAGACTGACCGGCTGATCATTCACGCTGGCGCGGCTCGGACCATCCGCATTTTGAATGCGCCTGATGACAAGCTCGCCATCGGCTTCGATATCCTGGGCGGCCAGAATGTCGAAGGCCGCATGTGTTTTCGGCAGCGAGAAGGCGGCGGTGACGACGCCCTTCTCGGCCCCGCTGCGCACCAGCCCGCTGTCGCCGCGTGCACCCAGCGCCAGTCCGAGCGCATCGAGGAGGATGGATTTTCCGGCTCCGGTTTCACCCGTGAGCACGGTGAGGCCGCGCTCGAGCGCAAGGTCGAGCTTTTCGATGAGGACGATGTCGCGGATGGAAAGCGCCGTCAGCATGGCGCCCTTATAGCCCGAGTCTTTTTGCAGCGGGATGGCAAAAAGCAGATACCGCGCTTTACCGGAAACCGGCTTGACTTCAGAACGGGTTGACCGAGCTCGCTGCCTTGCTGATCCAGGACTCTTTGTTCTCGGACGGCAGGATGCCGTCATTCTGCAGGAGCGCATAAGCGTCCTGATACCATTGGCTGTTCGGGTAATTATAGCCGAGCACGGCAGCGGCGGTTTGCGCTTCCGACCTGACGCCAAGGGCAAGATATCCTTCGGTCAGTCGATAGAGCGCTTCCGGCGTATGCGATGTATTCTGATATTCGGTGATCACGCGCTTGAACCGGTTGATGCCGGCGAGATATGAGCCCTTCTTCAGGTAGTAGCGCCCGATTTCCATTTCCTTGCCCGCCAGATGGTCGCGCGCCAGCGTGGCCTTGGCCTGGGCGTCCTGGGCATAGGCGGTACCGGGATAGCGGCGGCTCACTTCCTCGAGTGAGGCCAGCGCCTTCTGTGTATTCGTCTGGTCGCGCCGGACATCGATGATCTGCTCGTAATTGCAGAGCGCGATCAGATAATAGGCATAGGAGGCATCCTTGTGGCCTGGATGCAGGGTGATGAAACGCTGGGCCGCATTGATCGCCTCGTCATAGGCGTTGCGCTGATACTGCGCATAGGCCTGCATGAGCTGCGCTTTGGTGGCCCAGGCCGAATAGGGATGCTGGCGCTCGACCTCGCCGAAGGTCTTGGCGGCGGTCCGGTATTCGCCCGACTGCATCTGTTCGAGGCCCTTGTTGTAGAGCGGCCCCACAGGCTCTGTCTGGTCGGCGGCAATCATATCGGGTGAGATGGCGTCGCCGGAAGCGGAAGCGGCCTGCGTCGATGTCGACGATCCCCGGTTCAGCAGATTGGACATGCTCGAACAGGCGCTGAGCGCCAGCGCGACGGCGATCACGGAGCCAAGGCGCAGCCCTGCTGCAAACCGAACGCTAGCCAAAGAAACAAAGGTCAATCTCGAATTCCCAATGTCAGATTGGCCGCCTTTTACCCCTCCACGACCCGGGATTCCAGCGGCCCGGCCTTGTTAGATGCAGAAAACCCGGCGGAAGTGTGACCGCCGGGTTTTTAGCTAGGTGCTGCAGTAGTTTAGTCTATCACGCGCTAGTTTGCCTGGCGGCGCAGAAACGCCGGAATCTCAAGCTGATCATCATCATAGGCGGGCTGTGCTGCGCCCGTCACCGGCATCTGGGCGACCTGCGGGCGCTGCGGCTCGCTCGTCTGGATGCGCGGCTCCTGCCGCGATCTTGCATCAGGCTCATTCTGGGGGATATCGCCCTTGCGGGAGAGGCCCACGCCGGCCAGCCGCTCGAACAGGCCACGCTTCTTCTTGGCGGCATGCTCGGCGATGTTCTCGATGCGATTCTGCTGCGCCGCGATCTGGCGCTGGGCGATGGGCGGGAAATCCTCAGGGACCGGCATCCTGGGCGGTGCCTGGGTGCGGGCCTGGTGGATGACCTGCTGAGTGGCTTCCATCTCCTCTTGCTCGTCCTCGACCTCGTGATGCTGCACGGGCTGCGGTTGCGGTTGAGGCGCCGCGCGCTTGACCTGCGGCGCGGCAGCGACCGGCGCCAGCGGAGCCGGCTTCTTCACCGGAATGGGCTGCTTGCCGGTATAGCCGAAGACCGGACGGGTCGGAGCTTCCCGCTCTTCGGCCGCTCCATCGTCGTCCAGATGCTCGGATTGCTCGATGGCGAGACCGGTCGCGACGACCGACACGCGCATCGTGCCTTCGAGCGAATCATCGAAGGTGGCGCCGAGAATGATATTCGCTTCCGAATCCACTTCTTCACGGATGCGGGTGGCGGCTTCATCGACTTCATAGAGGGTGAGATCGGGACCGCCGGTGATCGAGATCAGCAGGCCGCGGGCACCCCGCATCGAGACATCGTCGAGCAGCGGATTGGAGATCGCCGCTTCCGCCGCTTCGATGGCGCGCTTCTCGCCGGAGGCCTCGCCGGTTCCCATCATCGCCTTGCCCATCTCGCTCATGATGGCGCGGACGTCGGCGAAGTCGAGGTTGATGAGGCCTTCCTTGGTCATCAGTTCGGTGATCGAGGCGACACCCGAATAGAGCACCTGGTCGGCCATGGCGAAGGCGGCCGCGAAGGTCGTCTTCTCATTGGCGACCCGGAACAGATTCTGGTTCGGGATGACGATCAGCGTATCGACACTCTTGGCGAGGAGCTCGATGCCGCGCTCCGCCGTCTGCATGCGCCGCACACCTTCGAAGTGAAACGGCTTGGTCACCACGCCGACTGTGAGGATGCCCTGCTCTTTCGCCGCCCTGGCGATGACCGGTGCCGCACCGGTACCAGTGCCGCCGCCCATGCCGGCTGTGATGAAGCACATATGAGCTCCCGCGAGATGGTCGAGTATCTCGGGTAGCGCCTCTTCGGCGGCTGCAGCGCCGATCTGCGGCTGTGAGCCCGCACCCAGCCCCTGCGTCAGCGCCGTGCCCATCTGAATGCGCCGCTCGGCAGCACTCTGGGCCAACGCCTGGGCGTCGGTATTGGCGACCACGAACTCGACACCGTCGAGCCGACTTTCGATCATGTTGTTGACGGCGTTCCCGCCGGCGCCGCCCACGCCAAAAACGGTGATGCGTGGTTTGAGTTCGGCCAGACTCGGCACGGTGAGATTTATCGTCATATTCGGCACCTGGAACTTGATTTTCCCCAAAGGGAATCTTTCTTACCCATTCAATAACAAATGGTTAACAAACGCTAACCAGGGCATTATTTTTTGAATCAAATTTGACTCAGAACGGGGCATGGGGAAGGTAATTCCTTGACCATTGGTAATAAAGTTGCGTCGATCAAACTCATACTTCGCACGAACAGATTGTTATATGTAATTGAAATACATAAAATTTATGGCGCAGAAATTGAAATACCTGCGCCATCCCAGCCTGGAGATCGACTGACTTTAAGATTTGCCGCTCAGAAACTGTCGGCGATCCATTTGCCGACGCGGCGGAAGTAGCCCGTTTCCGCGTCCTTCATCGCCTGGCGGGCGACCCCCGTCGCGTGATGGATGTCGGGCTTGAGCGCATAGCCCAGGAGCCCGAAAGCAGTGGCGAAGGCGGGTGAACGGGCCGCTTCCGGCATGCCGGTAACCGGCAAGGGGGCGCCCAGCCGGATCTGCCGGTTGAGCCACTGGGCGGCGATTTCCCGCACGCCGGTCAATTCACTCCCACCCCCGGTCAGCACGACTCGGCTGCCGGCCAGCCTGGCGAAGCTTGCCCGGTCGAGGCGTTCGCGGACCATTTCGAGGATCTCCTCGAGACGCGGCCGGATGATGCCGGTGAGCATCGATTTGGGCGCGTGATAGATCGTGTCGACACCGCGTTCGCCGAGCAGCGGCACCGCCACGGTCTCGCGGTCATCGACGACGGTCGCCATGGCGCTGCCGAACAATGTCTTCATGCGCTCGGCATGGGCAATGGTGGTGGAAAGTCCGCGCGCAATGTCATGCGTGATATGCATGCCGCCGAGCGGGATCACATCGGCGAACACCAGTTGATCGTCATGGAAGGACGCAACACCGGTGGTGGCGCCGCCCATGTCGATCAGCGTCACGCCGAGCTTGATCTCGTCTTCGGCGAGAACGGAACGCGATGCGGCATAGGGAGCGACGACATAGTCGGCGACCGAGAGATGGCAGCGCTCGATCACCAGCGCCAGATTGCGCAGCGCCGCGGGTTCGGCGGAGACGACATTGACTTCCGCGGCAAGCGTGGTGCCGAACATGCCGAGCGGTGAGGTTATGCCGCGCGCATCATCGAGATGGAATTGCGCCGCCGCCGTATGCAAGGTGCGCCTGCCGGGCTGATGTCCCTGCGCCAGGGCCGCGCGTGTCGCGGCCTCCATGTCCTGTACCGTGACCTGGCCGGTTTCGGTCTGGACCGTGGCGGCATGGGAATTCGATTGCGGCTTGCCGCCGGCGACATTGACGAAGACCGAAGTGATGGTGCGCTTGGCCATTTTCTCGGCGGCATCGACTGCCAGCCTGATGGCGCGCTCGGCTTGGTCGAGGTCGACAATGGCGCCGTTGCGGGTGCCGCGCGATGCCTGGCAGCCGAAGCCGAGGACGCGCAGGGCGGAGGCTTCCTTGCCATCAGCGGTGCGGCGGTTCTGGCTGACCACCTCGCCGATAAGACAGCTGATCTTCGTACTGCCGATATCCAGCGCCGCGACGAGGCTGCCTTTGCCCGCAACCTGGCCCTTTGCATCACCCTTTGCGGGCAGCTCAATGACGGTCATGCAACCTCTCTCACGCACTAACTGGCTATTGCTTCTGACTTACCTTGAAGTTCTTAATATCTTTTTCCGGCGCGACGGGTTCGGCCAGCTGGACGATGACTTCGCCGGGCAGTCTGAGATCGATCGATTTGACGCCCTTGCTGAGAAGCCCCTGGTTGCGATCGAGGCCGGCGAGCGTCGCCAGCGCCTTGGCCATACCCGTTGCGGGAAGAGCGACGGTCACGCCATTGTCGAGATAGAGCGTCCAGCGCCTTTGCCCGACCCGCGCGGCGGCGGCGACACGCGCCTTCACTTGCGGCACCGCCTCGAGTTCGCTCACCAGATCGGCGACTGCGTGATGGGCGCCCTCGCCGGTGATAAGGAGCAAGGAGCTGAGCCGCCTTGGATCGAGCGTGCTCATCGCCGTGCCGGTCTGGTCGATCACGTAATGCGCGCCGTCGCGCTGCCAGATCGCGAAAGGCTGCCTTTCGGTGACGACGATATCGAGTCGATTCGGATATTTGCGTAAAATCCGGGCCGAGGCGACCCAGTCGAGATTTTCGAGAAGGGCGCGTGCCCGCGAAGCATCGAAGCCGACAAGCGAGCCGCCTGGCTGAACGCCGATGGCGGACAGGAGCGTTTCAGGTTCCTGATGGACGAGACCGGTGATGCGGATATCATCGGCCGCAAAGCCAAGCGAACTTGCCAGCGTGCCCGGCAGCTTGCGCCACGGACTGCCGTCATAATCGAGATGCCCGCCCATGACGAGGCCATGGATGATCGCGGCGAAAAGCAGAGCCACCGCCCCCGACCTTGCGATGAAGCGCGCCCGGAAGCTCGGCCCCGATGGCGGCAGCCGGCGCAGCAGCATGAAGACATGACGGCGGATTTGCTCGAGAAATCTCATCTGTTCACCGACGCATCATTGACCATCCAGGTTACCAATTGCTCGAAACTGTGGCCGGCATGCGCGGCGAGTTCGGGAACGAGCGAGGTGCCCGTCATGCCGGGTTGCGTATTGACTTCGAGAAGGATGAGTTCGCCGTCGCTGCCCGGCGTGTCGTCATAGCGGAAATCCGACCGGCTCACCCCTTTGCAGCCCAAAGCCTGGTGCGCGGCGAGCGCATATTGCTGCACCTTGCGATAGACATCGCGCGGGATTTCCGCCGGCAGCACGTGAACCGATCCGCCGGGCGCATATTTGGCCCGGTAATCATAGAAGCCCACCGCGGGAACGATGTCGATGACGCCGAGTGCGACATCGCCCATTACCGCGCAGGTCAGTTCCTTGCCTGGGATGAAGCGTTCGGCCAGAACCTGATCGCCGAAGAGCTCGCGCTCCTCGAGGATGATCGTGGCCGGACCATTGGAGCTGTGATCGACGATGTGGACGCCGACGCTCGAGCCTTGTGCCTGCGGTTTGAGCACATAGGGCAGCGGCAAGGGATGCTGGGTGGCGGCAGATTCGAGATCGACGACGCGGCTCTCGGCCACTGGAATACCGGCGGCTGCGAACAGGATCTTCGACCTGACCTTGTCCATGGCGACAGCGGAGGCACGTACGCCCGAATGCGTATAGGGGATTTCCAGGGTCTCGAGGATGGCTGCCATGCAGCCGTCTTCGCCCCATTTGCCATGCAGCGCATTGAACGCCACATCGGGCCTGAGATCCGCCAGGACTTCCGGAATATTGCGCTTCACATCGATGGGCATGACCTGGAAACCGGCGCGGCGCAGCGCATCGGCGCAGGCTTCACCGGTCGAAAGGCTCACTTCGCGCTCGGCCGACCAGCCGCCCATCAGGACCGCAACTTGGGTGAATCTCGGATCGCGTTCAGGCATGATCAGCGCTCTCCGCCGGAATGCCGATGCGTTTGATCTCCCAGTCGAGCTCGATGCCGGACTTGTCTCTCACGCGATGGCGGATGGTCTCGCCAAGCTCTTCGATCTGGGCGGCGGTGGCGCCACCCTCATTGATGAGGAAATTGCAGTGCAGTTCGGAAACCTTTGCCGGCCCGATGGAGAAGCCCCGCAGACCCGCCTGATCGATCAGTTGCCAGGATTTGTGACCGGGCGGATTCTTGAATGTCGAACCGCCGGTGCGGCTTTTGATCGGCTGCGTCGCTTCGCGCCGTTCGGTGACGTCATCCATGGCACGCGCAATCTGATCGCGGTCTCCAGCCACGCCCTGCAGCAGGGCCTGCGTGAAGATGAAATCTTCCGGCGCACCGCAATGGCGGTACGTATACAGCATGTCGGCATTCGACAGCACGTGAAGCGATCCCCTCCGGTCAACGGCCCGCGCCTCCAGAAGAACGTCCTTGGTCTCGCGGCCATAGGCTCCGCCATTCATCCGAAGCGCGCCGCCAATCGTGCCGGGTATACCTCTCAGAAAGGTTAATCCTCCGATACTATGATCGAGGGCAAAGCGGGCGACCCTGACGTCAGGCACCGATGTTCCGGTTCTGATCCGATGTCCACCCTCGACCTTGACCTCACCAAAGCCCTTGCCAAGCCTGATGACCATGCCGGGAACGCCGCCATCGCGCACCAGGAGGTTGGAGCCGACACCGATTACATAGACCGAGACATCATCGGGTGTTTC
>Ga0070707_100006032_pt1 | contig 11312 bp, 8 predicted proteins | sample KBSK5502metaG_FD_65468 | JGI IMG/M metagenome (GOLD analysis project Ga0070707, IMG submission 65468) | Corn, switchgrass and miscanthus rhizosphere microbial communities from Kellogg Biological Station, Michigan, USA - KBS K5-50-2 metaG | ecosystem: Host-associated > Plants > Roots >... | reverse complement strand
TTTCCACTAACGCAATCAGCAACTCAGTTGGGATGTTGCCAGCTACGCTGTTCATCGATGCTGTGAGCAGGGCGTAGCGCGTCTCAAGTCCTACAGCCCGAGCTGATTGCCCTTGCGCAACCTGTCTTGCCGACACTTCTTCCGCTAATTGCCAGGCACGGGCTATGTCGCTCAGGTAACCTGAGATGTCGCCGATTTGCTGGTGAACCATGAACCAAGCATTCGCTGAACTGGTACGGCTTCGGAGGTACTGGCGCTTGAATATGCGATCCAGTAGACCCCGTAAGCCCTGACGTCTGTAAGGCTCCTGCTGAATCCGGTGGAATTCAATCTGAAGAAGGTGATGAACATCGTCTGCGCGTTCTGCTTTTTGCAGGTGCACCACCAAGTGGCGTAATTCGTAGTGATTCAGCTGGGCAAAAGGATTTTTCCCAATTTCGGCCATGGGATTTTATTGTGCCCCACAAGAGACGATAATACGAACTCCCACAATTCGCCGTTGGATGTTCATTCAAGATCGCTAAACCGTCTGTGTTTGCGCTTCTACACAACGCACTCAAAACTCGGAATAACGTTCCACAGAGTGGCAGCTGAAGTATTAGGACAGCATATCGTTGCAGGAGATTCTAGTTGGAAAAATGGAGCGGGCGACGGGAATCGAACCCGTATTACCAGCTTGGGAAGCTGACACTCTACCATTGAGTTACGCCCGCTGATCTCGATTGAAGACGAGAGTATTTACTCCGGCGATGAAAGTCAACGAGAACCTGACTGTTCCTAATTGAGCACAGATTTGCAGACACGCCAACCCACACTCGCCTGCTGCAAGCGATCTTCATTGCACCTTACAAGCTGCTCGTTTCGAGTTTTGAACCTTCGCTGGCGTCCGGAAACACTCTCGTTGCGGATCAGATGAACCGCCGGCGTCTCCGAAACTATTGAACGATCAGATCTTGATCGCTATCGCGCAGGCTGCGTGTTCGCTGATCGGTAAGATATTGTTGGATTGAGAAAGTCATCTTTGCCGGCGAGCAGTTCGGACGATTCGCTGGCGGTGATTCCCATCATGTACAGATGCTCAGAGTTCATGAAGATCTTGCCGAAGCACTTTGGTGACGCTAAAGCTAATTTCTCCCGTGGTCTCATTTCAAATTCCAATCCCGGATATCCGTTTACCGTGATATTGCGCTTTGATACCAGAGTGGAAGAGGTTCGGGTCACCAGACCGCTTAGTTCGGCGTCGAGCATCTTTTCATATGACATGTTTTCTGTCGAAAGCGCAGGTGAGAAATCAACCACGATGTAGAGCGTGGCTCCCTGGCCTCCGATCAGCGATTCGTATGGATACTTCGTCATCGTGTAGGAGGCTATGTGATCGACCTGGGGATCGTGAGTAATTGGCTCTGACGGCATCTTTACAGTGAACAGTCCCTGGGCCGGCCGGAAATCACGCCATTCTACTTTCGGCGGTTTGAGCATTCCCGCAATCAAAAAAGGAGCAAGAAATCCCAGACACGACAAAACAATCAAACAGCCGGCAAGAATCGAAAAACGTCTCTTGGCGACCATCAGTCCTATCAAACCAAAAAAGATGAAACCGCCAATCGCAACCGGCAAGGTGTCCATCGCAGCCGTCCAGACGCACGTCCCAACGAGTCCGAGGAAGTACAACCCCATGGCTGCGGAGTGCCAACGCATTACCAGGACTCCGCTAATTAGGATCGACGGTCCGAGCAGGAGCACCGGGTGGACGCTGCCTCCAACTCTATAAATAAAAAGTGCCGCTCCCGTGATGATAAGGCCCCAAATGATCATCAGGACACCGAGCACACGGGCGGGTCTTTCCGTTTCCAAATCAGCTTGCGGCGCTGGTACGAAGTGTGAATCCTCAATCATGGGTTGGAGGAGGGCCTTGCATCTCTTACAGCTTTCCACATCAGACCAGTTGAGCAGTCCACATTCAGGACACCTTTGACTCGACATTGTTTAAGACCTCCCGAAGAGTTGTAGGAAATCGACGAAGCGGTTTGGGGTCTAATTGCTATCGCCGATTAATTTGGCGCGCATCAGGCTGCAGGCTATTTTTGGCTCTGGGATCTACGCCTTGAGGTAACGCGCGCTTGAAGTGAATGTCGGGTGGACCGTTCGCCACGAAGGTGGTTATGACGGCCAAAAAAGATACTAGCAGATTGCGGGAGCGCCCGTCTCCAGGAAATTTTGCAAGGGGCTCAGACCTGGAAGGCTCTGGTCGGTAAACTTGCCAATAAAGCGGTTAACGGCGTCTGAAAAGCTTATGCAATTTAAGAAAACCTCTGCATCAGTTCATCCCAGCGCCGCTGGGTCTTGAGGATGAGATCGCAGACTTCGCGCACGGCACCCTGCCCGCCTTTGAGTGCCGTGATGTAATGCGCGGCCTGTTTGGTTTCTGCCACGGCGTCGGCAACGGCCACCGCAAGTCCCACCCGATGCATAACTGGAATGTCGCCGACGTCATCGCCTATGTAGGCGCATTCGTTTGTCGTAATGCCGGCCTCAGCAAGGATTTCTTCGAGCGCCTTTACTTTGTCTTTGGCGTATTGCCGGACGTAGGACATTTTGAGATCCTGCGCCCGCCGATCGACTGCCGACGACGTGCGGCCGGTAATGATCCCGGTGTGCAAACCCGCACGATGTAACAGTGAAATTCCCTGACCATCACGGGCGTGGAATGGCTTTTGTTCATCGCCGTCAGACGTTAACCACAAGAGCCCATCGGTCAGCACGCCATCGCAATCCATCAAAAGCAGCTTGATGCCTCGGGCCCGGGCGCTGACATCTTCGGCTGGTGGTTTAAGGGATGAGTTCATGCTGAGATTAATCGCGCGCTACGGCAGGCGGTTCTGACACGGCTCGAGAATTGATCAAGTGCGCCATGTATCCCGCGCCGAAGCCGTTATCGATGTTCACTACAGCGATTCCCGGCGCACAGGCATTCAACATTGTCATCAAAGCTGCCGTGCCGCCGAGCCCGGTGCCGTAACCAATACTGGTTGGGACAGCGATTACCGGCGCGGCAACTATTCCACCTACAATCGTCGGCAGCGCGCCGTCCATTCCGGCGACGACAACGATGACGTTCGCCGCGTTTAGTCGATCACGTGCCGCCAACAGACGATGCATTCCTGCGATGCCCACGTCGTACAACCGCTCAACGCTGCTGCCTAACGCACTCGCCGTTACGGCGGCTTCTTCAGCCACCGGAACATCCGCCGTGCCGGCGCAAACTATTAACACCGCACCCTGGGTCGGTTCGCTGCCATTAACTCCCAGTTGGATAACTCGTGCGTCCGGGAAATACTCTGCCGTCGGAATGCTGGCCGCAACCGCGTCGTAGGTTTCCCGAGATGCTCGCGTTGCGAGCACGCGCGAATGTTTCTGCTCGAGCCTTTGCATGATCTCAACCACGTGCTCGATGCGTTTGCCCTCGCAAAACACCACTTCGGGAAAACCCTTGCGCAACGCCCGATGATGATCGAGCCGGGCGTAACCCAAATCCTCGAACGGCAAATCGCGCAGACGATCGACCGCGCTGTCGACGGTCCGCGTGCCGGCGCGCACCTCGCTCAATAATTCACGGAGTAAATCGGCTTGCATAAGTGTCGAGGTCGCAGGGGATATCTTTCCTTCTACGGAATGCTAAGTCCTTCCGCGCGCTTACCGGTGGCGCCTTACTCTGACTGTGCGTGGCCTGGCGCCTTCGCATCTTTGCGTGAAATAGGTTTTCCACTTGGCAAGTCTTCACGCAAAGGCGCAGAGCTGCAAAGAAACTCCGAAAAGTGATACCCGGTCGCTATGCTTCGCACCCTCACCCAACCTCTCCCAGAGGGAGAGGAGAAGACGGCTCCCGATTCTGACTCGCAATTCCGGTTCGGTAACCGTCGGGATCGAGCACGACGTTCGGAAACCCAAGCGATTCTAGTTGCTGCGCAATCTCAGCTTCCCGCGCGCGCATCAGCGACAAGTCCCGCGGCTCGACTTCTATACTCGCAGTCTCGCCATGATGGCGCACGCGCACCTGGCGGGCGCCCAACCTTTTTAGGAAAGCTTCCGCTCGATCAACCTGAGTTAAAGATTGCAGAGTTATCGGCGTTCCATGAGGAATCCGCGACGACAAGCACGCCAGGGCTGGCTTGTCCCACGTCGGCAAATCCATTTGACGCGACAGTTCTCTTACTTCTGACTTGTTCAGATTTGCTTCAACCAAAGGCGAGACCACGCCGTGCTCAATCGCCGCCGCACGACCTGGCCGGCGATCCTGTAAGTCATCAAGGTTCAGACCATCAAGCACGACGCCAATTCCCTCGTCCTGAGCAAACGATTTTATCCGCGCATACATTTCCGTTTTGCAGAAGTAACAACGGTTCGCGCCGTTAGCCAGGTAATCCGGGTTCTGCGTCTCGAAGGTACGCAGCACGATATGACGGGCGCCGATCACTTGCGCGAGCTGTTCAGAATCTTCCAGCTCGCCGCTCGGAAGAGATTCGCTCAGCGCTGTGACTGCAATGGCGCGGTCTCCGAGCAAGTCGTGCGCAACTTTCAAAACTAAAGTCGAGTCCACCCCGCCGGAAAACGCGATTACGCACGATTCGATTGAGCGAACCTTGTCGCGCAAAGACTGCAGCTTGTCATTTAGGACTTTCATACAAACGTGTCAGAACTCCGAGCGGTAGCGAGGGGATCGCCCACGCACTGTAGCTGCCCTCCTAATTATTGCTCTGCCCTCCGAATGCGAAGTACGTATTCCGATCCTGGGAAATCCAAGTCGCAAGCTGATCCGGTCGCTACCGCTCCCGGTTCTGACACGACTTCACCTCACCTCGAACAATTCAATCGCATTGAGTTTGAATCCGCCACCCACGCGCGCCAGCACAAAAACCGCCGTGCCCGCATGATCGACTCCCAACTGCCTAGTAGTCAGGGCGACGTCGACGGCTACGCGATTCGCGTCTAGTTGCTCAGTTCGCAGCACGCGAGTGGTCCACGCTTCGGGCTGAGTCCCAACGACTTGCTGAACAAATCTGGTCAGTTCACCCGGAACCATCAGCGGCAAAATCTCCGCCTGACGTCCGCCGCGGAGCGCCGTATCGAGTTGATTAAGAAAAGTACGCACCGCCTCGTCAACCGTTCCGGCCGGCTCCGCTTTGATGCGTTCCGCCCGCGCCGTCAGCGTCGCTGCGTATTCTGCGTCAGCGCGAATCGCATCGGTGAAATTGCGCGCGGCGTCGGCGTTTTGACCGCGACGTAAAGCAACACCCCCCAGTCCAAAGCTCGCCCATGCCAAAGACACCGGCGTGGGTAACCGATCGTTCAGCAACTGATTGAATTCCTTTTCGGCGTCGTCTGTCTTGTTCTCTGCCAGCAACGCGCGGCCCAAAATGATGTGGCCTTCCTGCAACTTAGGCGACGCCGCAAGCAACTGCCGCGCAAGCGCTTCGGCCTTTGCGTACTCCTGCGCGCCGAACAGTCGATTCGCTTCTGCCAGAGACACCGCGACGTCCAGCGTCCTGGGCGCGACATCGTTCGAGTAATCAAGCTGGGGATAGAATTTTTCCGGATCGATTTCGATTCTCACGATTCCGGGAGCGTTCTTGAAAGATACCTGGCCAAAATCATGTGTGGGCACAGTTGCCTGTGCGGTGACCGATTGCCCTGAACTGGTTGTCGCAGTTACGTTCACAACTGCGTTAATCGATCCCAGGTTGCGCACGGCGGCAACCCATTCGGCGCCCTGCTGCTGGGGCAGTCCGGCCATTAAATCCATATCGGTCGGTTGATCCAGTTCCTGATCGAGAACGGTCTTGAGAGAGTTACCTCCCTTCTCAACAAACGCCGCTCGCGCCCGCGCCAGCGATAATCCGTCCAGGTTCGTTTTGCCATCAGCCAGCAAGCTTCGTAATGTCGCCACAAAGACATCCCTGCCCACCAGGTGGTCCAACAGACGCCAGACCATCGCGCCCTTGTTAGCGATCGAATTGAAGTAAGTAGCGTCCAGCGGAGTGCTGCGCGATAAAGGGCCATCACGTTTGGCAACTCCTGAATAAGCTACGCGCTGGCGGGCACGTTCGGCCTCGGCAGCATTAGCGCCAAACTGTTTCTCGATGAAGAGCGTCGCCAGAAAGCGCGTCAGCCCTTCACGGACCACGCCATGTCCTTCACCTCGAACGGTGGTGTCGCCGCCAACCCACAATCGAGCGATCGCCTCGCCGATGCTCAAGGCCGTAATGGCGTCGATCTTCCTGCGACGAAACGAACCCTCGCCCAAAAGGATCGTGCCCGCATCTTCAAAGCCGGCGCCGCGGGTGGTTGAGATCAGACGCAACGGCACGTCGGGAGTAGCTCCAAACAATGCGGCATAAAAAGTGCGCGCGTCGTTGGCCAGCGCAATCAGCCCCTGGGCTTGCTTCTGTTCGTCCGCGCTCGCGCCTTTCGGCAAATAGGCGCTGATCCCCTTCGCCGTCGCAACTTCAACTCGGTCCCAATTTCCTATTACAAAAAATGGTTGCGCATTGAGCGTCTGCTCAAACACGCTATTGCCGCCGGCGCTCTTGTCCACTCCCGATGAAAGAGCGCCGCCACCGGTAACCGTCAGGCGAAAAGTTGCATAGTCTGCGCCGCGGATAGCGAATGCGTTGTTGGCCATTGGATACCACATCGATTGCGGCAGGAACTGTGAGCCGACCGGAGAAATTGCGGCGAGCCCGGTGTTGTCACCTACCGGCAGGCGATATTCGACAGTGGCGGTCACGCTTTGATTGGGCGGCACGGCGCTGGGCAGAGTAATCGTCACCCGCTGAGAATTGCCGCGCGTTTCGGGCCGCGATTGATAGGTCGCAGTCGCAGATCCGACAGTCACCGATTTAATTTCCGCTTTGGGATTAAGGCGCAGGCTGAGGGTTGTTCCGGCAGCACCACCAACGTTACGCACTGAAACCGATGCGCGCGCGTTCAGCGCTCGTTCCGCCTCGGCAATGCCGACAGTGATCTCGAAATTGGTGCCCTGCCAGGCGGCCCGCGACTCATCCTGAGCGCGAACGGCTGCTTGAAGAGACAGCAGCGTTAGCAAGCATGCGATTAGAGAAAAGAAATTTCGATTCATAGTATCTGAGGAAAATTGCTTCGCAAACTAATATAGCTTTGGTTTCCCGGCGTTAGAGTACCAACTTCAGTTGGGCTTTCCATGCGGACAAAGCCCGACTAGAGTCGGTACTCTGACACCTTCATCGAAACAACTTTCCCGCAAACGCGTCCGCCGTTTGGAGTGCGCCCGCAGAGCGAAGCGGGACCGGCTGACTGGAGCGCAAGCGTCCTCGCTTGCCCAGCGCAAGCTAGAGACTCCACCGAATGCAAGCGGGGACGCTTGCGCTCCAGTCAGTGGGCTTGCGGCCGCATTTCTTACACGACGTAATCTCAAACAGTAGCTCCGGCCGAGCGCTCATGAACTAATTCATGAACGTCTCGCAGCATTTTCAGCAAGTCGCCCATGCGTGCGAGCGGCAGCATGTTTGGGCCATCTGACGGCGCTCGCTCCGGGGCGTCGTGAACTTCCATAAATACTGCGTCGACGCCGCAGGCCACACCCGCACGCGCGAGTGGTTCGATGTATTGCGACAAACCACCCGTTGCATGACCCAATCCGCCCGGCAATTGCAAAGAATGCGTGACATCAAATACAACCGGGACACCGAAATCACTCATGATCGGAAACGAGCGCATATCGACCACCAGATTGTTGTACCCAAAGCTGACGCCACGCTCGGTGATCATCAGGCGCTCGCAGCCCGCTGCCTGCGCTTTCTCGACGATATTCCGCGCATCCTCAGGCGCCAGGAACTGTCCTTTCTTGATATTGACGGCGCGGCCTGACTTTGCGGCTTCAGTGATCAAGTCCGTCTGGCGGCACAGGAATGCGGGAATCTGCAACAAATCCGCCACTTCGGCCACGGGTCCAACCTGTGCGATCTCATGAATGTCCGTCACTACGGGCACGCCTAGTTCTTTTTTTATCGAGCGCAGAGTTTCCAAACCCGCATCCATTCCGATGCCGCGAAAACTTTTGATCGAAGAGCGATTGGCCTTATCGAATGAAGTCTTGAAAACAAAATCGAGACCGGCCTCGCGCGCGCGCTGCGCACACTCACGCGCCATCATGGTCGCGTGCTCTTCAGATTCGATTGCGCAAGGCCCGGCAATGATCGTCAGACGCCCATCACCAAAAGTGGCCGAGCCAACCTGAAATGATTTTTTCGAAGACTGCATCGTAGAGACCAACCAGTCTAATCTACCAATCTACGAAGTAAAAGTGGGCTATCCGCAGATTTCGCAGATTACTCAGACGCTTTTTTGAAAAAACCTTAAGAGATAAGCCGACCTGGCTTTTTGCCCTGCATTAATTCTGCGTAATCTGCGGATTAGATCCCTATTTCCCCATGGCCACGATACGCTCGATGATCTTAGGATCATCCGGCAGCAAACCTGACTTCGGCAAACGGGGTGTCAATTCAATCCAGTTACGGTCCATCGCAAAGACGCGCCTAAACAGTGGCAGCGATTCATCCAGGCGGCCCATGTTCACCAGCGCCACCGCATGCCAATAGATCATCTCAGCACTGTTAGGAACAAGTTTTTCCGCGGCGCCATATTCGCGCAAAGCGCCTTCGTTATCTTTCTTTTCAACCGCCAGGTCGCCGGCATTCATGTGATTGTATGCCCGCTGAAGCGTTATCAACCGCCGCAGCTCTTTCAGCGGTTCAGGACTGTCATCCACGCGCAGATCGAAAATGCGATCCTTCCAGGCTAATCCCGTCGGCTTCCCCGTAACCACAATTATCGCGGCTGACTGGCGGCCGCGAATGTCACCTCCGGCAGCTTGCGCCGCATCAAGCGCCGCCATCATGCGATCAGCCAGATCGCCTTTGGTGTTCTCAAACGCCTTAGCCATTGCCGGCCAGATCTTGTCATTCAGCATCAAGTTCGCCTGCACCGAATAATCTTTGCCGACGTGGTGTCCGGCAGCCTGAATGTCACTCTTGCCGGTCCATGCATCGACCTGCCCCTGCGAGTCAATCATGGCGACCTGTCGCACGTCGCGGCCCTCATCTCCAGCCAGCAGAGATTTCAACGCATCGGGCGCACTACGTCCCGTGCGCATCAGAGAGAGCCCGAGCGGACCATAAGAAGGATCGACGAAGGATTGCGTGGCGACGGCGCCGACACCCGCCTCGGCCCAAGTTACAATTGAGCCGACTGAGAACCAGTGTGACTGCACGGCGACGCCTAACTCACCGGTAGCAGGATCGCGAGCGACGATCGAGAAGGTATGGACGGGCCGCGTAGGCCGCGGCGAAGCTGAGCGCTCTTGGCCGTCTTGCGCGAGAGATCCGATCGCAGTGCTAAGAATCAGAGTTGCGGCTAGTAAGAACATAAAAGGCTTTGTCATAAATTCATCCTTCCACAGATTCTCGGTTCGGGCGATTCTTGCCCAGTGCGTTTCTGTTAGAAAACCTCGCCAATCTTCTTTGTCACGGAAAACAAACTGGGGCACTACCTCTTTGTCTCATCATTTGAAGATTCCCTTCACCTTATTCCAAACTTTCTTTATGGGTCCCTCTTTTTTAGCCGGGGATGGCTTGGGCTTGGCTGTCGGCTTAGCCGTCGGCGCTGCGCTGGGCGAAGGCGTGGCTGTGGGCGTCGGGCTTGGAGTCGCGGCCACATCCGAGTTGGCCGGAACGTTCGAGGAGTTTAGCCCGCCACCGCGCCACCAGCGCGCCGCGAGCAAACCTGATCCCACAATCACAATCAGCAAAAAGATAGCCAGCAGGAGCAACTGAGCACGCTTCGATGAGGGCTTCTCGAGTGAAACATTGACGCGATTGAATTCCGGCCGGACGTTTTCCGGAGCGAGCGGCACAGTCGCGTCCCTTGATAAATTCTGCGGCGCCTCAGCGGTTAAATTGCCAGACGCTGCCTGGACCTGGCGCAGCGTCGCTAAATCGATCACCAAACGTCCCGAAGGACTCTCGGTCCCGGCGCTCCGCAAATCATCCAACGAAGGACTGTTCCTACTGTCTGCATGCTCAAATCCGAGTACCTCGGCGGTCGCATGCAACTCGCGGCGCAAATCATCTCCGTTGCCCGGACGTTGAGAAGGATTCTTTTGCAGCGCATGCAATACGACCTTCTCCAGCTCAGCCGGTACCGAGGAAACAATTTCATGCGGTGGGGTGGGCGCCTCCGAAACCTGCTTCAGCGCAATACCCAGCGGAGTTTCCGCATTGAAAGGCACAACCGCCGTCAGCATCTCGTAGAGAATTATCCCGAGACTGTAAACGTCGGCCGCCGGGGTTAACTGCGCCGCGCCGGAACATTGTTCCGGCGCCATATATCTGGGCGTGCCGATAATCGCGCCTACCTGCGTCAAAGTGTCGTAGTCGTCCTCGTGCTCCTCGACGGCAAATTTGGCAACCCCGAAATCGAGTACTTTGACGACCGCCGGCAGATTCGGCCGCTGTTCAATGAAAATGTTTGCCGGCTTCAGGTCGCGATGAATCAAACCGGCATCATGAGCCGCACCAACGGCCGCGCATACTTGCAACATCATCGAGACTGCACGAGCTGGATCCAAAGGCGCCTCATGCGCGAGCAAATCTCGCAGGGTCCGCCCCTCGAGCACCTCCATCACGATGTAGAGATAGCCGTCTTCAGTGGCGCCAAAATCGGTTACCGTCACGGCGTTCGGATGCTGCATGCGACCGGCGGCGCGCGCTTCGCGACGAAATCGCTGCTGCGCCGTCTGGTCCCCAACGAATCTTTGACTCAGGACTTTGAGAGCGACTGGCCGGTCGATTAAGAGATGTGTGGCGCGATAGACGGTGCCCATCCCGCCCCCACCCAGACGTTCATCCAAGCGATATTTACCGTCGAAGACTCGGCCGAGGAGGGGATCGATCAGAACATCGGCGACCGTGGCGTCCGCCTGCAGCGGCGTATGATCAAATGGACAGACCGCCTCGTCGTTCGGGAACTGCCGGCCACATCTTGGGCATTGGAGCATAGGTGGTTGACGAAGCTTAGCGAGAGCGCGGCGCTTATTATTGCGCAAACCTGAGGTCGACCGTTAGTAGCGAACCCGCGCTCTGGATTTGAAGCGTCTCAAATGAAGTGAGCTTGTACTCTAAATTCGACGACATCATGATAGATTAGGCGCTGAAATAATTCCTTCGGGAGTCAACGATGCGCACGCGACGTACTCCTCATTTTCTCTACATCAGTTCGCT
>Ga0070707_100006031_pt1 | contig 11312 bp, 11 predicted proteins | sample KBSK5502metaG_FD_65468 | JGI IMG/M metagenome (GOLD analysis project Ga0070707, IMG submission 65468) | Corn, switchgrass and miscanthus rhizosphere microbial communities from Kellogg Biological Station, Michigan, USA - KBS K5-50-2 metaG | ecosystem: Host-associated > Plants > Roots >... | reverse complement strand
CGAGCTGTCCGGGGTGCTCGGCGGGCTGACCAGGGTGCGGGCGATGCAGCTGAACGACGCGCACATCTTCTGCACCCTGGACCAGGCCGCGGCCGAGGCCAGCGCCGCGCTGGCGATGATCCGGCAGGCCTACGCCGCGCTCGGCATCGAGCCGGCCCGGTACCGGCTGTCGCTGCCAGGCCCGGCCAGCCCAGGCACCGACGGCAAATACGTGGGCGACCCGAGGATCTGGGACCAGGCCGCCGCGATGCTGGCCGGGATACTCGACGACTCGGGCCTGGCCTGGGAGGCAGGCGAAGGGGAAGCCGCGTTCTACGGGCCGAAGATCGACGTGCAGGTGGCCGACGCCGCCGAGCGGGAGGCGACCCTGTCCACCGTCCAGGTCGACTTCTACCAGCCGGCCCAGTTCGGCCTGCAGTACACCGGCGCGGACGGGAGCAGGCACCGCCCGGTCATGGTGCACCGCAGCCTCGTCGGCAGCATGGAGCGGGCGGTCGCGCACCTGATCGAACGGCACGGCGGCGCCTTTCCCGACTGGCTGGCACCCGAGCAACTCGTGGTGCTGCCGGTGGCGGACGCGCAGGACCAGGCCGCGGCCGAGGTCGCCCGGCAGGCCACCGGGCTCGGGCTGCGCGCCCGGGTCGCCGGACCGGACTCGGGCACCCTGAACCGGCGGATCCGGTCGGCACGGCTGGTCCCGTACCAGGCGGTCATCGGCGAGCGGGAGGCCGCCGCCGGCCAGGTCGCGGTCCGGCTGCGGGACGGGCGGCGGCTGCCGCCGGTGCCCGCGGACGCGGCGCTGGGCGGCATCGCCGCCCACGTCGCCGCGCACCGCACCGGCCTATGGGATGCCACCGCCTAACCGGCCGGGGCGGCGGGCCTGAGGTCGGGCCGCCCCGGCCGGGCCGGTCAGTGGGCCGTCGCCTCGGCCGCGCTGATCCGGGCGTTGATGGTGCAGATCGCGACGACCGCGCCCGCCGCGAAGATCACCGCGCCGGCCAGGAGCCCGGCCACGTAGCCGTCGGTGAGCGCCGCAGCCATTGCGTGGCCGGGGAGGCGGCTCCTGGTCACCATCGAGGCGATGGCGGCCAGCGCGCCCAGGCCGAGCGCGCTGCCGACCTGCACGCTGGTGTTGAGCAGGCCGGCGGCGACGCCGCTGTCGCGCGGGGCGACGTCCCGCATGCCGGTCACGGTGCAGCCGACGAAGGTCAGCCCAGTACCGGTTCCGCCGGCCAGCATGGCCGGGAGCATCACCGCGAAGTAGTCCGAGGCCGGGGTCAGCATGGCCACGTACCAGGCCAGCCCGCCGGCGCACAGGAGCATCCCGGCCGCGATGACGATCCGGGCCGGCAGGGCGCCGACCAGCCGCGGCCCCAGCCCGCCTGAGGCCACGCCGACGCCGGCCACGAACGGCAGGTAGGCCAGGCCCGTGCGGGTCGCCGAGTAGCCCCGCACCACCTGCATGTACAGCGTGAGCAGGTAGAACATGGCGAGCATGCCCGCGCCGAGGAGCAGCATCACCGCGTTCGCGCCGCCGCGGTTGCGGTCGCGGACCACCCGCGGCGGCACCATCGGCGCCCGGCTGTAGCGCTCGATCAGCACGAACGCGGCCAGCAGCACGGCCCCGGCCGCGAACGAGGCGAGGGTGCCTGCGTCGTTCCAGCCGTTGGTGTTGCCGCGGGTGAGCGCGAAGATGAGCGAGCCGACGCCCAGGGTCGCGGCGATCGCGCCCGGCGCGTCGATGGTGCCGCGCTCGGTGTCACCCGGGATGAGCACGCCGGTGCCGATCAGAACCAGGACCGCTATGGGGACGTTGATGAACAGCACCCAGCGCCAGCTCAGGTACTCGGTCAGCGCGCCGCCGAGCAGCAGCCCCACCACCGAGCCGAGCCCGCCCATCGCACCGTAGACGCCGAGCGCCCTGGTCCTCGCCTGCCCTTCCGGGAAGGTCGTGGCCAGCAGTGACAGCGCGCTGGGCGCGGCGATCGCGGCACCGGCCCCCTGCACGACGCGGGCGGCGATCAGCCCCGCTCCGTTCGGGGCGAACCCGCCGGCCAGCGAGGCCAGGGTGAACACGACGATCCCGATGCGGAACACCCGGAGGCGGCCGAACAGGTCGCCGGCCCGGCCGCCGGCCAGCAGCAGCCCGCCGAAGGCGAGCGCGTAGAAGCTGATCACCCAGTTCAGGTGGGAGGTCGCCAGGTGCAGCGAGCGCTGCATGCTCGGCAGGGCGACGTTCACGATCGTGTCGTCGAGCACCAGCATGAGCTGCGCGGTCGCGATGACCAGCAGGGCCAGGCCGAGCCTGCGATTTTTAGCGGGGAGCGCTGAGGAGGTGAGCCCGGTTCGGTTCTGAACGGACATGCCCTCACGCCCTTCCCAGGAGGCCAGCGTTCCAGATGTCGAGGGCGGCGTACTTCGGCCCCCACTCCTCGCGGAACGCGGTCAGCAGCGGCGGCGGGAACTTGCCGAGGATCGCGTCCAGCATCTGCGGGCTCGCCCCGTTGAGCAGCCACGGCATGTACGTCGGCGCGTCACCGCGGATCCGTTCGGTATGGACCTGGGCGAAGTGCTGCCACTCCTGCGCCGTCAGGGAGGCGTCGATCAGCGGCAGTCCGTCGGTCTCCTCGTGAGCCAGGTGCGCGGTCAGCTTCATGACGAGCTCGTCGACGATGTCGCCGAACCGCTGGTAGCCGTAGTCCCGGTCGGCCGCGGCCGCGTCGATGGCGGTCAGCAGCGGCTCGATGACGGCATGCTCGGCCTCGAGCGCGTCGGCCAGGGCCACCCGGTCCGGCTGCCCGGCCACCTCGGTGCGCAGCGCGGGCCACAGCGTGTCGTCCTCGGACTGGTGGTGGACCAGCAGGAACTTCTTGAACAGCTCCCACCCCAGGGCGGCTCGCAGCAGCTGGCCCGGGTTGTCGTCCGTTCGCCTCGCGATGCGTGCAACCTGCACGAGCTCCCGGCGGAGCGCGTCGTGCATCGCGAACATCATGCTCATGTCGAGCTGGTAATCCATGATCTCTCCTCGATCGGCATCCCCTCTATTTTGGAACTCAGTTCTATTTAAAGTCAAGTCTTAAAAAATACTCAGTATGCTTAGTTTCTTGGTGTTGTTCTCGGATAGGATGCCGGGCGTGATCGCTTCTGCCGGAGACCGCTCGCTGCCGCTGCGCGAGCGCAAGAAGCTGCGGACCCGTCGTGCGCTGGCCGACGCGGCGCTGCGGCTGTTTACCGAGAACGGGTTCGGCAGCACCACGCTGGAGGACCTGGCCGAGGAAGCGGAGGTCTCGAAGAGCACGTTCTTCCGCTTCTTCCCGGCCAAGGAGGCCGCGGCGATCGAGGCCGAGGCCGAGCTCTGGACGGCCTACCTGGCGGCGCTGGCCGACCGCGAGCTGTCCGGCGCCATCCTCGGCGAGCTACACCAGACGCTGGCCGCGGCCGCGGCCGGGCTCGATCCCAGCTGGGACGAGCGCTTCGTCGCCACCCGCCGGCTAATCGCGGGCGAGCCGGCCCTGCTCGCCTACGTCGAGCATTACCGCGCGGGGGTGGAGCGCCAGGTGACCGAGTGCCTGGCGGGCAAGCTCGGCCTGGACCCAGAGGATCTCCGGCTGCAGGTCCTGGCCGAACTCGCCACCACCGCCTTCAGCGTGTCCGGCCGGCACTGGGTCCGCCACGGCGGCCGCGGCGGCAGGAAGGCGCTCCTCGACCGGCTGGACGGCGCGGTCAGGGCCATCCCGGCCAGCCTGGACCTGTCCGCGCGGTTATAGGCCCTCGGTTACGGCGCGAGGGCGTCGGCGTCGGCGATGATCTGCCGCAACGCGGCGGCGTGAGCGGTGAAGGCCCGGCGCCCGGACGGGCTGAGCCGCAGGTGAGTGCGGCGGCTGCGGCCGGCGCCGGTCTTGCGCACGGTCACGTAGCCGGCCTGTTCCAGGATGGAGATCTGCTTGGACAACGCCGAATCGCTCAGGCTCAGGCTGTCCCGGACGAAGGTGAAGTCGGCCCAGTCGGCTGCGGCCAGCAGGGCGACGATCGACAGCCGGGTCGGCGCGTGGATCAGCTCGTCGAAGCGCGGCTCGTTGCTCATCGGCGCATCACTCATCGGCGCATCACTCATCGGCGCATCGCTCATCAGCGCATCGCTCATCAGCGCATCGCTCATCAGCGCATCGCTCATCAGCGCATCGCTCATCGGCGCATCGCTCATCAGCGGGCCGCCAGCAGCCGCCGCGCCGTCATCTGCTGCGCGAGCGGCAGGCCCGCCGCGTAGGCGCCGGCCATCAGCAACCCGGCCAGCGTGCTGGGCAGCGGCGCGCCGGCCGCTCCCAGCGCCATCCGGGCCAGCACGTAGACCGCGGCCACCGTGAGCAGCAGCGCGCCTAGCGGCCAGTTGACCCGGAACGTGTTGCGGGACCGGTGCAGCCGCACCCGTATCCGGGCGGCCAGCGGGATCTGCAGCAGCGACGCGCCGCAGCAGTACACCACGATGAACATGGCCGGATTCTGGTCGAAGTCCATCGCCACCGATATCGCCACCATCAGCGCCGCGGTGGCCGCCACGTACCACCGGGGCCACCGCCAGCTCGCCGCCTCCCGTACCGCCTGTGCCTGCCGCGCCTCGATGTCGGCCATGCTTGCCCGCGCGTCGTCGAAGTCCACAGTGTTGCCCCTTTACCCCTTGTGCGCGTTTACCGCGTGCGCTCGCCCCGTTTTGACTTTCCTAGTAGGAAAGCCTAACTCTTGACTTTCCAAGTTGGCAAGTCAAAATCCGAGGCGGGCGTCCGGACAGATGCGGCTTTGTTCAGGCGGCAGGGGCGCGGGGGCACAGGAAGCACCTCCGCCACTCTGGTCCGTCAGTACCGGGTCGTTGCGGCGTGGATGCGCGTCCATGTCGCTGTAGAGGTGCCGGGGATTACCCATCACTGTTCCGGGGAGGGTGTCAGCCTCAGGTGTCACAGCTGTCACGGCGTCCATCATCGCGTGTCGCTGCGCCCCTGAAGGCGGGGTTTTGACACTCGCTGACCAGCGTGCCGCCGGCCCCTGTTCCGGTGGGGCTGGCGTGACTGCTGAGGTAACCCGCCCGGCGGCAGTAAGGATCGCGGATCACTGCACCCCTGATCAGGGGTGCAGTGATCCGCAATGATGCGATCCCGGCCGGGGCCCTCTCGAAGATCAGGCCGACGCGCTCTTGCAGCACGAACGAGGCATCCATGCCTTTGAACGGGCAGCGGGATGGGCTGCGGGCGGGATGGGCTGCGGGCGGGATGGGCTGCGGGCGGGATGGGCTGCGGGCGGGATGGGCTGCGGGCGGGATGGGGGCCGCAGGGTGGGGAGCCTCAGCTGAGTTCGGTTTCGCAGACGGACTGGAGGTGCGGCATGCCGGAGGCGTCCGAGACGGTGCGGTCGAAGCGGATGCGGGCCCGGCGGCCGTCGAACTCTAGGGCAGAGAGCATGTTGTGGAACCAGGAGCCGCGGGTGATCCGCCAGCGGAGCCGGGTCTTGGGCACCCCGGCCAGCCGGGCGATCCCGATGCCTACCACCCCACCGGGCCGGGAGGTGGTCAGCTGCTGCCCGCGCCGGAAGCGGTCCGGCAGCATGTTGTGGATCGGCGAGCAGACCGCCTGGTAGACCGGGCTGCGGGGATTCGTCCCTGGCGGGAAGTCCACCGCGGCCAGGTAGCTGTGGTGGATGTCCCCGCCGAGTACGGTGACCGAGGCGGGCGGCCGGCCCCGCTCCCCCGTCGCCAGCCCGGTCAGGAGCCGCTCGAACTGGCCGAACGACGCGCCGAAGGCGGCCCAGTGTTCCAGGTCCAGCTCCTGGCGCACCCGTTCGGCACCCCGGGCCGCGCGCTTGCCCCAGGCTCCGCCGCAGACGGCCTCGTTCCAGGCCTCCAGGCCGTGGATGCCGTACGGGAGCAGCACCGGCAGCGAGGTGGCCAGCACCACGTGGTTCCAGTCGCCGGCCACCGACTCGGTGACCCACTGCCATTCCGCCTCGCCCACCATCAGCCGCCGGCCTTCGTCGAGCACCCGGCCGCTGCGCGAATCGATCACGACGATCCGGACCCCGCCGAAGGTGCGCCGGAAGCTCCACTGAATATCCGCGGCCCGCTGGTCGGCCTGGACGGCGAACTCGCCGAGCACGTCCGCGTGATCACCGGGTTGCTGCATCTGCTGCCACAGCTCGTTCTTGGCGAGTTCGGCCGGGGACAGGTTGCCCAGGTGCTGATAGATCCAGTAGCTCATGTAGGCGGCGCGGATCCGCTCCGGCCACCATGGCTTGGCCTGGTAGTCGCGGCGCCAGGAGGCCGAGGTGTTCCAGTCGTCGTGCACGTCGTGATCGTCGAAGATCATCGCGGTGGGGACGACGGACAGCAGCCAGCGCACCGAGGGCTCGGTCCAGGCCTCGCGGTAGAGGAAGCAGTACTCGCCGTAGTCCGCGACCTCGTAACCGGGCTGTTCGGCCGGGTCACGGCGCTGCTCGATGAGCTTGCGGGTGGCCGGCCCCGGGTCGTCGGCGTAGACCTGGTCGCCGATCAGCAGCATCAGGTCGGGCCACCGCTCGTGCGGCGTTCCGCGCAGGTCCAGGGCGTAGGCGACCATCGCGTCCGGGCCGTGTTCCTCCTCGTCCTGCCGCGCGCGGCGGGAGCTGAGCCGACGCGGCAGGACGGGCAGTTCGGCGGTCCGGCAGGATCCGAAAGTCAGCCGGAGCGGCCGGCCCGGGTCCGGCGTCCTGAGCACGCTCGGCGGGAACTCCGAGTCCGGCTCGGGCCAGCGGACGGCGCCGTCCAGGGCGACCTGGTACTCGTGCTCGGTCCCCGGCCGCAGGTCGCCGATCACCACCAGCGCGTAGTGGTGCCCGGACACCTCGAAGGTCCGCGCCTGGTGCCCGAGGATCTCCACCTCGCAGGCCCGGTCGGTCTCGACCCAGATCGTGGCCTCGGTCTCGCCGACGTAGCGCAGCAGCGGGCCGAGTACGAGCAGGGGTGCCCCGGTGTCGCCATCTGTCATGGCCGCTTCCTACCCAGCACCGGCCTTCTCATGACGAACAGGACGCTGGCGGCCAGCGCGGCCACCAAGACGGCGATGCAGACACCGGCGGCGGCGCTGTACCCGGAGCCGGCCGGGAACCGGTGCCCGGCGGGCGTGGCCAGGACGAGCACAGTGGCACTCAGCGCGCTGGCGATGGCGTAGGCGACGGTCCGCACGAGCTGGTAGAAGCTGATCGCGCTGCCGGTCTCGGAGGCGGGCACGCCGCCGGTGATCTGCAGCGGGTTGACCGCGTAGACGCTCCCCACGCCGAGGCCGCACGCGGCCATGACCACGACCAGGCCCGGGTAGCTGTCCCGGGCGACCAGGAACAGCACCATCGAGGCGATCAGCAGCACGCAGCTGGCCGCCACCACGAACTCGGCCGAGGTGCGCCGCGCGGCCCGCGCGGCGAGCCGGCTGGCGGCGAAGCTGGCCAGGGAGAACGGGGTGAGCAAGGCCGCGGCCACGACCACCGGCGCGCCCAGGCCGTAGCCGGCCGCGGGCGGCGTCTGGGCGAAGCGGACGGCCAGCGACATCAGCGGGTAGAAGCCGACGGCGATCAGGAAGACGGTCAGGTTGGCGGCCAGTACCGGCCGGCGGCTGAGCAGCCGCAGTTCGATCAGCGGGTGCCGAACGCGCTGCTCCCAGCCGACCCAGGCGGCTAGCAGCGCCACCGAGGCGAACGCCCCGGCGAGCGTGGCGGCCGAGGTCCAGCCCCAGGCCGGTCCCTGGGCCAGCACCAGGAGCAGCCCGGCGATCCCGGCGCCGAGCAGGACGGCGCCGGCGACGTCGATCCGGGCCGGCCGGGCCGGGCTGTCCGGCAGCGCCACCAGGGCCGCGGCCAGGGCCAGGGCGCTCAGCCCGGCCGCGAACCAGAACGGCGCGGCCAGGCCCAGGCCCTGGGCGAGCAGTCCGACCAGCGGGTAGCCGATGCCGATGCCCGCCGCGGTGGTCACCCCGATGAGCACGATCGCCGACCGCGACCGGTCCGCGGGCAGGTCGTCGCGGGCGACCGCGGTGGCCAGCGGGACCAGGCCGAGCCCGGCGCCCTGCAGCGCCCGGCCGGCCAGGAACACCGGGAAGCCGGCCGGGAGCGCGGAGAGCACGCAGCCGGCCAGCATGACCGCCACCGCGCCGACCGTGGTCAGGCGGCGCAGCCGACCGTCGCCGAGGCGCCCCATCAGCGGGGTGGCCACCGCTCCGGCCAGCAGCGTGATGGTCAGCGTCCACTGCGAGGCCGCGAGCGAGACCCGCTCGACGCGCTGCACGGTGGGCAGCAACGGCGTGCCCAGGCTGGCCACGGCGGTGGACTGGACGGCGAGGAACACCAGCACCGCGGCGAGCAGCCGCGGCGGCGCGGGACGGCGGGAAACGGCGGGAACTGAGATCACGATCCACGCTAAGAAGGATCAGCTCATGCTGTCCAAGACCAATTTGGAATTTCTTTATGCTCTGCGAGCATGAAGTCATGGACCTGCCCCAGCTGCGCTACTTCCAGGCCGTCGCCCGCCACCAGCACGTGAGCCGGGCCGCCGCCGAATTGCGCGTCGCCCAGCCCGCCCTGAGCCGGGCCATCGCGCGCCTGGAGGCCGAACTCGGCGTCCCGCTCTTCGACCGCCGCGGACGGCGGGTCCGGCTCAACCGGTTCGGCGCGATGTTCCTGGCCCGGGCCGGGCGGGCGCTGGACGAACTCGACCAGGGCCAGCACGAGCTCCGCGACGCCGCCGGGCTCGCCCAGGGGACGGTGACCGTCGCCGCCGAGACGCTGCGCACGCTCAGCGGCCTGGTGGCCGGCTTCCTGGCCGGCCATCCGGGCGTGAGCTTCCGGCTCTTCCAGTCGCCGGCCCCGGCGATGGCTGCCCAGCTACAGGCCGGCGAGGTCGACCTGTGCCTGGCCTCGCAGCCGCTGCCCGGGTCGGCGCTCGCCTCGGTCGAGCTCCTCAGCGAGGAGGTCCTGCTGGCCGTCCCCCCGTCGCACCGCCTGGCCGGGCGAACCCGCGCCGCGGTAGGCGAGCTGGCCGGCGAGCCCTTCGTCACCACCCGGCCCGGCTACTGGCAGCGCGCCCTCACCGACCGGCTCTTTTCCGGCGCGGTCATCGTGTGCGAGGGCGACGAGCCCTACGCCCTCCGCGGCCTGATCAGCGCCGGAGTCGGCGTCGGGCTGATGCCGGCCATGGCCAGGCGGCTGGCGCCGGACCCGCCGGTCGGCTGGCTGCACCTGGATGTCCCCTGCCGGCGCACGCTCAGCCTGATCTGGCGGGCCGGCGCTTACCGGCCCGCGGCGGCCCGGGCCCTCACCGAGTTCGCGGCCGGCTACTTCCGCACCTGGCGCGGCGACGCCTAGATGTGCGATTCCTGGTGCACGCGTGCATCGTGAGGCGGCCAGCTGCGGAAAGATCGTGGCGGAAAAGGGCCTGGCGGTTGATCCGGTGCATCATAGCCCCCCTAATCCACCACCAAGCCCGAATCCACCACGGAAAAGTTCCGTTGATCGTACTGGTGAGCGAATAATGGTGCGGAAGAGGCTGGCGGGTTAGATGCTCTCCGCATCAGGCGGCACGGACGAGGCCACCGAGGCCGCCGAGGTCACCCCGCCCGCCGGAGCCGCCGAGGCCGCCGCGGCCGCTGAAGCCGTCAGCCCGGGTCGGCGCGCTGGATTCTGTGGCCGCAGGGCCCTGGTTGTCGCGCTGACCGCCGTCGCGGCGATCGCGGTGATCGCCACGGGCATCGTCATGGGGCTCGGCCGCCATCCCGGCCACCCGGCCGCCCGCCTGGCGGCCCCGGCGGCTTCGCGGCCCGCGTCCTCCTCCACCACCCCGTCGTCCACGCCACCGTCCAGCCCGTCCGCGGCCGCCTCGGCGAGCAGCGGATCGAGCGCGCTTCCGGCCGGGTACTACTGCTTCACCAACGCGACCGGTTTCTCGATCGGCGTCCCGCGCGACTGGCGGGTCTCGCACGACGGCCACTACGTGTATATCCGGGACCCCGCGAACAGCGGCATATTCCTGCTGATCGACCAGTCCGATAAGCCCAGGCCGAATCCGCTCGCGGACTGGCGGCAGCAGGCGGCGAATCGCCAGCGCAGCTATCCCGGATATCACCTGATCCTGCTCCGCGAGGTCCGCTATACGCAGGCGGAAAAGGCTGCGGACTGGGAATTCACCTACAACAGGAATGGGGTCATGGTCCGGGTGCTTAACCGGAATATCCTGGCCAACGCGCGGCATGCCTACGCGCTCTACTGGTCCACGCCGGTCAGCGACTGGGACGCCAGCTATCACTTCTTCCAGGTCTTCGCGGCCACCTTCCTGCCCGTGCCCGCCGGCTAGCACACGCCGCGCATACACTAGCCACACGAGAGCCACGCGGCTCACCGTGCCGGGGCCAGCCAGCATCGGCTGGCCGCGGCGGACCTACCTCGGGGAAATAGCCCGAGCGCCGGGGATTGCGAGCGCTAACGGTTTAGGGACGGGCTAACCGTGACACGGGACGAGGGATCCGACCCGGGCAGTACTGTGCAGGACGCAGCTCAGGACACAGCTCAGGTGGCGGATATCCCGGTGGCCGCGGGCAGCGTGCGCTGGGAGCGACCGACCGCGCGGAGCTTCTGGAACTCCCTCGGCGACCCCGAGCGGGATGCGCTGGCGGCGGCCGGGGTGGAGGAATTCTTCCGGGCCGGGGCGGTGCTGTGCCGCGCGGGCGCGGACACCTCCCAGGTGATGATCATCGACTCGGGCTGGGTCAAGGTCAGCGTCAGGGAACCGGGCGGCGCAGAGAAGATCCTGGCCGTGCGCGGCCAGGGGGACGTGGTAGGGGAGCGGGCCGCGCTGACCACTCAGGTCCGGTCGGCCACCGTGACCGCGCTGGACGAGGTCTCGGCGATGGTTGTTCCAGCCGAACGGTTCGCGGAATTCCTGCGCAGCCACCCGCGGGCCGCCGAGATGCTGCAACGCCAGGTGACCGAGCGCCGGGAAGAGGACCGGGCGCGGCTGTTCCCCGGCGAGCGGGCCGGCGCCGAGCGGCGGCTGGCCTGGCTGCTGCTCGACAGGACTGGCACGAGCCGCTGAACTGCTCCATCGTGTTCACCGACGTGGCCGGGTTCTCCGACCCGGCACGCAACGACGGTGATCGCGACGTGGTACGCGCGGCGATGTACGAGATCCTCCGTTCCTGTTTCGATGCGGCGGGGGCGCCGTGGGCGGCCTGCTACCGCGAGGACCGCGGCGACGGCGCCGTCATCGTGGTGCCGCCGATGATCTCCACCTACCGCCTGGTCGACCCGCT
>Ga0070707_100006030_pt1 | contig 11312 bp, 10 predicted proteins | sample KBSK5502metaG_FD_65468 | JGI IMG/M metagenome (GOLD analysis project Ga0070707, IMG submission 65468) | Corn, switchgrass and miscanthus rhizosphere microbial communities from Kellogg Biological Station, Michigan, USA - KBS K5-50-2 metaG | ecosystem: Host-associated > Plants > Roots >... | reverse complement strand
TATGCCTCCCCCCAACCGCGAATTGAGCATTGCCGTCGTCGGCGCGACCGGGATGGTCGGCCAGGAGATGCTGCGGATACTGGCGCAGCGGGGGGTCGGCTCCAAGCGCGTGAAGGCCCTGGCCTCCGAGCGGTCCGCGGGCATGGAGGTGCCGTACAACGGTGCGCGGATCCCGGTCGAGGTCCTGGGCGAGAAGGCGTTCAAGGGCGTCGACCTGGCTCTCTTCATGGCCGGCAGCGACGTCGCCCTCATCTACGCGCCGATCGCGGCCGAGAGCGGCGCCCTGGTCGTCGACAACTCCAGCGCCTGGCGCATGAAGGAGAACGTGCCGCTCGTGGTCCCGGAGGTCAACCCGGAGGACATCCGCGACAACGAGGGCATCGTCGCCAATCCCAACTGCTGCACGATCCCGCTCACCGTGGTCCTGAAGCCGCTGCAGGATCGGGTCGGCCTGGAGCGCGTCCTGGTCGCCACCTACCAGTCCGCCAGCGGCGCCGGCAAGGCGCTGGTGGACGAGCTGGAGGAGCAGACGCGAGCGCTGGCCGAAGGCCGGAAGCCGGAGGTCAACGTCTACAGCCACCAGCTCGCCTACAACGTGGTGCCCGGTGGCTGGAAGCCGGAGGCCGAGGGCTACAACGAGGAGGAGGTCAAGATCGTCAGCGAGTCGCGGAAGATCCTCCACCAGCCCGACCTCCGGATCACCGCCAGCTGCGTGCGGGTGCCGGTGCCGATCGGTCACGGAGAGTCCGTCTTTGTCGAGACCAAGGACACGATCTCGGCAGCGGAGGTCCGCGAGCTGCTCGGCAGCTCGCCGGGCGTGATCGTCCAGGATGATCCCCACGCCCGGCTCTACCCGACGCCGAACGAGGTCGCCGGCCGCGACGAGATCTACGTGGGCCGCATCCGCAACGACCTCTCCTCCAGCCACGGGATCGTGCTCTGGGTGGTGGCGGACAACCTGCGCAAGGGCGCGGCCCTGAATGCCTGGCAGGTGGCCGAGAAAGCCGTCGAGATGGGAGTGATCTAGACCCCATGAAATCTGCGATTTCACTGGGACCCCGGGAGGAGTAGACATGGCCAACGAGATCGGAAGGCTGCTCACCGCGATGCTGACGCCCTTGACCGAGGACGGCGCGGTCGACTACGGAAAGGCCGGCGAGCTGGCGGCGCTCCTGTGCGAGGACGGCTCCGACGGCGTGGTCGTCTTCGGAACCACCGGCGAAGCGCCCACGCTCACCGACGAGGAGAAGATCGAGCTGGTGCGGGCGGTGCGCGCCGCCATCCCCGGCAAGCACGTCGTGCCGGGGGTGGGGACCAACAGCACCCATCACTCGGTGGAGATGGCGGAGAAGGCCATGCGGGCCGGCGCCGACGCCCTGCTGGCGGTGGTGCCCTACTACAACAAGCCGCCCCAGGAGGGCATGTACCAGCACTTCAAGGCGATCTCCGAGGTCGGCCCCACCATCATGTACAACATCCAGGCCCGCACGGCCATCAACATGACCGTGCAGACCACGCTCCGCTGCGCCGAGCTGCCCGGGATCCTCGGGGTCAAGGAGGCGAGTGGATCGATCGACCAGATGAGCCTGATCTGCGCCTCCAAGCCCGCGAGATTCCGGGTCTGGGCCGGGGACGACGGGTTCACCCTGCCGCTGCTGGCGGTGGGCGGCTACGGCGTGATCTGCGTGGTCAGCCACCTCGCAGGTGGATCGATGAAGAGGATGATCGAGGCCTACCTGGCGGGCGATGTCGAGACCGCGCGCTCGATCCACCTGCGCCTGGCCCCGGTCATCAACGCGCTGATGACCACGGCCGCCAACCCGGTGCCGGTGAAGATGGCCGTCAACCAGCTGGGCTTCAACGCGGGGCCGTTCCGGCTGCCCTTGACGCCGCTGTCGGCCGAGGAGCTGGCCAAGGTGATGAAGGTGGTCAAGGACGCCGGCGACGTGATCACTTTTAAGTCGGGGGTGAAGGTCGCCCAACGCTGAATTAGAGCTCCTGCACACGCAGGTGCTCGCCTGCACCCGGTGCGGCCTGCATGCCACGCGCACGCAGGCCGTGCCCGGGACCGGTCCCTGCCCGGCCGACGTGATGGTCGTCGGGGAGGCGCCGGGCTTCAACGAGGACGTCCAGGGCCAGCCCTTCGTGGGCGCCGCCGGCAAGCTGCTCGACAAGCTGCTGGAGCGGATCGGCCTGGGCCGGGACACCGTCTACATCACCAACGTCCTCAAGTGCCGGCCGCCCCAGAACCGCGACCCCATGCCCAACGAGGCCGAGGCCTGCTTGCCGTACCTGCGCGCCCAGTACAGGCTGATCCAACCCAAGGCGGTCCTGATCCTCGGCCGCCACGCGCTGGAGCGGATGCTGCCCGGGATGGGGTCGATCAGCCACGTCCACGGCCAGATCTTCATGCGCTCGGGCGTCGCTTTCATGCCCGTATACCACCCGGCCGCGGCCCTTCACAACGGCTCACTGGTTCGCGACCTGGAGCAGGACTTCGACCGGGTACGCGGCTACCTGGACGAGGTGCTGAAGCCCCCGGAGCCAGAGCCGGAGCCGTTCGCGGAGCCCGCGCCAGAACCGACCTCGGAGCAGCTTTCGCTACTCAATTAGTGGACGGTCCCAAGCTCCGGTACGTGCCCCTGGGCGGGCTGGGCGAGGTCGGGCTCAACATGTGGGCGCTGGAGTGGGAGGGCCAGGTCCTGGTGGTGGACGCGGGCCTCATGTTCCCGACCGAGGAGATGCTGGGGGTCGATCTCGTGATCCCGGACGTCTCCTGGCTGCTGGAGGAGGGGCGCCGGGTGCTCGGCATCTTCCTGACCCACGGCCACGAGGACCACATCGGCGCCCTGGCCTTCGTCTTGAAGCGCCTCAACGTGCCTGTGTACGGGACCCGGATGACGCTGGGGCTGGCCCGCCACCGGCTGCGCGAGCACCGGATCCTCCGCGAGTCCGACCTCCGGGAGGTGAGCGCCGGAGACCGCGTGCAGCTGGGGCCGTTCCGGATCGAGGCGGTGGCCGTCTGCCACAGCATCCCGGACTGCGTGGCGCTGTCCATCCAGACCCCGGTCGGGCGGGTGGTCTACACCAGCGACTTCAAGCTCGACCCCGATCCGCTCTACGGCCCGCCGACCGACATGGAACGTTTCCGGAAGCTGGGCGCCGACGGCGTGCTGCTGCTGCTCGGCGACTCCACCAACGCCGAGCGGCCGGGCGTGAGCGGCAAGGAGCGCGACCTGGTCCCGGTCTTCGAGGAGATCTTCCGGGACGCGCCGGGGCGGATCGTGGTCTGCAGCTTCGCCTCCAACATCCATCGCATCCAGCAGGTGGTGAGCCTGGCGGCGCGCCACGGGCGCCGGCTGGCCGTGGTCGGGCGCAGCATCCAGAACGCCTTCCAGACCGCGCGCGAGCTGGGCTTCCTGGAGGTCCCGGCCGGCCTGGTGGCGCGGATCGAGGACGTGGCCGACGACCCGCGTGCGGTCCTGCTCTGCGCCGGCAGCCAGGGCGAGCCGCTGTCCGCGCTCTCACGCTTCGCCGCGCAGCGCCACAACCTGGTCAACGTCAAGGCCGGCGACTGGGTGCTGCTCTCGGCCCGGCCGATCCCCGGCAACGAGCGCCTGGTCAACCGCACCATCAACAACCTCTACCGGCACGGCGCCCGGGTCTTCTCGGCCGAGACCGACCACGTCCACGTGTCGGGACACGCCCACCGCGACGAGCTCCGGCAGCTGCTGGACGCGGTGCGGCCGCGCTACTTCATCCCGGTCCACGGCGAGTACCGGCAGCTGGTGATGCATGCCAACCTGGCCCGGGAGGCGGGCATCACGGCCGACCGCGTGCTCGTGGTCGAGGACGGCCGGACCGTGGACCTGACGGCCGACTCGATGGTCCTAGGCGAGGAGATCGGCGCCGGCTTCGTGTTCGTGGACGGGGTTGGGATCGGAGACGTCGAGAAGGCGGTGCTGCGGGACCGGCGGCACCTCGCCAACGACGGGATCCTGGTGGTCACGGTCGCCATCGACAGGGAGAAGGGGTCGGTGCTCTCGGGCCCGGAGCTGATCTCGCGCGGGTTCATCGAGAAGGAGACCTCCGAGGAGCTGATGCGCGATGCCCGCCAGCAGGTCCTGGACACCGTGCGCAAGTTCCAGGGCGACCGCCCGGACGTAGACATCCTGCGCGATGCCGTCCGCGACGCGGCCTCCCGGTTCCTGCACAAGAAAACCCGGCGCCGGCCCATGGTCATACCCGTAGTGACGGAGATATGACCACATGAAGCTCCCGCCGATGGCGCTGACCGCGCCCTCGCTGTGCCCGCGCTGCGACGCGCCGGCGATCATGACCGACCACTGCATCCAGTGCGCGCTCCCGCTCCGGCAGTGCGGATCCTGCCAGGGCATCGCGGGGCCCTTCGACCGCTACTGCGGCTTCTGCGGCTACGAGCTGGTGCAGGGCAGGCGCCGGGCGCCGCTCTGGCGGCTGTGGCTGCTGGCCGCGCTGATCCCGCTGGCGGCGGGGATCGCCTTCGGCTTCTCGCCCTGGGCCCGGCCGGTCACCCACACCGTGGCCACCATCGTGGGCGCCGCGGCGCCGACGCCCAACCCGGCCACCACCACCCAGCTGCGCAGCGAGACCCTGTCCTTCTCCTACGCGGCTCCCAAGAGCTGGATCGTGACCGACTACAGCCACTCCAGCGACCCCGCCAAGCAGATGCCTTTCGTCGTCGTCGCCCATTACGGGCCGGACGCCGGCAAGGTCTCCGATGCCAGGGCCGACCTGCTCCAGGTCAAGGGCCAGTCGGCGGTGGTGGCTCTGGGCCGGACCGCCGTCAACCCTCCCGCGGTCGATCCCTCGGACCCCCGGGCCGTGCTGGCCGCCGAGGTGGCGCCCCTGGTCGCCGCACCGCCCACCGGGCTCAAGCTCGAGGTGGTGACGCCGGTCCACTCGCTCACCATCAACGGCCGGGCCGGAGCGGCGGTGCTCCTGCGCCTGACCCGCGACAGCGGGATCTACTACCTGGAGCGCGCCTACATCGCCTCGCCCACGCTCGGCCAGCCGCCGCTGCTCAAGTTCGAGGCGCTGGTGCCGGCGGGCGACTGGGACAGCGCCGGCGACAACCAGCGCATCGACGACATGCTCCGCTCGGTGAAGTTCTCCTAGTTCAAGCTCGTGCGGTCCAGCTGGGATCCGCACTCGACGCAGAACGTGTGGCGGGTCAGGTTGTGCTGCCCGCAGCGCTGGCAGACCAACCGCCGGGGCGGCTCCGCGGGCACCCAGCGCTCGCGGTCGTGGCGGTACCAGCTGCCGTCCTCGGGACCCAGCACCCAGGACCGCCCCTCGCCGTCGACGACCGCCAGCCCGCGCACCGCCGCTCGGAAGGCGCGGGCGTCGAGGATTCCCCGCCGCCGCTCCTCCTGGAGGGTGCGGAATCGGTGCTCGGCCATACCGAACGGGTCGACGGCCACCGGCTGATCCTATAAAGTCCGCAGCAGCCCGGTCGCACCCCAGTCACACCATGCGTCGCACCAACATCAAGTCATCGCGTTCACGCACCCCTGCGCGGCGGGCGGCCCCCAGTCGCACGCGGACGGCGAAGCGCGCCCGCCCGCGCGGCCCCGTCCTGACCGCCAGCCAGGCCCGCGAGGCCGGGGGCGTCGTCCTGATCGGATCGGCCCTGCTGGCGGTGGTGGCGGAGTTGGTGGGCGGAGGGACTCTGCTCCACGGCCTCGCCGCCTCCCTCAGCCACGCTTTCGGCTACGGGTGGCCGCTGCCGGTGGCGGCGGCGCTGGTGCTGGGCGGGCTCTGGATCTACCCGCACGCCCCGCGCCTGCGCAAGAGCGACGTGGTGGCGGTGCTGGCGGCGGCGCTGGCCGTGCTCGGGCTGCTGGCTTTCAACGGCGCCGGCGGCAGCGCGGGCGCGGCTGTGCACAGCCTGCTGGCGGGGCTGGTCGGGGAGTGGGGGAGCGCGATCCTGCTGGTTGCGGCCCTGGCCCTGGGCCTGATCGTCGCCTTCCACTTCAGCCCCGGCACGCTGCTCCTGCACGCGGTCGGCGCCGCCCGCGCCGGCTACGCGGAGCGGCGCCGGATCGAGGCGCTGGTCAAGGTCGCCCGGCCGGCGGCCGCGGCCAGGAGCCCGAAGGCGGTGGGGGTGCCGCCGGGACCGGCCGCACCCGCGCCGGTCCCGGCTGCGGCGGCCGCCTCTGAAACGTCCCCGGCCCCCATCGACCTGCCGGCCTGGGTGACCGATGAGGACGAGGTCCCGGAGCCGGCGCCCCGCCCCCATCCCGCCAGCGCGGAACCGGCGCCGGTGATGCGAGTGACCGCGGACCTGGAGCAGGAGTGGCCGGAGGTCGACTGGAAGCTGCCCTCGGCGGCCCTGCTGGACAGCGTGACGGCGCGCAAGGAGCGGATGCAGGACGAGATCAAGCGCAACGTGCGCGTGATCGAGCAGGCGCTGGCGACTTTCGGGGTGCAGGCGCGCGTGATCGGCGTCAACCCGGGCCCGGCGGTCACCCAGTACGAGGTCCAGCCCGGCGCCGGCGTGGCGGTGAAGCGGATCACGGCCCTCCAGCACGACCTCGAGCTGGCGCTGGCGGCGGCGCCGCTCCGGATCGAGGCCCCGATCCCCGGCAAGTCGGCGGTCGGCATCGAGGTGCCCAACAAGTCGGCGTCCCTGGTCTCGCTGCGCGAGGTGGTCGAATCCAATCCCTTCAAGCTGGGCGGCCACAAGATCGCGCTCGCCATGGGCAACGACGTCAGCGGGCAGGCCGTGGTGGGCGACCTCACCCGGATGCCGCACCTGCTGATCGCGGGCGCCACCGGCCAGGGCAAGAGCGTCTGCATCAACGTCCTGATCAGCTCGCTGCTCTTCCAGTGCACCCCCGACCAGCTGCGTCTGGTGATGATCGACCCCAAGCGGGTCGAGCTCTCGGGCTACAACAACCTGCCCCACCTGGCGGTGCCCGTGATCGTGGAGTCCCACCAGGCGGCCGCCGCACTGCGCTGGGCGGTGGCCGAGATGGAGCGCCGCTACAAGCTGCTCTCGCACGAGGGCGTGCGCAACATCCAGAGCTACAACGAGAAGGCGGTCGCCCAGAGCGCCAAGCCGATGCCCTACGTGGTGATCGTGATCGACGAGCTGGCCGACCTCATGATGGTGGCGGCGGGCGAGGTGGAGGAGCTGATCTGCCGCATCGCCCAGCTGGCGCGGGCGGTCGGCATCCATCTCGTGATCGCCACCCAGCGGCCCTCGACCGACATCATCACGGGCCTCATCAAGGCCAACATCCCCTCCCGGGTGGCCTTCGCCGTCGGCTCCCAGGTCGACAGCCGCGTGATCCTGGACCAGGGCGGCGCCGAGAAGCTGCTGGGGCGCGGCGACATGCTCTACCAGCCGGTCGACGCCGGCAAGCCGACCCGCATCCAGGGCGCCTTCGTCAGCGACGCCGAGGTCGAGGCGCTGGTCAAGTTCTGGCGCTCCCAGGGCGAGCCCAGGTTCATGGAGGAGGTGCTGGACACGCACCTCGGGCCGATCTTGGACGGGGAGGGCGGCAGCGAGCGCCGCCTCGATCCGCTGTTCGCGCGCGCGGCCCGGGCGGTGGCGGCGGAGGGCGGCGCCTCGGTGTCGCTGGTCCAGCGCAAGTTCAACGTCGGCTACTCGCGAGCCGGCCGCATCGTCGACATGCTGGCCGAGCACCGGGTGATCGGCGGCTACCAGGGCTCCAAGTCGCGGGAGGTCCTGATGAACCTGCCCGACGTGGACGAACTGCTGGAGCGCCTGGGGCTCGAATGAGCCTGGGGGTCCTCGAGGCTTTGGACCCCGCCGAGGAGGGCATTGGTGAGCGGCTCGCCCGGGAGCGGCACCGCCGGGGCCTGAGCCTGGAGGCGGTGGCGGCAGCGACGCGGATCCGGGCCGGCCATCTGGCCGCCATCGAGCGCGGCGACCTGGCCGCCCTGCCGGGACCTGTCTACGCTCGCGGCTACGTGCGCGGCTACGCCGCCTACCTGGGCATCCCGGCGGAGCCGCCGGACCCGGCGCCGGAGGGCGCAGGCTCGCTCTCGATCCGGCGCGTGGCTCCGCGACGCGTGCCGCGGCTGGTGGTCAGCGGCCCCCTGCTGGGCGGTCTCGGGCTGGCGCTGCTGTGCGGCCTCTTCGTTCTCTATGCCGGGCGCGAGATCGACTCCGCGCGCCAGGATCTCGCACCCGCAGCCAGCGCCGCACCGGCGCTGGTGGCGCCGCCCATCGCCTCCCCGGAAGCCCTGCCTTCAGTCCTGCCCAGCGCCGCCGCGGCGCCCGCCGTGCGCCCGATGGCCCTCCTGGTCCGCGCCACCGACCAGGTCTGGATCTACGTCGAGGTCGACGGCAGGGCCTACTACGGCCCCAACGGCAGGTTCCTGGCGGCCGGCGAAGAGGAGGGCTATGTGGGCACCAGCATCAAGATCACCACCGGCAAGCCCGCGGCCACGCTGATCTCGATCGACGGCCAGCACTACACGGCCATGGGGACCACCAAGACTACGGAGTGGCGCGCTGGTCAGACTTAGCCCGAGCGGTGAACCTCCCCAATCTCCTCACCGTCAGCCGCCTGCTGGCGATCCCGGTGCTGGCCTTCCTGATCTTCGGCCGCATCCCGGGCCACGATCAGCTGGCTGCGGCGGTGTTCGTGGTCGCCTCCCTGACCGACACCCTCGATGGGACCCTGGCCCGGCGCTACGGACGGGTCACCGAGCTGGGCAAGTTCCTGGACCCCCTGGCCGACAAGCTCTTCATCCTCTCGGTCCTGATCTTCCTGGTCGCCGAGGGCGAGCTGCCGGCCTGGGTGGTGGTGGTGATCTTCGGCCGCGAGCTGGTGATCACGATCCTGCGCTCCCTGAGCGCGGCCCAGGGCCACGTGATCGCCGCCACGCCGTTCGGCAAGACCAAGACCGTGACCCAGGTCGGGGCCGTGCTGCTTCTGATCCTGTCCCGGCCCTATCCACAGCTGCGGCTGCTGGCCCTGATCGGGGTCGGCGTGGCGGTCGTCTTCACGGTCTGGAGCGGGCTCGACTACCTCTATCGCTTCCGGCACGTCTTCCGAGGCGGCGCCCCGGAAGACCCGGTCGGGCTGCTCGCCGCCGACCTCGAACAGCGCGGGTCGACGCTGGCGGTGGCGGAGTCGATGACGGGCGGCGGGCTGGCGGCCCGCCTGACCGACCGGCCCGGCTCCTCGAAGTGGTTCCTGGGTGGCGTGGTCGCTTATTCGAACCAGGCCAAAAGTGAGCTGCTGGGCGTCGATCCCGACCTGGTCGAACGCCACGGCGCCGTCTCGGCGGAGGTCGCGGCGGCCATGGCGCAGGGAGTGCGCCGGCGCCTGGGATCAGACCTCGGAGTCGCGATCACGGGCATCGCGGGGCCGGGGGCCGACGGGACGGTCAAACCGATCGGGCTGACGTACATCGCGGTAGCCTCAGGCGACGAGGAGCGCGGCCAGCGCTTCGTGTTCGGTGGCGATCGCCGGTCGAACCGCGAACAGGCCGGCGAGGCCGCGCTCAAGCTCCTGCTTGACCTCCGAACAGGTGTTCGCTACACTGCGAGGGCACTGGATTCCGAGGCTGTCGAAGAGCCCTGTTAAGAGGACTTTGACCTCGCTCAACCACTACGACACACTCACGCCTAAGCACATGGAGGGCATCTGAATGGAAAAAGACAAGGCGCTCAGCACGGCCGTCTCGCAGATCCGGCGCAGCTACGGCGAAGGGGCGATCATGAAGCTCGGCGAGGCGGCGGCCATGCGTGAGGTCAGCTCGATCCCGACCGGCGCGCTGCCGCTCGACCTGGCACTCGGCGTGGGGGGGATCCCCAGGGGCCGGGTGATCGAGATCTACGGTCCCGAATCCGCCGGCAAGACGACGGTTGCGCTGCACATCGTCGCCGAGGCCCAGAAGCTGGGCGGGGTGGCGGCGTTCGTCGACGCCGAGCACGCGCTCGACCCCATCTACGCCGCGCGCATCGGCGTCAACATCGACGAGCTCCTGATCTCCCAGCCGGACACCGGCGAGCAGGCGCTGGAGATCGTCGAGGTCCTGGTGCGGTCGGGCGCGATCGACGTCATCGTCATCGACTCGGTGGCGGCGCTGGTGCCCAAGGCCGAGATCGAGGGCGAGATGGGCGACGCCCATGTCGGCCTCCAGGCGCGCCTGATGTCGCAAGCCCTCCGCAAGCTCACCGCCGCCATCTCCAAGTCCAACTGCGCGGTCATCTTCCTCAACCAGCTGCGCGAGAAGGTCGGGATCATGTTCGGCAACCCCGAGGTCCAGCCCGGCGGCCGGGCGCTCAAGTTCTATGCCTCGGTCCGCCTCGACATTCGCAAGGTGGAGACCATCAAGAGCGGCCTCGACTCAATCGGCGCCCGGGCCAAGGTCAAGGTGGTCAAGAACAAGGTGGCGCCGCCCTTCCGGACCGCCGAGTTCGACATCCTCTTCAACGAGGGCATCTCTCGCGAAGGGGCGCTGATCGACGCCGCGGTCGAGTTCGGGATCATCGAGAAGAGCGGCACCTGGATGTCCTTCGGCGACGTCCGCCTCGGCCAGGGCCGCGAGAACGTGCGCAACTTCCTGCGCGAGAACCCCACCCTCTCGGGGGAGATCGAGGCCAAGGTGCGGGAGAAGGCCGCGACCGCCGCGATACCGCTCAAGACGTCCGCCTCGGTGCGGACCGCGGCCCCGGTCGCCGCCGGCGAGGACGAGGATTAGCTGGCGCAGGGGCCGGGCCCAGGCCGGTCCTGAGCCCGGCACGGCCTACGACGCGGCGGTGCGGCTGCTGGCGTCGCGGGCGCATTCGGCGCGCGAGCTGCGGGTCAAGCTCGCGCGCCGAGGCCACCCGGCGGAGGAGGTGGGCGAGGCCCTCGAACGGCTGCGGGCCGCGGGCTACCTGGACGATGAGGCTTACGCCAGGGCCCTGATCGGCCGCCGGTCCTCCTCCCGCGGCACCCGGGCCATGGCCGCCGAGCTGGCTGCCAAGGGCGTCGATCGCCAGGTGGCGCAGGCGGCGCTGGGCGAGATCGAGGGCGCCGCCGAGGTCGCGGCCGCGGTCGACGTAGCCCGTCGAATGCAGCGCGCCGGCCCGACCGACCTCCAGCGCATCGGCAGCCGCCTGCTGCGAAGGGGCTTCTCGATGGAGGTGGCGAGGGCAGCCCTCCGCCAGCTGTAAGCCTCGCAGTGGCGGGGAGGTCCCTCCGGCAACGCCGGAGGGGGAGGGGGACGCGGTTTTGTTGGGGACGAACCGACTCCAGCAAACCCGGGGATCTGCTTATAAACTTGCGTGTTACGCACCCGAC
>Ga0070707_100006029_pt1 | contig 11312 bp, 6 predicted proteins | sample KBSK5502metaG_FD_65468 | JGI IMG/M metagenome (GOLD analysis project Ga0070707, IMG submission 65468) | Corn, switchgrass and miscanthus rhizosphere microbial communities from Kellogg Biological Station, Michigan, USA - KBS K5-50-2 metaG | ecosystem: Host-associated > Plants > Roots >... | reverse complement strand
GGGAGGGAGGGGGTAATGACGCGGACGGCCATCGATCCGGGGTTCGTGGCGGAACAGAACGCTCCGCTTCTGCCGAACCTCGAGGCAGACTACGCGCACCTGGGAGCTCAGCTCGCTCGCCGGGGAGTGGACATCGAGATGATCGCGCAGCGAGTCGCCGGCTTCCGCGTCGCGATCCCGTCCTGGGGTGTCGGAACCGGCGGCACGCGCTTCGCGCGATTTCCCAGCCCGGCCGAGCCGCGCGACGTCTTCGAAAAGATCGAGGACTGTGCGGTCGTGCATCAGCTGGCCCGCTCGACTCCCACGATCTCGCTCCATATTCCGTGGGACAAACCGAAAGACATCGGCGAACTCTCCCGGTTCGCGGAAGACTTCGGGCTCGGGTTCGACGCGATGAACTCCAACACCTTCGAGGACCAGCCGGGCCAGCCCCACTCCTACAAGTTCGGGAGCCTGACCCACACGGATCGCGCCGTGCGGCGGCAGGCGATCGAGCACAACATGGAGTGCATCGAGATCGGCAAGGCCCTGGGCTCCCGCGCGCTGACGGTCTGGATCGGTGACGGCGGAAATTTCCCGGGACAGCAGCACTTCCGGCGGGCTCTCGACCGGTACTTGGACAGCCTGCGCGAGATCGTGCGGGCGCTGCCTCCCGGCTGGCGCCTCTTCCTAGAGCACAAGCTCTACGAGCCGGCTCTCTACTCGACGGTGTTGAACGAGTGGGGCGTGAGCTACTGGTGCGCGAGTCAGCTCGGCCCGCGAGTGCAGTGCCTGGTGGATCTGGGGCATCACGCGCCGAATCTGAACATCGAGATGGTGGTCGCTCGCCTGATCCAGTTCGGTAAGCTCGGCGGCTTTCACTTCAACGACAGCAAGTACGGAGACGATGACCTCGACTCCGGATCGATCAAGCCGTTACAGCTTTTTCTGATCTTTCAGGAGCTCGTGGATGCGGAGCTCTCTGGGGTTCCCGACTTCGATCCGGCGTACATGCTGGACCAGTCGCACAACGTGACGGATCCCATCGAGTCGCTCATGTCGAGCGCGGCCGAAGTCGCTCGCGCCTACGCCCAGGCCTCACTCGTGGACCGCGCCGCCCTCGAGCGTCATCAGGAGGAAAACGATCCGCTGATGGCCCTGCGGATCCTGAAGGAAGCGTTTCAGACCGATGTTTCTCCGATCCTCGCAATGGCGCGCCATCGCGCCCGTGGCGCGATCGATCCGGTGCGGGCCTTCCGCGCGAGCGACTACCGCGCCCGCAAGGCCAAGGAGAGACCGCCGGCCGCGCGCAAGGGAGCCGGAATCGTTTAACCGTCGCTCGGCGCTGCGCCAGCGACGCGGCTGCGCCGCCGGCGGGCGGCTCGCCCAAAGGGGCTCGACCGCCCGCCTCGTCGCTCGCTTCGCGCTCTCGCTCCCGCGGCGCGCGCCTCCTCCCTCGGTTACTTCGGGAGACTACGCGCGCCGCGAACCGGGGCCGGGCATGCCGGGCGAGCAGGGGAAGGCGGCAATCGCTGCGTGGAAACGCGACCCCGGAGCTTCGGCTGGTAGGGGCGGCCCTCGTGGCCACCCGCTATGCTCGGCTCCGTGATCGAAGACTCTTCCTCGTATGTCGCCGTCGATCTGGGCGCCGGAAGCGGGCGCGTGATCCTGGGCAGATTCGGGAAAGAAAAGCTCGAGCTGGAGGAGCTTCACCGTTTCCCCAATCCGGTACGCCGCTGTGCGGGCCACGAGCGTTGGGATACGGCGGCGCTCTTCGCCGAGATCGTTCAAGCCCTCGCTGGACTGCCCGATCGAGGTCGTGGAGTCGCGAGCGTGGGAGTCGACACGTGGGCCGTCGACTACGGGCTCTTCGACGGCGGCGGCCGGCTGCTGGAGGAACCAATCTGTTACCGCGACGAGCGCACGCGAGGCGTTGCCGAGCGGGTCTTCGAGATCGCGCCGCGCGACGAAGTCTTTGCCCGCACCGGGATTGCGACGCAGCCGTTCAACACAATCTTCCAGCTCTTCGCGCATGTCCATGGAGGGGGCTGGCCACGCGAGGCGGAGCGGTTCCTGATGATGCCCGACGTCTTTCATTACTTCCTGTGCGGCCGCGTGGCGGGGGAGCGGACCAACGCGTCGACAACGCAGCTCCTCGCCCTCGATTCGGGAGACTGGGATCGCGAGCTCTGCCGCCGTCTCGATCTTCCCGACACGATCCTGCCGCCGCTCGTCGAAGCGGGAACCCGTCTCGGGACGCTCGCACCGGAGCTCGCGCAACGCCTCGGGCTCCCGCGGATCGATGTCGTCGCGCCCGCGACCCATGACACGGCGAGCGCCGTGGCGGGAACGCCGCTGGAAGACGGCTGGGCCTACATCAGTTCGGGGACCTGGTCTCTGGTCGGCATCGAGACGGCCGCGCCGATCGCCAGCGAGGAGGCGCTCGTCGAGAACTTCACCAACGAGCGAGGCCTCGAGGGATCCTTCCGATTTCTGAAGAACGTGATGGGCCTCTGGATTCTCGAGGAGTGCATTCGGTCGTGGCGCAAGTCGGGCCGGGAGCTGTCCGCGGACGAGATCTCGCGTGGCATGACATCGGCCCCTGCCTTCGCCGGATTCGTCTTTCCGGATGATCCCCGCTTCTACCATCCCGCCGACATGACGCAGGCCGTGCGCGGCTATCTCCAGGAGACGAGCCAGCAGGCGCCGGCCAAGCCGCTTGCTCTGGCTCGGATCGTCCTCGAATCGCTCGCGCTGCGCTGCGCGTCGATTCTCCGGCGCGTCGAGAAGCTCGCGGGAAGAAAACTGCTCGGTGTTCGGATCGTCGGCGGAGGCAGCCGGAACGACTTTCTCAGTCAGTCCATCGCCGATGCAACGGGCCTCGAAGTCCGGGCCGGGCCGGCGGAGGCGACCGCCGTCGGGAACCTTCTGGCACAAGCGATCGCCGCCGGACGATTCGCGGGTCTGCGGGAAGGGAGGGAGTTCCTGGCTTCCACTCTCCCATCGAAGAGATTTCTTCCGAAAGACCGGGAGGCGTGGAGTAAGGCGGAGGCGGTCTATGCGCGGTGCACGGGGGATGGGGGGCATGGGAGAGGACGGCGATGAGTGCCTCCCCCAACCCCGCCCTGCCGGCCGCGGTCCGGCGCCGTGCTCAGCTCTCGTTTAAACTCTCTCGGCGCCGGTCGCGAAGCGACCGCCCGCGCCGAAAGTCACCCCTCGCGCACCCCCGCGGGGGGAGAGGGTACTTGTGCCGGCGCAGCGGTTTGCGCACGCCGGGACGAACTCAGGATTGCCGCGCGGGGACGGAAACTGTTGCGAAGGGGTCATTCTGGCCGGCCTTCCGGTCGCTGGGTTCCGCCGAGACAGGCACCTCGCGCACGGACTCGGCTCGCCAGGATTTTTCGTAGAAGCGCAGCCAGTTGCTTCCTACGACCTTGCGCACGTCGTCGGGGCTGTAGCCGCGCGCGAGAAGGCCGGCCGTAACGCTGCCCATCTCGGAAACGCTCGCGAAGCCGTCGAGAGGACGGGCCGAGAAGAACGCGGAGCTGCCTTCGGCGGAAAAGCCCTTGAGCGCTCCCTCGGCGGTCGCTCGCGGCATTTCCTCCATGAAGTCGGGGCCCAGCCCGACGTGGTCGACTCCGATGAGGTCGACGAGATCGTCGATCGCTCTCAGGTAGTCCTCAAGCGTGGCGTGGCGGCCGGCTGTCAGCGTCGGCGCAAAGGCAATCGCGCCGACCATGCCGCCCTTGGCGGCGAGGGCCTGGAGAGCCTCCGGGTCCTTATTGCGGAGTCCATCGTAGAAACGCCGCGAGTTGGCGTGGTTGATCGAGACAGGACGGCGGGATGCGTCGATCGCTTCGCGCGTCGTGCGGTCGCCGCAGTGCGACAGATCTACGATAATCCCCAGTCGGTTCATCTCGGCGATCGCCTCGCGGCCGAAGGCGGTGAGTCCCGCGTCTTCGGTGACGCGATAGCCGCTTCCGATCAGGTTGGTCGCGTTGTAGGTCAGCTGGATCACGCGCACGCCCAGCCTGCAATAGACGGCGAGCATCTTCAGGTTGTCCCCGATCGGCTCGCCGCCCTGGAAGCCCTGGATGATCCCCACGCGCCCGGTCGTCTTGGCGCGGTAGATGTCGGCGACCTCGTAAACGGGCACGACGCGCGCGGCGTTCTGTTCGAAGATCGCGTAGTGATCGGCGATCGATTCGATCGTCTCTTCGCGCCCGTGCCAGGCGGCGACGGTCAGCTGGACCGCCGTGACACCGCCGGCTTCGAGACGCTGAAGGATCACCGGATCGCGGAAGTGGCTCGCGTTTAAGCCGTCGATGATGATCGACTCGCGATGAAGCCGCGTCGCCTCGCTTGTCATGGTGATGTTGTTGTTGTCCGGAATCCTACCTCATCGCGACGATACGGTGCCGGCCGGCGGCGAGAGTCGGAAGATCGATAGCACTCACGATCGGGGTGTCGTCGAGGTGGACTGAACCGGCATCCGTTCGATGACGCTCGGGCAGAAGGACTTCCGCTTCGGTCCCCTCCGGGACGTCCAGGTTTAGCTCGAAGCCGCCGTCGGACCGCATGTTCCAGGACACGCCGATGTTCCCGCGCGGAGTCGGGAAGACGCCTTCTGCCCAGGACAGGCCTGCGGGATGGGGTGCGATGCGAAAACGAGCGAAGGCCGGAGAGATCGGCGCGACTCCGAGAATGTCGGTCGAGAGATCGAAGGAGGGCGTGGCCGAATAGCCGTGACAGCGGCTGTCCCAGCCTGCGACCTCCCAGGTCTCCCAGAAGGTCGAGCCGGACTCGAGCATCGGGCCCCAGCGCGAGCGGATGTGATCGAGGAGCGCGCCGTGCCCGTCGGCCGCGGCGAGCGCCCGATGCAGCAGATGAGAGCCGAAGGGCTGCGCCTCGACCACCCCCGTCTCTTCGTCGAAGGGCGTCGGTCCTTCGGTCGGCCGCCGTCGGGTCCGGGTCACGCGCGCGGGGTCCAGGATCGACGCGAGAATGCGCGGCCATCGCTCTGGCGGCGCGATTCGATCCGCGATCACTGCCGCGTTTGCGAGCTGGCTGACGCGACGGCCGAGAGCCCCGTCGTGGCGGGCGTCGGCATAGACGCCGCGGCGCTCGTCCCAGAGCCTTTCGTTGACGGCCGCGGCCACGCAGTCTCCGAGTTGATCGAGCCTCTCCGCCTCGCCGGCGGTTTCCCCGAGACGCGCGATCCGGGCCGCGGCGCGCAAGGCGGCGACGAAGAAGGCGTTGACAGCGGTGACCTCTCCTCGCTTGTCGTGCTCGGCCCAATCGAGGAAGACCCATCCCGGCACCCGGTCGAGAAGACTGTCGGCGTCGAGCCATCTCTCGAACCAGGCGAGGGCCCGCTGCACGGCCGGGAAGAGCTCATGGGCGAGGTCCGAGTCGCCGGTGTAGAGCTGATGCCGATCCACGGCGAGGATCCAGGCGAGGGTGAAGTCGGGGATCGAAAGAAAATCGGCCGCCGAAAAGTCCCCCGGGGCGCACATGGGAGTCCGGCCGTCGGCGCGCTGCGCCTGCGCGACCTGGCGCAGGAATCGGGCGGCGAGCGCGGCGTCCCCGAAGAGAGCGTAGTTGACGAGAGCTTCGAGAGAGGCGTCGGCGACCCACTGCCTCTGCTCGCGCGACGGGCAGTCGACGTATGCGTCGTGCATGCAGAGAGCGAGCGTGCGGGCTCCGGCCTCCCAGATGCGGGTCAGGAGCTCGTCGGAGCAGCGGAAGCGGCCTGTGAGCGGCGCCGGATAGCGGCGTTCGACGACGGAGAGGGAGGCGACGGACGCGGATCCGGCCGCGTCGCGGAAGATCGCCTGCAGGTATCGGAAACCGGCCGGCTCGAATCGCTCCCAGCTCTGGCGACCGGCACGCGCGATGTAACGGTGCTCCGGGGTGACGTCGAATCCGGGAATGCCGGGCGTCGGCCGGACGCGGCCGTCTTGCGCGAGCTCGTCGCCGTAGGTCAGCTCGATCGTCATGCCTGCCGGAGCCTCGAGATCGAGCCGTGGCGAGCCGAAGACGGTCTGCCCGAAGTCGAGAACCAGGAGAAGCCCCCGCGAGCCCGCCGTCCGGACGAGGGCCTCTCCGGCTTCGGCGAGCAACGCCTCCGGGTTCTCCAGTGAGCAGGCTAACAGTCTATATATTGTATCCCCGACTTCGGCGGCGAGGGCGACCGCGCGCGGACGGAGGATGCTTGTCGCAAGGGCCGGGATGTCGCGGACGAAGAGGACGGGGAAGGGAACGATGTCCTCCGAGAAGTGAAATCCGGTGACGCGCAGAACCGAAGCGGGCTTCCAGCCGGAATCGTCGAAGTCCTGATCGGCCCAGCCTCGAGGATCCCTTCGCGCGTCGTAGATCTCGACGAAGCCGAGGCTGCCGCCTGGCGCGCTCCGATCCCACGCACGCGCTTCCCGATGGAGCCAGGACGAGTCCGTGTCGAGGCGGGCGGATTCTCCCGAGCGCAGGATCACGTCCCCCTGCAGGAAGAATCCCCCGCACCCGAAGATACGAGAGGCGGGACCGCAAGGCCGTTCGTACCAGGACGTGTCGCGCCCGTAAGAGTGGACGAGGGCCGCCACGACGTTTCGTCCGGGTCGCAAGCGCGGCGCGAGGTCGTAGGGGTCCGCGCAGGGCCAGTCGGCGGAAAACCGCGCCGGGCCGAATCCGACCGGCTCTCCATTGACGAAGAGCCGGTAACGGCCATCAGCCGACGCGTGGACTCCCGCGCTCAGAGCTTCGCCGGGAAGCTCGAAGGTCTTGCGGAAGTAGACGTGCCGGTTACGCTCTGCGGCGTAAGGTGGATTCGCGTCGCGGAACCCGGCCTGCGCCAGCCGCCTCGCTCTCCAGATCCAGTCGGCGCGGCGGAGGAGTCGTATCACGAACCAGACTGTAGCAAGCCGCCGCCGCGGCTCAAGGCTCGAAGCTCACTCGAGGGGAAGGCGCGCGCGCTGCTAAACGCGGATTGCCGCTATTTCTTCTTCGATGAAGACTTCTTGCGCGGCACCTTGCCTCCGGCCCGGCGGGCTTCGGAGAGTCCGATCGCAATCGCCTGCTTCCGGCTCGTCACCTTCTTGCCGGAGCGTCCGCTCTTTAAGGTTCCTCTCTTGCGCTCGTGCATCGCCTTCTCGACCTTCTGGGATGCCTTGTCGCCGTACTTGGCCATCACGGCTCCTTTCCTTCGAGTCGCTAGGGGATGCAGCAAACATGCCGGCGCGCGACATCGACAGTCGTCAACGAAGCACCACCATCTCTGCGGAGTAGGTGTCATTTCTCAACACGTTGTTCCCAGCGAGGTAGCCGCCCCGGCCCTGCGGCATTCCCCGCGGGACCACGCGGCCGCCCTCGTGAGACGGAAGGGAAGCCTTCCCGGGCGGCCGCTCGCGAAATTGGTGCGAGGGAGAGTCGCGCAGAAGTCTGCTCGCGGCCGGTGCATACCAACGCGATTTCGAGGGTCCCCGCGTGGAACGCCTCCGGGCCAGGGCTCAGAGTGAGGCTTCTGTCACGCAGACAGCCCTGGCGGCGGGTCTGCCTCCCGTTGGCGGCGATGAGCGAGGAGCATGGAAGAGAAGAGCTTCGACCCCGATAAGGCTGCGACGAGCGATCCAGCGACGGCCCGGTTTTGACTTTGGCGGCCTGGCCGGAGCGTGCCGACGAGGGAGGCGGCCCGACGCCGGGGCGGCTTGGAGGGGAACAACGTGTTGAGAAATCACAACTAGGACGAGGGCCGCCCCTAGGAACGTCAAGAGACGGGCGGGCGCTGATCGAACGAGTCCAGCAATCGGGCGAGAGTCCGTCCGACGATGGGTGGATCGGCGAAGAGAGCCAGCGGGGAAGAGATCTCCTCGAGGCGCGCCTGCGGAGAGGCTGCGGCGAGCCGACGGGCCAGCGCGATCGGATGGGTCGGATCTCCTTCCCAGGCGACGAGGCCAATCGGGATCCCGGATCGGCCGAGGGGAGACAGGTCCTCCGAGACGATCCAGTTGGGAACCGTGCGGAACGCGACCGACAGGCTCTCGGACCGATGAGCCCGGTGCATCCGGCCGATGTACTCGACGACCTCCGGCGAAGCGCCGAAGCGGGTTCGCAACCGGTGCGCCGATTTGGCGAGGAAGCTCTCGATGCCTTCGCGCTCGATCTCCTCGCCGATGTCGAGCAGCCGCCGGCGATCGGGATTGGGCTCGCTCCCGAAGGCGGGAGCGACGAGCATCAGCGCCCCGACGCGCTCGACATGCTCGCGGGCGAAGAGGAGCGCAGTGGCTGCGCCCATCGACTCGCCGCCCACGATCGCCCGCTCGATACCGAGGTGATCGAGAATCGCTGCGATGTCCTGTGCCATCGCGCCGGGGTCGTAAAGGCGCGAATCGACGATGGGCGTGGAGTCGCCGTGGCCGCGCTGATCGAACACGACGATTCGGAAACGGCCGGCGAGAGGCGCCAGCTCCTCGCGCGAGACGTTGCGATTGGCGGAAAGCCCGTGGGCGAAGAGAAGCGGTGGGCCTTGCCCGAAGACCTCGACCGCGAGCTCGACGTCGCCGCTGGGGACGCAGAACATAGGGAGATCGTATGTCGCTGGGCGCTGGGCGCTGGGCGCTGGACGTGAACCTCTTCTCGAACGGCTGACAGCTGACAGCTGACAGCTGAGAGCTACTACTGGGCAGGACGCAGTCGCGTGATGTCCACGTCGCCGCTCGCGTCGACGACGGCAGCCTCCGCAAACACGCGCATCCCTGGAGACGTCTCCATACGAATCCGGCCTGCGCCGAGGTTGTCCGAGACCCCTATCTGGGCGAGAACCGCGTTGACGCGCGTTGCCTGATGTGCGCCGACCCCGACCGGGAAACGGCCGATCTCGTTGCCGTCCCCGTCGTACCCGATGACGGTAATCGTTCCGGCATTCCCGTCGTTGAAGAGAAGGAGATCGGTGCGGCGCGTCGCCGTCTGGGGAGCATCGAAGGCAAACGCGGCCGCGCCGTCCGGAACTGCATCGGCGGGATCGAACGTCGGGGCAAAGTTGCCGTAATCGCCGGCGTCGGTCCTCGCCGCCACGCGCACGGAGGCGGCGATCGAAATATCGGACGAGACGCCGAGCGCGCCCTGTCCCTGCGAAACCGAAAACAGCGTCGGCAAGACTTCGGACACGACGCGGCTCTCGCCGGGCGCGAGCGTCAGCGTGGCGAACCGATCCGGGAGCGAGGAGTTCAAGGCGGCGAAGGAAAGCGTGATGTTGGCGGGGTTGGACAGGTCCGGGTTGGAGAGCAGGAGATCGAAGACGTAGCTCCGGCCGCCCTGCCCCGCTAGTTCCCCGACGTTGGGAAAGATCGAGACATTTCTCGAGGGAATCGGGAGCGAGGTTGCGATGTCACTCGTCCCCGTGTCGAGAATGTTGACGTAGGGTTGGATCGACCCGGAGTTGACCATCAAGCGGATCACGTCTCCCGCCTCGGGGAGGACCCCGAACGCGGAAGCCGCGGGATTGAACTCTTGCGAGACGTTCGGATCCAGAAGGATCAGGCGTGTGCCGCGGACGGTTCCGTCGGGCGCGGCCAACGTCGCGGTGACGTTGGCGGCCGCCAGCGCGTAGAGTCCCAGCACGGAAACGGTCCCCTCTCGATCGCCGGTGAACAGCGTCCGCGAAGATCCGGCGGCGAGCGCTTCCGCGCCCGACAGCGCAGGCAGCGCAAAGCCGAAGGAGGAGCCGTCGTCGGAGATGCGTGCGGTCCGGACGGAGGCCACCAGATCAGTCGCCGTTCCCGACGTGATGCGCAGCCGCACGGGTCCCAGCGTCAGGCCGCTATTGGTCGAAACGGACTGAAAAGCGTCCGAGAGCAGGATCGTCTGGCCCGGGTTGAGGGTGAAAGTCGTCCGCGGCGCGAAGGAGCCCGGAGAAAAAAGGAGCAGAGCATCGCCGGAGATCGGGGCGCCTCCCTGGTTGAAGAGAGTCACGTCGATGCGAATGCGCTGTCCGGGCGAGAACCCGAACTCCGCGGCGACCGGAACGGTCAGGTCGGCGGAGCTGCCGATGTTCTGCAGGGTGAGCCGCACCAGGTTGCCGTTGGAGCCAAGCCAGACGCCTCCGCCGGCGGCGGAGATTCCGTAGGCATTGGTGGAGGGGAACTCGGTCCGCAGGAGGCCGATTCCTCCGGCAGTGATCTTCAGGTCCGCATCCGCGATTGGGTTGGCGGCCGTGGTGAAGTTCGTCGGGGTGATCGTCGTATCGCGGGTCGTGGTCGCGAGCTTGTTGATCGTGGACTTGACCTCGAGCGTCTCGGGCGTGAGCGTTTCGCCGAACCCGGGCGCGATAGAGGGATCGAGAACGGCGATGGTGCCGTTGGCGCCGGTCTCCTCCGCGACGTAGACCCGTCCATTGAAGATGTCGAAGTGAATCGGGCTGGTGAATCCGGTGTACTCCACCAGGATCGATGTGGCGGGGTCGAACTGGTCCATCCGGCCGATCGAAAGCTCTGAGATCCAGAGCTTTCCATTCTGGTCGAACTGAATCTGGGAGGGGTTGGCCCGGCCGGCGGTGGCGTCGAGGTAGGTCCAGGAGGTCTCCGAAGCGCTGCCCGGCTCGTAGCGCACGATGCGGTTGTCACCGAAGTCGGCCATCCAGAGGGCGCCGTCCGGCCCGAAGACCACGTCGGAGTACGCGAAGGTCTTGGCCGAGCGGTAATCCACCACCTGCAGCGTCGTGAGGTTCAACGACTGGAGGCGGCCGTTGGTCTCTGGGATCCAGACCGTTTGTCCGTCCGGCGCGCGCCAGAACCCGGCCGGCTTGGAGCCGGGGATCACCCATTCCTTGAGCTGCCCGGTCTTCGTGTTCAGCCGCCCGAAAGCGGAGAACCCCGCATCGATCAGGCTCTCGCCGTTCTCGATGAACCAGACGCTGTCCCCGTCGATCTCGAAATCGACCGGGTTGGCTCCCAGGTTCTTGTCGTCCCGGATCTGCCACTGCTTGAAAGTCACCCCATCGGCCTGGAGCTGGACGATGCGGTCGTTAGAAGGAACCAGGAACCAGACGGTGCGGTCCGGCCGAGGCTCGATGCGCACACCGGTGACGATGCGGGAGCTGTCGGTTGCGCGGAGGGTCCCGACGGCCACGGTCGTGGTCTGGGCATGCAGGAGCGGAGTGACGCCGAACAGGATCAGGGAGAGGCAGATCCGTCCTAAAACATGGCGCCGGAGGGACATCGGCGGATGATAACGCACGGGTTCGCGAGGGCATTTCCGCCGCGGCATCCGAGTTATCGTTAGCGGAAGGCATCGATACATGTCCCGTTCGCAAGTTTCGCCCGTCGCTTCGATCCTGGCCGAAC
>Ga0070707_100006028_pt1 | contig 11312 bp, 7 predicted proteins | sample KBSK5502metaG_FD_65468 | JGI IMG/M metagenome (GOLD analysis project Ga0070707, IMG submission 65468) | Corn, switchgrass and miscanthus rhizosphere microbial communities from Kellogg Biological Station, Michigan, USA - KBS K5-50-2 metaG | ecosystem: Host-associated > Plants > Roots >... | reverse complement strand
GATCCACCAGACGGTCGAAGGCTTCCAGTTGCTCGATGACTTGCCGATGCGTCTCGCGAATGCCGGCGAGCGTGTTGATGCCCGACAGCTGCAGAGCCTTGCGCTCGATCAGCAAGGTGCGCTGCACCAGGTCCTGTGCTTCCTGCAAGTGCGTCAGTCGCTGCTCGGCGAGCTGCCGGATCGCCGTGGCGGATGCGGACAACGTGTAGATGGCCGTGGCACCCCCCGCGACAATCAGCAACGCCAACGCCCACACCGCGAGCGTGAACTGCGCGGCCAGCGATTGGGGAATGCGCAGGTTCAAGGCCGCTGCCAGATGCGCCGGTATGCGTCCCGGTAGCCGTTGGCCGGGTCGTACAGCAGGCGGTCGCCGCCATCGGCTGCAATGTTGTTCGGCGTGACGAGGTGCACCGGGAACACATAGCCCGTGACGGGTTCCTTGGCGAACAGCCGGTTCATTTCGTCGATCATCTGCCAGGCATGCAGGTTCAGCGGCTCGGCCACCGTGCCTGTCTGAAACGTGCCCGCCTGGATGCGCAGAAACGCGGCCGCGCTGCCGTCGCCGGCCGACAGCATGCTGATCGCATCGTTCGGCAACCCCGCCTGCGTCAGCACCGGGGCCGCGTAGTCGAAGTAGATGTCATTGATCGCCAGTGCATGTGTCCAGCGCTTGCCGTAGCGGGCGACCAGATCGCGCGTCGTGTTCGGCATCAGCTCGCGGTTCTTCGAGATCGCGACATCGCTGACTTCGAGCAGGGTGCAGCGGGCGCAGGCGCGGACCACATCCGCCATCGCATTCGCCTTGGTCTTCGGCAGCTCGAGGCTGGTATCGGTGAAGACGACGACGCCGGCGCGGCCCTGCGACTGCACGATGGCCGCAAGCGCGGTCAGGCGAGCGACTGCCAGCGGATCCGTCGACACGTTCATCGCCACCGGCGTGCCGGCCACGGGCCCGGCCTTGGGCGCGACATGCCACCCGATGATGGGAATCCCGCGCCCGGCGTATGGCAGCAGCTCGGGCAGGATCGCGCGTGCGTCGGAGCCGATCAGCATCAGGCCGTCCGGCCCGCTTGCCAGCGCGTCGGCGAGCGCCTTGCGTCGTCCGCTCACCGTGCCGGCGCAATCGAACACCTTCACGCTCCAGCCGACGACCCCGGCACCGTCGCGCACCCCTTGCGCGACGCCGAGAATGCCGCCATTGCGCAGGTCTTCGCCGACGACGGCAATCTGCTTTCCAGGCTGAGCGCGTGGGCCGCTTCGCGGTCCATCCCACGGCGCGGCAGGTTGTGCCGCAGCCTCGAGCAGGCGCCGGGCGTCGGCCAGGAAGGCCTGCTCGGCAGGCCCGGCCGCGGCAACGGCCGGCGTACCGGTCGCCGCAGGGTCGGCAACCGCCGCGGCCCACGACACGACTGCGCAGGCCAGAGGAAGCAGCATGCGTTTCATGGACCTCCCGCAACCGAACCGGGACGGAGCCCCGGAGGCCGTTCCTCGCCGCGCACGCGGAAGTCCGGACGAACCGTCCGGCGCATATTAGTCCAATGTCGGGCACTCGAAGCACTGACCGCAGGCGCGCCTGAAGGGCCGGGTCGGCGTCATCCCGATCGGCCGGCCGACTCCATGGCGGCGTCGTAGCGCCCCGCGCGCGCGGCGCTGTTCAGGCGAGCGCGTTTGAGCAATGCGTCCTGCGCGACTCGAACATTCGCCGCCTGCCCTCGCCAAGCGTCCAACACCGGCTCCTGCAGCGCACGACCGTACGAGAAACTCAGCGGCCACGGCTGTGGGCCGAGCCGGTTGATCGCGGCGAGGTTGGCACTGGCCTCGGCGGGCGTCTGGCCGCCCGACAGGAAGAAGATGCCGGCCACCGCCGCGGGCACCGTACGGCGCAGCACGCGCACCGTGCTCGCCGCGACGTCATCGGGCGCCGCCGCCGTCTGCACCTTGCCGGGAACGACCATGCTCGGCTTGAGCAGCATGTGCTCCAGCACGACGCGGTGCCGGTGCAGCGCGTGGAATACCTGGTGCAGCACCGCCTCGGTGACTTCGGCGCAACGCTGGATCGTGTGATCGCCATCCATCAGCACCTCGGGCTCGACGATAGGCACGACGCCCTGCTCCTGGCAGATCGCCGCATAGCGCGCGAGTGCGTCGGCATTGACCTCCATCGCGAGTCGGCTCGGCAAGGTGTCGCTCACGTTGTAGACCGCGCGCCACTTCGCGAAGCGCGCGCCCTGGCGCCGGTAGCCTTCCAGCCGCTGCGCAAGGCCGTCCAGTCCCTGCGTGATCTCGTCGCCGCTGGCGTGTGCCAGCGCGATCTTGCCGGTATCGACCTTGATGCCCGGCACCAGCCCCGAGCGCGCCGCGCGCTGCGGCAACGGTGTGCCGTCGGCGTCGCACTGAGCTAGCGTTTCTTCGTACAGGATCACGCCGCTGACGAACTCGGCCAGGCCCGGCGTGGCCAGCAGCAGGCTGCGATAGGCACGCCGGTTTTCCTCGGTCGACTCGACGCCGACCGACTTGAAGCGCTTCGCGATCGTCGGGCCGCTCTCGTCGGCAGCCAGCAGCCCTTTGGGCCCGTCAACCAGCGCCTGCACGGTGCCGGCGAGTTCGTCGTGGTAGCTCATTGCGCTTCTCCGGTGTGAAGCCGACCTCCATGGCGAGTTTCCCAGTGCTCGCTCCTGCCGCAACGTTGGTTAAGAGCTTAGTCCTTGCGCGCCTCTTGCGCACGGCCGTCGGCGCCGCGGGAAACGGCCGGCTCGTCAGAACTGCAATTCGTTCGATCCGGCCCGCGAGGGCTCCTGCACGCCGCTCAGCGCCAACCGCAGCATCTCGCATTGCTGGTCTCGATGGCCGTGACGCGCCTCCACGTTGACGTAGCTGGCGGCCGCCGCGTGCAGGAAGGCGTGGGCCATGGAACCGTCGTCGTGCGCATCCGGGCGCAGCAGGACGACGCCGTAGCCTCGGCCCGCGAGTGATTGATAGGCCGACAGCCGCGTGACGAGAAAGAAGTCGCCACCGTCGGCCGCCGCGTCGGCGTGCACGCAGGCGGCCTCCGGCTCGCGCGGCGCGCCCGGAAGAAAGCTCGCGACCTCATAGTGGCCGAGCCCATTGTTGTGAAGCGCAATCACGAGCTCGGGCTCAGCGCTCTCGATCTCCGCGAGGATTGCCCGGCGCAAGCCCGCCAGCGCCCGGCGAGCCTGCTCGGAGTCGCTGGCATGAAAGCGCAGCGTCGCTTCGATCCCGCCGTCGCTGAAGATGCGGTTCGGGTCGAAGACGTGGGGGCGCCATCCGGTCCAGAAGACGACGTTGCGCGACCCTTGCGCTTTCAGCGCGATCAGTTTGCCGTCGAGGTCGCGCAACACGTGCAGCGCCGACTCGACGGACGTTCGCTCGTTCTCATGAACATTGACCAGGACGTGCGGCGACCGCGAAGCGCCGCGGATCAGCAGGTGGACCATCGTGCGGCCCAGCCGGACCGGTTTGACACTGGCTGCGGACAGCTCGGCGGCGTGAGGCTCTGTGCGGCGCCTGAACGAACGAACCACTCCCAGCAGCAGGCGACGCAGCGCCTTCAAGCCTTCGATGCCATCGTGCATCGCTGCACCCTCCCGGTTCCGTCCACCGTGCGCCGATAGCTGTCGGCCCGGATGAGATCGGGCCTAGCCTTCGCGGTGGTGAGCAAGGAGGCGCAGAGCGATGCGGAGGTGGCGTCGTCGAACGTGAACTTGATCTGTCCATTCGGCGCCTGCGTGCCGATGTTCAGGCCATACGCGAGGTTGTTGCCCAGCGGCGGGCGCAGCACCGCCACGAGCGCGGCCGTACTGCCGTTCACGCGCGTGGAGAGCCTGGCCGAGTCGAAGCGGCTCTTCAGGTCTTGCAGCGCGGCACCGTTCGGCGACGAGGTCATGAAGATCTGATAAAGGTCTTCTCTGCGGCCGGGATGGTATTGGGCACTCCACTCGACCCGGACGCCGTCCGACTCCACGGGTGCGCCCTCGATGGAACGAAGCGCCACGAAGCGAAGCGGCAGGATGATCGAACGCACGGGTTTGTCATCGCGAAAGAAGGTGAGCGTCACCCTGAGGTCTTCGTAGCCGCCGCGGCTACCCGATGCATCCAGGTTCTCCAACCCGAACGAAAGATTGATCCCTGTGCCGGCATCGAACGCGACCGGGTACGCCTCGGGCGGCAGCCCATCGATCAGCAGCGGCTGGCCGTTCATCGCGAGGCCATAGGTGAATTTCGTGGCCTCCTTGAGGTTGGGCATCGGTCCGCTCGCAAGGCGGACTTCGGAATAGGCGTGCCCGACGTTGTCGGGCCGCTTCAAGGTCTGCAGCTCGGGGATCGCCCAATTGGCGGCACGCGGCTGCGCCGCATGGGCCGAAGGCAGCAGCGACAACCACGAGACCTTCGGTGCGTCACAGGCACGTGCCCAGCCCGGATCGTGGGGCGACACCGTGCAATCCGCGCCTTCCGGGCAGGCCATCCGAATCACGGAATCCTTCTTCTTCGGTTTGAGGTCCGCGACGAAGCACACTTGCGTGAGCTGGGCGTTGGGCCGGCCCGTGAGAGCCACTCGCGTCAGCGTGCCTTCGTAGCGATCGCCGTCGCCCGGCATGTTGGGAATGGCGGAGAGATATTGGAGTACGTTGGGGCCGACCTGCCGGGGCGCATCGAGCAAACTGATGTTGACGGCCCGGCTGCGCACCGGTGCGCGGTGCCACAGCTTCATCTCCGGCCCGGCTCTATCGTCGCCCGGCGCTTCTTGCAGTCTCACTTCCAATTCCATGTCGAAGTTTGACGGAGCCGAAGCGGGCGCCGAATCGGCGATCGGCGCCTTCACCGGGGAGGAACGCATCCACATCGGGAATGCAGCCAGGCCCACCGCCAGCGCGGCGACCGACCCTCCCACGACAAGTCGGCGCTGGCGGCTCGACAGGGCACGCCAGCGATCGCGCTTGCCTTCGATCTCGTCGATCAGGGCGGCTGCATCGCGATCGAATTCCTGCATCGTCCGCAAGTTGAAGGCATTGAAGTTCAACAGGCTGCGCAATGCCGGGGGCAGGCGATCGGCGGCTGGCAGCGGGGTGTTGTCCAGGCACAGCGGAATGACCCGGATGCCATGGGCCAGCGCTGCGGCAATTTCGTAGGCGACGACATCGCCTTCGGCGAAAAGCCGCGGCAGTCCATCGGCGCCCTGCACGCTGAGCCACTTTGGCCCGATGACGACGAGCATGACCTCGGCCTGTGCCAACGCCTGATCGATCCGCTGAATCCAGCGTGCCCCCGCGTCGATCGCCAGCGTGTCGAAGAAGACATCGGCATCGCCGAAGTGCTCCCTGAACCTCTCGGCGATGCGCACCGCGTCGGACTTGGAGTCCTCCCGCCGGTAGCTGATGAAGTACTTCGACATCGCTGCACCTCATGGACTGTCGCGGAGCGCACGCTCCCGCTGCGGCCGCAGTCTCGGAGGGTCGTTATAGGCGAGCGCCTGCGCGGCCCGCCATCCCACGAACGCACATCGAGCACGACATCGAGCACGATTGCGGCGGCCCCTGTAAGACTTGACAGGTGCGCCCGCGTAACGAATCTCTTACATTCGACGGGCCGTGACAACTCCATGCGGAGTGCGGAGAGTCGTCGATGCGAGGACAGTACCGAACGCGGTATGGCTGTGCAGGCGTGGCGCTCACGGTGCTGAGTGCCGGAGCCGCCGCATCAAACCCTGCGCCCAAGCTGACCGACCTCAGTCTCGAGGAGCTGAGCAACATCGCGATCACGTCCGTGTCCAAGCGCACGGAGCGGCTGTCCGATGCGCCGACCTCGGTCTTCGTCATCACGCGCAACGACATCCGGCGATCGGGCGCCACCAGCCTGCCCGAGGCACTGCGGCTCGCGCCCAATCTGCAGGTAGCGCGCGTCGGCGCGAACGGGTGGGCGATCAGTGCTCGCGGTTTCAACGGCTCGTCGGCCAACAAGCTGCTCGTGCTGATCGACGGCCGCTCGGTCTACAGCCCGTTGTTCTCCGGCGTGTTCTGGGACGTGCAGGACGTGATGCTCGAGGACATCGAGCGCATCGAGATCATCAGCGGACCGGGCGGCACGCTGTGGGGCGTCAACGCGGTCAACGGCGTGATCAACGTGATCACGCGGTCGGCTGCCGATACGCAAGGGGGCTTGGCGGTCGTCGGCGCGGGCAACCGCGAGGCGCACGCGGCGCTGCGCCAGGGCGGGCCGCTGGGCGCGGAAGGTCACTATCGCGTCTACGCGAAGCAGACCAACCGGCTGCACACCGAGACGGCCGACGGCAGCTACGTGAACGATGCCTCGCACACCACGCAGCTGGGGTTTCGCGCCGACTGGGGGCTGTCGCGCGACAAGCTGTCGGTTCAAGGCGATGCCTACACCGGCAAGCGCGATCAGCCGTTGCCGGGCTCGCTGCACATCACCGGCGTCGACTTCGCGCTCGGGAGGATCTCGGTGTCGGGGGCGAACCTCGCCGCGCGCTGGGAGCGCCGCCTCGCCGACGATGCGAGCATCACCGGCCAGCTCAGCTACGACCGCGTCGAGCGCGACGTGCCGCCGAGCTTCTCGGACAAGCTCGACATCGTCGACCTGCAGCTGCAGCACGCCTCGCGGCCGAACGCGGCCCATGCATTCGTCTGGGGTGCACAGTACCGCGAGGCGCTGGACCATGTGACGAGCAGCACGCCCTACCTCGCGTTCCTGCCGGCGCGCGTCAACCAGGCCTGGGCCAGCTTCTTCGCGCAGGACGAGATCACGCTGGCGCCGCCGCTGCGCCTGACGGTGGGGGCGCGCATCGAGCACAACGACTACACCGGCTCCGAGTTCCTGCCGAACCTGCGGCTGGCCTGGAAGCCGGCGACTAGCCATCTGCTGTGGGCCGCCGCGTCGCGCACGGTGCGCGCACCGTCGCGGCTCGACCGCGACATCTACATTCCCGCACAGCCCCCGTTCCTGCTGAACGGCGGACCGGACTTCCGATCCGAGGTCGCGAAGGTCTACGAGCTCGGCTACCGCGGCCAGCCGACCCCCGACTCTTCCGTCTCGCTCACCGTATTCCATGCCGACTACGACCGCCTGCACACGCAGGAGTACCTGCCGAGCCGCCGCATCGTCTTCTTCGGCAACGGCATGCAGGGCACGGTGCGGGGTCTCGAGACATGGGCCAGCTACCAGGCCACGCCGGCCTGGCGTCTGAGCGGCGGCTACACCCGCCTGCTGCAGGACCTGGAGCTCAAGCCGGGCAGCATCGACACCGCCAACTCGGTCGCGAGCGCCGAGGGCGCCAATCCATCGCACCAGTGGATGCTGCGTTCGTCACTGGACCTGCCGCGGCAGATGACGTTCGACGCGACGCTGCGCTACGTGTCGGAGCTGCCGTTCCCGCCGGTGCCCAGCTACCTCGCGTTGGACCTGCGCTGGGCATGGCGGCCGCTGCCGGATGTCGAGCTGTCGATCACCGGTCAGAACCTGCTCGGGCCGGCGCATGGCGAATTCACCGCGGTGGAAACCCGCACCGCTTTCTCGCGCGCGGTGTTCGTCGAGCTCGTGAGTCGCTTTTGATCGTGCGCATCCTGCGTCGCGGTTTGTGGATCCTGCTGGTGGCCGCGGGTTTCGCGGCCACGGCGAGCCACGCGCAGATCGGCGCCGAGACGCTCGAGTACCGCGTGAAGGCGGCGTTCCTGTGCAAGTTCGCGAGCTACGTCGAGTGGCCGGCCGGCGCGTTCGCCCGGCCCGACAGCCCGATCATGATCGGCGTCGTCGCCAACGACGCGATCGTCGACGAGCTGACCCGCACGGCGGCCGGTCTGTCCGCCGACGGGCGGCCGCTGGTCGTGCGCAAGCTGAACCGCGGCGATCCTGTCTCGACGGTGCACCTGATCTACGTCGCAAGCTCGGAGGACGCCCGCCTGGCCGAAACGCTGGCCGCCGCCAAAGGCCAGCCGGCGCTGGTCGTGACCGAATCGACCCATGCGGTGGCGCTCGGCAGCATGATCAACTTCGTCGTCGTGGACGACAAGGTGCGGTTCGACATCGCGCCGCATGCCGCCGAGCAGAGCCACTTGAAGATCAGTGCGCGCCTGCTGAGCGTGGCGCGCACCCTGATCGGCAAGGCACCGTGATGCTGCGCAGCGCGTCGTTGCAACGCAAGCTGCTCGCCGTCGTGCTGCTGACGACGCTGGTGGCCGTGGTGGTCGCGCTCGGCGCGATGATCGCGTACGACCTGCGGGCCTATCACCGCGGATGGGTGGACGATCTCACCGCGCAGGCCGAGCTGCTCGGGCGCACGACGACCCCGGCGCTCGAATTCGACGATGCGCGCGTCGCGCGCGAGAACCTGGGGCTGCTCAGGCTGCAGCCCAAGATCCGCGCCGCGGCGGTCTATGCCGCGAATGGGCAGGTGTTCGCCGCGTACGACGCCGAGCTGGCATCGCGGGTGTTTCCGAACCCGCCGGCGCAGGACAGCGTTCGCATCGAAGACGGCGACCTGCTGGTGTTCAAGCACATCGTCGACCAGGGGCGCATCGTCGGCACGGTCCATCTGCGTGCACGCTACGAGCTGTACGACCGCGTGCTGAGCTACGGCGGGATCGCGTTGGTCGTCGCGATCGCCGCGATGCTGGTGGCACTGCTGGTCTCGGCCTGGCTGCAACGAATCGTGACGCGGCCTATCCTCGCGATCGCCGACGTCGCGCGCGACGTGGTCGCACGCGGCGACTATGCGCGCCGCGCCCGGAAGATCAGCGCCGACGAGGTCGGCTCGCTGGCCGATGCGTTCAACAACATGCTCAGCGAGATCGAGCGGCGCACCCAGGAGGTCTTGCGGCTCAACCAGGAACTGGAGCAACGGGTTCAACGCCGGACCGCCGAGCTGCAGAGCTCCAACCGGGAATTGGCGCTGGCCACCGAGGAGGCCGAGCGGGCCAACCGTGCCAAGAGCGCGTTCCTCGCGACGATGAGCCACGAGATCCGCACGCCGATGAACGGCGTGATCGGGATGGTGGAGGTGCTGTCGCACAGCGCGCTGTCGGAGCACCAGGCCGATGCGGTGCGCACCATCCGGACCTCGGCGTTCTCGTTGCTGGGCATCATCGACGACATCCTGGATTTCTCGAAGATCGAGGCCGGCCGCCTGGAGCTCGAACGCGCGCCGGTGGCGCTGTCGGAGCTGATCGAAAGCGTCTGCGACACGCTGCTGCCGGTGGCGATCGACCGGGACGTCGAGCTGGACCTGTTCATTTCGCCGCAGGTGCCGGCGCAGATCTGGTCCGACGCGATCCGGCTGCGCCAGGTGCTGTTCAACCTCGCGGGCAACGCCATCAAGTTCGGCGCCGGCCGGCCCGAGAAGCGCGGCCACGTGTCGATACGGGTGGACGTCGACCCGGGCACGCCGCCGCGCCTGCTGATGCGCTTCACCGACAACGGCATCGGCATGACGCCCGACACGCAGGCGCAGCTGTTCTCGTCGTTCACGCAGGGCGAGATCTCGACGACGCGGCGCTTCGGCGGAACCGGCCTGGGGCTGGCCATCTGCAAGCGCCTGGTGACGCTGATGAATGGCGAGATCCAGGTGCAGAGCACGCTGGGCGAAGGATCGACCTTCACGGTCACGCTGCCGATCGATGTCGTCGACGGAAGCACGATGCGCCCCGGCCCGGACGTGACGGGGCTCGCCTGCATCGTCGTCGGCACCGACATCCATGCCGGCGACCTGCGCACCCATCTCGAACACGCCGGTGCCCGCGTGTACCCGGTGGCCGATCTCGACGCCGCCGTGCAGCAGGCCGCCAGCCTGAGTCACCCGGTGGTGATCCACAACACGCGCCGCGACGGCCCGTCGCCCGGTGCGCTGCATGCCGCATTCGCCGGCGCGCGCGACCTGCGCCACCTGCTGATCACGCGCGGCTGGGGCCGCCGCGCCCGCATGACCGCTGCCGACGTGGTGACGCTGGACGGCAACGGCCTGCGGCGCTCATCGCTGCTGCGCGCAGTGGCGGTCGCCGCGGGCCGTGCATCGCCCGAGGTGCTGCACGAAAGCGCGGCGCAGGAGCTGATGGGCGCGCCGCCGGCACCCACCAACGCGCAGGCTCGGGCGCAGGGCCGGCTGATCCTGGTGGCGGAGGACGACGAGGTCAACCAGAAGGTCATCCTGCGCCAGATCGAGGTGCTCGGCCATGCCGCCGAAATCGCCGACAACGGCGGCGAGGCGCTGCGCCTGTGGCGCGCCGGGCACTACGCACTGCTGCTGACCGACCTGCACATGCCCGACATGGACGGCTACACGCTCGCCGAGACCATTCGCCGCGAGGAGGCGCAGCGCGGCGTGGCATGGCGCGGGCGCATGCCCATCCTCGCGTTGACCGCCAACGCGCTGCGCGGCGAGGCCATGCGGGCGCAGGCCGCGGGCATGGACGAATACCTGACGAAACCGCTGCAGCTCCATCTGCTCAAGGCGGCGCTGGCGAAGTGGCTGCCGCATGAGGGCATCGATGCGACGCCGACCGAAACGGCCGCCGCGCCACGCGGGGCCGATGCGGCCTCGGCGGTCGATGCCTCGGCGGCCGACAGCTCGGTGGTCGACAGCTCGATGGTCGATGTTTCGGTGGTCGATGTCTCGGTGCTCAAGAATCTGGTCGGCGACGATCCGAAAGTGGTGCGCAAATTCCTGATCGACTACCGGACCGTGGCGAATCGTCTGGCCGCCGAGTTGCGCGCGGCGCGTGCGGCCGACGACCACCGGCAGATCGGCGCCCTCGCCCACAAGCTCAAGTCCTCGTCGCGTTCGGTCGGCGCATTGGCCCTCGGCGATCTGTGCGCCGAGCTCGAGAACGCATGCCGGAGCGGAATCCGCGAGGGCGTGGCCCAAGGGATGGCGCAGTTCGAGGCCGCGCTGCGCGCAGTCGACGCGCAGCTTGCGCGGCTCATCGTGCAGGCATGACGAACCGCGCGGCTAAACGTTCATTCGCTCACTCGTTCGACCGGCGATGCCGTCGCACGGCCACGCCGAGCAGCGGCACCGCCACCAGCATCAACATCCAGCTCGAAGGCTCGGGGATCGCGGCGACCGGGCCGAACGAGACCGAGCCCGCATAGCTGGACGTGATGCCCGGAAAGGTCGAGGTGGCCGTGCCGGTGAACGCCAGCGTGTAGTCTCCCGGCCCGAGCGTGAGCGCAGCGAAGTCGACTTGGCGCGACGGGAAGCCTTCGGGCAGATAGGTCGTCGTCCCGACGCCCGACTCGAGCAAGGTCGCGCCGGTATAGAGCGCGCCGGCCAGGTCGAGGATGAAGAA